>Ga0209839_10000267_pt1 | contig 26998 bp, 20 predicted proteins | sample OrgsoiDNA2013050_FD_185800 | JGI IMG/M metagenome (GOLD analysis project Ga0209839, IMG submission 185800) | Permafrost soil microbial communities from the Arctic, to analyse light accelerated degradation of dissolved organic matter (DOM) -... | ecosystem: Environmental > Terrestrial > Soil >... | reverse complement strand
GGCGCTGCTGGGAGGTGGGGGCTGGGGCCGCAGCATCCCCGAGGCGCTCGCCGCGGCCGTCGGGCCGACCGGGTACGTGCTGGCGACCGACATCAATCCGGCGTGGCTGGACCCGCGCGGGACCTATGAGGTACGCCGGCACGACCTCGCCGCGGATCCGCCGCCGGAGCCGGGCACGTTCGACCTGGTGCACGCCCGGCTCGTCCTCGTCCACGTGCCCGACCGGGCCCGAGCGCTGGCAACGATGGTGGCGGCGCTGCGGCCCGGCGGCTGGCTACTGGTGGAAGACGCCGACACCGAGCTGCAGCCGCTGGTGTGCCTCGAAGAAACCGGCCCGGCGCAGCAGCGCGCCAACCGGCTGCGGCGTGCCTTCAGGGAGCTGATGACACACCGCGGCGCTGACCTGCGCTACGGCCGTACGCTGCCGAGGACGTTGCGTGAGGCGGGCCTGGTCGACGTCGCCGCGGCGGGCAGTTTCCCGGTCGGCGGGACGGTGTGCGACCGCCTGGAGATCGCGACGATACGGCACGTCCGCGCCGAGCTGGTCGCCGCCCGGCTGACCGATGACGCCGAGATCGACGCGCACCTGGCCGCCGTCGCCGCCGGCGAGCTCGACCTCACCCTCGCACCGCTGATCTCGGCGTGGGGACGCCGCCCGGACCGGTAGGCGCTTGAGGGACCATCGTCACGTGCCCCGTGGTCCGCAGCGACCGGCTCGTGGTGGTCGCGGACCCGGCGCATCCCTGGGCCCGGCGGGAGCTCGGGTCGACCGCCGCGATAGCGAGAACGAGGTCCCGCTCGGGGTGACCCGGACCTACGTGAAGTCGGTCGAGGTCGGGATCTTCCCGCAGGTGCGGCGGGCGTTCCAGGTGACCCGGTGCAATCAGTGCGCGGACGCGCCGTGCACCACCGCGTGCCCGACCCGCGCGATGTACCGGCGGCCGGACGGGATCGTCGATTTCGACAAGTCGGTCTGCATCGGCCGCAAGGCGTGCATCGCGGCGTGCCCGTATGACGCGATCTTCATCAACCCCGAGGACAACTCGGCCGAGAAGTGCAACCTGTGCGCGCACCGAGTCGAAGGTCGCGCAGATCGTCAGCCGCGACCTGGTCACGGTCCGGCGGCCGGAGAAGGGCACCCGGCCGGGCCTGTTCTACAAGGGAGCCCACCAAGCGACGCTGGACCCCCTGGCAGCGCGGCGGCCCGACGGCGGCCTGTACTCGTGGGCGACGCAGGGCGGCGAGCACGACCCCGGGCACGTTCCCGGCGGTCACCCGGGGCGGCCCAGCTCCAGCGCCGAGGCCCTGCTGTCCTATGACATCCCCCACCGGCAAAAGCTTGCCCGGCCCTGACTGCGTCGGGTTACCAGGCCGTAGTCCTTCAGGCGGGCCAGCTGCCCGGACACGTTGGCTGGGAGCCGCGCAGCCCGGCGACGAGATCAGTACCTCAGCGTAGGGTAGCTCGCTGAGGTATGTTACCCAAGCACCTAAGGCTTATAGGCGATGAGGAGCGTGCGGTGGGCAAGGGAGAGCGTACGCGGCAGGCGCGGCAGAAGCTGGAGCAGGTCCGCGCCCAGCAGCGGGCCCAGGAGTTGCGGCGGCGGGCGATCATCGGGACCGTGGCGGGAGTGGCCGTCGCCGGGGTGATCGCGGTGATCGCTATCGCCGCCGTCTCGGCCGGAGGCACCGGAGGCAAGAGTCACGAGGTGATGCCGGCTGGCGTCGGCGGCGGCACCCCCGTCGTCCAGCCAGCCGCGCTCACCGTGCCGAACACGACGGGTATCCGGGGGGTTGTCGCCTACGACACCACCGGATGGCCCGCCAGCAGCAGCAACGGTCCGGCGAACCGGGCGCTCGGGCACACCCACGTCCCCGGGCCCGTGCAGTACTCGGTCACCCCGCCCGTCGGCGGCAACCACAACGCGACCTGGATGAATTGCGGTGTCTACGACAAGCCCGTGCCGGCCGAGCGCGCCGTGCACAACATCGAGCACGGCGCCGTGTGGATCACCTACCAGCCGTCACTGCCGCAATCCGAGGTGACCAAGCTACGCGCCTTCTTCGGCCGCCAGACTGTCATTTCGCACACGGGTGCCAGCAGCTCACGGTACCTCGACTTGACCCCCTACCCCGGGCTGCCGGCCCCGATCGTCGTCTCCTCGTGGGGATTCCAGCTGCGCCTCACTTCATCCGCCGACCCGCGGCTGCAGCAATTCGTCAGCACGTTCCGGGCGTCCCAGAAATACACTCCCGAGTACGGAGGCTCGTGCACCGGCGGTACAGGCACCCCGCGGGAGACCTGACGGCGCTCGGCGGCCAGGACGCCGCAGCCGACTGGCAGACCGCACGACCGAGGCGTCCAGGTCGAGCACTCTGCACGGAAGGAGTGCACCCGCCTCAGCTTCGCGATCCTAGACAAATCGCATTCTGGCTGGCCGGGTGCATCTCGCCCTTGTTTAAGTAGTCTCACGCCTGGCGTGTCGCCAATCCCGGTGAAAGACGGCGGCTGACCACCTGGGCACCTGTCCGCGCTGCGGGCCTGCCAGAATGGTCGGGTGCCCCACAGCGACGGCGATGGGACGGCCGAGCCGGACAGCGGCTGGCTCTTGCTGATCTACCGGATACCGTCCGAGCCGACCAGGCTCCGGGCGGCGGTATGGCGCCGGATCAAGAGCATGGGCGCCATCTACCTGCAGAACTCGGCAGCCGCGCTGCCCGCGAGCGTGACCGCCGAGCGCGCGCTGCGCAAGCTCAGGAGCGAGATCCTCGACATGTCAGGAACCGCGGTCCTGCTGTCCTGCTCCGTGCTCGCCGGCGAGCCGGAGATCCGGGCCTCCTTCCAGGCGGCGCGCGACGACGAGTACGAGGAGATCGTCGACAAGTGCGAGGACTTCCTCGGGCAGGTGGACAAGGAGTACGCGGCCAACCATTTCAGCTACGCCGAACTTGAGGAGAACGAGGTTGACCTCGTCAAGCTGAAGAACTGGCTGCAGCGGGTCCAGGATCGGGACGTGTTCGGGGCGGCGGGGCGGTCCGCCGCGGAAAGCGCCCTGGCCACCTGCGAGGAAAAGCTCGAGGCGTACGCGGCGCGGGTCTATGCCGAGGAGGCAGAGAGCCGGTAGCCGCTAGCGGCTGCGCGTTGCGCGCCACAGACTGGTCGGCAGCACGACGGCGATGAGCAGCGGCAGCAGCCACCAGGCCGCGACGCCGGCCCGGCTGAGCAGGTAGGTGCCGAGCAGGGCGATCACGACGCCGGCGGCGATCACCCAGTCGTCGCCGATGACGAAGTCGTACCAGAACGCTCCGAACGCGCGCAGTCGCGAGCCCATCTCAGGCCGCCCCCTGCCCGGTCATGGCCGGATTGCCGGCCGGGCGGGCGGCCGGGCGCCCGGTTCGCCGCAGCACGGCGGTCAGCCCAAGCGCGAGGAGTCCCACGGCGGGGATCAGGACCAGCAGGGCGGCGTCGGAGCCGGGCCACCGCGCGCCCGCGCCTTCGGCGCCCCAGAGCGCCCCGAAGGAGGTCAGCATGATCCCGACGACGAACTTCAGCGTGTTCTCGGGAACCCGCGCCAGCGGCGCGCGGACCGCGACGCCGAGCCCGGCTATCAGCAGCACCGCGCAGGCCGCCGCGATGGTGGCCAGTCCGACGTTATGCTGGTTGCCGCCGAAGGTCAGCACGATGAAGACGACCTCAAGGCCCTCCAGCAGGACGCCCTTGAACGACAGCGTGAACCCGTACCAGTCCGGCACCAGCGGCGTCCGCCGCCGGGCCTGCGACTCCCCCGCCTCGCGGGCCTGCGATTGCGCTAGGGCAAGCTGCTCGGAGTAGATCCGGTTCTCGTCATGCAGCGCCTTGTGGCCGCTGGCCCGCAGGATCGCCTTGCGCAGCCACTGCAGGCCGAAGACGAGCAGCAGCGCCCCTACCAGCAGCCGCAAGTCATGCAGCGGAATGGCCGAGACCGCCGGTCCCAGGACAGCGACGATCACCGCCAGCGCCGCCAGCGCCACTCCCGTCCCGGTCATGGCGGACCGCCAGTCCCGGGCCGTGCCCGCCGCCAGCACGATCGTCGTTGCTTCCACGGCCTCGACCGCGCAGGCGAGGAACACTGCGAGGAACAGGGCCCAGGCTCCAGCTGTCACGACATCTCCTTGCTCGCCGCGTGGCGTCTTCGTCAGCATGGCACAGGCCGTGGTGGCCAGCCGTCCACGGCGCCAGTCTAACAGTCGTCATTCACCGCAAGTGACGACCGTTATTACTCTCTCCTGACGGACGTTTAACCTCAGGGCCATCCCGGCGACGCCCTCTGGTTAGCCGGCTCCCCGAGGCTTCGGGGCCTGCTCCACGTCTCACGCATCCACGTCCTCGGGCAAGGTGCCGCTGGTGGTCTACTCGGCCCAGGGTTACGACCACGCCATGACCGCCGCGTTCGCCAAGGCGACCGGCATTCAGGTCAAGCTTGACGACAACTCCACCGGGCCGCTGCTCACCCAGATCGAGGCATCGAAGAACAACCCGAACTGGGGACTGCTCTGGGTCGACGGCGCGACAGCGTTCGCCGGCCTCGCTGCGCGCCGCCCGGGGCGCCCGGGTCGGGCTGCGCCTCGACACGGCGGGCTGCCATGTCTTCGCCGAGCCGGCGGCGGAGGCTTAGCCGGGAAACTGGCCTGTCCAGCGCACGGTGATCGGCCTGGCGGGGCAGGCACTAGGCTCAGACCGTGACGACGGTTCTGCAGACAAAGCAGCTCAGCCCCCGCGAAGCCCAGGCCGACGCGGTCATCATCGGAGTAGTCAAGGGTCCCGACGGCCCGGTCCTGGCGCCGGGCGCCGACGATGTGAACGATGCGCTCGGCGGGAACCTCGCCGCGACGCTGGCTGCGCTCGGCGCCACTGGCGCGCAGGACGAGGTGACCAAGATCGTGTCGGGTGGTGCGCTGCCCGCCCCGGTGATCGTGGCCGTCGGGCTGGGCGCGCTCGGCGGCCAGGAGCCCGCCGACTCCGAGGCGCTGCGCCGGGCGGCCGGTGCCGCGGTTCGGTCGGCGGCGGCCGGCCAGGCCGGGCACGTCGCGATCTCGCTGCCGGCCGGGGACGGCACGCAGGCCGAGGCGGTCGCGCTCGGCGCCCTGCTCGGCCGGTATGCCTTCACGAAGTACCGGACCGGCGGCCAGCCGAGCCAGCCGGAGCTCACGCTGCTCGCCGCCGACGACGTCACGAACGACATAACGGGCGCCGTGAGCCGGGCGCAGACCCTCGCCGACGCGATGACGCTCGCGCGGGATCTGGTAAACACCAGCCCGGCCGACCTGTATCCCGAGAGCTTCGCCGCCCAGGCTGAGCAGATCGCGCGCGCCAGCGGCCTCGACGTCGAGGTGCTAGACGAGAAGGCGCTGGCCGACGGCGGCTACGGCGGCATCTGCGGCGTAGGCCAGGGCTCGATGCGCCCGCCGCGACTGGTCAGGCTCAGTTACACCCGGCCGGGGGCGGCCCGGACGGTCGTGTTCGCCGGCAAGGGCATCACGTTCGACTCCGGCGGCCTGTCGCTCAAGCAGGCTAAGTCCATGGAGATCATGAAGTCCGACATGGGCGGCGCCGCCGCCGTGCTCGGCGCGCTGCAGGCCATCGCGGCGCTGCAGCCGGAGGTCAACGTCGTCGGCTATCTTCCGCTCGCCGAGAACATGCCCGGCGGCCATGCGCAGCGGCCCTCGGATGTCATCACCATCTACGGCGGCAAGACTGTCGAGGTGCTGAACACCGACGCCGAGGGTCGCCTGGTGCTCGCCGACGCGCTGGCCCGGTCAGCTGAGGACTCCCCGGACCTGATCATCGACGTGGCGACGCTCACCGGCGCCCAACTCGTCGCGCTCGGCCCGCGGATCAGCGGCGTCATGGGCAGCGACGCCGAGGTCTGCGACGGCGTGGTGGACGCCGCGCGCCAGGCCGGCGAGCCGGCGTGGCCGATGCCGCTGCCGGACGAGCTGCGCAAGGGCCTCGACTCCTCGGTGGCCGACATCGCCAACGTGGCCGCCGACCGCAACGCCGGCATGCTGGTCGCGGGCCTTTTCCTGCGGGAATTCGTACCGGACGGGGTACGTTGGGCCCACGTTGACATTGCAGGCCCGGCGTTTCACGAGGGTGATCCCTACGGATACACGCCGAAGGGCGGGACGGGCGCCGCGGTCCGGATGCTCGTGCAGATAGCACTGGATGCAGCCGAGGGGAAGCTTTAGGCAGCGCGGTTGGCCCGCGGAATTTCGGACAGGAGCAGATCGTGACGGACAGCAGCGGCTACGACATCGTCATCCTCGGCGGCGGCAGCGGCGGGTACGCCTGCGCGCTGCGCGCCGCTGAGCTGGGGAAGCGTGTCGCGCTCATTGAGAAGGACAAGGTAGGCGGTACCTGCCTGCACAAGGGCTGCGTCCCGACGAAGGCGCTGCTGCACGCCGGGGAGATCGCTGACCAGGCCCGCGACGGTGCCGCGTTCGGCGTCAAGACCACCTTCGAGGGCATCGACATGGCGGGGGTCAACGCCTACAAGGACAAGGTGGTCACCCGGCTCTGGAAGGGCCTGACCGGGCTGGTCGCCAGCCGGCACATCGACGTGATCGAGGGCGAGGGCCAGCTCGTCTCCCCCACCCAGGTACGGGTCGGTGACCAGGTCGTCGAGGGCGCGCACGTGGTGCTCGCCACCGGCTCGGACTCCCGCAGCCTGCCCGGCCTGCAGATCGACGGCGAGCGGGTCATCATCAGCGATCAGGCGATCAAGCTGGACCGGGTGCCGGCCTCGGTGATCATCCTCGGCGGCGGCGTGATCGGCGTGGAGTTCGCGAGCGTCTGGCGCTCCTTCGGCGCCGAGGTCACGATCGTCGAGATGCTGCCGCACCTGCTGCCGGCCGAGGAGGAGTCGAGCTCGAAGCTGATCGAGCGCGCGTTCCGGCGGCGCGGCATCAAGTACAAGCTGGGCGCCAGGTTCGAGAGCGTGAAGGACACCGGCTCCGGCGTCACGGTGACGCTGGCGGGCGGCGAGACGATCGACGCCGAACTGCTGCTGGTGGCCGTCGGCCGCGGGCCAGTCTCGGCAGGGCTGGGCTACGACGAGGTCGGCGTGGCGATGGAGCGCGGCTTCGTGCTGGTCGATGCGTTGTGCCAGACCAACATCCCGACCATCTCCGCGGTCGGCGACCTGATCCCCGGCCTGCAGCTGGCGCACGTCGGCTTCGCCGAGGGCATCATGGTCGCCGAGCGGCTCGCGGGCCTGCGGGTCCAGCCGATTAACTACGACGGCGTGCCGCGGGTCACCTACAGCGACCCGGAGGTCGCATCCGTCGGCATCACGGCGGCGGCCGCGGCCGAGCGCGGTATCGAGACCATCGAGTTCACCTACGATCTCGCGGGCAACGGCAAGAGCCAGATCCTGCAGACGCAGGGCTATGCCAAGATCATCGCGACGGCCGGCGGCGGCCCGGTTCTCGGCATCCACCTGGTCGGTGCCCGGGTCGGCGAGCTGATCGCCGAAGCACAGCTGATCTACAACTGGGAAGCGGTCCCGGCCGACGTCGCCCAGCTCATCCACCCGCACCCAACCCAGTCCGAGGCGATTGGCGAGGCGCACCTCGCGCTGGCCGGAAAACCGCTGCACGTGCACGAATAACCCCCTGACCGCGCGACCGGGCCCGCCCGATCAGGCGCACGAGTCGACAGAACGAAGGAGTTGCGGAAAGCAATGTCGGTCTCCGTATCGATGCCACAGCTAGGTGAGAGCGTCACCGAGGGCACTGTCACTCGCTGGCTGAAGCGAGAAGGCGAGCACGTCAACGCCGACGAGCCGCTGCTCGAGGTCTCCACCGACAAGGTGGACACCGAGATTCCCTCGCCCGTATCGGGAATCCTGCGCGGCATCACGGTCGCCGAGGACGAGACCGTCGCCGTCGGCGCCCAGCTCGCGGTGATCGACGAGGAAGGCGCCGTGGCAGGCGCCGGCGACGCTCAGACGCCCGCGCCCGCCGAGGCGGCGGCCCAGGGGCAGGCCGACGCCGCGCCGGCGGCACCTGCTTACCAGCCGCAGCAGGGCTACCAGCCGCAGCCCGCGTACCAGGCCCCTGCGGCCCAGGCCGCGCAGCCAGCCCAGGCACCAGCCGCCCAGGCACCGGCCGCCGCCTACCAGCCCCAGCAGGGCTACCAGCCGCAGGCCGGCTACCAGCAGCAGGGCTACCAGCAGCAGCCCGCCTACGGACAGCCGCCCGGCTACCAGCCGCAGCCCGCCGCCCCGACCCAGCAGCCCACCACGAACCCGTACCAGCAGGGCAGCCAGGAGACGGCCAGCTACCAGCCGGCCGCACCCGCCTCCCCAGGCGCCCCCGCCGCCCCGCCGCAGGGTGGCCACCCCTACCAGGGCGAGGTCGCGCCGGGCTCGTCCGGCCCCGGCCCCGGCCCCGGCCCGGCGGCGGAAGCCGCCGGACCGGACGCGCGCGCCACGGACACCGGCGCCGGCGCCCCGGAAGCTGACGGCTCAGGGCCCGGTGCCCCTCAGGCTGGCAGCACGGGGACCGCAGGGCCGAAAGGTGGCGCCGGCACGACCGAGGGGGGCTACGCCAACGGCGCCGAGAGCCCGTACGTGACGCCGCTCGTCCGCAAACTCGCCGCCGAGCACGGAATCGACCTCGCGGCGGTCGCCGGGACTGGCGTGGGCGGCCGGATCCGGAAGCAGGACGTCCTGGACGCCGCGCGGGTTCAGCGCAGCCCGGAGGCCGGCCAGCCCGACCAGCAGGCTCAGGCGGCACCGCCCCAGGCGGCATCGCCCCAGGCGGCATCGCCCCAGGCAGCACCGCCCCAGCCGGCATCGCCCCAGGCAGCACAGCCCCAGCCGGTGCAGCCCGCCCAGGCAGGTCCCGCTGCCGAGGCGCCTGGGCCGGGGCAGGCCATTTCCCGGATCGAGTTCCCCGGCGGCGACCAGCGGCCGCGGTCGGCGGTCGCGGAGTCCAGCCTGCGCGGCACCACCGAGCGGATGTCGCGCGCCCGGCAGGTCATCGCGCAGCGGATGGTCGAGTCGCTGCAGACGTCGGCGCAGCTCACAACCGTGGTCGAGGCCGACGTGACCGCGATCGCGCGGCTCCGGGAGCGCGCGAAGGCCGCGTTCGAGGCTCGGGAGGGCGTCAAGCTGTCCTTCCTGCCGTTCTTCGCGCTGGCGGCGGTCGAGTCGCTCAAGGCTCACCCCAAGCTCAACTCCGTCATCGACACGGCGAACGGCCAGGTGACCTACCACGACGCCGAGCATCTGGGCGTCGCGGTAGACACCGAGCGCGGCCTGATGGTCCCGGTGATCAGGAACGCCGGCGACCTGAATATCGGCGGCCTAGCCCGCAAGATCGCCGACCTGGCGGCCCGCACCCGCGCCGGGCACGTGAGCCCCGACGACCTGGCCGGCGGAACGTTCACGCTGACCAACACCGGCAGCCGCGGCGCCCTGTTCGACACGCCGATCATCAACCAGCCGCAGGTGGGCATCCTGGGCACCGGCACCGTCGTGAAGCGCGCCGTGGTCGTCGATGACCCGCAGCTGGGCGAGGTCATCACCGTCCGGTCCATGGTCTACCTGGCGCTGACCTATGATCACCGGCTGGTCGACGGCGCCGACGCCGCGCGCTTCCTCACCACGCTGAAGGCCAGGCTCGAGGAGGGGACCTTCGAGACCGAGCTCGGTCTCTAGCCGACCGGGCCTAACCACTGGGGCTCTCGCCACCGGGGACCGCCGGCTCGCCCGGCGGTCCCCGGCACCAGCTGCGGAGGGGGAACGCATGCGGGTCGTTATCACCGGCGCGACCGGGCTGATCGGGACGGCCCTGGGCGCCGCCCTGGAACGGGACGGAACCGAGGTCACCCGGCTGGTCCGGCGCGCGCCGGCCTCGGTGACCGAGGTTAGGTGGGACCCCCGCGCGCGGGCTGGCGGGCTGGATCCAGCCGTTCTCAGCGGTGCCGACGGCGTCGTCCACCTGTCCGGCGCGCCGATCGCGGGAGGCCGCTGGAGCGAGTCCCGCAAGCAGGAACTGCTGGACAGCCGGGTGGCCAGCACCACGGCCCTCGTTCAGGCGATAACGGCCGCGCCGTCGCCGCCGCCGGTCCTGCTCGCCGGATCGGCGATCGGCTGGTATGGCGATACCGGCGAGCGCGAGGTCGACGAAGCGGCCCCGGCCGGCAGCGGGTTCCTGCCCACGCTGGTCCGGGCCTGGGAGGCGGCCGCGGCGCCGGCGAGCGCGGCAGGGGTCCGCGTGGTGAACCTGCGCACCGGGATCGTGCTGTCGGGCCAAGGCGGGATGCTCGGCCCGCTGCTGCCACTGTTCAAGCTGGGGCTGGGTGCCCGCCTCGGCGGCGGCGGTCAGTACCTCAGCTGGATCGCGGCGGCGGACTGGGTGCGCGCCGCGCGGTTCCTGCTCGACGACGGCGAGATCGCCGGGCCAGTCAACCTGACGGCGCCGGCGCCGGTTACCAATGCCGAGTTCACCGCGGCCCTGGCCAGGGCGGTCAGCCGCCCCGCGCTGCTACGGGTGCCGGCCGTGCTGCTGCGGACCGCGCTGGGCGAGGTCTCCGGCGAGCTGCTGGGCGGCGCCCGGGTGCGGCCGGCGCGGCTGGAGCAGGCGGGCTTCACGTTCAGCTACCCCGCGATCGGCCCGGCGCTCGACGCCGCGGTCAGGTAAGCAGCCGGCTGCCGGAATCCGGCTGCGCGTAGATCAACTGGAATTAAGGCGCGGCGTCCGTACGGGCTTGTCGTGAGTGGTTCGGATTACTCCCACGCCAGCTGGGGTAATCCGAACCACTGATCGATGATCGTGTTTCGGTCGGACCGGAAAAGAGGCTGTGACAGGTAAGGAAGGTGGGGGAGGCTAGGGGGTCGGTCAGGACGCCGGGATGACGATCTGGTCCGGCTTGGTGATGTACATCCGCCGGGTCGACGACCGTGTCTCCGGGCCGCGCTGCTCTCTTCTCGGCCTCGCTGGCCCCGACAGTGCCGAGCATCATGATCCCCCGGCCGTTGCCACTACGGATAGGCCAGGCTATGCAGCCGCTCCAGATCTAGCACGGTAATCGCGCGATAGCCCGTGGAGACAACGCCGCTCTCGCGGAGATCCCGCAGGATCCGGTGCACCGTTGGCTCCGCGCCGCCCGCCAGGGAGGCAAGTTCCGGCTGGGTGAGCGGCCACCGGATCAGCGCCCGGTTTCCGATCCTCGTGCCGTAGGTGACCGCGATTTCGTACAGCACGCGCATGAGCCGGGTCGGGACGTCGCAGCCGTTGAAATCGATTCTCCGCATGTTGGCGGTCCGGGCCTTGGCCACGACGGACTTATGCACCGCGCGCGAGATGTCAGGGTCACGCCGCAGGCAGTCCAGGAATTCGCCGGCCTTGACGATCCGCCCCACGACGGCTCCGCAGCTGGTCACGCTGGCCGACCGCGGTCCCTCATCAAGCGCCGCGAATTCACCGACAAGATCACCCGCCATGCGGATCGACAGCAGCGCGTCCCGGCCGCCATACACCTGCCCGGTTACCTTGACCACGCCGTCGAGAATGATCAGGACGAATCGCGAGTGATCGCCTTCCCGGATCAGGATCCTGCTCGGTCCGGGATACTGAACGAGGCTTCCCAGCTGCAGTAGTCGTTCACGCGCCGGGCCGGCCAGGGTGCCAAGCAGGCTCGCCGCCGACCATTCCCGGCGCGGCTGGCCCGCTCGTCTTGATCTGTCGCCACCGCTGGCTTGTTCCACGCTTGCCGCACCCAGTCGTCCCTACCCGCCTGGCGACCACTGCGCCAGTCCCCGACTTCACCATACGGTTTACATCGCACTATGTGCAGCGTTGTCGATGTCTCTCGCTCATTAGCCGATATTTTGGCTCAGATCCCGTCGCAGGATGGTGTCCTGCGGCATGGCCTGGGACACGATCGGATCAGCCGGGCAGGCTTGGGGGAGCCTGTCCGGCCAGGCAACCCGCTGCGGCACAGACGGAGAGACACGTGGGCGAGGCTCAGCCGGGAATCCGGCGCTTGTGTGTCGCGGCCGTCACCTGGTCAGCAGGCCTGCTGGCCGCGGCCTGCCAGCTGGCAGATGCCGACCGGCCATGCCTGAGCCTCGACGCGCCGGACGACACGGAGATGGCGTTCGCCCCGCCGGGGATTCATGAGATCGCGGTCGTCACACGACTCACTGCTGCCATGGAAACGCTGATCTCGGCCCGGCCCGGCGCGCCCGTTGGCGCGATGCTGGCGTTTCACGTCGGGATCACGAGAATCGAGGGCGACGGATTCGGCGGCCCCGCGCCGTCGCGGGCGCGATCCCTGCTACGTGATCCTGATGTCCGCGCCGCCACGGCCGGCTGCGGGCGGTTAGCCGTCATCATGTCGGACGGGCTCTATTCAGATCTTCAGGGCGAAGGCCTGCTGCCCCGAGAATGGCGGCCCGTTCCAGCGGCGGGTGCGTGGGTGAGATGTCACGCTCCATCCCGGTCCTCGTTCTAGTAGCGTGCTCGTAGATACTAGAAATGTGTCACAGAGCAGGAGGGGCGGCCCGTGATCGGCATGCCGGAGGGGATACGCAAGCTGTGCGTGGCCTACGACGTCGAGGGCTATAGCGGCCGTGGTACGCGGCACGAATTCACCGCTCAGGCGCGGCTGGCTGAATTGCTGACCTATGCCTTCCGGGAGGCCGGATTACCGCCAGGCGCCGAAGAAGTCCAGGAGCAGGGCGACGGCGGTATCGCTTTCCTGCCGACCGGAGGAACGGTGGACGAGCCCCGGCTCCTCGTCGGCCTGATCAATGCCCTGCGAGTCGGCCTCACTGAGCTCAACGAGGACATGGTCGATCGGGCGCGGATCCGCCTCCGGGTCGGGCTCCACGAAGGGGTGGTCCACCGCGCTTCGCACGGATACGTCGGCCCGGCGGTCATCGAGGTGTGCAGGCTGCGGGACTCCGATGTCGTCCGGGCCGCGCTGGCCCGGGTCTCGGATCTCCTGGTCGTGGTGGTAGCCGACCGCCTGTACCAGGATGTGCTGAGCCACGGCTACCACGGGCTCCCGGCCTCGGCGTTCACCCGAGCGGACATCCAGGCCAAGTCGTTCAGCGCCGCGGGATGGGTGTACCTGCCTGGCACAGCGCAAGCGCCCCGCCAGGCCATGGACAGCATCCCGGCTCCCGAGATCGCGGCAGCGTCACCGTCGCCCATCGAGGGCTACCTGAACGTCCCGCCGGACACGTGGTGAGCTCTTCGCCCGGTCCCCGTGAGCTGAGCTCAGCAATACAGGAGCTCCTGGCCGGGGTGGCGGAAGGCGAGGCCGCGGCAGACGAGGTCGCGGCTGGCGGAGCCGCGGCTGGCGGAGCGGACTGGCGGCAGCAACGTGGCGGCCCGGCGGTGCTGGGCCGTCGTTACTTTCTCGTCGAGGCCGCAGCCCGGGACGGAACTCCTGGCCTCGTTCGCAAGGGCGGCGTCTTTCTCCATGAGCCAACAGTCGCGCTCCTGCTGCCCTCGGATTTCCCCCCGCTGGCCCGCCGACGGCCCGATTTCACCGCGCTGCGGCATGTTCTGGTCCGGTTCAGCTTCATGCTGGACCGGCTGCCGCCCCGGCACTCGTACGAGTCCGCCCGGCTGATCGTCACCCTCGACGACCCGGCCGCCGTAGTCCGGGCTCAGCGCCCGGCGTGGGTGACGGCTGACGGTGAGTCGCACGCCAGCGTCACGACCGAGTTCTCGGCCGCGCTGAATGGCCTGGTGCGGCTGGGGGCCGACCGGACCAGGGTGACCGGGACCCGAAACCAGACCGTCCGCCGCCCGGTGATCACCGCCGAGAACCGAGGCCGGGCCGGGTTCGGCTGGCGCTACCAGGCGCAGGACGGCGTGCCGCTGCTGCCGCGAATAGAGTTCGCCCTGGCGGTGGTGGAGATGTCGGCCTCGGCCCGCGAGCTGAGCGGCACTCTCAGCGCGGAGGCGATGATCACCGAGCCGCGGTTTGGCGTCCTGAGCTCGACCCGCGCGGTGCCAGCGGAGCCGAACGTCCCGTTCCGCAGGGAACTGGGTGCCCCCGGGTTCTCTCCCGCCTAGCTCATCTTGCTCCGTCCCGGCTGAGCAGGACGGGAGTCGTATGCTCGTCCGGCCCGACCGCCAGGGCCTGAACGAAGGAGGCTCCCCGCTCGAAGGCCAGCGGGACGGGGTCTCCGTTCGCCAGGCCCTGGTAGAACCCGATACTGAAATTGATGGCGGCGTCGTCGACGATCTTGGTCTGCATAGCGATGACGTAGTCAAAATCGCGCCTCATGGCCTCCGCTAGCCGCAGGCTGTAGCAGGCGTTCACGATGACGCAGTCAACCGTCTTCGCATGGAGCCGGAAGAGGCGGGCGAGGCCCTCCGGCGCGGCCGGGACGCTGGAGCCGTACTCGCTCTCGACGTAGAGACTGCCGTCCCGGCCGCCGTGGCCCGAGAAGTGGACTATTCGCGGGTCGTACTGGGCCAGGGCCTGCCCGATGTCCTTGAGCCGGGCCGCGACGGCCGACTCGAGCCGGAAACGCTCCCGGAACTTTCCCAGCTGGAGTTCCTCGCGTATTCCCCGCATCTCCAGGTCGGATCGCAGCAGACACATGTCTGTCGGGCTTGCGGCCAGGAAGAGTACCGTGTCCCGCTCGACACCAGCATCGCGCGGCGCCGTCCAGGCCGTCTCCGCCGGAGGGCTGCGCACCTTGAGCGGCATGACGCCGTTCTGCGAACGGGTCCCGGATCCATCGCGATAAGCGAGGTGGACCTGGGCCGGTACTGAATTCCCCGCCTCGGTCGGGCACGCGATAAACGCGACCTCGGCTTCCTGTCCCGCCGCCAGGGGAGGAAGCTTGGCCTGCGGGCCGGGCGGAGCGATCCGCACCGGGCCGTCGACCGTCAGGGTGATGCCGCGCAGCGGCGACAGGCTCGCGTTGCGGACCCTGATCCGCAGCACATCCCATTCGTCTGGCGCGAGTACGCCGCTCGCCAGCGTGACGTCAAGGTCCGGGCCGACCGGCTGAGATGCCGGCAAGGCAGGCGTGACGGTGAGACCGGCCCGGAAGTCCGGCACGCGGACCGGCGTCCCGTACTCGTTCCGGTAGGAGAAATTCTCGCTCGTAACGGTGAAATTACCGGCTTTCCGGGCCCGCACGGTCACATCCTGCGCCCAGGTCGCGCCTGAGCCCAGCTCCGGGATCTTGATCCGGTCCCGCCCGCGCAGGAGAAAGAACCCCGGCGGCAGGCCGAGCCTGAAGATGACATCGGTGCAGGTTCCCGGGCCCTCGTTGCTGAACCTAATCCTCAGCTCGCAGTCTCGCCCCGCGGCCAGCTGCTGCGGCTCGATGGAAACTTTAATCACGGCGCGGCCACTTCCTGGACACTCGCCTCTCCCGGCTCTACGTTCAAGGTTTGCGAGTGATAGGTGCGACGACAATCTCCGCAATGGACCGCTATACGCGAGGCGGACGAGCCGGAGCTGAAGGCGTCATCCGGAATCATTTCCCTGTGCAACTTGCACACCGGCCTGCCGCAGTGATGGCATACGGGTATCCTGCTGTTCGCTTTCTCCCCATCGCCGCAGTACGCGCATTCCCACGTCATGGCCTGGATTTCCCCTGCCCTTTGAGGTTGGCGTCGACTATAGAACGCAGCTCGGCCCATTCCTTCTCAATCTGGCCCTTCATCGTGAGCTGGCCATGTTTCGTCACCTCGTACTCCGCCGTCACCTCGGACTCTGGCGGCGCCGCGTACGCTGGCATCGCCTCATACTCTGACGTCATCTCGTACTCTGGTGTCACCACGTACTCTGTCTGCAACTCGTCCTCCGTTGTGACCTCGCCCGTCATCGTCTCGTTGACGTAGGAGCCGTAAACGGTGAGCTGCGCATCGGTATCGCCCGCCGTCGGGCGCACGCCACTCCCGTACTCCTCCTCGCCCGTCAGGGTGATGCGAAAATCGATAGGGAAGATGCCGTGGTAGCGGCGTCCCGCGATGTCCCAGTATCGGTTCACGCGATTCGCGCACCAGGAGCCACGGGGCGGGTTCTCGACGACTCGCTTAACGTAGCAGCCCTGGTCGCTCAGCTCGTTCGTGAGGTTAACGACTGTCTCGAAATCTGGAATTACTCCTGGATATCTGTCGATCTTCAGCCGATCCCGGTTCGGTACCGCCCGGGCGTCCTGATAGCGAACGGAACTGAGGCTCAGCTCGAAGTCGATCGTCACTTCGAGTTCAATGGTAGATTTTGGCGGCCGTATCCGCGGCTGCAAACGGCCCGCCGACTGGCACATACGGACGTCAGTGATACCGGAGAGGGTGCTCTGGAAGGACGCCCGGAGGTGCCCGCTGATCTTGTCAGACGGCTTAATCTTGTCTGCGAATCGGATGATCAGGATCTGATGGCCCTCATCCGCCCGCCCGTCCGTCCTGCCCCGGCCGTCTACCGTTATCAGGCTGGCTGCCTCCGCCTGGTCGTCTTCCGCTGAGTCGTCATCTTCGTCAGCCGAGTCTTCGGCCCGCGGCGACTGGGGTGGCCTGTTCACCACCTGGGGCGGCCTGTTCGGCTGGGGCGGCCTGCTCGGCTGCGGGGAGTCCTCCGGCTGTGTCGAATCGCTGGCCGCCGCCTCGCCGTCTCCCTCGGCCGGGCTGTCGGTCCCCGGCTCGTCCCGTTGCATATTCTCTTCCTGACCGGGTGACGCCAGTCGCTTCCACTCAATGGTCCGGAATTTCTCGGATTCGGGATCGCTGACAATGGCGGCCGGGGACGCACTCTGCACGTAGCCCCAGCTCTTCGGCACGGTCAGCTCGATGGACTCGAACTGCTTGAAGCTGAGCGGCCTGCGTTCACCGCCCGGCCGGTCCGGCTCGATCGGAATCCAGCGCAGCTCAAGTACGAGTGCCCGCTTGTCGGAGGACGGCACCAGGGACGGCACAATCCAGATGGGGATGCTCCGCGGGACGCGTGAGCCTTGCAGACCGTAGGGAAGGCGTATCCTCCACTGTTCGGCGGGCTGCCCCGGCGTGGCGCTGAAGAGGGGATGATCGGTCACGCTTCCGCGAAACGCGAGACTTGTGCCGCCAGGAAGCAGCATGCCGTGATGCTCGGGCCCTGGTTGGAAAGTGAGTCCGACCTCGCCTTTGAGCACGGCAAAGCCGGCGGAGAACTCGACGGGGTCGCCTGGGGCCAGCGAGTACTTGTTTCGATAGATCCCCAGCCGGTGCCGGTCAGACGGCGCGAGAGCCATCACTATCTCGACCGTTCCGCCCGTACGCTGGGGCGTGCTGGTGTAGTTGCCGTCCTCGTCCAGGCTAACGTGACCGCGGAGGGTCTCTCGGACGCTGATAGATTTCAGGCCCGGCACGACCGGCAAGAACGGCCTGACGGACAGTTCAGCGGCCTTCCGCCGTCGGTGCGCCCGGTATGCGCCTGCCGCGAGTCCTGCGCCGGCCAGCATGAGCACTAGGCCGGCCACCATGTTGGCCAGGCCGGCGCGGAGGCCGGCGGCAGCGACTGCGATACCGGCCAAGACGAGGCCGACGACAGCGATGGCGACACCGGCCCAGATGAGGCCGCGCAGGCCGCCCTCCACCACATGGTCATGCTCGGCGCAGTGGTAAGTGCTGGCCTGCGGGTCCTTGAGCCCGAGGTCGGCGAACTCCCGGCTGACCGGCTTCTTGAACGCGTCAACCGCCTTGGAACTGTGCTGGTGGCACATGCTTTTGCCGCAGTGGTGGCAGAGGCTGAAGATCGTCGGCGAGCCGCAGTCGTAACAGCGGGCCCGCGGTGCGTGTTCTTCCACGGTGAGCATGACGGCAGTCCTTTCGGGTTCCGGCGACGGCTGAAGTCGTGGCGACGTCAGCGCCGCTGGCGAACGCGGCTAAACTGCTCGCGCAGCCTGTCCTGCAATGCGTTGATCTCGCGTGTTAGTTCATTGCTGTCTCGTGCCAGCGTTCCGCGGATGAACACCTTAAGCTCGCCGCTCGGCAGGCTGGTCAGGTGCCTGACCTCGCCATCGGGTATCACGGTGCGGCGCTCGGTTCCGAAATTCCTGCCCTCGACGAGGATCCACAGGACCATGTCGTCCGGGCCTTGCTGGCGATGTGCCACCAAGAGCCAGCTCAGGGTAGCCAGATTCTCGTCATAAAACGGCCCAGGACCCTCCGGCCAGGCCTGCCGGACGTCAAATCCCCTGTCCCGCAGCGCGGTCATGATGTCGGTCACCCGCGCCTTATCGGGGGGGATCTCATCAAAGTACAGGTGCTGATTTGGCGAGAACTCCCGTCGGGCGAACGCGTCGTCAAGTTTCAGCGTGGCGGCGGCGAATACCTTCGTGGTCAACAACGTCACCGGCGGCTTCTGCCGAATGTAACCGGTCGCGTCATATACTCGCGCGTCCAAGCCTGACAGCAGGTACTCGGGAATCTGGATCTCGGCCCGAACGCAGAGGTCCCTCTGCGCGTAAAGCGCGGCTGGCTGCCTGATCGACAACAGCATTGGCGCACTCTCGAACCGGCGCACCTCTTCGCCACCCACAGTGCTGGACACTTGGGTCATCTTGACGTCGTACCACTCGATGCATCTGTCGACGGGGTTGTACCGGACAGGACGTTCCTCCGCTTTGGGCCCCGCCTGGTTATCCGCCAAGACCAGGTGCAGTTGGATGGTCCCTAGGAAGGTAATCGTGGGCCAGCCGATGGCCACCCGGGTAACCACGGGATGCAGTTCGCGAGGATCCCCCTTCTCGACCGGCAGGGCGAGTTGGACGACGATGAGCATGGTGAGTTCATCCCTGAAGCTCGGCTGCTGCCTGATGCTCGCGCGGATCGCATTGACATACCTGCGGCCCCTATTGGTCGCCAGAACCTGTTCGATGACGTCGCCAGCAGTCCGCCCATCCTCGGATCGCAGTGCGAAGGGCAGCAGATTAAGGCTGTCCGGGTCCAAGAGCTCAATGTCGAGCCGGGCCGGAATCAGCTCTGGTGTCTCGGGGCGGAATTCGTGCCTCGTGATGCAGGTCTGCCGGTCCGCGCCCAGGTGGTCGAACCGGTCGCCGTCACTGGAGCCGCCATCACCGGGCGCACCATCACCGGGGCCGCCGCTGATGGGCACCTCGATCGGAACCGGGGCAGACTGGCCGCTCAGGCCCAGACTGTCACGAAGACCCGTCTTGGCGTAGTTCCTGAGCAGCAGGTGACCGATCGCAACGGTGCTATCGGACTCGGGGTGTGCCGCCAGGCCAAGGGCGACATCATTCCGGGCATCGCGGGTAAAGTACCGATGGCCGTCATAGGGGAGTTCGAGCTCAATCCGGCCAGCCGGACGTTCGCCGTGCTTGGTCGATGAATTCTCGGAGATCTCCTGCTGGACGAAGTACTCCTCGGTTATCTCCGCGCGCTTGAGCATCGCCCGGGCGAAAATTTTCGTTCCATTGCCAGTTGGCAAGCTGTCTTGCTGTGTTGTCATTTCCCCTCCCCTTACATTGCGTACGCCAAATAGAGGCGGCGGCCGGGCAAGATGGCTGCCGCCCCATCCAGTGGCTATAGTCGGCCTGCTACGACGAACCGGCTGTCGCGCGTCAGAGTGCTTTCGGCAAGTCTAATAGTGTCAAGACGCTCAGATCCCATCACAGGATGACATGTGGCAGTTAATCATCCGATAAGTCCGCTGGCGGCGCTGGGCGGTCGTCACGGTTCGACCTGCCGCCGGCACGACTATCAGCATGGCGCGGATCCTGCGTGATACCCCGGCTGCGCAGGGTCGATCAGGTATCCCCCGGCGGCGTTCTCCAGGAATAGCGATACCCGCCACTTCGTGCAAGCTTCCTCACCGTCGGCCGCGTTCGGATCCTGATGGCTGGTGAAATTTACCCGGGCGACAACGTCACCGCCAGCAGCGGAAATGCCCACGAGAGTCTCGCGCGAGTCGGCCGTCGCCGCGAATCCGCTGTCAAAGCTCGCCTGGCTCATTCCCTGCTGCAGTTGCGGGCTGAGCAGCGCCAGGTAGCCCTGGTAGTCGTGCGCGTTGATCGCCGAGAAGTAGCTGTTGAGGAACGAAGCTACTAACGAGGCGTCCAGCTCCTGCCCGGCCGCGGGCGTGATGGTCAGCGCGCCGTCGCTTGTGGTACCGGCCGCGGACAGGGACGAGGCCGCAGGCGAGGCAGGAGGAGACGAGCCGGGCCCCGGCGACGCGGGTCCGGTCGCGGACGGCGCAGTGATCGGAGCTCCGCTGGTGGGAGACGGCTTGTGCCTCCCGGCGAGCCAAATTCCGGCCCCGGCTCCAGCGGCGAGCACGACGACGACCAGGATGACGAGGGCGATCCGCGCAGGCGTCCCGGCCGCGGATATCGTCCGTCTGGCGGATGCACTGCCGCTAGCCACCTCGGGTGGAGCGGAGCGGGTCAGCGAACCACCGCAGCCACTGCAAACTCTGCTGCGCTCGGCCTCCGGCCGCCCGCACGTCGCGCAGAACCGCATGGCGTAATCCGCCGCCCCTCGAATTTCCGCCCTCTGGCGGCTGGACCGGCCGCCACCGTGCAACCGATTGTTATGCCGGCGACCTGAATGCGATAGTAACGAGAGGGTAGGACTTGTGTCTCCATTTCCCAGTAAACCATCGCTGGCCTATATGCGTCGTGTCTTAAATGCCTTAAAAATAGACATGTCATCATGAATATGTCTAAGAAGGTGAGTTTCGTCGATCCGCTCATGATCACCGACGCCGTGGCCATTCTCTGACAGTCAGGTAATCCGAACCGGTGAGCGATAACCGCGGCTACAGGCCGCTGGGCCAGGTGATCGATACGGGGGCGACGAGCGGGGTGCCGACCTCGAGCTGGATCTGGGCGTGCGCGGTGAGCGGGATGTCGCGGGGGTTGCCCTGGTACACCTTGCCGTTGTAGATCGCGGTGACGTGGCCCTTGGCCGGGCCGACCTGCCCCGGCCCGAGCGGCTGGCCCCATTCGTCGAAGAAGTCGCCCAGGGTATAGACGCGGTGGACGGGCGACTCGATGTGGACGATGGCTCCGGGGATGCCGATGGCGGCCGGGACCTGACGCGGCACGCCGTTCACGAAGACGGTCAGGTGCGCGTGGATGTGAAACAGGGTCTGCTCGCTGGTCTGGCAGCCGATACCGTCGACCGCGTGACCGGTCGCGCTGGTGGCGGTACCCGTCAGCGCAGCCGCCCCGGGGATGGGGACGCCCTCGGGACCGGTCGGGCCGGCCGACGGCGCCGGGGTGAGCGTGCCGAGCGTGCTCAGCGAGGCGAGCTTGAGGTGCGGCGAACTGCAGTAAACGGCTCCGTCCGCTCGGTGAGCTTCACCGGCGCCGACCCGGTCGTGCCCAGCGCTCAACGGGCACGATCGCCGGCCAGTGCGCCTCGATCCGCTGCGCGCGGCGAACCGGGATCATGTAGAAGCCGGGAAAGCCCTCCAGGAAAAGCCCGACGAGCGACTGGACGCGCCCATGCCCTGGCCGACCGGGCTGAGGCGGTCGTGCACGGCACTTCCGGCCTGCCCGGAACCCGGTCGTCGCTCAGTGGTTCGGATTACCCGCGCGGGCACGCGCAATATCCGAACCACTGACAGCAAGCCCGGGCGGACGCCCGCCTTAATTCCCTGGTTGAGCTGCGTGCCGCCGGGCAACCCGGCCCAGCTCCACCTGACCCGCTCTCGCGGAGCACCGGCTCGCCGGGCGCGCCCGGGCGCTGGCGCCATGCCTCGGCGTCGATGGCCCACCGGGTGACGCGGAAGAAGCCTGCGGCTTCGGGGCCATCGAGCCAGGTCGGTGTGCTTTGGCCCGGCATAGAAGCCGCCAGCCGGGAGACGGACATCTGTGCTGTCACGATCGTCATTGATGGGCCCTGCTTGCGCAGCAGCCTGGGAGATCGCATCGGGTGCTCCGCCTTCCGTCAGTGTCGGTGTCGGTGCGGCGTCGGTGTCGGTGTCGGTGTCGGTTCAGGGCGTCAGCTCGGCGATCCTGGTGAAGTTGCCGTTCTGGGTCTGCGAGGCCGTCACGACGACCCGGACCTGCGTGGTCGTCACCGGCGACGCGAACGGGATCCAGCGCTGCAGCGCGGAGTTGCCCGTTATGTCGGCCTGCGTGACCCACTGCGAGCCGTCCCAGGTCTGCACCGTGAAGTCGGTCGGGACGCCGTCGACGATCGACGCGAATCCCACGCCGTCGAGCGTGACCGCCGACGGCGCGGTGATGACGAGCGTGTCCGGGAACTGCCCGGCCGTGTCGTCGTTCCAGAACGTGGCCAGGTTCCCGTCGATCGCATTCGCCGCGTCATAGGTGCGTACCTCGCCGTTGAAGGTGTTGGGCGCGTGCTCGCTCGACGCCGACGCGGTCGTGCCGGCCGGCCAGTTGCCGAAGACCAGCAGCTGTGCGGCGGTGCTCGCATCGATCGCGCCGCTGGACGCGTTCAGGGTGATCGACTCCGGCCCGCCGCTGGCCCCGGCGGGCGCGCTGACCACGACGTCGACGACCGTCACGGCGGGGCCGTCACGGGTGTCAATCGAGAAGCTGGCCGGCGTGACGCTCCAGCCGCTCGGCACCGCGGCAGTCACGCTGCCACTCACGACACGGTCGCCGCTCGCGCTGACGGTCACCGGGATCGCGATGCTCTGGCCTGCCCGCAGGGGCGCGCCGGCGGACGACGTCACCGCCACGCTCAGGGTCGTCGGCACCGTCTCGACGGCCTGGCTGCTGATCGAGGCTCGCGCCGGGGCGCCGGTCAGCACGACGTACCCGTTCTCGACGTGTGCGCCGTCGGCGAAGGCCCGCGTGCCATTCCAGACCAGGCGGCCGTTCACGGTGACCTCGGTGCGCGCTCCGTAAGTCGGCACCTTGACCTGGTGCACGGCGCCGGCCGGCGCGTCCACCTGCTCGGCGAACGTGCGGCTGCGGACGTCATGAGTCCAGGCGACCTTGATGTCCCCGTAAGGGGTCTTGAGCGAACCCTGCGTGCTGCTCAGGTCGCCGGTCTCCGGTGCGATGTCGTAGCCGCCGTTGATCGTGGTCGGCCGGATGCCGAGCACGTAGAAGGTCAGTGCCGAGGTGGGACCGGTGGCCCAGCCGTGCGAGTTGCTCATGTACGCGCCGCCGTAGCCGAACTGGCCGTTGGCCAGGTAGCCCTCCCAGAACGTGCTGCCGGTCCCCAGCGGAGAGTTGAGCATGTAACCCCACTCGCGGCGGATCAGGTCGAGCGCCTGCGCCGTGTCGCCGGCCTCTAGGTGCGCCTGCACCTCCATCGAGCCCGGGAACGTCGAGATCTGGCCGCCGTTCTCCGGTGTCGTCGCGCCGTAGCTGTTCCAGTTGGTCGTCAGCGCCGCGCTGATCCGCTTCGCGCGGTCGGCCGGCGCCACCGCGTACCAGACCGCGAGTGAGTTGCCGTCCTGCGGGTGCAGGTCGCTCGTCGGGTTGTCGCGGTACTCCCCGGCCGCGTCGTCCCACAGCGTCGAGTTGATCGCTGCCTTGAGCGTCGCCGCGGTGGCCGCCCAGCTCGACGCGTGCGCGGCGTCACCTTCGGCGGTCGCCAGCTGGGCGCCCGTGACCAGGGCCTCGTACAGCAGCACGTTCGCCTCGATGTTCTCGCCGCCCTGGTCCGAGCGGGCCCAGTCGGCGGCGGCGCTGCCCGGAACTGACATCAGCCCGTCGCTGCCGACCTCGGCCAGCGAGTATGCGATCGCTCGCTCGTAGCCGGACCACTCGCCGCTCAGCCAGGCCTGGTCGCGGGAGTACTCGAAGTAGTTCGCGGTGCCGATCAGGGTCCACAGGTGGTAGGTGTCCGAGCCGTAGAAGTTCACCTCCGGCCCGGCGTACGGCAGCTCACCCGACGCGGCCTGGTGGTCGTAGAGCGTCGTGAGAGCGTTGCGCGTCGGCGTCAGGTCACCCAGCGAGGCGTACTCGGTCGGCACCGACACGCCGAGATCGCCCGGCCACACGGTGCGGTCGCGCTTGGCGCCGTCGACGAGAACCGCGCTGCCGACGCCGACGGTGGCACTGTTGTCCCAGCCGGTCGCCGGCGGCCCCCAGACCCGCCCGGTGGTGGGGGCGATGATGTTGGTCTCGACCGTGTAGGCGCCGGCGTACCAGATCCGGTTGAGCAGCGGATCGCTGGAGTAGAAGTAGTTGTCGTAGTCACGCAGGCTGGTCATCGACGGCGCGAAGGAGATGGCCAGCGATACGTGGTCGATCACGATGGTGCCCGCGGAGTTCGCGAAGAGCGTCAGGTAGCGGAAGCCGCCGCGCAGGGACGCCTGCGGCATCGTCCAGGTCGATCCCGGCGTCGCGTCGGCGTAGATCGCGCCGTCGCTTCCGCCGCCGCCGTTGCTCGCGTCGCTGGTCGTGCCGACGTATTGCGAGGACTCCGTGAACGCCAGCCCGAGCTGCTGGCCGACTTGGCTCGAGGCCGCGAAATGGATGCTGACCAGGCCGCCGACCTCCTCGCCGAAGTCGAGGGTGACCGACGAGCCCGAGCCGGTGATGGACGTCGCCCGCGAGTGCAGCACGCTGCTCGCACCCGTGACCGTGCCCGTCGTACGGTAGACCGCCGCGGGCGCGACCGTGCGGCTCGACGGCGCGAGGTTGTACCTGTCCCACGGGTGATCCTGCAACTGGCGCCCGCTGCGCGCCGACCCGGCAGGTGCCGCGGCGGCCAGCCCTGTGCCCACCAGCCCTGTGCCCACCAGGCCCGTGCCCACCAGGCCGACCACACCGAGAATCACCGCAGCACGGCGGCGCAGGGCGGCCTTCCTGGTCTTAGGATGCGCCATTCTCACCAGGACTCCTCGCGCCGAATCGTTTCAACTCACTGATTCAGTGCTACGGCCTATTGCGCGCGGGAACAAGGCATACGCGCGGAATGTCCGGAACCGGCCACGCCCGGCAGCCCCGGGACGGGGTCGGCGTCAGGCGCCGCGGTAGACCACGAGCGAGACCGCGATGTACTGGCAGGCGAACGCCGCGACGGTGCAGGCGTGGAAGACCTCGTGGAACCCGAACCACCGGGGCCACGGGTCCGGCCGCCTGAGCCCGTAGGCCACGCCGCCCAGCGTGTAGAGCACCCCGCCAGCCGTGACGAGGATCAGCGCGGCCAGGCCGGCGCCGCGCAGCAACTGCGGCAGGACGAACGCCGCCGCCCAGCCCAGGCCGAGGTACACGGGGACATACGCCCATCGCGGCGTATCGGTCCAGACCACGCGGAAGACCGCGCCGAGCGTCGCGCCGCCCCAGACCACGCAGAGGATCGCGAGCCGGGTGCCGCCGTGCAGCGCGAGCACGGCCAGCGGCGTGTAGGTACCGGCAATCAGGAACAGGATGTTGGCGTGATCGAGCCTGCGCAGCAGGACGCGCACCCGCGGCGACCAGGCCCCCAGGTGGTAGACGGCGCTGACGGTGAACAGCATGACCGCGGTAGCCGCGAAGATGCCTGCCGCCACCGCGGCCTGTGCCGTCGGCGCCTCGACGGTCAAGACGATCCCCGCGGCCAGGGCCACCGGCGCGGCGACGGCATGTATCCAGCCGCGCAGCCGGGGCTTAAGGGGCGGCCGGGGCACGAGTGCCCCCGGAGTGCCGACATCAGCCGCGCTCGGCACGCCGCTGTTCCGCACTGGGCTCATGCTGACTGGGCTCATACTGTTAAGTTACCCGCTGGTAGCCACATGGGTGAGAGGGCGAAGGTCCCGACCGCAGGACCAAAGCACTGGTCTTTCGGCCCTTCTGCAGGGTGCCCGCGCCTGGTGGTCTGGAGTTGTCAGGCATGCAGAAAGCGCGAGGTGAGCACCATGACCCGCAGGGATATCCACCTTGATGCGATGCTTCGTCATCTCGGCGCGGCGTACTACGAGTCCTTGCACGGCAGGGCCCTGCCCACCGACGTGACTCGCGCCCTTGACCAGGTCACCGACCAAATGGGTGAGCGGATCGGTCCGGCGGCCGATACCCGGCCGCGGGACAGCGGGTCCCAGCGGCAGCTGCCGGAGCACCATGGCCGGTGGCACAGCCGGGTCCGGGACGTCATGACGACGTCCGTCGTTACGGTCGACCGGCTCACTTCCTACAAGGAAATCGTCGGCCTGCTGAGCGAGCACCAGATCAGCGGGCTGCCCGTGCTGACCCTCGGCCGCCACGTGGCCGGGGTAGTCTCGGAGGCCGACCTGCTGGCGGCCCACGACAAGCTGCAGGGCTCGCAACCGGGCAGGACCGGGCTGCTGCACCTGGTCGCCGGCCACGGCCAGCACCTGGGCCTCACCGCCGGGGACCTGATGACGGCGCCGGCGGTCACGATCCATCCCGATGCGACCATCGCCGGGGCGGCGCGGGCCATGAACACCCACCGCGTCAGGAGGCTCCCCGTCGTCGACCCCGACGGGAAGCTGATCGGCCTGGTCAGTCGCCGCGATCTGCTCACCGTCTTCCTGCGCCCCGACGAGGAGATCGCCCGCCAGATCAGCGAGCTGGTCACCGAGATCCTGCCGGGAGACCCGGCCGCGATCAAGGCGCTCGTGCGCGACGGCGTGGTGACCCTCACGGGCCAGCCGAGCCTGGCGGGGCAGCAGGATCTGCTCCCGGTGGCGGTCCGGCTCGCCTGGGATATCGACGGAGTGGTGGATGTGATCAACCGGATCAGCTCGGACTCCCGGTCCGGCTGACGTCCTACCCGCAGACTTGTGGTGCTGGCGGGGCTGCCGGGTGGCGCTGCGGCCGGGGCCGGCGATTCCCGCCCGGCCAGGCACCTGCTCAGGCGCCGCACGGACTTCCGATCGCCCCAGCCACGGCTGAGGGCCGCGCCGGAACCCCGGCCGCCGGTGATCATTACCCCTTTTCCGCGCCATGGAGGCTGTCGCATAGCTCGTGATCGCCTGGGCCTGGCTGGCTGCGGCGGCGGCCGGCGGCCGGGGGAATCGGCTGGGTTTCTTGATCACCACCGTTTTTTCGCACATACCGCTGAAAAACGGTGGTGATCACCGGCGACCCGGTTCCGGCCC
>Ga0209839_10000265_pt1 | contig 27119 bp, 40 predicted proteins | sample OrgsoiDNA2013050_FD_185800 | JGI IMG/M metagenome (GOLD analysis project Ga0209839, IMG submission 185800) | Permafrost soil microbial communities from the Arctic, to analyse light accelerated degradation of dissolved organic matter (DOM) -... | ecosystem: Environmental > Terrestrial > Soil >... | reverse complement strand
GGCGCCGCGGATTATGTGACCGGGCATATCCTGTTCGTCGACGGAGGCTTCAGCGCGGCGTATTAGCGGCGCGAGCCTCCGGGCGAGGGGCCACGTGCGAAGCATGGGGATCGACCGGGAATTGCGAGTCGACGCTGGAGGCCGACGCGCATCGACTAGCATCTCGCTCCCATGCAAAGAGGCCTTCGCGCGAGTCTCCCGTCGTTCGACGCGGTTGGCGGCGACTTCCCGTCTGCGGTATAATTTGCCGCTTCCGAGAGCGGGGAAGCCACCACTGGCCTCCCCGCTTCGCACATCTACCGTTCGAGGAACCACGCCGTGTCTGCCGCCCACGTCCCCGCGATCCTCGCGCTCGCTGACGGGACAGTGTTCCGCGGCCGGGCTATTGGCGCGGAAGCCGCCAGTGCCGGTGAGGTGGTATTCAACACCGCCATGACCGGCTATCAGGAAATCCTGACCGACCCCTCTTATGCCGGCCAGATCGTCACCCTGACGTATCCGCATATCGGCAACACCGGCGTCAACCCCGAAGACGTCGAATCGAAGCGCATCTACGCCGCGGGACTGGTGATCCGCGACCTGCCGGCTGTCGCGTCGAGCTGGCGCAAGATGCTCGATCTCTCGTCGTATCTGCGCGAAGCCGGGATCGCCGGGATCGCCGACATCGACACCCGGCAACTGACGCGGCTGCTGCGTGAAAAAGGCGCCCAGAACGGGTGTCTCATTGCCGGCAGCGGCGCGAATCAGGTGAAGAAAGCGATCGAGATCGCGCGCGGCGCGCCGTCGATGGCCGGGCTCGATCTGGCCAAGGTGGTGAGCTGCACCGCGCCCTACGATTGGAGCGGAAGCACCTGGGCCCTGGGGACCGGCTATCGCACGCAGGCGACGTCGCGATTCCATGTCGTCGCCTACGATTTCGGCATCAAGCACAACATCCTGCGCATGCTCGCCGAGCGCGGATGCCGTCTGACCGTGGTGCCGGCCACGACGAGCGCGCGAGACGCGCTGGCGCTGAAACCGGACGGCGTGTTTCTGTCCAACGGCCCCGGCGATCCCGAGCCGTGCGCCTACGCGATCGACGCCATCCGCGCGTTGCTCGACGCGGGCACGCCGACCTTCGGCATTTGTCTCGGCCATCAGCTTCTGGGATTGGCCACCGGCGCGAAAACGCTGAAGATGAAGTTCGGCCACCATGGCGCAAACCATCCGGTGCTCGACAAGGACACCGGGCAGGTGCTGATCACCAGCCAGAACCACGGATTCGCGGTCGACATGTCGACGCTGGCCGCCAACGTGCGCGTGACGCACGTGTCGCTGTTCGACGGCAGCCTCCAGGGCATCGCGCTCACCGACAAGCCCGCGTTCAGCTTTCAGGGACACCCCGAGGCAAGTCCCGGGCCGCACGATCTGGCCTATCTGTTCGATCGCTTCGTGGCCATGATGGAAAGGCCGGCGGCCGCCGGGGAAGCACCATGAGCGCGGTCGAGCTCTACGGCTGCCGCGGATGCGGCTCGGCGGTGGTCGAGGTGCTGCTCGAGCGCGCGGGTGTCGAATTCGTGTACCACGAGGTGGACTCGTCGAAGCCGGGTCCCGCGACCGATGCCTTGAAAGCGGTGAATCCGCTGGTGCAGGTGCCGACGCTCCAGCTTGCCGACGGCACCGTCATGACCGAAAGCGCGGCGATCATCGTCGCGCTCGCCGACCTGTACCCCGCCTCGCGCATCCTGCCGCCTGCAGGCGACGCGCGGCGGCCGGTTGCGCTGCGCTGGATCGTGTTCATCGCCGGCAACATGTATCCGGCGATCAGCGTCGGCGATTTCCCCGCGCGATGGGTGAAGAGCAGCGCCGCGCGCGCCGAGCTCAAGGATGGCGCGGTCGAGCGTCTGAAAGCCTACTGGACGATGCTCGAGCAGTCGTTGACGCCCGCGCCGTATCTCGTGGGCAGCGAAATCACCGCGCTCGACATCTACGCTGCGATGCTATCGCGCTGGCGACCGGGTCGCGCGTGGGTCGGCGAGCATTGTCCGAGTGTGACGGCCGCCATCACGCTCACCGAGCAGGATCCGATCGTCGCTCGCGTCTGGGCGCGCAACTTCAAGCGCTGAGCCCATGCCCAAACGCACCGACATCGAATCGATCCTGATCATCGGCGCCGGCCCGATCATCATCGGCCAGGCGTGCGAGTTTGACTATTCGGGCGCGCAGGCGTGCAAGGCGCTGCGCGAGGAAGGCTACCGGGTGATCCTGGTCAATTCCAATCCGGCGACGATCATGACCGATCCGGAGATGGCCGACGCGACCTACATCGAGCCGATCACCTGGCAGATGGTCGCCAAGATCATCGAGCGCGAGCGCCCGGACGCGCTGCTGCCGACGATGGGCGGGCAGACCGCGCTCAATTGCGCGCTCGACCTCGCGCGCGAGGGCGTCCTCAACAAGTTCGATGTGGAAATGATCGGCGCGTCGAAAAAAGCCATCGACAAGGCCGAGGACCGCGAGAAATTCAAGGCGGCGATGACGCGCATCGGGCTCGCCTCGGCGCGTTCGGGCATTGCGCACAATCTCGAGCAGGCGCTGGAGGTGCAGGCCGACATCGGTTTCCCGGCGGTGATCCGGCCCTCGTTCACGCTCGGCGGCACCGGCGGCGGCATCGCCTACAACAAGGACGAGTTCGTCGAGATGTGCAAGCACGGACTCGACTCGTCGCCGACGCGCGAGCTCCTGATCGAGGAATCGCTCCTCGGCTGGAAAGAGTTCGAGATGGAGGTCGTGCGCGACAAGAAGGACAACTGCATCATCGTCTGCTCGATCGAGAATCTGGATCCTATGGGCGTTCACACGGGCGACTCGATCACCATCGCGCCGGCGCAGACGCTGACCGACAAGGAATATCAGATCATGCGCAACGCGTCGATCGCGGTCCTGCGCGAGATCGGCGTCGACACCGGCGGCTCCAACGTCCAGTTCGCGATCAATCCCGACGACGGTCGCATGATCGTGATCGAGATGAATCCGCGCGTGTCGCGCTCGTCGGCGCTGGCATCGAAAGCGACGGGCTTTCCAATCGCCAAGATCGCGGCCAAGCTGGCGGTGGGCTACACCCTCGACGAATTGAAGAACGACATTACCGGCGGCCAGACTCCTGCCTCGTTCGAGCCGACGATCGATTACGTCGTGACCAAGGTGCCGCGCTTTGCGTTCGAAAAGTTCAAGCAAGCCGACGACCGCCTGACGACGCAGATGAAGTCCGTCGGCGAGGTGATGGCCATCGGCAGCACCTTCAAGGAGTCGCTGCAGAAGGCGCTGCGCGGGCTTGAGACCGGAGTCGACGGCTTCAACCTCAAGACGGTCGATCCGGACACGATTGCCGACGAGCTCGCGTATCCGCGCGCGGAGCGCCTCTGGTACGTCGCCGACGCGCTGGCGATTGGCATGCCGCTCGAGGAGGTCTATGCGCACACCAAGATCGATCGCTGGTTCCTGGCGCAGATCAAGGAAATCGTCGACACCGAACTCGACGTCGAGAAGGGCAAGCTCGACGATCTTTCGGCCGAGCGCTTGCGCTCGCTCAAACGCATGGGCTTTTCCGACCGCCGTCTTGCGCACCTGACCCGGGCCACTGAAACGGAAGTGCGCGAGCGCCGTCACGCGCTCGGCATCCGGCCGGTGTACAAGCGCGTCGACACCTGCGCCGCGGAATTCTCGACCCGCACCGCATACATGTACTCGACCTACGAGGACGAGTGCGAAGCGCAGCCGACGGACAGGAAGAAAGTGATGGTGCTTGGCGGAGGTCCGAATCGCATCGGGCAGGGCATCGAGTTCGACTACTGCTGCGTGCACGCCGCGCTCGCGCTGCGCGAAGACGGCTACGAGACGATCATGGTCAACTGCAATCCGGAGACCGTCTCGACCGACTACGACACTTCCGACCGACTCTACTTCGAGCCGCTCACGTTGGAAGACGTGCTCGAGATCGTGCACATCGAAAAGCCGCTCGGCGTGATCGTGCAGTACGGCGGACAGACGCCGCTGAAGCTCGCGCGCGACCTGGAAAAGAACGGGGTGCCGATCATCGGCACCACGCCGGACATGATCGACATGGCCGAGGACCGCGAGCGCTTCCAGCAGATGCTGCATCGGCTGAAGCTCAGGCAACCGCCCAATCGCACCGCGCGCACCGAGGCCGAAGCGCTCGAGGCCGCGACCGCGATCGGCTACCCGCTCGTGGTACGGCCGTCGTACGTGCTCGGCGGGCGCGCGATGGAAATCGTTCACGAGCAGCGCGATCTCGAGCGCTACATGCGCGAAGCGGTCAAGGTGTCGAACGATTCTCCGGTGCTGCTGGATCGTTTTCTGAACGACGCGATCGAGGTCGACGTCGACGCGCTCGCCGACGATAATCCGAACGGCAAGGAGGTCGTCATCGGCGGCATCATGGAGCACATCGAGCAGGCCGGCGTGCACTCGGGCGATTCGGCGTGCTCGCTGCCGCCGTTCTCGCTTTCCGCGGAGCTGCAGGACGAACTTCGCCGGCAGACCGTGGCGATGGCGCACGGCCTCAACGTCGTGGGCTTGATGAACGTGCAGTTCGCGATCCAGTTCCCGGAGAACAACGGAGGCCAGGGCGTGGTGTACGTGCTGGAGGTCAATCCGCGCGCGTCGCGAACGGTGCCGTTCGTGTCCAAGGCCACCGGCCGGCCGCTGGCCAAGATTGCCGCGCGCTGCATGGTCGGCCAGACGCTCGCCAGCCAGGGCATCCGCGGCGAAATCGCGCCGCCGTATTTCTCCGTCAAGGAAGCCGTGTTTCCGTTCATCAAGTTTCCCGGCGTCGACACCATCCTCGGACCGGAGATGAAGTCGACCGGCGAGGTCATGGGCGTGGGCGACACGTTTGCGGAGGCATTCCTCAAATCGCAGCTTGGCGCCGGCGTCCGACTGCCCAAGGCGGGCAAGGTCTTCGTCAGCGTCAAGAATCCCGACAAGCCGCGTGTGATCGACGTATCGCGCACGCTCGTCGGGCTGGGATTCACGCTGGTGGCGACGCGCGGCACGGCGGCGGCGCTGGCTGCGGCAGGATTGCCGGTCTCGCCGGTGAACAAGGTCGCCGAGGGCCGCCCGCACATCGTCGACATGCTCCTCAACGACGAAATCGCGCTGGTGATCAATACGGTGGAAGAAAAGCGCAGCGCCATCCAGGACAGCTACGCCATCCGCCGCGCCGCGCTCAACGACCAGGTGCCGACGTACACGACCATCGCCGGGGCGCGGGCCGCGGCCACCGGCATGCAGGGCTTGCGCGAGCTCATTCCCTATTCGCTCCAGGCATTGCACGAAAGGCTGCGTTGAGGCGGCTGCACTGAAGGCGACTTTGCGTTAAGATCGACGTGTATTCGACTTCTGGCCGGGCGCGGCGGTGCCGTGACCGGTCTTTTATTTAGTGGCAGACGAGAGTCCCATGAGCAAGATTCCACTGACCGTATCCGGAGTTGAGAAGCTTAGAAGCGAGCTGCAGCGGCTGAAGACCGTCGAGCGACCCTCGGTCATCGCGGCGATCGCCGAGGCCCGCCTGCACGGCGATCTCTCGGAAAATGCCGAGTACGATGCTGCCAAGGATCGGCAAGGCTTCGTCGAGGGCCGGATCGCGCGCATCGAGGAGACGCTCGGCAATGCGCACATCGTCGATCCGGCGCAGGTCGATGGCGAGGGCCGCATCGTATTCGGGGCGACGGTCGACCTGGAAGATCTCGAGCTCGGCACCGAGGTGCGCTACCAGATCGTCGGCGACGACGAAGCCGACATCAAGGCATCCAAGATTTCGATCGAATCGCCGATTGCGCGCGCGCTGATCGGCAAGGGTGCCGGCGATATCGCCGAAGTGCAGGCGCCGGGCGGCGTTCGCGAATACGAGGTGCTCGCGGTTCGCTACATCTAGCGCACGCGGCCATTGGCCGCTCCCTATCGCGGCCGCTGGCCGCTCGATATCGCGCTCGTTGGTCTGAAGACCACTCCCCGTGTTCAGGGCGTTCGCCGCCGCCTTCGCTCGCGCGACACTGGCGCCGAGGGAATCCCGGGCGGCCCGCCGCGCCGCTTCGACGCGGTACCGGCGGAAGGCGGTCGGGCGGGAGCGCGCGCGGTCGGGCTTCTCGGCCGTCGCGCCTGCGGGGTGGATTTTGCCATCGTCTTGCCTGCCTTGCCGGTTTCCCGGCCAGTTCCTGTTTTCCTGCCTTGCTTCGCGGCGGACGCACGCTCGCCGCGCGCTGGCTTCTCTTTCGCTGCCGGTTCCTCCGGCGCGGGTCGCCAGAGTATGAGCAGCTTTCCGATGTGCTGCACCGGCGCCGCACCGAGCTTGGCGCAGATTTGCCCCAGCATCGCGTCACGCTCGCCGCGGATGTCGCTGAACGCCCGCACCTTGATCAATTCGTGCGCTCGAAGGTTGACGTCGATTTCGCGAATGACCGACGGCGTCAGGCCGTGCTGGCCGATCGCAACGACCGGATGCAGGTGATGCGCCTTGGCGCGCAGCGCGCGCCGTTCCAGCGAAGTGATGGTGAGCATCTTTCAAGTGTAACGGATGGCGCCTGAGGCGACGACTGCTTCGTACGCGTTTCGAGTCGCCGCGAGATGTCGCAGACGCATGGCTCCCGCGTCACGGCGCGGCAATCTGCTTGCGCATCCGCACCACCGGCATGGCGAGCGCGCCGGCAAGCGGAACCTCGAAAGGGTCGAGCGCGGCAAACCCGAACGCCGCATACAGTGGCTGGCCGCCCAGCGTCGCCACCAGCTCCATGGACCTGAATCCGGCGCCGGCGGCTGCGCGCTCGCAATGACGCATCAGCGCGGCGCCGATGCCGCGTCGTGCATGCGCAGGATGGACGAAGAAGGCGCGGATCCGCGCCGGATCGGTTGCGGGGTCGAGCGCGCTGTCGGGCTCCGACGTGTGTCCGCGCGCTCGACCGAACAGGGTCTTGCGCCGGCTCCAGCCGCCGCATCCGACGATTGTCCCATCGTGTGCGGCGACGAAGTAGGTGCCGTCGTCGATGAGCTGCACGTCGACGGCAAAGACCGATCCGATCGCGGCGTCGATCTGTGCCGGTGAATACCAGGGCGCAAGCAGGGTGCGCGCCGAAAGCGCGATCAACGCCTCGAGCTCGGCGACTTCGTCGAGGCGTGCCGCGCGCAGCGCGAAGCTCATTGCTGCGCCGGCGGCGCCGCGTCATGCGAGCGCTGCCGGAAGCCGCTCACCCGGCGGGCGAGCCGCGATGCGAAAGCAGGCTCACGCCGAGATGCCGCGCGAGTCCGCGTCCGCCTTCCGCCATCACCTGATTGTGGTTCCAGCGGAACGCCGGCTGCAGCAGCGGCGCCAGCGCGTTCATCCATCGCTTGGTGGTGGCCACGCTCCAGTCGTAGCGCACGTGGGTCGTCTCGCCCTCGGGGGCGAGATGCCAGCGCCCGGTGCCGCTCAGGTCGCCCTCGGCGACGCCCTCCAGCGACGAGGGGCGCTCGATGCGGGTCACGCGCATGGCAAAGGAAAGCCGGTACGGCAGCTTGCTCGACCAGGTATAGCGCCGCAGCGCGCCGACGCCGTCGGGATTCCCGGCGGTCAGCTCCTCGACCGCAAGCACATAGCGCCACCACCGGGGCCAATCCTCGACCGCGAGAATGGCCTCCCAGACGCGATCGATGGGTGCATCGAGGTGCCAGAGCGTAGTCAGTGAAAACTGGCTCATGGTCGGAGCGGGACAATCGTCCGGGCGCGCGGTGTGGCGCGCATGCGCAGCCACATCGCGTGCGTGTCAGCTTGCCGCGGCCGCGACACGATTGGAGGCTTCGATGAGGTTGAGATCCGGATCGCGGAAATAGAACGAACGCAGCCTGGACGTGGCGCCGGTGCGATCGACGGGGCCCTCCAGAATCGGCACGCCTTGCGCCCTGACATGGGCTATGCAGTCGTCGAGCGGCAGCGAAGTGATGAAGCAGACATCCGCCGAGCCCGGGACAGGATGCTGCGCACGCGGCGTGAATTCATGGCCGGCGAGATGCAGGTTGATCTTCTGGCTGCCGAAGGCGACGGCCTTGCGCCCGTCGCCGAACGACACCGCCTTCATTCCCAGCACGCGCTGGTAGAAGTCGCACGTACGCTCGATGCTGGCCACGGTCAGAACGAAGTGGTCGAGGGCGTCGATGTGCATCACGATGCCTTCATGTCCGCGCCGCTGCAACCGAGGACCGGCTGCCGGATCGGCTAGCCGTTGGGTTTTGCGGCGCTTGCGTGCGGCTCATTCTTGTACGCTCCCCGGACGTTCAGTGCGGCGAGTGCGATCTGCAGCGCGATCAGCGCATACGCGTGATCGTGCCAGCCCCAGATGATCCACAGCACGTTGCTGAGCAGAAAGCACCAGAAGCCGAACTCGCGTCGGCGCTTCGCCTGCGACGCCACCAGCCACGCAGCGATGACGGTGACGAGCATCGCAGGCCATTGCAGGAGGTCGAGATAATTCATTCGACGGACGGGCGGGCGATGCACAGGCGCATGGAGGTATCGGCAGACCGGAAGATTTACTTGTGAGCCATCGGCGCTCGCGTCGCGAACTGCTCGTCCTGCGGCGTCGCCGGCAGCGTGCCGCTGATTTTCGCCTCACGGACAACGCGCGCAAGCAGCTCCAGCCCCATCGGCGCAAGCGCGCGCTCCCAAAGCTCGCGCGCGGTCTCTCCCTTGCGCACGAAGCACCAGTCCTGCGCGGCGATGGCGCCCGCGTCCATCCGCTCCGCAAGATGGTAGATCGAGCCTCCGGCGATGGGATCGCCTTCCTGGATCGTCCATTCGACCGCGGCAATTCCGCGGTGGCGCGGCAGCAGCGAAGGGTGAAATCCGATGCCTCCCAATCGCGATCGCGCCAGCGCCTCGCTGCTGACGCGGGCATGGCTGTGCGCCGCAACGATCAGGTCGGTGCCTTCGGCGATCGCCTCCGCGGGAACGATCGCGGGATCGTCGAGCACCGCGACCTCGAGGCCTTGAGCCGCTGCCGCGACGGCCAGCCTGTCGTCGACCGCCGGCACGATCACCCGCGCGATTTCCGCGCCATCCTTGAGCAATCGCTCGAGCGCGGCCGCACCGAAGTAACGCGAGCCGACCAGCGTCAGCTTCATTCGGGACATCCGGGGTGTGTTTTCCTGCACGCGCCCCGACCGTCGGTTTGGCTGCCGCCTTTCACGCCGCGGGGCGCTCTTTTTCCGGGATCCGGCGCATGGCGCTGATCGCGACCCATGCGCCGAATATCGCGCCGACGCATGACACGATGTACTGGCCGTAAATCCATGCGTAGACGCTCCACGTCAGCGACGACGAGAAATGGTGCTGGGTCAGCGCGAAATTGAGCGCGCCGTAGGCGATGCCGAAGGCACCGGCCCACAACATCGCGCTGCTCGAGCGCAGGACGGCGCCGAGCAGCGCGCCCAGAACGACCGACCAGGCGAAGTCGAACCCCCAGGTCATGCCCAGCATCCACGTGATCGGCGAGGCGAAGCTTCGGCTTTCGACGAACACGTCGAATGCGTCGCGCAATGGCCAGACGACAATGCCGGCCAAAACGATCAGCGCGATCGGGGCGACAACGCGGCGAAGATTCGACATGGACGGGTGCGTGGCGCTTTGTGCTCGATGGACGAAAGCGCTGGCTAGCGTATGAACTCGAACGCCGCGATTCCCGCGGCGCCGGTGACGATGATCAGCGCGAAGGCAATCGCCATCGAGCGCGCGCTCGCCTTACCCTGACGGCGACCGCGATTGGCGATGATGAACCCAATGACCACCAGCATCGGAAGAAAATAGAAGAACCACATCGCGCATCTCCTCGGGCCGCAAACAGGGGCGGAAGCAAGTCGGCAGAGCAGGCCATTCGTGCTTCGTGTTCGACCGCCACCTTCGGCGGATGAATGGTAGGTGCAGCGGAGGAGCTTGTCAAAAGCGCGGCCCCGCGCGTGCGCACGCGCGGTGCATCGGCCCGACACCTTGACCGGCTTGGCGTCAGCTCAGCCCGGCGGGCGCGGCAAAAACCGCGAGATCTCCAGGCTTCCTGAGCATCTTGTCGACTTCCGCGGCGTGCATCTCCTCGGCCAGGATCATCTGCCGCGCGAACTCCTCGAGCGCCACCGACCGTCCCTCCACCAGCGAAAGGAGCTCCCGATACAGGGCAAGCGCATTTCTTTCCGACTCGAGCGACTCACGCAGAATCGCTGCGATGTCATGCTTGAGCGAATCGAGGAGCGTGCCGATCGCCAGCGACGGATAGGAGCCCAGCGTGGTGATCCATTCGCCGACCTGCTGCGCGTGCAACAGCGATTCGTCGGCCTGTTCGCGCAGCCACGAAACAATGGGGATGCGGCCAAAGCCGAACACCAGAAACGAGTAGTGCGTGTAGCGAACGACTCCGGCGAGCTCCGCCTCAAGCAGGCGATTCAAGGTGCCGACGACTTTGTCTCTATCGATTTCCGTCATGCTTTTCACCTGCGGTGGTGGAGGTTACCCATGCTTCGGCCGATCGGCGGTGTTCAGCGCCGCGTGGTATTCCGCAGCGCCGGATTGACCCGGTCGATATCCGCCTTGACTTGCGCGCGGCTGCGCTCATAGACGATCTCGCGCCCGCTCACGCTGCCGGCGTAGGCGAGAGCGTTGCGGGTCGGACTCAGGGTGCATCTGACGCTGTGCACGCCCTCGCCGAGAACCACCTCGATTCGTTCGGCGCGCTTGTTCAGCACGACCAGGTCCATCGTCTGTCCGCTCTCGGTTACACGCACGGTAATTTTTTCGTCTTCCATGGCTTCGTCCGCCTGTCTGTTGAAAACGTCCGATGCTTTGCCGTCGCTACGGCAAACTGCGCAGGTTCCTACAATATCCTGTTGAACCAGAGCAGGGAAAGAAAACCGGCGAGCAGGGCGAAGAATGCCCCCGCGGCGGCAAACAAGGCAGTGACCTCGGTCGCCTTCTTTTCCAGGACCAGGCGCGAGTTCAGCGACTTGTAGATCTTGGTCAGGTCGGTCGCGGTGCCGGCGTAGAAATACTCCGCCTTGGTCGTGTTGGCGATGGTCTTGAGCGACTCCTCGTCGAGACGCACCCGCATCGACCAGCCCTCGGCGCCGAGAATCTCGCCGCTGACAGTGCCGATGCCCACGGTATAGACGCGCACACCGTGCTCGGCAGCCATCTTTGACGCCTCGATCGGATCGGGCCCGGCGGTCGTTTGGCCGTCGGTGAGGACGATGATGGCAGCCGAGGCATATGAGCCGGGCGTGACCGGCTTGGCGTCTGCCGCGTTGCCCTTGACCGGCTCGTCGATCGAAGTGCCGCGCGAGGACTCGCGCGCGCCGCCCGGCCGCGGATTCGCGGAGCGAAGGTCGAATTCGAGGTCGGGGAAGAGTATTTTCAGCGATACCAGGATGCCGCTGCCGATGGCGGTGCCGCGCTGCAGCTGGATGCGGTCGAGCGCGGCCAGGATGTCGTCGCGATTGAGCGTCGGCGGCTGCACCACCGACGCGGTGGCCGCGAAAGACACCAGCGCCAGGCGCGTGCTGCGCGGCTGATCGGCGACGAAGCTGCGCGCCGCGGCCTGCGCCGCGGCAATGCGCGTGGGTGAAACGTCGGTCGCCTTCATGCTGCCCGAAGCATCGATGGCGAGGATCACCGTCTCGTACTGGTAGGGAAGCGTGACCAGCGCGGCGGGCCTGGCGACGGCGGCGATCATCGCGGCCAGCGCCACGAGGAAAACCAGTGGTGGGACATGTCGCCGGAATCTGCGCGAGGCGCCCATCGCTTCCTGCACCAGGCTCAGGCTTGCGTAACGCAGCGCGAGCTTCTTCTTTCGCCGCAGCAACAGCAGGTAGGCGATGACGATAGCAGGCAGAGCGAGCGCGAGCCACAGCATCTGCGGCCACAGGAAGGTCATGCCTGCTCCAGATGCTGCGGCAGCGTCCCGCCGGCGGCGAGCTGGCTGCGGCGCTTGCGCAAATCGGCGAAGCGCATGATCGCGTCGGTGAGATTGTCGTCGGTGGCCAGTTCCAGCGCGTCGACGCCGGCTTTGCGAAACGACGCGCGGATATCGGCCTCCTGGCGCTCGGCGGCCTCGGCAAAACGCTTGCGGAAGCGGCGATCGTGGGTGTCGACCAGGATCTGTTCGCCCGTCTCCGCATCCTGCATCACCACCACGCCCAGATCGGGAAGCTCCATTTCCAGGCGGTCGTACAGCCGCACGGCGACGACCTCATGCCGTTGCGCGAGGTGCGCCAGCGGCTTTTCCCATCCCGGCAGGCTGATGAAGTCCGACACCACGAACACCAGCGAGCGCCGCGGCATCACCTGGTAGGCACCGCGCAGCAACGCCTGAAGGTCGGTTGGCGACGATTGCGCGAGCTCGGGCCGGTCCAGCATCCTGTGCACGATGTGGAGCACGTGCCGCCTGCCCGTGCGCGCGGGGATCATGGTGTCGACGTCGCTGCCGTAGAACAGCGCGCCGATGCGGTTGCCGTGGCGGCTGAACGCGCGGGCGAGCACTGCCACCAGCTCGGTCGCAACGGCGCGCTTCTTGATCTTCTGCGAGCCGAAATCGACCGACGGGCTCAGGTCGAGCAGGAACCACGCGGTGAGCTCGCGCTCCTCGTTGTAGACCCTGACATACGGCGTCTGGAGGCGCGCGGTGACGTTCCAGTCGATGTGGCGCACGTCATCGTGGTACTGGTATTCGCGCAAGTCGGCCAGGTCGACGCCGAAGCCGCGAAACAAGGTGCGATAGTCGCCATACAGCAGTCCATCGAGGCGACGCAACACGGTCCACTCGAGGCGGCGAAGGATCGCCTCAGGCGTTTGCGCCCACTCTGACATGGGTCTCGAGCGGCCTTTCGGGCGCCGGCAGGTGCTTCATGATGCGGAGGATGAGCTGGTCGGAATTGAGCCCGTCGGAGAGCGCTTCGTACGACAGCACCAGCCGATGGCGCAGAACATCCGGCGCAATGTCGGTCAGGTCCTCCGGCAGAACGTAGCTTCGGCCGCGAAGGAAGGCGAGCGCGCGCGCGCCTTCGACCAGATGGATGGTGGCCCGCGGGCTGGCGCCGTAGGTGAGGTATTGCGCCACCTTGGGAACGCCGAAGCGCTCCGGCTTGCGCGTCGCGGAAACCAGCCGCACCGCGTATTGGACCAGCGACGGATCGACGTATCCGGTGCGGCATCGACGCTGTAGCGCAAGCAATTCGTCGGTGCTTGCCACCGCGGCGACCGCGGCGCTCGCCCCGGTCACCCGGTTGACGATGACGAACTCTTCTTCCTCGGTCGGGTAGCCCACCAGCACCTTCATCATGAAGCGGTCGACCTGCGCCTCGGGCAGCGGATACGTTCCTTCCGTCTCGATCGGGTTCTGGGTGGCCATGACCAGGAACGGCTCGGGCACGCGATGGCTCTCCCCGGCGATGGTCACCTGATATTCCTGCATCACCTCGAGCAGCGCGCTTTGCACCTTGGCTGGCGCGCGGTTGATTTCGTCTGCGAGCAGGAGATTGGTGAACACTGGCCCGAACGAGGTGGTGAATTCGCCGGTCTTCTGGTTGTATATCCGGGTGCCGACCAGATCGGCCGGAACGAGATCGGGCGTGAACTGGATCCGCCGGAAGGTGCCGCGGACGGTGCGCGCCAGCGTCTTGATCGTGAGCGTCTTGGCGAGACCGGGCACGCCTTCGACCAGCAGGTGACCCTGCGCCAGGATTGCCACCAGGACGCGCTCGAGAAAATGGTCCTGGCCGACGACGACTTTTTTGACTTCGTAGAGAATGCGCTCCATGTCGCGAGAGACTTCGCCGCTGGCGCCGACTGCTTTGTCGTTCATGATTGCCTGCTTGGGTGAATTCGGATTAGAACGGCGATATGCCGACCGCGGCGGCGGCGTTTTCGATCGGGACTGCGAAGCCGATGCCGATGAAGACGCCCTGATCGCCCGGGTTGAGTATGGCGGTGACGATTCCCACCACCTCGCCATCCATGGTCGCCAGCGGCCCGCCGGAATTTCCGGGATTGGCCGCGGCGTCGAACTGGATCAGGTTGGTCAACAGACGCTTGCCTTCCGTCGAGCGGTATTCGCGCTTCAGGCCGGAGACCACGCCGGCCGTGACCGACGGGCCGATGCCGAACGGAAAGCCGACCGCGATGACCTGTTCACCCATGGCCAGATCGCGCGTCGAGCGCAACGTCGCCGGGATGAGATCGTCCGGAATGGTCTTCGCCTGGAGCACGGCGAGGTCGTTCTCGGGCTGGAGGCCGATGACCGTTGCGTCTGATTCCGTCCCATCCGCGAACACTACCTGGACGCGCTCGGCGCCATTGACCACGTGCAGGTTGGTGAGGATGACGCCTTTGTCGACGATCACCACGCCGCTGCCGACGCCACGGATGCGGTCTTCCTCCTCGTCCTTGACGTGCTCGAGCCGGCGCACACGCACCACCGACTGCGAAACGATCTCGAACGCCCTGGCTGCGGGCGAGGGCAGCACATTGCCGTCAAGGGTGTGGAGCACTGCCGCGTCGATGTCGTGCTGGGTGATCTGGCGCATGGGGGGCCGCGTCGCGACATAGCCCATGACCACCAGCAAGCTCAGCGCGGCCGCCAGTCCGACCAGCCAGGCGCGCTCAAAGCGGACGACGAACGCTCGGCTACGGGCGAAGAATCCCCGATGCGCGGCAACTTGACCGGAGGCGCCCGGACCGGCGCCGGGCGTTGCCGCCGCCTGCGTGGGAGCAGGATCGTCGCGTCCGTCGGCCGTGTGCGACCGGCTCGACTTGCTATAGAGCGTGACTCGTTTCATGGGGCTTTCACCGACTCGTGGGATCGCGCTTCAGCGCAACATTAGCATGTCCGAGGCTGCGCGCAACGGCGGCCGCTCGATGCCACGGTGCCGCGGCCATAGTCTGGATAGACCGCCTTGCGGTCGCGATAAATCCTCGCGCGTGCTATTTTTTTCCACCCTCTGCCGCGTTCTTGAGCGCAGTCGCGATCGGCGGCCCTGCGGCGGCTCCAGGGACATAGGTGACCGTGATGCGCGAAAGAGTCGCGAAATCCTTCTGCCATTTTCGTTCCGTGTCGCCGGGGATGGCGACGACAAAGGTCATTTCCTTGCCGTCGTCGAGGCGCAGAAAAAGCTTTTCATTGGTGTAGCCGCGATGCTGCCCCGTGACCTGGGCCGTCTGCGCGACGGCCGCGGCCATCGGCGGCGCGGCGCCCTGTGCCGTTGCCGTGTGAGCGGGCCATAACGCGGCCGCTGCCGGGACAGAGACAACAACGGATGCGGCGCTCACGGCGGTCATCGAAGCGATTGCCCGCAGCGCCGCGAGCGAAAGGGAGCGTTTCAGAATGCCTCGCGGCCAAATGGCAGGATTCATGAGGCAGGATTCATGAGGCAGGATTCATGAGGCAGGATTCATGAATTTTTCCTCGGATCGGGGCGCCGCTTGGCGTACCAGAGCTCCATGCCATGGCGCTGCTTGATCGCCTGGGTGCCGCGCAGCGCCATGCGAGCCAGGATCTTCAGCACTTCGACGAGAGAATGGGTGCGAAGCTTGCGACCCGACGTGGTGACGGCCTGCTTGAGGACGACGAAACGACCGTAGTTCCGCAGCGCGCGGCTCATGACGATTTCCTCGGCGCCGAAGAATGCTTCGTCGAAGCCGCCGACTGCCTCGAAGGCATCGTGCGAGCAGAACAGGAAGCAGCCGGCGGCCAGATCCAGTGCGCCGTAAGTCCATGCGAAGACCGGCATCAGCGCCTTTGCGTACCACGGTACGTCCGTGTCGAATTCGACCGACGCACCGCCGCCAACCGCGCCGCCACGCAGCACGTCGATTGCGGCGCGAACGACCGCTTCGTTCACGATCGTGTCCGCGTCGACGAAGATGAACAGCTCGCCGGTGGCTGCCCGGGCGCCCGAATTGCGAGTCGCCGCGATCTGGCGATGGGCAACACTGACCACGCGGGCCCCGTGGCGCTCGGCGAGCGCCGCGGTGCCGTCGGTCGATGCGTCGTCCGCCACGACCAGCTCGTAGGGCTCATTCAATGCCTTTGCCGCCGCGTGCAACGCGTCGAGCGTCGCGCCGATCAGGCTTTCTTCGTCGTAAGCCGGGACAATGAACGAGATCAGGCGCTTCTCACCGGTGTGTGACGGGATCGATTGCACGCTGGCCGACGCGTCACCGCGACCAAGTCCGCCAGCGTGCCCATTCAGCGCGCCGGCGCCCGGTACATGAACGCGGCGATCACCCCGAGAATCAACATCAGCGCGCCATCGAACACGATTTGCTTGACCACGGTCATGCCGGGCATCGGCTGCACGACGTAATAGATCATGTAAGTCGGCACGATCGTTAGCAGCGCCACCGCCAGCCCAAAACGAAAACCCTGTCCCAACCAGGGCGAGGGCTCGATGCCGCGCGAATAGATCCAGACGAACGCGCCCGACAGGATCACGTGGGCGAGGATCATGTACGGAAAGTAGGCTTGCGAATCGGCCTCGGTGCGGAACAGATTGGGCAGTTTCGCGTAGTCATCGTGCAGCAGCACGCCGTGAACGACGAAGCTTCCGGCAAACCAGGCGATAAGAATCACGACCCAGGCGATGAAGAATTTCTTGTTCATGAGTCCCCCTTGGTTGTTAACTACTTGGCCACTTCAGTACTCAATGCGCGAGACAACCCCGACGGCGGCGGAGGCCGGCGCGTCGACCGCGCGCCTCGCCGCCATCAGTGCTCAACTCAGTGCTCAACTCAGTGCTCAATATTAACCACGATGTTCGCGATCGTCGATGGGGAGAAAGCCGCTTCATAGGTGGAAAGCCGCCGGTCGATGCCTTCACCACCCGATTGCCGCGGATTGGCGACGTAGATGGAGAAATCCGGAATACGATGGATGCGCTTCATCAACTGCAGCATCGAGATTCCTTCGACGATGACCGGCAGGGGCGTCGTGATCCGGCGCTCGATGATGCGGTTGATCTGGTCGTCGAGATGGATGAGATGGTCACGCGCGGGAATCAGGAACAGATCGGTCTCGATCAGCGTCACGTTGAAGTGCCACGCCAGGTATCTCCCGAGCGTGGTCTTGCCGACTCCGAAGCGGCCGTCGATGGTGACGATCACCCCGGGCAATCGCCGCATGACAGGCGTCAGCGCGTCCACGACCGGCAGATACGAGGGAAGAATTTGCGGCACGGCTAGGCGCAACCCACGGCGACAAGCGACGTCTCGCCGGCGTTTCCGAACCGCAGCCGCGCCGTTGCCGTCGACGTCGTGCTCATGCGGGATCCCTTGCTTCGGACGTCGAATCGCTTGCCCGGGATATCGTGTCGAATGCAAGCTTTGCGGCAGCGATGTCTTCTGCCGCGATTCCAACCGACTTGTACACTGTCGTCTCCGAAACCGGGCCCGGCTTCGCTCCGGCGAAAATTTCTCCGACCTCGGCGTGGATCCGCGCCTTGGACAAGATGATGTCGCCCGACTCATGCAAGGCCGCTTCGCGCGACTCTACTACAAGCACATTGCTCATCGCCTCGTCGTCGAGCTCGCGCCATGCAGGCATGGGAGCGCCGATGGCATTGACGTGAGCTCCGCGCTTCAGCCACGCTCCTTTCAGAATCGGCTCCCGGGCCGGGGTCGCGGTGACGACGACATCCGCACCGCGCACCGCCGACTCCGCATCCATCACCTTGGCGCCATGCTGCGCGGCGAATCGCTCCGCATGCGCTCGCGTACGGCTCCATACGCGCACCTCGTCGAACTGGCGGACCTGGGAGAGAGCCTCCAGATGTGTTCGGGCCTCGACGCCGCTGCCCAGCAACGCGAGAACGCGGCTGTCCGGCGACGCCAAACGCCTGGTCACCGCGGCGGAAACGGCCGCCGTTCGCATCGCGGTAAGTGCGGTTGCATCCAGAAAGGCGATGGGTTCGCCGGTTTCCGGCCGCATCAGCAGAATCGTGGCCATCACCGTTGGAATACGCGTTCCGGCGTTGCGGGGATAGAGGCTCACCACCTTGACGCCCATGGCGTCGCGGGTGACCGCCGGCATGACGCCCAGATAGCGGTTGCCCTCTTCAACGGTGAGCCAATTTCGTAACGGCTGCACCACGTGGCCCGAGGAGAAGGCCGTCAGGACACGTTCCATCGCGTCGATCAGCTCATCCCAGCGAAGCGCCGAGCGTACCGCCTGGTCGTCCAGATGAATCACCACCATCGCTCTCCCGGAACCCTGTTCGGGATAGTAGAGCAAATCGGGCCGGATCAACGTCGGCGACCGTCCTTTCGAGGCAAAGGCCCATCCTTGAGTCGGGCGAATGGTTCGAGACGCCACGCGGCGTCGATCATGGCGATGACCTCGCGCAGCGGATGTTCTGCATCTGCGGCAGTTGCATTCACGTTGGAAGACATTTTGCCCGGCTTGGCTCAGCTACTCGTCGGGAAGGACGCCGCGACCTTCCGGATATTGCAACTCCCACTCGCGCCCGTTGACCGGCTCGATCGTCACGCCTTCGACCGTTCCCGGATCCAGACATCGCGCGTTGATGCTGTAGCCATCCGGGTGGGAGCGTGGAACATAGAACGACTTGACACCGCACACCGAGCAGAAAAGGTGCTTCGCCACCCGCGTATTGAACGTATACGTCGAAAGACATTCTTCGCCCTGGAGCAGGCGAAATTGCGATTTCGGCACGATAAGATGCAGATATCCCGACTTGGAGCACATCGAGCAATTGCAATCCAGAACGTCGATGCGCGATGGGGCGGTCACCTCGAATCGGACCTTTCCGCAGTGACAGCCTCCGCTATGACGCACGATGGGTCCTTTGATTTCCGCAGTTGCCGAGCCGTTCGGTCAAGGCTGGTTTTGTGCAACCAGCGCGTAGTGTTCGACTCGCGGAAAAGGGTCATAGAAATGATGAAGCAGACTCTTCCATTGCTGATATTCCGGCGAGCTGCGAAAGCCGACGGTGTGCGCTTCGAGCGATGTCCAGTTGACCAGCAACGCGTACTGATTCGGCGTTTCCAGACAACGTTGCAATTGATGTGAAACGTAGCCGGGCATGGAAGCGATGATGGCGGACGCCTGCATGAACGCCGCCTCGAAATCGCGTTCTTGTCCGACGCGCACGCTCAATATCGCTATTTCCAGAATCATTGCAAGCTCCCAGGCCGCGTTAGCGACGCAACATTGGCGCCCGAACCGATCTTACTAGACTCTGCGGATGACGCGGCACGGGTTTCCGGCCGCGAACACGCTTTCCGGGATGTCCCGGGTAACGACGCTTCCGGCCCCGATCACGCAGCCGGAGCCGATGGATACACCCGGGCAGATCAACGCTCCGCCGCCGAACCAGACATCGTCTCCGATCGCGACCGGAGCTCCGAACTCGAGGCCCGAGCGCCGCTCGTTCGCGCTCATCGGATGCGAAGCGGTGTAGATGTGGACGCCCGGCCCGAAAAGAACATTGCTGCCGATCGAGACCGCCACGACGTCGAGCACGACGCAATTGAAGTTGAAGTAGACGTTTGCGCCGAGCTTGATGTTGTAGCCGTAATCGCAGAAGAACGGCGGGGTGATCCAGGCGTTCGTTTCGCAGCCGAAGAGACGCGCGAGCAACGCATTGCGTTGCGGCGAGGCATCGGCCGGTTCGAGTGCATTCAGCTCGCGGCAAAGCGTTCGCGCGCGACGGCGATCGCCTGCGAGCTCCGGGTCGCCTGGGTCATAACGCTCGCCGGCGAGCATGTTTTGTTTTTCGGTGGGCATGGCTAGCGGCCTGTCGGCAAATTGCGCGCAACCGGGCCAGCGGGCGACGCCGCACGCTGCTCGACGGCGCGAGCCAAGGTTTTCGGCGCGGCAAGGCGATAGCTGAGCTCGAGGACGTTCTCAACCTCGCGCCAGTTGATCGAGCCTCGATCGATACGAAGACCGAACCAGCCCTTCGAACCGATGTACGCCGGCAGGTAAAAGCGGTTGGGATCCTCGCTCGCGCGGTCGACATTCTCGCCCAGTGCGGACTTGCAGCAGACGGAAACGATGCCATCGCCATGGTGGTTGTTGAGGAAGTAGGCGAAGACCTTCTTGCGAACGCGAAAATCGGCGTGATCGCCGTGCACTGCGCGCACGACCTCCGGCAGAGCCAGGCACAGCTTCGTGACTCGCTTCAGCCGCGGATCTTCCGATGCCGGGTTCGACATTTTTCGCTCCTGGAGTCGTTAGGAGTGGGACGCGCGCAACACGACGGCGCCACAGCGGCAACTTTGCGAATACACGTCGCGCCGCTACGCGCCCGATCGTCGCAAGCCTTAGAGCGCATCGCCCGGAAGTGACTCAACGCCCATCGCCTCGGCGATGATCGCGAAATCCTTGGTTGAAATCTTCAGCTGGCCGAATCGAAACGCGGCGCCCCAATGCGTCTTGTCGCGGATGAACGAGAGCCTGTCGATGAGCGGCTTGATGGGAGCTTCGCTGCACATCGAAAAGCGCACATCTACCCGGTAGGGCTTGAAGCCCGGGGACATTTCCACTTGATAGATCTCGGCCGACGCAATGGAGCCTATGGCAGTGAACGACTGAAGCGGCTCGCCATCCGGATAGGAAGTGCGCGGCGAATACATGACCAGGCCGTCGCCCGCGTGAAGCTTCTGCAGTGGCGCCTTTCTTCCATGATTGAGCTGAATGAAGCCTCCCTTCACGCCTATTTCGACGTGCGAGCGAGAAACTACTCCGACCCAGTACGTGCGCAGATTCGAAGCGTCAGCCATTTTGTTCGACGCGGCCCGGCTTGTTGAAGCCGCTGACCTTGCGCACGAACTGCAGCGAGGCGGCGCGAATCTCTTCCGGGGTCACCGGCGGTTCGAAATTGAAGAGAATCCTGATATTCCTACACATGCGCGTTGCTCCACGGAATGGCAGAATGGCTCCGCACTCGTTTTAGCCGCGACGACAACCCGGGCATCGCCGCTTTCACAGCGAACGACCGTCGAAATGCTTGATGGGAACGGATGCAAGGTCGATGTCCTCAAGGCACCGGATATTGATCGCCGCCGTTGGGTTTCCCTTCGAATCGACCGCTTCGGCGTACGGGTGGATGCCGCACGCTTCGCAGAAATGATGCTTGATATGATGTTTGTTGAACGTATAAGTGCCTACGCCTTCACCCGACGTCAGCAACTGCAACTTGTCCCGTGGCACGAACCACAATAGCGAGCCCTTGCGGGAGCAGATCGAGCAGTTGCATGCCATCGCCCCGGTGAGCTCGCCGTCCACCTCGAACGCGATATTGCCGCAATGGCAGCTGCCTTTGTAGTTCATGCGGTCCCTCCTTGCTTGTAGAAATCTGCTGCCGCGGCATCCATGCAGGATCTACCGTGCCTGCTGGCGCGCAATCATGCCTGCTCGGGGGCGAAGAACCAAACGCGCTCAATCGATTCTCCCAGCACCTGGTAAACCGCGGCGATTTCAAACGGGGCATCCCGAACGCCGGAAATGCGCTCATGGTCGATGACCTTGTCGCCGAGCACCATGCGATTCACGATTTCTGCGCGGAGCCCCGGCAAGTTGAACCGTTGCGTCGCGTAAAACTCGGCGAGCTGGACTTTTCCGGAAATGGTCGGCTCGAAAGACGGCATCCGAAAAATCCGGATCGTGTCGCTATAGGCCGATACGAACCGATTCAGGTCACGATTGTTATAGGCTTCGACCTGCCGTTGAACGACTTCGACTGCGGACATGGCGATGCTCCCGATGAGTTCCAGTGAACCGAGCTAACCCAGGCAGAGCGCGTACCGGCCCGGGAAAGGCACGTCCGGAATGGGCGAACGGCCTGATCTCATTTTGTCAGCGATGCCGCTGCCAATGACCGTTCCAGCTCCGGCGTCAGGCACGCCAGGACGGATGCCATCAGTCGCATCGTCAGGTACGAGCGCATCTGGTCGTTCTGCATCCTCTCGGGCAGAGCCTGTTCGTCGACATTCAGGGCCGCCTGAAGGCGCGCGTCGGCGAGAAACGATCTTTGCGTGCACGTACAAACCGCGGCGACGTCAACCGGACGTTGGCTGAGAATGGACTTGAGCTCCGGCCGATCGACCAGCTGCGAGGCGGCCCTGGGGCACTGTGCAGAGACCAGTTCCGCGACGCGGCCGCTGGGCGTTTGAATGATCCGGGCCGGAGCCTGGCCCAGTGCGGAAGCGCTGAAAACGAAAATCGATGCAACGGTAATGCTTGCTCGTATGATCATCATGGATGGCTTGGGATAGGTGGGGTTCGGCAACGATCGCGAAAGTCGCGTTCCGTCGATGAGCGGCTTAGAGCGAAATATCCGTAGGTGAGTTCGATTCGCGATGCATCAGAAGCTCGTCGGACTCGATCGTGTGCCTTGCGCGTTGCTCTTCCGATGCGGCGGAGAAGCCGAGACGCTCGAGCAAGCGCACCGAGCGCAGATTCCGGCGCTTGAGCACCGCGCGGAAACTGCGCACCCGATAGTGCTCGGCAAGCTCGGTCAGCATCGCCTGCGCGGCCTGAAACGCGAGGCCGCGGCCCCAGTATGCGCTGGACAACTCGTAAGCGATGGCTGCACGACCGTCCGGGCTCACCGTCGCCTGAACATAACCGATGAGCTGTGCGCTTCGTAGCCGGATCACCCAATTGAGCCATTGCTCATGGCCGTCCGCAGACCGCCTCGATTCGAGTCTGGCGAATCGCGCGCGCAACCACTCGATGGATTGCGGCGCCTTGTTTTCATACTCGTAGATCGCCGGGTCGCTGAGGACTGCAAACATCTCCTCTGCATGTGCTGCCGTCTGCGGCTCCAGCGTGAGATCGCGAGTTTCGATCGGGTGCATGCACGGCCCTGGCCTCGATACGAGAAGCTTAGCTGTATTGCGCTCGCTCGCCAATATCGGGGGGACGGCGCAGGCCTAGGCGCGTTTCAGGGCGGTCACTTCGATCTCGATCTTCATGCGCGGGTCGGCAAGACCCGCACAAATCATCGTCGCGGCAGGGCGCACCCCGCCGAAATATTTGCGCAGTACGGGCCAGCACTGCTCGAACTCGGCGCTATTGGGCAGGATGTAGGTGATGCGAACGACATCCTCGAGACTCGACCCTGCCTGGCGCAGCGCGGACTCGATATTCTTCAGGCATTGCTCGGTCTGCTCCAGAAGACTGTCCTCGATGGACATGGTCGCGTAGTCGAAGCCGGTGGTGCCCGAGACAAAGACCCAATCGCCGGCGACGACTGCGCGCGAATAGCCGATCTGATCTTCGAACGTGGAGCCCGAGCTGATGAGTTTTCTGATCATCCGATATCCAAGAAAGTGACCCGAGCGTCAGCGCAGCAACCCACCACGGTGCGGCAGTGGCGTGGCCGGAGGCAGCCAGATGTGCGTGACCGCGTCCCGCCCGGACGACGAGGAAAAGCCAAGCCTGGTGTAGAACCTGGCCGCGCGCTCGGAGTCGGTGCGCAGCGTAACGATGTGAAAATGAGCCGCGGCGCGCACCATCAGAGCTTGCACGAGGAGCGATCCGACGCCAAGGCTACGAAAGGCGCGAAGCACATAGACTCGCCGGATCCTGCCTATGCCGGGTTCCTCCGTGTAAGGATCATGCGTGACTCCGCCCACGGCGACAAGAGCGGCACCATCGAAGGCCCCGAGAAGCATCTCGCCCGGGCGGTCGAAGCGGTTAGCGCCCGAACGAAGCTCGTCCACGATCGTGTCGAGAAAGTCGTAACCGTCCTCGAGCGACTCCGCGACGAGCTGGCCAAGGAGCGGCCAATCAGCAGATTCGACGCCGCGAAGCGTGCAGTTCACCTATGTGTCGCGATCTGCCAGGTGTTGCCCCATTTGTCCTCCATCATGCAGCGACGGTCCCCGTACGGCATGTCGGGTGGCTCCTCGAGAACGCGCACACCGCCGTCGAGCGCGCGACGATACGTCATATCGGTGTCCTCGACATAGGCGTAGAGAAACCGTATGCGGGCCGCGGCGTTATTGCCATTTCGCGAACTTCAGGCTCAGGTCGGAACGATAGCGGGACAACGGCGGCGACAGGCCGGCGATGAGCCTCAGCGCCTGAGCCCGACTGACGTGCGTGGCATAGGAGCCCTTCCATTTTGGAACGGGCATGTCGATCAGGATGGAATCCGCGTCCTCGACATAGAATTGGAGCGTTGTCTGGTAACCGTCCGTGAAACCCACGAAGTCGTCTTTCGTTGACAGTGCTCTGCGAGCTACCAGCGCCACGTTGCCGGCGGTCACCGGGACTTCCCTGGCCGTGTCCTTGCAGCTTTGCTCGGAATGGATGCAGTAGAAGAAACGCAGGCCGCTGGTGTCTGCCGCTGCCGCGGCCGCCGAGAAGAGGATCGATAGCAGGAGCAGGATTTTCACGATTGACTCAGGGTTGACTCAGCGGTTGAAGAAGCGTGCGAGCGCGGCCGCCAGAGCGGAGCGCCTCTTCGGCAGCGATTCCGGCGCGAGCTCGAAGTAACGGCGATGAATGTAGCACCAACCCCAGGTTTCGCTGCGCTCCAGGGACGCAATCACCGGATGCCCTGTCTCGTTGAAATGCTGAAGCGCGTGCGCATGCGGTGAATCCTCGCAGCACCCGACATGTCCGCAAGACAGGCATACGCGAAGCTCGTTCCACTGCTCCCCGAGCGCAAGACATTCCTCGCAGCCGCTCGTGCGTGCGGTGACTTGTTGAATCTGCCTTGCATGCTCGCAAGGTTCGGTCATTGATGGCATATCGATGTCGATGGTCGAATGGAAAACCTGTCTGCGTTCATTCGCACGATGAAGACCAGCACCTCAGTTCTGGCACAAAGATTCCCATGGCAAAGGCAACGACGCTGACAAGCAGGCAAAGCCAGGCGAATACCCTGATGCCTTCCGAGGACCAGCCCGGCGCCCGACAGCGTACGAAGAAAGGTGACGCCAGCGTGGCCTCGAGCCATTTGGCGCCGCCCCACCAGATTATCCACGCCCAGAACAGAAAATCGAAAACGTAGCAAAGGATCCAGGTTTCCGTGCTGGTCATTGACTTCGCGCGTCGCCGTTCAGTTCAAACATGCCTGATCCATTGGCGGACGATACGCTCGAGCGCTGCGCCCGCTTCATGGCACAGGAATATTTTCGAACGTCTTCGAAACAATGTCTCGTTCTTCAGCATTCTCGATCACGCCGATGGCTGCAACGGCCTTCGCGTAAGCCGCCCGGTGCTTCGTCGACTTGCCCGCCGCATGCGCCGCATGCGCATAAATCGTATGCGTAAGAGCAATTTCCCAGTCGGGCGTGTCCCGGGTCGAAAAATAATTCAGTATCTCGCTGGCAAGGCTGAAGGCTGACGGGCCGAAGCCGAGCAGAGCGTGAACTTCGGCGAGGAGCATTTTCGCGCGCATCCGATTGAGCTCTGTGCCGACTTGCTCCCAGTGCCAGACGGAAGCGTGTGCGACCGACAGCATTTCGCGATCCTCCGCGGCAGAACGGGACATCACCGAAAGTTCCCACGCGCGGTTGTTGCAGCGCATGGCAAACCGGCGGTGCCATTTCTCGGATTCTTCAGTTTCGGATGGTGGCGCCACGCGCGATGCCGTGGCGCCCGATGAATCAGTGATACTCACGAATACCTCCACGTTTTGACTATCGCGCCGTCGGCCGGGACGAGGAAAATCGTCAGGATGATCACGCTCCGCATTCATTCTTCCCGATTGACTTGGTGTCCATTTGGATACGCGGGTCAGTCGCCGCTGTCGGCGATGCGGACATCAGCAATCCAATTTCGCCTCCTGCGGGCAAGACGGGATTCTGTGTCTTCGCCTTCGAAGTCGGCGGCGCACCGCTGCAGCCGCGACGGGTCGACATTCTCGAACACGTTGACATTGACGACTGCGTAGAGATGATTCGCGATTTCGCTGGTAGCGAGCGGCACGGCGCCGCAGCGTGAGCAGACGTGAAATGTCGCCGTTCGAGATGCGAACGCGTACTTCGACACCCGCGACGGATCTCGAATGGCGACGGCCAACCGGGAGCTTGGATGGGATGTCCAGACGCCTCCGTGCTTGACGCAGAACGAGCAGCCGCAGGCACGCGCCGGAATCTCGGCCGGGTTTCCCTCCCACTGGAGCTCGAAGGCGATATTGCCGCAGTGACATTTGCCGTTGATGAGCATGCGGATCTCCGGCGCCCTAGATCGACGCCTCGAGCAGGCATCCGAATTCGCGTGCGAAATCGACCGAGACGCGCGCGTGCACCGCGCCTTGCTGGTCGAAGAAGCGCTGCGTGCCGCTGAGGCTGAAAACGCCTTCGTGCCAGATGTTGGGGTGGATGTAGAGTCCCTGGCGGCCATCGAAGCGGAAGCAGACGAAGCGTTGCGGTGTCACGTCGTCGCCCGGCAGCGCCAGCGGCACGTAGAACGGCCGGCAATCGAGCGGAAAGAAAAGCTGCCCGCCGTCCGGATGGTAGTTCGCGTGCCACAGCATCATGCGGCGCGGCAGGTCGGCGTGGTCGGTGCGCGCCAGCTCCGGTGGCTGGGCATACGCCAGGATGTAGTGGCCGCCCACCGCCTCGTTGCGCCCGTACAGGATATCGCCTTGCCATTCGCTGACGAACACGCCCTCGGTCGTGCCGGCCTGATCTCCGGTGTCTGCATCGATCGGCCGGGCGCCCTGCGCCGGCCAGCGAACGATTTCGACGCGGCATTCCTTGGGGTCGTCGATCATTCGCCCATAGCCCTGGAGCGTCTTCGATGTCGCGTCGACTATCGGCATCGCGACACGCTTGAGCCCCGCAGGCAGCTGGGGATTGAGGTAATCGATCGGCGCCTGCATCAGAGCGCCTCGCGGTGCGTGCGCATGAGAAGCGCAGGGCCATCGGGCGTGAGCTCCGCGAGGGTCGTCGGCTCCTTCCACCATTGCCGGACATGGGGCCTCTGAATCCACTCGCGGAGCATGAGCAGGTCCTCGCCGGTCAAAGGTTTGAATGTAGGCGCCATGATGGCGGTCTCACGGCGCCTGCGGCTTGTCGCGGCCGATGAGCGCAAGATATTCGGATAGGGTTCCGCCCGCAAGCGGTTTGGCCATGA
>Ga0209839_10000264_pt1 | contig 27178 bp, 38 predicted proteins | sample OrgsoiDNA2013050_FD_185800 | JGI IMG/M metagenome (GOLD analysis project Ga0209839, IMG submission 185800) | Permafrost soil microbial communities from the Arctic, to analyse light accelerated degradation of dissolved organic matter (DOM) -... | ecosystem: Environmental > Terrestrial > Soil >... | reverse complement strand
CTCTCCAAAGAAGAGGGTGGGCGGCACACGCCGTTCTTCAACGGCTACCGTCCGCAGTTCTATGTGCGCACGACCGACGTGACGGGAGCGATCAAGCTGCCGGAGGGGGTGGAGATGGTCATCCCCGGCGATAACATCGAGATGACGGTGGAGTTGATCCAGCCCATCGCGATGGAAGAGGGCGTCAATTTCGCTATTCGCGAAGGTGGTCGGACCGTCGGCGCTGGTATCTGCACCAAAGTGTTGAGCTAAAAGGATTTCAGGGGCCAGGAATGAAAGATTTCTGGCCTCTGCCACATCCGTATCAGGAGTTAAAGATATGGCTACGGGAACGAAACAGCGCATCCGTATTCGCTTAAAAGCGTATGATCACCGCATTCTTGATCAATCGGCGATGCAGATCGTAGATACCGCGCAACAGACCGGAGCACGCGTCTCAGGACCCGTGCCCCTGCCCACGGAGATAGACAAGTACACCGTAATGAAGTCTCCGTTTATCGATAAGGATGCCCGCGAACAGTTCGAGATTCGGACGCACAAACGGCTGATTGATATCATCGATCCGACGAACAAGACTGTCGAGGCTCTCACACGTTTGAATCTGCCCGCAGGCGTGGATATTGAGATCAAACTGTAGGCTGCCTGGGGGGCTTGCTCGGGAGAACAGGCTCTTATCTTATGGCATTCTACAGGGAGGAGAGGAAAAGATATGCTAGATGCATTATTGGGCAGGAAGGTCGGCATGACCCAGGTGTTTGGGCCTAACGGCATCGCCATTCCGGTGACCGTTATAGAAGTCGGCCCCTGCGTCGTGACCCAGATCAAGACCGCTGCCCACGATGGCTACGAGGCCATCCAGATTGGTTTTGAAGAGACTACAGCAAAGCGCACGCCACGCCCTGAACTGGGACATCTTGGTCATCGCCTGCCGCTATTAAAGGCGCAGCGCAAACGCTTGCAGACGCATCAGCAAGAGCAGCGCAAGACGAAAGACGAGACAGCCGAAGCGACAACTGAAGAGACGACAGAGAAGCCAGATAAACAGATTCAGAAGTTGCTCAAGGTGCAGGAAAACCGCCAGCGCCGTCCGGGGCCGGAACTTGGACCCTTCAAAGTGCTGCGCGAGGTTGGCTTGCAGAATGGGGCCACCACCGAGAAGATAGAGCTAGGCGCGCAATTTGACGCCAGCCTGTTCAGGGATGGTGAGTCGGTTGACATCGTTGGAACCTCCAAAGGCAAGGGTTTCCAGGGCGGCGTCAAGCGGCACGGCTTTAGCGGCGGACCAAAGACGCACGGTCAGTCAGACCGCCATCGCGCCCCCGGTTCGATTGGTTCTGGCACGACGCCGGGCCGCGTCCTCAAAGGCACGCGTATGGCTGGTCGTATGGGAAATGCGCGCATAACAGCGAAGAAATTGCAAGTAGTTCAAGCTGATCCTGAGCGCAATCTGCTGGTGGTGAAGGGCTCGGTACCTGGTGCCAATGGCGGCTTGCTCATGATTAAGAAGCATGTGATGAGGTAACCGAAATGCCCTCGACTACAGTATATAATATGGCCGGAGAGGCCATAGATCAGCTCGAACTGAGCGAGCAGGTGTTCGGAGTCATTCCTAACGTGGCTGTATTGCACCAGGTTGTCACCGCACAACTGGTCAATCGTCGCCAGGGGAACGCCTCGACCAAGACTCGCAGCGAAGTATCGGGCGGTAACAGTAAACCATATAAGCAAAAAGGCACGGGCCGCGCTCGTCAGGGAAGCACGCGCTCGCCCCAGTTTCGTCATGGCGGTGTCGTGTTTGGACCGAGGCCGCATGTGTATCATCATGATGTGCCAAAGAAGATGCGCCGTCTGGCGATCCGTTCGGCGTTGTCCGACAAGGTCGCGAACGATAATCTGATTATCCTGAATGATCTGACATTCGAGACGCCGCGTACCCGCGCTATGCTCGATATGTTGGGTAAGCTGCCAGCCAGTGCGGGCAAGCGTGTATTGGTGTTGCTGCCTCAGCGTGACGAAAACGTCATCTACTCGACGCGCAACATCCCGACCGCCAAAGTGCAGCATGTCTCCTCGATCAACGTCGTGGAGCTGCTGAAGCATGACTGTCTCATTATGCCGTTGAGCACTGTGCGCTGGATTGAGATGGTATTTGGCGAAGGGTTGAGCGCCGACGAGGCGAGCGAGCGCGTCGCCGGAGCGGTTGAAGTAGCCGCGACGCCAGCCGCCAGTGAGTCGCCGGAGCCAGCGGAAACCGTCACGTCAACCGAGTCGGATAGCGAAGCGTAGGCGAGGAGGAAACACTGTGGAAATCACAGAAATATTGCGCCAGGGTATCGTCACCGAGGAATCGGTGAGGCTGCAAGGGCTAAACAAATACACCTTTAAGGTAGCGTTGAGCGCAACGAAGATCGACATCCGCCGCGCGGTCGAGACACTATTCAATGTGAATGTGGTTTCGGTCAACACTATGCGTATGCCTGGCAAGGCGAAAATGATTCGGCGGCGCGGGTCGGCACCTCGACCTGTCGTGGCCCGCGAGTGGAAAAAGGCGATTGTCACTATCCGTGAAGGGCAGACAATCGACGCATTGAAGGCGTAAGGGATAGAAGAGATGCCAATTAGACAGTATCGACCAACGTCTCCCGGGCGTCGCGGCATGTCTGTTTCGACATTCGAGGAGATTACCAAGACAAGGCCGGAGAAATCTCTGACCGTTCGGCTGCAAAAGCATGCGGGACGTAACAATCAGGGAAAGATCACGACGCGCCATCGTGGCGGTGGTGCCAAGCGCGCCTATCGCCTGATCGATTTCAAGCGCAACAAGCTGGGCGTTCCAGCCAAAGTTGCGGCGATCGAATACGATCCAAACCGCTCGGCCCGCATCGCCCTTTTGCACTACCTGGACGGCGAGAAGCGCTACATTCTAGCGCCGGTGGGTCTGAAGGTCGGCGATCAGGTGACAGCCGGGCCGGAGGCAGATATCAAGCCGGGCAATGCTCTGCCACTGAAAAACATACCGACCGGCACGACCATTCACAACGTAGAGTTGCAGCTTGGTCGCGGTGGTCAGCTTGTGCGCGGCGCGGGCGTCGGAGCGCAGTTGATGGCGAAAGAAGGAAACTATGCTCTGCTGCGTTTGCCTTCTGGCGAGCAGCGTAACGTGCATATCCTCTGTATGGCGACCATCGGGCAGGTAGGCAATGTTGACCATGAGAACCAGAGCATCGGTAAGGCCGGGCGCTCTCGTCACATGGGTCGGCGTCCTACCGTTCGTGGATCGGTTATGAACCCGCGCGACCATCCTCATGGTGGTGGTGAGGGACGCGCGCCAATCGGAGGCCAGCCGCAGACGCCCTGGGGCAAGCCCGCGCTTGGTTACAAGACGCGTAACAACAAGAGGACCGATCGCTTCATTGTCCGACGGCGTAACGCGGGCAGGAGGAGGAAGTAATGTCGCGCTCAAGGAAAAAAGGGCCATATATTCATGAATCGCTCAGGAAAAAAGTGCTGGTCATGAAGCGCAGCGGCGACCGTCGCCTGATTAAGACGTGGTCGCGTGCTTCGATGATCTTCCCGGAGATGGTGGGTATGACCATCGGCGTACACAATGGGAAGACGCATGTCCCTATCTATATCACTGAGAACATGGTGGGTCATAAATTAGGAGAGTTCGCCCCTACACGGCATTTCCGTGGTCATGCGGGTGGCAAGAGTGAGAGGACCACTTCGGTACGCTAGTGGCCTGAAAAGGCTACTTTACATTCAGATGAGCGCGAAGCGCTAGACGCGCAGGCGTCGTTTCTGAATGAGTAGAGAAGAACTACCTTACATTCAGATAAGCGTGGAGCACCAGGTGTGCAGGCGTCGTTTCTGAATGAGTAAAGAGGATAAAGATGCAAGTCAGAGCTATTGCAAAAAACATCGGCATTTCGCCGCGCAAGATGCGACTGGTCACCAATGCTGTGAAGGGGCTTCGGGTAAATGAGGCTCTGGCTATTCTTCAATTCTTGCCAAATGCAGGTGCCACGCCTGTCAGTAAGGTTGTGGCATCGGCGGCGGCGAACGCGGAGAATAACTATAATCTCGAACCAGACGACCTGTACATTCTCAATATTGTGGCGGATGATTCGTTTCGCATCAAGCGTGTAAAGCCACGGTCTCACGGTCGGGCGGCCCGTATTTTGCGCCGTTTCTGTCATGTGACCGTAATTGTCTCAGATGATCCAGCCGACTCTGGTCGTTAGGCTCATTAGAGGCCATAAGAAGGAGGGCACTTTTGGGACATAAAGTGAATCCCACTGGGTTCAGGCTCGGCGTCGTTAAGGGCTGGCAATCACGCTGGTATGCCGAGCGTGACTACAAAGATATCCTGGCGGAAGACTTTTTAATCCGCGATGTAATCAATAAAGAGCTTGCCAACGCCTCGGTTTCGCGTATCGAGATCGAGCGGGCCGCTACCAACCAGGTGCTGGTGAAGATTCACACAGCCAGGCCGGGTATCGTTATCGGTAAGAGTGGTGAGAAGGTCGAGCGGCTCAGGAGTATGCTCGAAGGGAAGACCAGGAAGCGCGTTCGTATGGACATCATCGAGATTCGCCAGCCTGAACTCGATGCACACCTGGTCGGTCGGAGTATTGCTGAGCAGTTGGAGAAGCGTGTCTCGTTCCGTCGCGCTATGAAGCAGGCGGTACAGAAGTCGATGCGCGCCAACGCCAAGGGCATCAAGATTATCGTTGGTGGCCGTCTGGGTGGAGCCGAGATCGCGCGCACGGAGAAAGAGGTCGAGGGGAAGGTTCCCCTGCAGACGCTGCGTGCCGATATCGACTACGGCCTGTCCGAGGCACACACGACCTTTGGTGTCATTGGCATCAAGGTATGGATCTATCGGGGAGATATTCTTCCCAGCAAGCGTCGCGAAAGTCTTGATGCGTCGGCGGAGAATGTCGTACAGCCCTCATTTGCTCCTCGTGATGGAGGCGATCGCCGCAATGATCGTCGTCGCCAGGATGGAGGAGATCGCGGTCAGCGCGGCGGGGGCGACAGGGGAGATCGTGGTCAGCGTCCGCAAGGAGACCGACCGCGTGGTGGGGACCGGGGTCCTCGTCCACAGGGCGAGAACAGGCCACCGCGTCCGCAAGGAGACCGACCGCAGGGTGATCGTCCGCCGCGTCCGCAAGGAGAGCGTGTGGAGCGTGGGCCGCGTCCGCAAGGAGACCGACCACAGGGAGATCGCCCGCCACGTGCGCCACGTCCGCAAGGGGATCGTCCACCGCGTCCACAAGGAGAGCGTGTGGAGCGTGGGCCGCGTCCTGAAGCGACACCTGCAACCCAGGCGACGCCAGTGGACACAGCTCCTGTGACCCAGGCGGCACCAGCGGTGGACACAACCCCTGCAACCCAGGCGACGCCACCGGCTGCACCAACGACTGACACCGCTCAGAGCGAGTAGTAGAGGGAGAGTTAAGCCATGTTACTGGCACCATCACGTACAAAGTATCGCCGCCAGCATCGCGGTCGCATGAAAGGAGAGGCCCATCGCGGTAGTACTCTTTCTTTCGGCGACTTCGGCCTGCAAGCCTTAGAGCCTTGCTGGATGGAGGCGCGTCAGATCGAGGCAGCCCGTATCGCGCTCACCCGCTTTATGAAGCGCGGTGGTAAGGTATGGATTCGCGTCTTTCCTGACAAACCGATCACCGCGAAACCCGCCGAGACCCGCATGGGTAGCGGTAAAGGCGCTGTCGACCACTGGGTAGCAGTCGTCAAACCGGGACGCATCATCTTCGAAATTGGTGGTGTGAGCGAGGAGGTCGCGAAAGAGGCCGTTCGTCTGGCCGGGCATAAACTGCCCGTGAAGACCCGTTTTATTACCAGAGGGGAGGCGGAGAGTGTCGAAGCTTAATGAGCGCCGGAAAGAGATCGCCAACATGACCGAAGGCGAGGCTCAAAAAGCACTGAAGGACTTGCGTCTGAAGCTGTTTAATCTCCGCTTGCAGCAGCAGCGTGGTGAAGTCAAGAACAGTCGTGTGTTTGCTATAACGCGCAAAGACATTGCGCGCTTGCTGCACCACATAAATCAGTTGGAGCGTGAATAATGACGCAGCAGAGTACACCCACGCCGGGCACCGATACTGCACCCGCTACGAGCCGACGCCAGCAAAAGATCGGGCGCGTGGTCAGCAATAAAATGAATAAGACGATCGTAGTCGTCGTAGAAACATTAAAGAAGCATCGTATCTATAAACGTACGTATAGGCAATCAAAGCGTTTCTATGCCCATGACGAAGAGAATACCTGTCAGATTGGCGATACGGTTCGTATCGAAGAGAGCCGCCCGCTGAGCAAAACGAAACGCTGGATGCTGATTGAAATCGTGAAGCGCGGCAGTGGTATTGTGCCAGTTGAAGAAGTGCTGGCTGAGGTCGATCCTGATCTGACGCCATCCGAAGACGCGGCAGAATAAGAGGGAAAAAGAAATGATTCAGCCACAGACACGTCTGAAGGTCGCCGATAATACTGGCGCAAAAGAAATAATGTGCATCCGTGTGATGAGCGGGTCCGCCAAACGGTATGCAGAGATCGGCGATGTGATCAAAGCTTCTGTGAAGCAGGCCGCGCCTAACGGGCAGGTCAAAAAGGGCGAGGTCGTGAACGCCGTCGTGGTGCGCGTGGCAAAAGAATACTCGCGCCCCGATGGATCGCACATTCGCTTCGACGAGAACGCCGCCGTCATCATCGCCGCCGGCAACAATCCGCGTGGTACGCGTATCTTTGGCCCGGTGGCCCGCGAACTGCGCGAGCGCAACTTTATGAAAATCATCTCGCTTGCGCCTGAAGTGCTTTAACTGAGGTAGGAACGATGGCAACAAAAGTAAAAGAAAAGAAGCCTCTCCACCTCGCCAAGATGAATATCAAAAAGGGTGACACCGTTTTGATTATCACCGGCAAGGATCGAGGGAAGGAAGGAACGGTCTCGCGGGCGATGCCACAGCTCAACAAGGTGATTGTTGAGGGCCTGAACATCGTCAAGAAGCATGTCCGTCCTCAGGGCCAGACCCGGCAAGGTGGCGTGATCGAGAAAGCAATGCCGATCAATGTCTCGAACGTCATGCTCAAATGCACCGAGTGCGGGCAGCCCACACGCGTCGCGCATGATCGCCGCCCAATTGGAGCCGATCAGAAGATGCGCCCGGTACGCGTGTGCAAAAAGTGTCAGAAGGTCATTGAAGATCGGGCGAGGAGTAGTTAAATGACATCGCGCTTGAAAGAGAAATATCGTCAAGATGTCGTGTCCGCCCTGCAAAAGGAGTTTAACTACAAAAATCCAATGCAGGTGCCCACGGTTAACAAAGTCGTCGTGAACATAGGTATGGGTGAGGTCATTCAGAACGCCAAGGCGATGGATGCCGCTGTATCTGATCTGGCGACAATCACCGGGCAGCGTCCCGTAATCACACGCGCCAGGCGCTCCGTCGCAGCCTTCAAGCTACGCGAAGGAATGCAGATCGGCTGTATGGTTACGCTGCGCGGTGAGCGCATGTACCAGTTCCTGGATAAGCTTATCAATGTTGCGTTGCCACGTCTGCGCGACTTCCAGGGTATCTCGCCGGAGGCATTCGACGGTCGTGGCAACTATACGCTGGGCCTACGCGAGCAACTGGTCTTCCCGGAGATCGACTATGACAAGGTCGATAAAGTACGTGGCATGGAAGTAAGTGTTGTTACAACGGCTCGCACTGATGAAGAAGGGCGAAGGTTGCTTGCACTGATGGGCATGCCTTTCAAGAAGTAACGCTGGAGGACAAGATGGCAAAAACTTCAATGATTGTAAAGTCGCAGCGCAAGCCTCGCTTCAAAGTGCAGCAGCATAATCGCTGTCATGTTTGCGGACGGCCACGCGCGTATATGCGTAAGTTCGGCCTGTGCCGCATCTGCTTCCGCGAACGTGCGTTGCGTGGCGAGCTGCCCGGTGTGACAAAGTCGAGCTGGTAGTAGTCGCGAAGAAAGGACACAGGGACGGGATGCCAGGTCGAAAGAGCTTCGAAACCCGGTCTGCGAGCCCTGTGATTGTGGAGGATAATCCATGAATATGACTGATCCCGTTGCGGATATGCTCACGCGCATTCGTAATGCGGCTACAGCACGGCACACTCGCGTACTGATTCCAGCGTCGAAAATGAAGCTGGCGATCGCGCGTGTGCTCAAAGAAGAAGGTTACATTAAGGATATCGAGGTCCTGAAAGATAATCCGCAGGGGACGATTCGTCTCACATTGCGTTATGTAGATAAGCAGCCGGTGGTGACGCAGTTGAAGCGTGTGAGCAAGCCCGGCCTGCGCGTCTACACGAAGAAAGCCACTATCCCACGCGTGCGCGGAGGCCTGGGGATAGCCATTCTCTCGACACCTAAGGGTCTGATGACGGGCAGCAGTGCCTATCACCAGGGACTTGGTGGCGAAGTTGTCTGCTACGTCTGGTAGAGGGAGGTATTGGAATGTCTCGTATTGGACGCGCTCCAATCACAGTGCCGCCCAAAGTGCAGGTGAACTGGAACGAGGAAAACGTGGTAACTGTCAAGGGACCCAGAGGCGAGCTTTCCTCGCAGGTCGATCGCGATCTGACGCTGAAGCTCGAAGATGGTCAAATACAGGTAATCCGTCCCTCGGATAGCAAAGAGCATAGGTCGAAGCACGGCCTCTATCGCACGCTCGTCAACAATATGGTTGTCGGCGTGACGACTGGCTACACCAAGCAGTTGGAGATTCACGGCGTAGGCTATCGTGCCGCCAAGATGGGCGATAACCTGGTCATTCAAGTCGGATATTCGCATCCGGTGGAGGTTCAGCCTCCTCCCGGCATTAGCTTCACGGTTGATGGCGTAGATGCGGCCACCAAGGCGACAAAATTGAGCGTCAGCGGCATCGATAAGCAGCTCGTGGGCGAGGTGGCGGCCACTATTCGTCGCGTGCGCAAGCCGGAGCCATACAAGGGCAAGGGCATCCGCTATGCTGGCGAGAAGATCCGTCGCAAAGCTGGTAAAGCTGGTAAAGTCGGCGGTAAGAAGAAGTAAAACGGGTCAGTGATATCAGGGAAGCGCGCGGGCGAGGGACAGGAACGAGGGACGTAGTGCCGACCACGTCTCTCTCGGGTTCTCTTCCGGTGCGTCTCTCCCAGGTAACGAAAGGGGAGCCGTGAGACACAGAGAAGTCTCACGCCAAGAGTTATGATCAAGCGATTTAATGCAAACAAGGCACGGCTGCGGCGGCACCAGCGGATGAGAAGCCACTTAGAGGGCTCACAGGCACGTCCACGCCTGAATGTATTCCGTAGTGGACACCATATCTATGCACAGGTCATAGACGATACCACAGGCCGGACGCTGGCAGCCGCCTCGTCGCTGGATGCGAGCCTGCATGATTTTAAAGTACAGCGCGATCCCTCGACGACGGAGAAAGTAGGTGGTGCCCTGCAAAGCGTAGCAGAGAAAGCTGCCGGGCTGGTAGAGGCGGCGGCAGAGGCTCTGCCTAGAGGCAAGGGGGCTAAAGCTGTGAAGCAGCCCGCGAAGCCCCAGGCAAAAGGTGGTCAGCCGCAAAAGGGTGGTCAGCAAAAAAGCGGTGCCCAGGCGCAGCCCAAAATAATATTGCCAGCCGCTCAGAAGCGCTCCGATAAAACGCCCGTTGAGGCTCTTGCAGCCATTGCCGATAACCGAAAAGTTGCGCTTTCGCGCGAAGTTGGTAAGCTCGTGGCTCAGCGCGCCAAAGAAAAGGGCGTGAAGCAGGTTGTCTTTGATCGTGGTGGCTACGCCTATCATGGACGGATCGCCTCACTGGCAGAAGGTGCTCGCGAGGCTGGTCTGGACTTCTAGAGCCAGGAAGCGATTTTTCACGTGTGCAAGTGTGCAAGCGCTAGAGACGCGTGAATAAGAGAATGTGAAGACAGGAAGAATATGGCAAGAATAGATGCTTCAAAACTAAACCTTGAGGAGACTGTGGTTGAGGTCAGCCGCGTCTCTAAGGTCGTCAAAGGTGGCCGCCGCTTTAGCATTCGCGCCCTGGTGGTTGTTGGTGATCACAATGGCTATGTCGGGTATGGCTTCGGTAAGGCCAGTGAGTATACAGAGGCTATTCGTAAGGGCGTGGAAGATGCCAAGAAGCACCTGATCCAGGTGCCGCTCTCCGGCACGACCATTCCTTATCAGGTGACGACGACCTTTGGGGCCTCGGAAGTGCTTCTGAAGCCCGCCGCCCCTGGTACCGGCGTCATCGCCGGTGGCGCTGTGCGCGCGGTCATGGAATCAGTTGGCGTTCGCGATATCTTGACGAAGACATTGGGTAGCACCAATAAGGCGAATACGGTGCAGGCTTGCATGCGGGCGCTGAGCGAGCTACGCTCACCCGAGGTCGAGGCGGTGCGCCGCGGCAAGACCGTGGTCGAGCTTCTGGGTAAGAAGCGCGCTGAGCAGCTTGTTGTTGCTGCTGCTTCGGCTGCCGAGCAGGCTGCTGCCGCCCGTGCGGCACGCGAGGAAGAGGCTCGTGAGAACAGGGCCGTTTCTGGTCGCGGTCGTGGCGGCGATCGTCGCGGCGGTGGTGATCGTGGAGATCGTCGCGGCGGCGGTGGCGGCGAGCAGCGTCGCGATAGGAGATAAACAATGGCAAGAGTACGTATAAAATGGGTGAAGAGCTCTATCGGCTACCCAAAAGACCAGAAAGCTACGATCCGAGCACTCGGACTGCGCAAGCTCCAGCAAACGGTTGAGCTTGACGACCAGCCCGCTGTGCGCGGCATGATCCGCAAAGTGATTCACCTGGTGCAGGTGGAGGAGGCTGTAAGTGAGACTCTCTGATTTGCGACCGGCTCCTGGTTCGCACAAACATGAAAAACGCCTGGGCCGTGGTCATGGCTCCGGTCGCGGCAAGACCGCTGGCCGAGGCACAAAGGGCCAGAAGGCGCGTTCGGGCGGCAAGATCCATCGCGCGTTTAACGGCGGTCAGACACGCCTGTCCAAACGCTTGCCATTTATGCGCGGACTGGGCAATAGCAACACCGCTTTCCGCGATGAGTATGCTATTGTCAACGTCACTGATCTCGCTGCGTTCGAAGCTGGCGCGCAGGTAAAGCCCGAAGATATGGTAAAAGGCGACCTGATGACGGCGGCTCAGGGACGTGGCCTGGTCAAAGTACTGGGCGATGGCGAGATCGACCATGCTCTGACCGTGCATGCTCATAAGTTTTCGCAGAGCGCGCGGGCAAAGATCGAAGCCGCTGGCGGCACTGTCGAGATTATTCCGGTCAAGGTTTACGAAAAGACCAAGCGGCGTAAAGAAGACAAGACAAAAACTGAAGCGACAGTACAACAGGGCTAGTAGGATGCCAGGGTTTAACCCCCTGGCGTCTTGCGCGTATAGTGTGTATAACCGGAACGCGTGTTTTTGTTGCTTTTAGAAGGAGGCTCCCATGTGGGAACGCCTGCGCAGTATCTGGACGGTTCCCGATCTACGCAATAAAATTCTCTTTACTCTGGGAATTCTGCTGGTCTTCCGCGTCCTTTCGCACATTCCTGTGCCTCTGACGGCGGCGGAGCAGACTGCTCTGCGCAATCTGTTTACCACGAACCAGGGTCAGAACATTGGTCAATTGCTCGGACTGCTGGATGTTTTTTCTGGTGGGTCTCTGCAATACTTCTCGATCGTCGCGATGTCGGTATACCCGTATATCACAGCAACAATTGTGATGCAGCTCTTGCAGCCAATTATTCCGGCATTGCAGAATCTGGCGTCTCAGGGCGAGGCCGGACGGCTCCGCTTCAGCCAGATTACGCGCATCATCGCCGTCCCGCTCGCTTTCTTGCAGGCATTTGGGCAGTGCGCCCTTTTTCAGAAGGAAGGCGTGTTGACGAACTTCAGTGTGATTGATCCTCAATATGCCCTGGAGAGCTGGACGATTCTTATTACGTTGACTGCTGGTACAATGATTCTGGTCTGGCTCGGTGAGTTGATTACCGAACATGGTATCGGAAACGGTATCTCGATCATTATCTTTGGCGGCATTGTCAGTCGCCTGCCATCGTTTGTGCAGCAAGGCTACGTCTCTGCGACAACGGGTAGCGGCACCGGTGGTGGCATTATCAGTATCGCGGTGTTTTTGATCATTGGCCTGATCACGATTGTTGGTATTGTGTATGTCTACCAGGGCCAGCGCCGTGTGCCGGTGCAGTATCCGACAAAACGTATGGTTGGTCGCGGTATGCTTGTCGGCTCGGCTCAGACGACCTATATTCCGATCCAGGTCAATAGCGCGGGCATGATACCGCTGATCTTTGCTCAGTCGATGTTGTTGTTCCCAGCGGTCATCTCGCAGTACCTGTCGACGAGCAGCACGCCCTGGTTGAAGGATACGGCGCAATGGGTAGGGACATACCTTGTTAACACCTCGCAGTGGTGGTACTGGCTGATGTACTTCGCGCTGGTGGTGGCGTTTACCTACTTCTACGCCTATGTCGTGTGGCAGCAGCAGAATATTCCTGAGAACTTGCAGAAGCAGGGCGCGTTTATTCCGGGCTACCGTCCGGGTGAACCGACCAGTAAGTACCTGACGAATATTCTGAACCGCGTCACGCTTGCCGGGGCGTTGTTCCTGGGTATCGTCTCCATTCTGCCCTATGTCGCGCGCGTTGGTGGCAATCAGTTATTGAGCGCGGCCTCCGTGCTGATCGCCGTCGGCGTTGTGCTGGATACCGTCAGGCAGCTCGAGTCGCAGATGGTGATGCGTAACTATTCTGGCTTTCTGTCGTAGGTTGGAGGTCGGCGCAACGGTCCATCGCCGACCTCTGTATACGTAGGTTCCGTTGGATAGAGCGTTCCTACGCACTTCCTATGGAGGTAAGACGTGGATATTGTCTTGATCGGCGCACAGGGTTCGGGGAAGGGAACGCAGTCCGAGAAACTGGCTCAGTCTCTTGGCATCTGTCACGTTGCCAGTGGAGATCTGTTCCGCGAGGAACTTAACAAAAAGACTGAGTTGGGGCAACGGGCTGGAGACTACCTGAAGCGTGGTGAGCTGGTTCCTGACGATATCACGGTGCCTATGGTCTTAAAGCGGATCAGAGGAACCGATTGTGCCAGCGGTGTGCTATTGGATGGCTTTCCGCGTACAATAGCGCAGGCGCAGGCTCTGGATGAAGGTTTGCAGGAGATAGAGCGCTCTATTACTTGCGCGCTTTACCTGAAGGTTCCGCGCGAGACTCTTCTACGTCGGCTTTCGGGCAGGTACATCTGCCGCGCCCACCAGCACGTGTACAACGTCAATACAAATCCGCCGCGGGTGCCTGGCATCTGCGATCTGGACGGCAGCGAGCTCTATCAGCGGCCCGATGACCAGGGTGAAGCGGTACAAAAACGGCTGGACATCTTTTTTAGTGAGACCATTCGCCTGCTCGACTACTATCACGCTACTGGCAAGCTGGTCGAGGTGAATGGAGATCAGGGCATCGAGCAAGTGCAGAGGAGCCTCATGCAGGCTGTGAAAAGTAGATAATTGCTCGTTATGAGCGGCATGGGTTGTTACAAGCAGCAGGAAATAGTATGGCACCTATTATAAAGTCGAAGGAAGAGCGGGAGAAGATCCGCGAGACGGGGCATATCGTGGCCGAGGTACTGGCGGAGCTGCGTAGCGCCACCCGTCCGGGCATCACGACCGGCGATATCGACAAAATGGCAGCGGAGGCTTTACAGCGCTTCGGGGCGAAGTCTAGCTCTTTGGGCTATCACGGTTATCCGGCCTCGCTCTGTACGTCTGTAAACGAAGAGATCGTGCACGGTATCCCGGGGAAGCGCGAACTCAAAGAGGGCGATGTCATCACGCTTGATCTCGCTGCAAGCTACAAAGGGTGGCACGCCGATTCCGCCATTACGGTCCCGGTGGGAACGGTAACGCCCGACGTGCAGCGCCTGTTGAAAGTGACCGAGGATGCGCTCTATCGCGGCATAGCGGCGGCACGCGTGGGCAATCGGCTGCTGGATATAGCGCGCGCGGTGCAGCAGTATGTCGAGGCGGCAGGTTTCTCAGTTGTGCGTCACTATGGTGGACACGGCGTTGGTCGCAGCATGCACGAGGACCCGCAGGTGCTCAACTATGTCGAGGCCGGGAATCCAGGCTACGCGCTTCGGCTGAAACCTGGCATGGTGATCGCCATCGAGCCTATGGTGATTATGGGCACGCAGGATACACGGGTTCTGGGCGACGACTGGACGGTCGTCTCCGTCGATGGCACTTATACCGCCCATTTCGAGCACACAGTAGCCATTACCGAAGGCGACGCCGATATTCTGACGTTGCAGTAGTGAAGACGGGAATTCGGTACTTATGGGATATTACCTCTCGACTTTTCTAGGAATGTATGCTATAATTCGTAGTTGGCTGCAGGAGTAAAGACTGCTGCCATTTTGTACTTTTTTGAATATATATGAGAGGACATCTTGCTACAAGGTGAGATAGTTTGAACACGCATCGCCAGATGCCATCTGGCCGAGCAAGAGGTCAGATGAAGTCTGTAACTGCATTGCTGCTTTGCGCGTTGCTGAAGAGTTGCTATAGAACGCGCATTCTTGCAAGTATGTGTGCAGGAGATACAAAGAATTAGTCCCGCCGCCAGGGAAAGGATGCTATGCCAAAAAAGGATGAAATCGAAGTCGAAGGTAAAGTAGTAGAGGCTCTCCCAAACGCCATGTTTAAAGTCGAGATCGACGAGCAACACGAGGTGCTGGCAGTCCTCTCAGGACGTATCCGCATGAATTTTGTGCGCATCGTACCGGGTGACAAGGTGAAGGTTGTGCTGTCCCCTTATGACCTGACGCGAGGGCGTATTACATGGCGTGTGAAGGCATAACCGGAAGCATCCTTCATTGTTCCTTTTCTTCAAAATCGGCGTTTTTTTAATGGAAACAGATCAGGCAAGAAGGAGAGAGCGCCCAGGGGTGTTCGGCTCTTACGTGTCTTTATCTTAATTTTACACTTTAGCGAGTGTGATGTGAGGAGGGCAAGTCATGAAAGTGCGCGCCTCAGTGAAACCGCGTTGCGATAATTGTAAGGTGATCCGCCGCAATCGTGTGGTGATGGTTATCTGTAGCAAGGATCCGAAGCACAAACAGAAACAAGGTTAATAGGCTGTTTCGAGTTTCATGTTTCAAGCAGAAAGAGCGAAATTGGAACTCGGAACTCGAAGCTGGAGGGAAACATGGCTAGAATTGCAGGCGTTGATATCCCACGCGAGAAGCGTGTGGAGATTTCGCTGTGCTACATTTATGGAATCGGGCTGACAACGAGCCGCAAGATTCTTGAGCGAACACGCATCAGTCCAGATACGCGCGTGAAAGATCTGTCCGAAGAGCAGGTTAACCGCTTACGTGAAGTGATAGACCGCGAATTCAAGGTCGAAGGCGATTTGCGCCGCGAGGTTGACGGAAATATCCGGCGGTTGATCGAGATCGGCTGCTATCGTGGTATCCGCCATCGTCGCAACCTTCCAGTGCGCGGCCAGCGAACACGCACCAATGCGCGTACACGTCGTGGGCCAAAGCGAACGGTAGCGGGTAAGAAGAAGGCTGCAGCGAAGAAGTAACGCCGGGAGGTAATTGTCGAACATGGCAGATAAGAAGAAACCAACGGGTAAGGTCAGGCGACGTGAGCGTAAATCGGTGCCGCGTGGTCAGGCTCATATTCAGGCAACTTTTAATAACACAATTGTAACGCTCACCGATCCCAATGGGAACGTGCTTTCCTGGGGAAGCGCCGGTGGGCAGGGCTTCAAGGGTTCGCGTAAGAGCACTCCATACGCGGCGCAGGTGACTGCTGAGTCGGCGGCGCGCAAGGCCATGGACCATGGTCTGCGCCAGGTGGATGTCTTCGTCAAAGGCCCTGGCTCCGGGCGCGAGGCGGCGATCCGTTCACTACAGAGCTCTGGCCTCTCGGTCACTTCTATTACTGATGTTACACCTATTCCGCACAACGGATGCAGACCGCCGAAGAGGCGTCGTGTATAGCGTGGGGTAAAATCACGCTGTGCGTGGAGGAGGAATTTTCTAGATGGCACGTTATACCGGCCCCGTCTGCAAGCTGTGCAGGCGCGAGGGGGTAAAGCTTTTCTTAAAAGGCGACAAGTGCATGACCAAGTGTACGCTTGAGCGCCGCAATACACGTCCCGGACAGCATGGCGGCGGTCGCGCCCGTAAAGAGTCTGGTTATGCAAAGCAGTTGCGCGAGAAGCAGCGCGTGCGCCGCACATACGGCGTCTTGGAGCGTCAGTTCACCAGGCACTTTGGCGCTGCTGCACGCCGACCCGGCAAGACCAGCGAGAACTTGCTGCAGATCCTGGAGATGCGCCTGGACAACCTGGTGTATCGTTTAGGCTTTGCCGATTCGCGCGCTCAGGCTCGCCAGCTCGTCAATCATGGACATTTTGCTGTCAATGGTCGCAAAACGGATATTCCTTCATTTATTGCGAAACCAAACGATGTTATCGTTGTACGTGAGCGAAGCAAGGGCCTGGAGTACTTTAAGACCCGCGCATTGATTCTGGCTCAGAAGGGTGTTCCTGCCTGGTTGCGCCTGGACATCAATGAGATGACTGGCCGCGTTGTGACTGTACCCTCACGAGCGGAACTTGAGCTGCCCTTTGATGAGCAGATGGTGGTTGAATACTACCAGCGTTAAGCGAAGAACTCTCGGACTACCTGCGTTTCTGGCCTCTGGCTCTCTGGCAATGGCAGGCCCAATGAGCGTCAGGCTATTGAAACGAAAAGGAAAGGCAGGTCAGAACCTTGCTAGATATTACTCTGCCTCGCATTAAAAATACAAAGACACAGGGAAATTATGCGAGTTATGATATTGAGCCACTAGAGGCGGGGTATGGAATGACCCTGGGCAATGCGCTACGGCGCGTTTTGCTGTCATCGCTGCCCGGTGCCGCGGTGACCTCTATTCGAATTGAGGGTGTGCAACACGAGTTCCAGGATGTCCCTAACGTTAAAGAGGATGTGACTGATATCGTGCTCAATGTCAAGAAACTGCGCCTGCGCAGCTTCTCGGACCATGCCGTCTCTATGCGCCTGGAGGTCTCCGGCGAGCGCGAGGTGACGGCGGCGGATATCATCGCCCCCAGTACGGTGGAGATTGTGAATCCGGACCTCTACATTGCGACGCTCGATAATGAAAATGCTCGTCTCGATATGGAGCTGGTTGTTGAGACTGGTAGAGGCTATGTTCCTGCCGACTCGAAGGAAGATCAGCCCATAGGGGTTATTCCGGTCGATGCCATCTACACGCCTGTGCAAAAGGCGAATTATACCGTTGAGCACACGCGCGTTGGGCAGATGACGAACTTTGATAAAATTGTTCTCGATGTTACGACGGATGGAACAATCTCGCCCGATGAGGCGCTGCGTCAGAGCGCGGATATCCTGGTGCGCCACTTTACTCTGCTCGCCAATTATCGCGCTTCCTTGCCCGAGCCCGAAAAGGCTCCGCTGAGCAGCCTGCCCATCCCGCCCAAGATTTATGAAACACCTATCGAAGAACTGGATCTCTCTGTGCGCGCCTATAACTGTTTGAAGCGCAGCAACATTACCAAAGTGGGCCAGGTGCTTTCGATGAACGAGGAAGATCTGCTCGGTGTGCGTAACTTCGGTGAGAAGAGCCTGCAGGAGCTGCGTGAGCGCTTGCTCGCGCGTAACTTCCTGCCCAATCCGCGTACCAGCACTGTCGGAGCCGATATGGACGGCGATCACGAAATGGAGGATTAAGTTGAGGCACCGAATTGCCGGAAACCGGATGAATATGCCTGAGCCGCGCCGTCGCTCTGCGCGTCGCAATCTCATGGCTGGCCTGATCCGGTACGATCGCATACAGACCACCGAGGCACGCGCTGGTGCCATCCGTGGCGAAGTTGAGAAGCTGATAGATACTGCGGTGAAGGGCCACGCGGCTGCCCAGCGGCACCTGACTTCGGTCGTTGCTGATTCTGAGAAGGCCGCCCAGATTCTGGCCTTTGCTCGCCGTGGCCGCTTCTCTTTGAAGAAGAAGGTCGAGTCGAACGAGGTGCGCGCTACGCAGTTGAAGGCTCCTCTGACCGACAAGGGCCGCAAGTTCCTTGATGAGAAGCTCAAGGCGCGTCGCGAAGAGCTGCTGCGCATCTTCTCCAATGAAGATGAGGCCGAGCGCGCTCTGGAGGCGGCCTACGAGGCGATGGTGATCGAGCTGCACGCCCGGCGTACGATTTTGAGCGCGCTGCCCGATGAGCTGGTGGTGAGGAAGATGTTCGAGGAGCTGGCTCCTCGTTACGTTAATCGTCCCGGCGGCTATACGCGCATCACGAAGCTCGGGCAGCGCAAGGGCGATGCGGCCGCGATTGCGCAGATCGCTCTCGTATAGTTAGCCAGCTATGAACATCGCGTGCGGTATTGAGTACGATGGCACCGATTACCACGGCTTCCAACGCCAACCCGAGCGCCACGGAGCGACGGTGCAGGGAACATTGGAGGCGGCGATTGCTCGTATCTCCGGTGAGGCGCTAGCGGTAAATGGGGCGGGTCGCACGGACGCGGGCGTACATGCGAGCGGCCAGGTGATAAACTTTAAGACGCAGTCACATCTTACTCTTGAGGTCTGGCAGCGAGCTTTGAACGCTATCTTACCCGCTACTGTGGTGGTCCGCTGGGCGCGTGAGGTTCCTGAACGCTTCCACGCCCGCTTTAGCGCGTCGAGTCGCTCCTATCGCTATACGATCTGGAACGAGAGCGCGCCGACAGCATTGAGGGCACGCTACACCTATCATTATCCGCGCTTGTTGGACGCGGATCTGATGCAGGCGGCATGCCAGTTGTTACTGGGGCGCAAGGACTTTGGAGCCTTTGGGCATAGTCCCGACGATACGAGGAGACCAGGACCGCATTCTTGTATTCGTACCCTGCTCGCGGCACGTTGCGAACGTCAGGATGCACTCATTTATTGTGATTTTACCGCGGACGCCTTTCTCACGGGGATGGTTCGTAGAATGGTTGGCACGCTATTGCTGGTAGGACAGAAGCGCCTCTGTCTTGATGATTTTGCTAGTATCGTGCAACGTGCGGAGAAGACGCACCCTGGTTCAGTGGCCCCACCGCGTGGGCTGTGTCTGGTACGGGTTGATTATACTGAGAAGTTTGGAGTTACAAACGATGATGAAGACATATAGCGCCAAGGCCGCTGATCTGAATCCCCAATGGTATGTCATTGACGCCGAGGGTCAGGTTCTGGGTCGCCTGGCATCGCAGATCGCGCAGATCTTGCGTGGGAAGCATAAACCCACGTTCACTCCCCATTTGAATAGTGGGGATTTTGTGATCGTGGTTAACGCTGATAAAATCGCTGTTACGGGCAAACGCATGGAGCAGAAGATCTACTACCGCCATTCGCAGTACCCCGGCGGCCTGAAGAAGACGACATTGCGCCAGACATTGGAAGGGAAGCATCCCGAGCGCGCGCTGGAACATGCTGTGCGTGGTATGGTGATGCACAATCGCCTTGGCTCAGATATTATGGGTCGCCTGAAGGTCTACGCCGGCCCGACGCATCCACATCAGGCCCAGAAGCCTGTTGTCTGGACGGGACCAGAGGTTCTGTTGAAGTCAGGCGAGACGAAGTAAAGAAGAGGAGTATCTACCTTGGCCGAGTTCATCAAAGGTGAGTATTACTACGGTATGGGACGGCGCAAGACGGCTGTAGCCCGCGTGCGCCTCTTCCCCAATGGTGATGGCACCATTATCGTCAATGGAAAAAGCGTTGACTCGTATTTCGGGACACGTGATACGCATATGGCGACGATTGCTTCGCCTCTGCGCGTGCTCGATCTGGGCAACAGCTACACAATGACCGTGCGTGTTGTCGGCGGTGGCACAACCGGGCAGGCGGGCGCGATCCGTCACGCCCTGGCACGCGCCCTGGTGCGCATGAATCCCGAATCTAAGCCTGCCCTGCGCAAAGCAGGCTTCCTGACACGCGATCCACGCATGAAGGAACGCAAGAAGCCTGGTCTGAAGCGCGCTCGTAAAGCTCCACAGTACACGAAGCGTTAATTCGCTACCTTTGCTATTCTTACACTATGCAAAAGCGAGCACCGCTCAGTTCAGGATTCATCCTGAACTGAGCGGTGCTCGCTTTTTTCTATGCTTCTATACTGTAGCTTTTCGTCCTCAAAGCTATACTGTAGCGCTGGTTCTCTCTCTGGCAACCGCTGCGAGCTTCTTCATCTCTTTGCGATATATCGACGGATTGACGAGCGAGATGATTATACGCTCAGCGATCCCGGTGAGGCCCGGACTTGCATTGAGCGTTGTAGAGATCTCGACATGGGACCGTTTGCCGTTGTCCAACGGCGTAACGGTAAAGGTCGTAGCAAGCTTTTGAGGAATGTCGATGTCTTGCTCGACCAGCACGCGTCCCGGCTCCAGCTCGCTGACACGCTGATACATGTCTCGCACTACGCCTAAAATTTTCGTTTTGAAGCGAATAATGGTGCCATCACCGTAGCCACCATGCTCGACCTGCAAGTCATAAAAGTTCTCTTGCGGAAGTATAGCCGGATGTCCTTGACGATAATCTGCAATAGTAGCGTATACATCAGCTGACGGCGCGTCCAGCACTGAGTCTGCCTTTACTTTGATCTGTCCCATAATATCTCCTTTTGTGCGAAAAACTATGCTTCTTTGTCATATGACTTGAAGTCATATTCCTTTATTAATAATAGGGTACAATGCTCTTTGTCAAGGGTTTATATGTCGGGAAGTCATATTGCTACGATGAGATGTTGAGAAGTGATTAAAAGGGAGCGAATATGGAACGGCCAGAAGCCTATCCGATCACCTATGGTATCCTGGGTCTGCTGGCATTCTGGGGACCTTTATCGGGCTACGACGTTAAGCGTTTATTAGATCATACGCTGGCCCCGATGTGGGGCGCGGCGCATAGCCAGATCTATAAAGAACTGCGGCGCATGCAGGGTCTTGGTTGGGTGGATATGGAGTGCGAGGAACAGGAGTCGCGGCCCGATCGCAAGGTTTATGCTATCACTGATAAGGGGAGCGAGGCGCTGCGCAAGTGGCAGGCACAGCCGCCTGAAGTGTTTCAGATACGCGATGAGCTGCTACTCAAAGTGCTATTCGGCTCCTTTGCCGCTCCGGGCGACCTGGCGCAGAACCTGCGCGCTGGCGCAACCGATCACGAGATGCGCCTGCTTGCATATCGGCAAAATGCTCAATTTATTCCGACGCGAGGAGCTTTTCAACGCGGAGACAAACGTCATAATCCTTACGCCGCAGAGGGTGAAGCTGATCCCTACTTTGACCTGATCGTTCGTTTTGCTATCGAGTTCGAGAAGGTCTATCTGCGCTGGCTCTACGAGGCGTTAGAGTTTGTTGAGAAGGCTCCGCGTTAGCGCTTTTATGGAAATACGTCCCTCTATCACGAAGAAGGAAGAATATTGTGGTTGAAGCGGAAAACGTTGGTTGCATCATAGGTGTTCTTGAGCTCACGTAATCGTTGATAGTTTGCTGGTGTGTAGGCAGCTCGCGTGAGATACGGACCAACATTGCCAGCGTCAAGAAAGTTGATGAGGGTTTCTCCCAGCATATCTGGCTGTAATGCCTGCCTTATCCTGGCTATCGATAGTTTCCCTCCTTTGAGCTGATCGGGCGATGGGGCTGCCGTCATCACATTCAAGTAAAAGTTCGCAGAACGACAGTTGAACGCCATAGCATCTTCCGGTTGACGGGCGAGTGCACCACCAAGCTGTCGTATTTCTGCATCGAATATACCAGATGCGGGGTCTCCCGCAATAGCGAGAAGGGTATCGATGTCATTAGGCGCGAACCCCTGAAAGGCACCACTTTCGTTGTACAGAAAGAGTGGAGGCGCGTCGTCGGGATCGTTCGCAATGGTTGCGACTTGCGAGTAGGGGATTCGGGCGAAGGTGTCGAGGAGTGCCGTTCCGAGGGTACGCATTGGGGAGAGCCAGGTCTCCCCTTCCGTAGTCTCTCCGTTATAGCAGGCCATGATGAGAATAGCTGATGTCCCACGGAGCTGTGGAGGAAGGTCGGGGCTTGTCGGAAAATGCGTAATGCGTAGGGCAGAGGTAAGTTCGTCAGGGACGGTTTCTGTCCACTGAAGGTAGGCGTTCAAAACTTCTTTTCCTTGCTCAATTGGGTAGACCACCTGACCGGCAAAGATCTCGTTGACCGGATACAGCGCACATTCGAGCTCGGTGACAATCCCGAAGTTTCCTCCTGCTCCACGCAGTCCCCAGAGCAGATCAGGGTGGGTGGACTCATCGATGTGCAAGAGCTTCCCATCAGCAGTCACAAGTTCAACCGAGCGAATACTCGCAGCACCTGGACCATACTGGCGTGCTAACCAACCAATACCTCCGCCAAGCAGGTAGCCAACAACGCCGACAGATGCCGCGAAGCCGTTGAGCGGAGCCAGTCCATAGGCGTGCGCGGACAGGACGAGCGCTTTGAACAAGACCCCTGGCTCTACTCGCGCTCTCGCTGTTTCTGCATCAATACGTACATTGGTCATGTTCGCAAAATTGACCAGGAGCGCGTCATCGGCAGGGTGTGGGTGTCCGTGTCCACCTCCTTGCACCGCAATTGGGAGATCGCGCTGGCGTGCGAAGGTGACAGCGGCTTGTACATCAGATGTATTTGCAGGCAGAATGACCATTGCGGGATGCTGGTCAAATGTCTTGACATCCCATGTCTGACGCGCTTTATCATATTCTTCATCTCCTGGAATGAATACGCTTCCTTGAAGGCGTGTTCGCAGCGTTTCTAGCTGAAAAGGCTCAAAGGTCGGCGTTTCCCGTTTTCCTTGTGTATTGTCGCTCACGGTTTTGTCCTTTCTCTTCCCTAAGAACAAGGGGTGGACATTCACGAAAATGCTTTCCTCAATGACATAATGAGGTGTACTCCTTCAAAAAGCAGATGCCTGCGCTGTTAGTTCATCAAAAGCTTGAGGGCGACGTGCGCTCCCCGTTTTTGTCCCATAGCGAGCGCGAACCAGACAGGAGCATTATCTCTCGGAGGCAGCACGCGCCTTCCACCAATTTGTTATAGAATACTGTGCTTATCTAGAGCAAGAAGTCTCGGCTGGATCATCTTTCCCGCGCTTTTGAGAGGAATAAACTGTGCTCAGCCCCCAAACGGTGCGCAATTATATCAGCGAAGCAAACTGCAGGCTGTCAACCGTGTCCAGGCGATTCTCCATGCACCGGAATCTGGCCTCTGAAGAATCGCTGAGCACGAATAATACAGAACCACAGAGCACAAATTGCGTCAGTCTGCCGATGTGTGTTGTGGCACCTCAGCATATACCGGCGTGCACCACTCCTTGTACTCGGGACGCTTCCCGCGCACAACATCGAAGTAGAGCGCCTGCAACTCGCGGGCCAATGGGCCGACTGTACCATCGCCAATGGCGCGGTGATCGACGCTGATGACCGGAGCGACCTGGGCACCGGTTCCACACAGGAGGATCTCGTCGGCGATATAGAGCTCCGTGCGATCAACCGAACGTTCGCGGGTGATGCGATTGAGTTCGCGGCGGGCGAGCTGGATCACCGTGTCGCGGGTGATGCCCAGAAGAATATTCTCGGTCGCGGCGGGCGTCACAAGCTCGCCATTGATGGCCAGAAAGATGTTTTCCGCGCTACCCTCGGAGACGTGGCCGTCGTGGGTGAGCATGATCGCTTCATCGTAGCCATTGTGGACCGCTTCGGTCTTGGCGAAAGCGGCGTTGACATAGCCGCCGATGATCTTGGCGCGCGCGGGCAGGGCGTTGTCGTCGATGCGCCGCCAGGACGAGACGCCGCAGCGCAATCCGCCCATTTCGATATAATCGCCCATCGGCTCAGCCGTCAGGACAAAATGATCCTCAAGGTTGTGGAGCCGGACTCCGACAATCTGGTCGCCCTTGTAAGCGACTGGTCGCAGGTACACGTCTTCGCGCTGATCGTTACGCCTGACCAGCTCTACGCTGATGTCGATCAGCTCATCGACGGTGTAAGGGAGCGTCATGTGTAGAATCTTGCATGAGCGCAGCAGGCGCTCGTAGTGTTCACGGAGGCGGAACAGGTAGACCTGCTGGTCTTTCGCGTTCCAATAGCCGCGAATGCCTTCAAAGCACCCTGTGCCATACGCGAAGCCATGCGTGCGTACGGAAATGACGCCTTTTTCAGCGGGTATGAACTCGCCGTTCATAAAAAGTTCTTTTGCTTGCATCTTTTGTGAATAATAAGCGGCTTCGTTGCTACTTATCTTTTCCTCCTTCTTCTGGTGTTCAGGTTCCTACTCTCTAATTTCAGTACCCTTAAACGGGTCGAGAAAGGACATGAGCTCCTGCCGCTTCTAGCGAGGAAAGTATACTCATGAAAGCCTACAACGTCAAGTGGAAATGCACTAAGACGTTTGAGAGTAGCCCTGGAAACAGGTTTGTAGACTACTTTATCAATAATATCACAAAATCTTTTTGCCTAGCGCCGAAAGGGTCAATTCGACGGCGAGCTGGGCGGTGGCATTTTCGCGGTCCAGAATAGCATTGACCTCGACGACATCCATAGAGACGAGGCGCTGCGTGTCGGCGATCATCTCCATAGCCAGGTGGGCCTCGCGATAGCTCAGTCCGCCGCGCACGGGCGTTCCGACGCCTGGAGCCTCACGTGGATCGAGCGCGTCCATGTCGAGGCTCAGATGGATGGGGTTATTGTTTTGCCCCGCGATCGCGTTGGCCTGCCTCATCACATCCGAGATACCGTTGCGATCAATATCGGACATGGTGAAGACGTGAATGGAGTGTTTGCGCAATGCGTTCCGCTCGTCAACATCGATATCGCGCGCGCCGACGATCACAATATGGGCCGGATCGAGCTTGGGCGACCAGCCGCCAACGTCGGTGAGCTGTTTGGCACCCAGTCCGGCCAACGCGGCCAGGATCATGCCGTGAATATTGCCGGAAGGCGAGGTCTCCCCGGTATTGAAGTCGGGATGGGCATCGAGCCAGATGACACCTAACGGTTTGTGAATGCGCGCTACGCCGCTAATAGAGCCGAGCGCGATGCTGTGATCGCCGCCCAGGATCAGCGGAAATTCGCCTTCCTGCAAGCTCGTGGTGACGATGCGCGCCAGCTCCTCCGACGCGTGTACGATTGGATCGAGGTATTTCAGCCTGGGATTGCCCTCGGCCTGGCTCTCTGGCTGGGGAATAACGATATTGCCTATGTCGTGGACGGTGTAACCGAGCTGGTGGAGGCGATCGCTGAGTCCTGCATAGCGAATTGCGCTGGGGCCGATATCGACTCCCCGGCGGTCCGCGCCTAAGTCCATGGGCGCGCCAATGATACGGATTTGCATACATTGCCCTCTTGTTCTTCTTTGAACATCACTACTTTTTAATGTATTATAGCCCTGCGGTATCTCTTTGTCTACGCAGCTTCTGTGAGAGGCAATTCCTCTCCTGACGTATATCAAACTGTAGAGAAGTTTTGTTCTCTCAGCTATGATATACTTTTAAAATACTCTTGCAATGGCTCTAAAAGCCTTGCCAACACTTCAGCGCTTCAAGAAAGCGAGGCTCTTCATGCATTCTCGTCTGTGGCACCTGCGTCCAGGCCGTTTACCGTTTGTGGCAATAGTATGTAGCTTCCTACTGCTCGCCGCATGTGGAGGTGGCACATCCGCGCCAGCCAGTGGAACGTCGGCACCAGCAACAAAGCAGGTTCTGACCTTCCCGAATGTCGGTATCTCCGATATCGCAACGCTCGATCCCGCTCAAGGGCCCGATGCAAACTCAAACATTGTGGTAAACATGATCTACAGCGGGCTGGTGCGGTCCGATAAAAACCTGAATGTGGTGCCGGACCAGGCGACCTGGCAGGTATCGGACAACAGTAAAGTCTATACCTTTACGCTCAAGCCGGGTATTACATTCTCGGACGGCACTCCCATAACCGCGCAGACGTATGTGTATACCTGGACGCGCGCATTGCTGCCCATAGTTGCCTCGCCTGTCGCATCCTTCTACGAAGCGCCGATCGTTGGTGCCGACGCGATGGCGGCGGGTAAAGCAACCACGCTGGCGGGCGTCAAAGCTGTGAATCCTACCACTCTTCAGGTGACGTTGCAGCGGCCCACGGCGTACTTCCTGGAGTCGCTGACGAACTCGCTCTTCTTCCCTTTGAACAAGAAAGTCATTGATCAATATGGGCAGAAGAACTGGCCGCGCAATGCCGCAGGCAACGCTGTGGGGAGCGGCCCATTTATGGTAAAGACGTGGCAGAACGGTGTGAAAATGATTCTGACGCCGAATCCTCACTATTATGGCAATAAGACGCGACTGCAGGAAGTGGATATGCCCTTCGTCAATGATCTTACGACGGCGTATAAGTCTTTTCGCGCCGGGCAGTACGATTTTACCTGGAACCTGTTGCCGAGCGACCAGATAACGGCGCAGAGCACAGCCGGTTTTACGCGCGTTCCACTCCTACAGACAGACCTGTTGTTCTTTGACAACACACGACCTCCATTTAACAACGTCGCGCTGCGCCAGGCGTTTGCTTATGCGACCGACCGCGATACGTTGGCGAAGGCGGTCTTTAAGGATAGCGTTTCGCCCGCGCCAACCATCATTCCGCCCGGTATGCCCGGCTACCAACCGAACTATCCCGGCCTGTCATACGATGCCGCGAAAGCCAAGTCGTTGCTGCTGTCGGTCTATCCCGATATAACCAAGGTGCCGACGATTGTATTCACCTATCCCAGCTCGCAGATGCCGACGACCGAGATTGCCGTCTTGCAGCAAATGTGGCAGAAGGCGTTGGGCATTCAGGTAAGGATGGAGGGTTCCGAGTTGAACTCGTACAACGTAGCTACGGCGAAGCGGCAGATCCAGTTCGGCTTTACGCAGTGGAGCGCTGACTTCCCGGACCCCTACGACTGGCTGACGCTGAATCTGTTGTCGACGGCCAATAACAATAATGGCTCGTGGAAGAACGCGGAATTTGATCAGACGGTGATGCAGGCGGAGAATCAGTCGGGCGATGCGCGTATTGCGCTTTACAATAAGGCCGAACAGATTGCAATCACCGATGTTGGCTGGCTCCC
>Ga0209839_10000263_pt1 | contig 27207 bp, 25 predicted proteins | sample OrgsoiDNA2013050_FD_185800 | JGI IMG/M metagenome (GOLD analysis project Ga0209839, IMG submission 185800) | Permafrost soil microbial communities from the Arctic, to analyse light accelerated degradation of dissolved organic matter (DOM) -... | ecosystem: Environmental > Terrestrial > Soil >... | reverse complement strand
AGCTCGCCCATCGCCTTCGGCGGCAGTTCCTCGCCGTCGAGCAGGTTTCGCCCGGGCTGGCCGGGGTCCCCTCCGGCGGCGCCCGGCGGGCTGTGCCGACGGCGTTCGGTGATCAACGAGTAGTGAAGCGGCGCGAGCGCCTCGAGCTCGCGGATCACACCGTCTCCGCCGTGGTACCTCCCCCGCCCGCCGGAGCCGCGCCGGAGCGAGTACTGCACCGCGCGCAGTGGGAACTCGAGCTCGAGCGCCTCGATCGGGGTGTTGAGCGTGTTGCTCATCGCGACGTGCACGCCGCTCGGGCCGTCCGCGTCCGGGCACGCGCCCTGTCCGCCGCCGATCGTCTCGTAGTAGGTGATCTCGTCGTTTCCCAGCGTCAGGTTGTTCATCGTGCCCTGCCCGAGGGCCCTCCCGAACGCCGCGAGCACGACATCGGCGATCCGGGAGGAGGTCTCGACGTTGCCGCCCACCACCGCGGCGGGCGAGCGGGCGTTGAGCAGGCAACCCTCTGGCGCCCGCACCTGCAGTGGACGGTAGGCGCCGGCGTTGGCGGGAATATCAGGATCGGTCAGGACGCGAACGGCGAAATAGCAGGCTGACCGGGTGACGGCCAGCGGGCAGTTCAGATTGCCGTCGTGCTGGGGGTCGGTGCCGCTGAAATCGAGCGTCAGTCGCTCGCCCTCGACGGTGGCCCGGAGCTTGATCTGGAGCTCTCCGTCGCGCCCCTCGAGCACATCCTGGGCCGTGCGGACACCGTCTTGCAGCTCGCCCAGGCAGGCTCGGGTGCGGCGCTCGGCGTAGTCGAGCACCTCGTCGAAGGCGTGCTGCAGCATCTGTGCGCCTTGGCGGTCGTGAAGCTCGAGCAGGCGCCGCGCTCCGGCACGGCCCGCGGCGAGCTGGGCGCGCAGGTCGGCGCGGCGCTGCTCAGGCTGGCGCATGTGCCGGCTCAGCTCGTCGATTGCCGCCTCGTCCAGGATCCGGGGCTCGATCACGACGCCCTCGTCCTGCAGCGTGTGGCTGTCGGCCGGCATCGAGCCAGGGGTCCGTCCGCCCACGTCGGCGTGATGGGCGCGGTTGGCGGCGAACGCGATCAGGCGGGATCGGCTGACGGGGATCCGATCGGAGGATCGCCCTGAGGACGATGCTCCGGCGAAGACCGGGGTGATCACCGTGATGTCGGGAAGGTGTGTCCCTCCGCGGTAGGGATCGTTGAGCACCCACGAGCGCCCGTGCGCGTGATCTTCGCCCAGCACCGCGGCGACCGCCGCCGGCATCGCCCCCAGGTGCACGGGGATATGCTCCGCCTGCATCACCATCTCGCCGCTGGGTGCGAACAGCGCCGTCGACGCGTCGCGGCGCTCCTTGATGTTGGCCGAGTGGGCCGAGCGGATCAGGACCGCTCCCATCTCCTCGCAGATCGCATGCAGAGCCCCCGTCAGCACCTGAAGTTCAACCGGGTCGGTCATTTCCCTGATCCTCCGGCGAATCCAACTGAACGCGGATCGTGCCGGATTGATCGACCTCGCCAGACCATTGTGGCGGCACGAGCAGCGTCGATTCGGGGAGCTCGACGACCGCCGGACCGTTGATCTCGGTGCCGGCGGGCGGAGCTCCGCGCAAGACTTCAAGCTCGACCTCTGAACCGGCGAGCCGGGCCGTCCGGTGCTCGCGGGTGATTGTCGTGTCGTGATCGTTCCCCGCAAGCTCGAGGTCGGGTCCCGGGGCCGTGGCGCTGACCCGGATCGTCACCAGTTCCAGGTCCTGGTCGGAATCGCGGTAGCCGTAGAGATCCTCGTGCCTGGCCTCGAACGCCGCGCGCAATTCGGCGGGGTCGGGCTGCTCGGATCCCTCGATCGCCAGCTCGAATGCCTGCCCGCGGTAGCGCAGTTCGTAGACCGGCTGGAGCTCTGCTCCGGGCTCGTTCAGAGCCTTTCGAGCCTGATCACCGAGCTCCGCGACGAGGCTGGCGATCTGGTCACCGGAAAGCTGATCGGCGCGCAGGAACACGCTACGTTGGACGTCGCGTCGGCGTGGTGAGATAACCAGTCCGAGGGCCGCCAATACCCCTGATGCACGAGGGCAGATGATCGTCGTGATGCCGAGCTCCTCGGCGATCTGAGCCGCGTGCAGTGGCCCGGCCCCGCCGAACGCGAGCAGCGCGTAGCGCCGAGGGTCGATCCCCCGCTCGACGGTGACGACGCGCAGGGCACGGGTCATTTCCGCGTTGGCGACGCGGACGATTCCCTCCGCGCAGTGCAGTGGCTCGAGCCCGAGCTGGCCGGCGAGCAACTCGATCGCGCGCTGCGCCGCGGTCCGGTCGAGCGCCACCCCGCCCGCCAGCTCCTCGGTCGAGAGATACCCGAGCAGCAGGTTGGCATCGGTGACCGTGGGCTCAGTGCCACCGAGTCCGTAGCAGGCGGGCCCCGGATCGGCGCCGGCCGAGCCCGGTCCGACGCGCAAGGCTCCGCCCGGGTCGCGCCAGGCAATCGAGCCGCCACCGGCGCCGACCGTGTGCACTGCGACCATCGGCAACGCCAGCGGTCGTCCGGCGATCGTGCCCGAGCTCTGTTCCTGCACCGCCCCGCCGTCGACCACGCAGACGTCGCATGAGGTCCCGCCCATATCGAAGCAGAGTGCATCCGGGGTCGAGCTCGCTCGGGCCACGAGCGCGGCGCCCGCGGCGCCGCCCGCCGGGCCCGATAGCACGGTCCAAGCCGCGTGATCGGCCGCGGCCTTCAGATCGATCAGGCCGCCGTTGGACTGCATGATCGACGGCTCGGGGATCTGCTGGGCGTCGCAGCGTTCCGCCAGCCGGCGCAGGTAACGGGCCAGCAGCGGCGAGAGCGCGGCGTCGACTTCAGTGGTACTGGCGCGCTCGAACTCCCGAAACGTTCCCACCACTTCGTGCGACAACGACACATGGATGTCGGGGAGCTCTGCCTTCAGCGCCTCCCCGAGTGCTTGCTCGTGTTCGGGGTGCCGGTAGGAATGCAGCAGCATCACGGCGATCGACTCGGGCTCGGCCTGCGCCAGCCGGCGCGCAAGCTCCCGCGCGTCCTCAGCGCTCAGCCGGCGCAGCGGTCCATCGGGGGACATGCGCTCGGGCGCTCCGAACCTCAGCGCCGGCTCGACGAACGGCGCCGGCTGGGTCGCACAAAGGCGATAGAGCTCGGCCCGATTCTGGCGCCCCAAGGCGATGATGTCGGTGAACCCCTCGGTCGCCACGAACGCGGTGCGCGCGCCGCGACCTTCGAGCAGGGCGTTGGTCGCGACGGTCATCCCGTGCGAGAAGCCGCGGATCTGATCCGGCTCGCGCCCGGCCCGCTTCAGCGCCGCCGCGATCGCAGACATCACGCCCTCGGATTGGTCGGCCGGCGTCGTCGGGGCCTTCGCGGTCACCAGCCGACCATCGACTGCCAGCACGGCGTCGGTGAACGTTCCACCGACATCCACGCCGAGGAGCATGTCGCGACGTTAGCCGAAACGCCCGCGGGCTAGACACCGGCGCGCTCGTCTCAGGCTGAGCACCGGCGGGTCGGGCCGGCCTTGGAGCGTTTGCTCACGCCGCCAGCGCCGACTCCAACTCCTCGGTTTCGCCCAGGTGCTGGTGAGAGGGGCAGTAGCCGTTATGCCGTAAGGGCATCCGCTGACACTGCGTGCCCTTGCGCGTGCAGGCGCGACATCGGAGCGGGTTGCCGTAGACGTCGTAGCCGTTCTGGGGCTGACTGCGCAGGAACTCGTCGGCGCATGCGAGGTAACGATCGATCACCCGGAGCACTCGAGCTTGCGCGAGCATCGGGAAGTAGCCCCTGATATCGCAGAACAGCGTTCGCGTGGGTCGGGCAAAGTAGTGGCGATCCGTCGCCAGCCGTTCGACCGCCGCCTCGCACGCCCGCAGCACGCGCTCGTGGTTGGCGTGTTGGTCGAGCGCGCGGGGATCCTCGATGATGTCGCGCGCGAGCTCCCGGTAAATGGCTCGGCTAAACCGGTACATCCAGATTCTTACTCCTTTCGCTGCCCTGCCTGGGTGCCATCCCCTGGCCGAGAGCGAGTATGCCTCTCGCTTGTGAAGCTGACGAGGTCCCGAATATTAACTGCGCGTTAAGTGGTTTTCCGCTCTCCGCGGCCTGAGCGATGACCACGGCTGAGGTCAGCGTCCGCGACGTGGGCGGCTAGCTCAAGACCAGGATTCGAGCTCCGGATCGCTGCCGGAGCGGAGCGTCACGTGCCGGCCGTCGAAGGCCGGATCGCGGTTCGGAAAGTCGCTTCGCTGGTGGGCGCCGCGGCTCTCGGTGCGAACCAGCGCGGAGGTGGCGATCAGCCGCACGAGCGGGTGCTGGTCGCTCGTCAGCTCGCGCAAGCCTGCCTCATCGCGCTCGAGCCCTGCGTAGCGCCACAGGGCCGCGCGGCTGTGCTCGGAGGGCGCCCCCGGGGCCGCAGCGTCGGTGGGCGTGGCGGTGACCGGCGCGGAGTCGTGAGGCTCCGGGCCGGCGCGTGGCGACTGCGTCAACGTGGCCCGCGCCGCTCGAGCTCCGAACACGAAGCATTCCGACAGCGAGTTTGACGCCAGCCGGTTGGCTCCGTGCAGGCCGGTGCAGGAGCATTCTCCGACCGCGTACAGCCCTGGCAACGTGGAGCGGCCGTGCAGATCGGTCGCCACGCCTCCCATCATGTAGTGGGCCGCCGGAGCGACCGGCACGAGCTCGCGCTCGGGGTCGATTCCGGCCCGACGAAGAGCGCTGACCACATTCGGGAACAGCGCCGGATTGATCTCGCGCATGTCGAGGTCGACCGAGGCGGCCCCGGAGCGGATCATCTGTCGCTGGACCGCCCTGGCGACCTCGTCACGCGGGGCCAGCTCATCGACAAAGCGCTCTCCCGACGCGTCGAGCAGCCGCGCCCCCTCACCTCTGACGGCCTCGGTCACGAGAAACCCGTCCGCCCCGTTGCGTCTCACGACCGCGGTCGGGTGAAACTGCATCAGCTCCAGATCGGCGAGCGTGGCGCCGGCAGCGAACGCGAGCAGTAGCCCTCCCCCGATCGCGCCGGCGGGATTGGTGGTCCGCGACCACAGCGCCGCCGCCCCGCCCGTTGCGAGCACCACCGCGGCGCCGGCGATCGTCCGGCCGTCGTCAAGCGCGACCCCTGCGCAGCGACCGTCGACGGCCAGGATCGCGACCGCGCGGCGGCGTTCCAGCACTTCGATCCGTGGGACCTGCGCGACCAGCTCGGAGAGCTGGCGGACCAGGCGCCGTCCCGTCGCTGAGCCGCCCGCGTGGACCACGCGTCGCGCCGAGTGGCCGCCCTCGAGCCCAAGTGCGAGTTGGCCGTGTTGGTCGGCGTCGAATCGCACGCCGAGCGCGGTCAGGTCGTCCACCACCGCTGGGGCCTCCTCGCACAGAACGCGCGCCGCCGACTCCCGCACCGAGCCGCGGCCGGCGGTGAGCGTGTCCACCAGGTGCTGGGCGGGGCTGTCTTCGCGTGACAGGGCGGCGGCCAGGCCGCCCTGCGCCCAGTAGCTGGAGGACTCCGCCAGCGGCGTCGCCGAAACGAGGACTACGTCGGCGCCCCCACGTGCGGCGCACAATGCGGTGTAGAGCCCGGCTGCGCCGGCGCCGACGATCACAACCTGAGTCTCCAATGGCTGCACCGGCAGGTACGGTACTCGCGATGGCTTCCCCGCCCGTGTTCCTGGCGCATCCGTCCTCGCTGGCGCACGACACGGGCGCACACCCCGAGCAGCCCGCGCGGATCCTCGCGATCGAACGCGAGCTCGATCGCCGCGGCTGGATCGGATTCCAGCGGGTCCTGTCCCCGCCCGTGAATCGATCTGCGCTGTCGGCGGTTCATGCTGAGCCGTACATTGCCTCGATCGAGGCCGCGTCCGCTCGCGGAGGTGCTCAGCTCGACCTCGACACGATCGTCAGCGCAGGGTCCTTCGAGGCGGCCCTGCATGCGGCCGGCGGTGCCGTCACGCTCGTCGACCTGCTCCTCGCCGGCTCCGCCCCGTGCGGTTTCAGCGCGCATCGCCCGCCCGGTCATCACGCCGTGCATGCGCAGGGCATGGGCTTCTGCCTGTTCAACAATGTAGCTGTCGCAGCCCAGCACGCGCTGGACGCTCACCGGCTTCAGCGCGTGATGATCCTCGACTGGGACGTTCACCACGGCAACGGCACCAACGACCTGTTCTACGCCAGCGAACGGGTCCTGTTCGTGTCGATTCACCAATCCCCGCTGTACCCGGGAACCGGGTCGGCCCGCGATGTCGGGGAGGGCAAGGGACGGGGATTCACCGTCAACCTGCCGGTGGCCGCCGGCTCCGGCGACGCGGTTTACTGCTCGCTCGTGGACCACGTCGCGGTGCCCCTGGCGCGGGCTTTCTCACCGCAGCTCGTGTTGATCTCGGCCGGTTACGACGCGCATCGGGAGGACCCGCTGGCCGACTGCCAGGTCACCGATGCCGGCTTCGCCGCGATGGCGCGTTCGATGCGCCGGGTGTCCGACGAGCTTCAGGTCCCGCTCGGAGCCGTGCTCGAGGGCGGCTACGCGCTGGGGGCGCTCGGGCGGTCGGTCGCGGCCACGCTCGAAGGGTTCCTCGCCACCTCCTCGGCTGGGTCTCACCCGTCCGCGGCTGCCGGCTTGGCCGTAGCCCCGGACGCGCAGGAGGCGCGGGCTCGGCTGGCTGCACAGTGGCCCGGGCTCGCCTGAGCGGTCCGAGCCTCACACTCCGGGAGTGAGCGCCCGCCAGGCGGCGAGCAGCCGAGCGGCCATCCGATCGCTGGAGAACGCCTCGGCCCGCGCGCGACCGGGAACACGTGGATCGTCGGCGGCGAGGAGGGGCGCGAGCGCGTGCCGCCAGGACTCGAGGTCGAACGCCCCGCAGTAGGTCCCCGGGACTGCTGCGAGCGCTTCTGGCGCGATGCCGACCGGTGTTGCGAGCACCGGTACGTCGCACGCCAGCGCCTCGAGCACCGCGAGTCCGAATCCTTCGCGCTCGGACGGCACCAGCACCGCATTTGACGCGTTGACCCACAGTGGAACCTCGGACGGGTCGATGTTGCCCAGGGCCAGCAGCCGCGTCTCGCCGGCGAGGGCGAGCGCCAGATCGTGGCGCTTCTCGGCCCGTCGCGGATCGGCGGGGAACAGCAGGTATCGCCGATCGCGCTCCAGCCCCAGCTGCTTGCGCGCAGCGGCGCGCGGGATCGGCCGGAACCGGTGCATGTCGACGCCGCAGGGCAGTACGGCGACCCGGTCGCGGCCCTCCCAGCGCGGCAGCTCGTGCGCCAGAGGCTCGGACACCACGCCGACCAGATCCACGAACCGCAACCCCCCCAGCGTGATCGCCCGCGAGCGGGGATGCGCGAGGTCGGTGCCGTGGAGGGTGACCGCCCGCCGGTGCCCGCGCGCGGCGAGCGCCGGCCATGCGGTCAGTCCGAAGTGGGCGTGGACCACGTCGAAGGGCTCGCGACGCCAACGGCGGCGGAGTTCGACCGCGGCTCGCAGGTAGGCCCGCGAGCCGCCGGGGGCGAACGCGAACACCTCGAGCTCGACGTCCGAGATCCGCCTCAGCGCGTCGACCTGATCGCGAACGAAACGGCCGAGCGCCGGTCGCTGCGGTGTCGGATACATGTTGGTGACGATCAGCGCGCGCATGGCCCGCGGCGAGCCTACCTTCGCTGGGGGCGATGGGGCGCACCCGCTGGCTCTGACACCATGCGAGCGGTGAACGCATTCGCCGAGCTTCCCGTCGCGGTATTCGATTCCGGCGTCGGCGGCTTGACCGTGCTGCACGAACTGCTGGTCTCGCTGCCGACCGAGGACTACCTCTACCTGGGGGACACCGCGCGCCTTCCTTACGGAAACCGGTCCCCGGAGGAGCTGTCGGGCTTCTCGATCGAGATCGCCGATCATCTCCTGAAGGAGGGAGCCAAGCTGCTGGTCGTGGCCTGCAACTCCGCCAGCGCGGCCGCGCTGCCGGCTGTTGAGCGGCATCTCGCTGACCATGGCCACGAGGTGGACGTGATCGGCGTCCTGCGGTCTGCGGCGCAGTTGGCGGTGGCCGCCAGCCGCAGCGGCCGCGTCGGACTCCTCGCGACTCCCGCAACGGTCACCAGCGGCGCGTACGAGCGGACCGTACGCGCCGCCGATCCGCACGTCCATCTGGAGAGCGTCCCCTGCCCCGACCTCGCCTCGATCATCGAGGCCGGCTTCCCGTTCGACGAGCATCTCGTGGAGACCGTTCGCGAGTACTGCGCACCGCTTCGCCGGGCTGATGTCGACACGGTGATTCTCGGCTGCACGCATTTCCCGCTGATCGCGCCGATGCTGCAGCGGATGCTCGGGCGCGGCGTGACCCTGGTCAGCTCCGGTCCGGGCGTGGCGCGCAGCGTCGAGCGCGCGCTCGCCGCGCGGGGGCTGCTGAATCCGCGGCGCGGCGAGGGCAGCTACCAATTCCGCTGCACCGGGGACGTGGCCTCGTTCCACGCCCTCGGCACGCGCTTTCTGCAGATGCCACTGGGAGAGGTGGTGCACGTTGAGCTCGGTGCGACCGCCAGGGTCCTCGCCGTATGAGCGCGGCGCTGCCTGAACGCAGCTACGGTCGGGCGCCTGATGGGCTGCGACCGACGCTGATCGAGCCCGGATTCGTTCGCACGGCGACCGGCTCGGCACTGATCTCGGTCGGCGAGACGCGCGTGATCTGCACGGCCTCCGCGCAGGAAAGCGTGCCGCGGTGGCTCGGCGGTTCAGGCCGCGGCTGGGTGACCGCGGAATACGGAATGCTGCCCGCGTCGACGGGGCAGCGAAAGCAGCGCGACGTCAGCAAAGGTCGACCCGACGGCAGGTCGGTTGAGATCCAGCGCCTGATCGGTCGCTCACTGCGCGGCGTGATCGACCTCGCGGCGCTCGGCGAGCGCACGATCTACCTCGACTGTGACGTACTCCAGGCCGACGGAGGGACACGGTGCGCTTCGATCACCGGCGCAATGGTCGCCCTCACGCTGGCGTGCGAGCGTTTGAGTGACCAGGGCCTGCTCAAGCGCTCGCCGCTGACAGGCACGGTGGCCGCCGTCTCCTGTGGGATCGTCAGCGGCGTGCCGCTGCTTGACCTCGACTACGCCGAGGACTCCACGGCTGAGGTCGATGCCAACGTCGTGATGACCGGGGATGGTGGTCTGATCGAGGTGCAGGCAACGGCCGAGCGCACGCCGCTCTCGCGCGCTCACCTGGACGATCTGCTCGCGCTGGCGGCGCATGGGATTGAAGCACTGCGAGCGTTCCAGAACCAGGCGGTCGCCGCCGCGGCGCGCTGAGCGATGGCCGCCCCCGCGTCGCTGTTGCTGGCGACTCGCAATCCGCACAAGCTGGAGGAGCTCAGGCGTCTGTTGGCGCCTGCGCGGATCGCCGTCGAGCCGCTGCCCGCGGGGGTGGCGCTCCCGCCCGAGGGTGGTGAGACCTTCGCCGCGAACGCGCTCCCCAAGGCCCTTGCCGCGGCGACCGCCACCGGCCGGGTTGCGATCGCTGACGATTCGGGGATCGAGGCTCGGGCGCTGGGCGGCGCTCCAGGAGTGCTTTCGGCCCGCTTTGCGGGACCCGACGCGAGCGACGAACAGAACCTCTCCAAGCTGATGCGCGAGGTGCCGGCCGGAAGCCAGCTCAGGTACGTCTGCGCGCTCGCGTACGTCGATCCGGGGAGCGGATCGGAGCGGCTGTTCCTCGGCAAGTGCCGTGGCCGGCTGGCCGATTCCCCTCGCGGATCGCGAGGCTTCGGCTACGACCCGGCGTTTCTGCCCGACGAGGACTCCACCGGGCGTACGATGGCGGAGCTCACCGACCGCGAGAAGGACGAGATAAGTCACCGCGGGCGCGCCGTCAAGGCGCTCCTGGAATGGTGGCTCGAGGGGTCCGCAGTGCCGGAGCCGGCTACCTCAGATTGATCCCCGCGGACACCGCAACCATGAGCGTGACGCCCGCGTAGCCGTAGTAGCCCTGCAACGACAGGATCAGCACGGCGATCAGGCACGCGATCACCGTTGCGAGCCATCCAACGCGGGCGAGGTCCACGGGCCTATTCTCACCGTCAACGGGGACGCGTGCCCAGCGGCGTGGGATCCGAGATTGGCCAAACGCACCTGCGGCGCGCACCCCAGCTCGAATTCGAGCCGCCACTGGAAGGGCAGCGCGTGGACCGACGTCGGATACGCAAAGCTCGCCGGTTGGAGGCGATCGATTTCCGCAAATTGCGCGAATACGGTCTCGCCTCGTCCTGCGCGGCTGCTAGCCACTGGACAATGCGCTTGGCACGGGGGCGTGGGATCGAGAGCCATCCGCCGTCCGTGTTAGCGTCGATAATTCCTACGACCTCTAAGGAGGGAGCAAGTGACCAAGTCCGAGTTTGTCGACCAGGTTGCGGATCGCGCCGGGTTGAGCAAGAAGGATGCCGCCGACGCGGTGGACGCGGTGCTGGAGACCATCGAGGGCGCGCTCAAACGCGGCAGCGAGGTCGTGTTCTCCGGCTTCGGCAAGTTCAGCGTCTCGGATCGGAGCGCCCGCGAGGGCCGGAATCCCGCTACCGGCGAGACGATCCAGATCGCCGCTTCGCGCGTGCCCAAGTTCACCGCCGGCGCGGCGCTCAAGAAGGCGGTCAAGTAACACTGCAGGGCTCAGCGGAGCAGCACAGCGCTCCCGATCTGGAGCGGGGCTCGGCCGAGCCGTCGGCGAACCAGCCGGTCGAGAGCTTCGGCGATCGGCTTGCGAGTCGGGTTCTCGCGTGTCGCTCGCAACTGGTCCTGGGACTCGATCCCGACCCCGCCCGCTTGTGGCCAGGTGCAATGGAGCGTGCGGGCGGCGGGATCGGGACGGGAGCCGATACCCGTGCCGCGCTCGCGGTCACCGCGCACTGCGTGCTGGCGATCGAGGCAGCGGGCGAATACTCCGTTGCGATCAAGCCGCAGCTTGCGTGTTTCGAGCGTCTCGGAGCGCCGGGCTGGGCTGCCCTACGCGCCGTGACCGAAGCTGCCCACGAGCGGGGGCTGCTGGTGATCGCCGACGGCAAGCGGGGGGACATCGATCTTTCCGCCGCCGCTTACGGGCAGGCGTTCTTCGGCGAGACGCCGACACCCTACGGACCGGTACCCGGATTGGGCGCGGACGCTCTGACGGTGAGCCCGCTGCTCGGGATCGACTCGCTGGTGCCGATCGTCGACGCTGCCCGCGAGCGGTCGGCAGGCGTGTTCGTGCTGGTTCGGACCTCCAACCCCGGCGCCACCGACGTGCAGGAGCGGATGCTCGCCGACGGCGGCTCCGTCAGCGATCGGCTGGCGGAGATCGTCGCCGACCTGGGCGCTCCCGGGATCGCGCGCTCGGGCTTGACCGATGTCGGGGCGGTGATCGGCGCGACCGCACCCCAGTGGCTGGCGAGCCTGCGGGACAGGATGCCCCACGCGGTATTCCTGTTGCCGGGGGTCGGAGCCCAAGGTGGGAGGGTGGAGGACCTCGCGCCGGCATTTGCTCCCGGCCCCGCCGGAGGCCTGATCGCCGTCTCGCGCGGAATCATCTACGCGTATCAGCAGACTCATGGTGATCCAGCGGTGTGCGCCGCGCGCGAGGCGTCCCGGTTGCGGGAGCTGGCCTGGGGATTGTGGGGCTGACCATCGCCGGCTCCTACCAGACCGGTTGCGGGAGCTGGCCTGGGGATTGTGGGGCTGACCATCGCCGGCTCCTACCAGACCGGTTGCAAGAGCTTGGCTTGGGACTGTGGGGCTGACCATCGCCGGCTCCGATCAGGCCCTATGATCGAGTCGCGATGGGTTCCAAATTGGCGCGCTTCCTAGCGCCGATCGCGCTTGCCGCGGTGGCCGCAGGAACCTACTTGATCGTGCATTCCACTCTCGAGGGGCACCACAAGGCGGCGATCGTTCAATCGCGCAGGGTGGAGCACGGGCGTCGCAAAGCGCGAGGCAGGGTCGCCAAGCCCAGGTTCTATGTCGTGCAGGCGGGCGACAGCCTGAGTGCGATCGCGTCCAAGTCCGGCGTTTCGCAAGCGGCGCTCGAGGCGCTCAATCCCACGATCTCGCCGAATAGTCTGCAGACCGGACAGCGATTGAGGCTGAGACGGTGATCGGCGGCGTGCTGCGCCGCCCGATCCTGGTTGCGTTGTGCGCTGCCGGTGCGCTCCTGATCCTCCCCGGCAGCTCACTGGCCGGCTCGCCGCCCAAGCTCAGCGTTCGCGCGGCGATCCTGGTCGACCCGAGTACCGGCCAGGAGCTTTACGGCGCCGACGCCACCCGCGAGCTGCCGATTGCCAGCACGACCAAGTTGATGACTGCGCTGCTTACGCTCGAGCACGTCAGATTGCTGGGGAGGGTGTTCGCGCAGAATGACTACCGGCCGGCGTCGGTCGACTCCCAGATCGGCCTGGCTCCGGGTGAGCGGATGAGCGTCCACGATCTGCTGCTGGCGCTGCTGCTGCCCAGCGCCGACGACGCCGCGGAGGATCTGGCCTACAACATCGGCCACCATTCGGTCGGTCGCTTCATCGGGATGATGAATGCCCGGGCGCGAGAGCTCGGGCTCCGGGAGACGCATTATTCGACCCCGGACGGTCTCGACGCGCCGGCGAACTATTCCAGCGCCTCGGACCTCGTCAAGCTCGCTCGCTACCTGCTCGCCCATCAGCCGTTCTTCGCAAGGGCGGTGGCCCTGCACAGCGCTGTGTTGCGCACGGGTGACCATCTGCGCTACGTCGTCAGCACCAATGATCTGGTCGGGCGCGTACCATGGATCGACGGCGTCAAGACAGGACACACCTCGGATGCCGGTTACGTGCTCATCGGATCTGGGCACAGAGCCGGGATGAGACTGATCAGCGCTGTGCTGGGCGCCTCCAGCGAGTCAGCTCGTGACGCGAATACGCTTGCTCTGCTCGACTACGGATTTGCCAATTTCCACCTCGTGTCGCCCGTCCGCGCGGGACGTGTGCTCGCCGCGCCGACGGTTCGCTACCGGCCGGGTGTCCGGGCCGACCTGATCGCGGCGCGCACGTTCAGGCGGATCATGCCGCGGAGCACCAGGCTGACCCTTCGGGTCGAGGTTCCGCGCCAACTCGAGGGGCCGCTGCCGCGCCATGCGCTCATCGGTACCACGGTTGTGCTCGCCGACGGTCACCCGATCGCCCGGATCCCGCTGCTGCTCGCGCGCGCGCTGCCGGCGGTCAGCCCATTGACGATTGCGGCCCGGTTCATCACCAAACCCCTCACGCTCCTGCTGCTCCTGGTGGTGCTAGCCATGGGGATAGCATTCGTCGCGCGACGACGCGAGCGGGCGCGGGAGGGCGCCCCCAGGGAGCCCGCATGATCATCACCGTCACGCTCAACGCCGCGCTGGACAAGACGCTCGAAGTTCCCAGCTTCACGTTGGGACGCCGGCATCGGACCGTGGATCAGAGGACGGTTCCCGGCGGCAAGGGCGTCAACATCGCCCGCGCGATCAAGCGGCTCGGGCAGCCGGTGATCGCGACCGGACTCGCTGGTGGCGCGACCGGAACCAGGATCGTCGAGGCGCTCAACGACGAATCGATCCTCAACGGCTTCGTCAGGATCCGTGAGGAGTCGCGGACGAACACAGCCGTGCTCGACCCGACCACCGGCCTGCACACCGAGATCAACGAGCGCGGCCCGTCGGTCTCGACCCAGGAGCTGGAGCTGTTTCGTGCGCAGCTGCTGTACCTCGCCAAGGGCGCGAGCATCTGCGTGTTCGCCGGCAGTCTCCCGCGCGGCGTCGAGCCGGGGATCTACGCGCTGTTGATCCGCGACGTCCGAAAGCTGGGCGTGACGACGATCATCGACACCGAGGGCGAGCCCCTCCGGCTCGCGATGCGCTCGGAGCCAGACCTCGTCTCGCCCAACGAGCTCGAGACCGAGGAACTGGTCGGGCATGAGTTCAATGACGTCGCGGACCGGGCCCGAGCGGTGATCGAGATGACCCGACTCGGCGCCGGAGAGTCGATCATGACCGTCCCCGACGGGTGCTACGCGCGCTTGCTCCAGGACGGAATGCAGACGCTTCATCGAGTGCGGGTAGAGGAGCAGGAGGCTCGTTCATCGGTGGGGTCGGGCGACGCGTTCCTGGCGGGCTATGTGGCAGCGCGCTATGCGGGCCGCAGACCAGTGGACTGCCTCCGCTTCGGTGTCGCCTGTGGCGCGGAATCCACTCAGCATGTCGGCGCGGGCATCATCGATCCCGGCCGGGTCGATCGACTGCTTGGCGAAGTCGAGGCCGAGCGACTGGAGATCGCCGCCGAGATCGGCTGAGTGCAATCGGCTGGCAACGTGGAATCGGCGCGCGCCGATTCCACGTTGCTAGCATCGATCGCTCGATGGTTGCCGCCTCGATCACGTCCGCGACGCGTTCTACGGTTCCGTAATGGAAGTAGAGATTGGACGCGGCAAGAAGGCCCGGAGGGCGTACGGATTCGACGACATTGCGATCGTCCCCTCCCGCCGCACACGTGATCCCGACGACGTCGACATCTCGTGGACATTGGGCCCGTACCGGTTTGAGCTGCCGTTTCTGGCGGCCGCTCTTGACGGAGTGGTCTCGCCCGAGACGGCCGGTCTGATCGGCAGGCTCGGCGGCCTCGCGGTCCTCAACCTCGAAGGCATCTTCTGCCGCTACGAGGACGCCGAGACCCAGTTGGATCGGATCGCAACCTTCTCGCGTGACATCGCCACGCGCGAGATGCAGGACATCTATCGCGAACCGGTCAAGCAGGAGTTGATCGCGCAGAGGATCGCCGAGATCAAGGCCCAAGGCGTGGTCACGGCCGCGTCGCTCACGCCGCAGAGGGTGCGCACGCATTACGAGGTAGCGCTCGAGGCGGGGCTCGACATCCTGGTGATCCAGGGAACCGTCGTGTCGGCCGAGCACGTGTCGCGGGACGAGAGCCGCCCGCCGCTGAACCTGAAGGAGTTCATCCGCGAGCGCGCTCCGACGCCCGTGGTCGTGGGCGGCTGTGCCTCCTACCACACCGGCCTTCACCTGATGCGCACGGGGGCCGCCGGAGTGCTCGTCGGAGTCGGCCCGGGGGCGATCTGCACGACCCGGGGCGTGCTCGGTATCGGCGTGCCCCAGGCGACGGCGATCGCCGACGTCGCCGCGGCGAGATCTCAGCACATGCTCGAGACCGGCGACTATGTCAAGGTGATCGCCGACGGCGGGATGCGTAACGGTGGCGACATAGCGAAGGCGGTGGCGTGTGGAGCCGATGCGGTGATGCTCGGGTCGGCGCTGGCTCGCGCCTACGAAGCTCCCGGCCGCGGCTACAACTGGGGCATGGCGACGTTTCACCCGACGCTGCCGCGCGGCGCTCGCGTGGCGACCAAGCAGAACGGCATCCTCGAGGAGATCATCAAAGGCCCGGCGCGCGAGAACGACGGGACTTTCAACCTGATGGGTGGTCTGCGCACGTCAATGGCGACGTGCGGCTACCGAGACATCGCGGAGTTCAACCGCGCCGAGCTGATGGTCGCACCCTCGCTTCAAACCGAAGGCAAGCAGCTTCAGCGAGAGCAGGGTGTAGGGATGGGCGCGAGCGATCGGGCAGCGACCGTCGGTGCCGCCGACTGACACCAGCGCTCTTTCCGCGGCGTCGGATCTCCGGGTTGCGGCCGGGCCCGACGCCATAAGCGACGCTCCGGGATCGTCTTCGCGCGCCGTTGGGGCCACCGCCACCGACGAGATAGTCGTGCTCGACTACGGCGGGCAGTACTCGCAGCTGATCGCCCGGAGAGTCCGTGAGTGCGGGGTGTTCTCCGAGCTGCTCCCACATCATGTCGGTGCCGCCGAGGTGGCGCGACGGCGGCCCAGGGGAGTGATCCTGTCGGGTGGGCCGGCCTCGGTGTACGCCGACGGCGCCCCGCCGCTGGAGGCGGAGCTGCTCGAGCTCGGAATTCCGGTCCTGGGGATCTGCTACGGAATGCAGCTGCTGGCGCTCGAGCTCGGCGGCAGCGTCGAGGCCGCCGAGAAGGGGGAGTTCGGACGGTCTCACCTCACCGTGCGCGAGCCGGGACGTCTGCTCGCTGGTACCCCCCACGAGCAGACCTGCTGGATGTCTCACCGCGACACCGTGTTCTCGCCCCCGCCGGGCTTTTCCGCGCTGGCGTCCTCCACCGCCTCCCCGGTGGCCGCGTTCGAGTCGCTTCAGCGCGGCGTGTATGGAATCCAGTTTCACCCCGAGGTCGTGCACACGCCCTATGGCCAGCAGGTGCTCGGCAACTTCCTGCAGGACATCTGCGGCTGTGAGCCCTCATGGAGCGCGGCGTCGGTGATCGAGGATCAGATCGAGCGGATCCGGTCCCAGATCGGCGACGGGAGGGCGATCTGCGGCCTCTCGGGCGGGGTCGACTCGAGCGTTGCCGCGCTGCTCGTGTATCGAGCAATCGGCGATCGGCTGACCTGCGTGTTCGTCGACCACGGGCTGATGCGCATGAACGAGGGCGAACAGGTGATCGCCGCGTTTCGGGACACCTTCCACGTTCCGCTGGTCGCCGTTGACGCCTCGGAGCGCTTCCTCGGGCGCCTGCGCGGCGTCAGTGATCCAGAGGAGAAGCGCAAGCGGATCGGGGCAGAGTTCATCCGCGTATTCGAACAGGAAGCCGCGAAGCTGGAGCACGTCGACTATCTGGTCCAGGGCACTTTGTACTCCGATGTGATCGAGTCGGGCGGCGGCACCGGGGCGGCGACGATCAAGTCCCACCACAACGTCGGCGGCCTGCCCGAGGATCTTGAGTTTGAGCTCGTGGAGCCCCTCCGAGCGCTGTTCAAGGACGAGGTCCGCGCGGTCGGGGCCGAGCTCGGGCTACCCGAACGGCTGGTGTGGCGCCAGCCGTTCCCGGGGCCTGGTCTGGCGATCAGGATCGTCGGCGGCGAGGCGAGCCGTGAACGGCTCGAGATCCTGCGCGAGGCGGACGCGATCCTCCAGGACGAGATCCGTCAAGCCGGCCTGTACCGCGAGCTGTGGCAGTCGTTCTGCGTGCTGCCCGACATTCGCACCGTCGGCGTTCAGGGAGATTCGCGCACTTACGGAAACGTGATCGTGATCCGCGCGGTGACCAGCGACGACGCGATGACCGCCGACTGGGCCCGGCTCCCCTACGACCTGCTGGAGCAGATCGCGTCGCGGATGATCAACGAGATCCGGCCCGTCGGCCGCGTCGTGCTCGACATCACGAGCAAGCCGCCGGGCACGATCGAGTGGGAGTAGCGGGGGCTGCCGGCGACCACTTCAGTGGTCGGCCCGGCCCACCTGCAGGCGCGAGACGATCGGGACCACGTACGGACCGAGATCAGGCGGGAGTTGGGTGCGCGGGAACCACTTCGCCGTCGCGAGCTCGCCCCGATCGATCGTGATCGTGGGTGCCGCCAGCTTGGCCTGAAAGCAATGAACCGTGTCGCGTCGCCGGTCCACGGTTCCGCGCAGCTCTCCCAGCGCGGTCCACTCGGCGCTTCCGATCGCCAGCTCTTCGCCCATTTCGCGTCGGGCGCCGCTCAGCGGCTGTTCGTTGCGCTTCAGCGCGCCGCCGGGCAGGTCCCAGTCCCGGTGGCCGTAGGTGTGGCGGACGAGCAGGATCCGGTCGCCGTCGGTCAGCACGCATTTGACCCCGCTCTTGCTTGGCCGTGCGACGAACCAGAAAAGCTGTAGGCCGCGGTAGGCGGTCCGGTACCCGAGCCGGCGAAGCGCGATCGGAAGGTGCACGGATGTAGCCTAGGTGGTCTCCGTGTAAGTACGCTCGAATGCGGCCCTTTTTGCCACGGCGAGTGTGAGGCTCTCGCGCAGCTCTGATTCCCCTATCATGGTCAGCAGCCGCGCGAGTGCCGCGCGGCTTGTTCATGCCATGAAGACCTACGTAGCTACCCCAGCGGATCGAGAGCGGAACTGGCTTCTCGTCGATGCTTCCGGGCGAACCCTCGGCCGGCTGGCGACGCAGATCGCCAACGCGCTGCGGGGCAAGCGCAAGCCGACCTACACTCCGCACGTCGACACCGGCGACTTCGTGATCGTGGTCAACGCCGAAAAGATCTCCGTGACCGGCAACAAGCTCAATGACAAGCGGTACTACCGGCATTCCGGTTATCCGGGTGGGCTGAAGTCACGCACGCTCGCCGAGATGCTTGACCGCCGGCCTGAGGAGGTCATCCGACTGGCCGTAAAGGGCATGCTGCCGCGCAATCGCCTGGCGCGAAAGCAGCTCACCAAGCTGAAGGTCTACGTCGGTCCTGAGCATCCGCACGTCGCCCAGCAGCCGCAACCGATGGAGATTGAGCAGTGAACGAGAAAGCCCCCGGCGCGGATCCCGATGAGACCGCGGAGTCGGCTGGCGCCGACTCCGTTGGGAGTTCCGCTGGCGCGGAACTCCCGGCCCCTGGCGCTGATGTGCCGGCCGCTGCGGAGTCGGCTGGCGCCGACTCCGTTGGGAGTTCCGCTGGCGCGGAACTCCCGGCCGCTGACGCTGATGTGCCGGCCGCTGCGGAGTCGGCTGGCGCCGACTCCGTTGGGAGCTCCGCTGGCGCGGAACTCCCGGCCGCGCCGGAGCCGGTGATTGAGGTTGAGCTGGAGGAGGTCGAGGTTGCGCCGCGGGCACGGCCTGAGATTCCCGGTGCGGACCTGGTTCCCGACCTGATCTCAGAGACCGATGAATTCCTTGATGCCGAGGCTCGCGCCGCGGCCGAGGCGGAGGCTGAGGCGGCGGCTGCGCGTGAGCAGGAGGACGACCCGGACGCGGTGGCGCAGCCGATCGCCGACGCCGCGATCGACCTCGCGGCCGGGGCTCGTTACACCGCGACGGGAAAGCGCAAGACCGCGGTCGCACGTGTCATCCTCAAGCCGGGAACCGGGACCTATTCGATCAACGGCAAGCCGTTGGACGTCGTTTTCCCGCGTGACACGCTTCGGCGCGTGATTCGCCATCCGTTGGAGACCGTTGGCTATGAATCGCGCATGGACGTCGTCGCGAGGATGCACGGCGGCGGCGTCGCGGCCCAGGCCGGAGCGCTCCGTCACGGCATTTCGCGAGCCTTGCTCGTTGCGGATCCGAACCTCCGGGGGGAGCTCAAGCGGCGAGGATTCCTGACCCGTGATCCGCGGGTCAAGGAACGCAAGAAAGCCGGCCTCAAGAAGGCTCGCAAGCGGCCGCAGTTCTCCAAGCGCTAATCGATTTGCTCACAGGATGCCGCGGCAGCTCTTCGGCACGGACGGGGTCCGCGGCGTCGCCGGCGAGTTTCTGACCGCCGATCTAGCGCTGGCGCTGGCCCGAGCGGCGGTCACGCGGGCGCCGCAGGAGCGACCGCAGGTGCTGATCGTTCGTGACACCCGTGAGTCAGGCGAGATGCTCGAGGCGGCGATTGCAGCGGGCGTGACCGCGGCAGGGGGCGACGCGCTGCTCGCTGGTGTCCTGCCGACCCCGGCGGCGCCGATGCTGGTTCTTCGTCACGGCTTGGACATGGCGGCCGTGATCTCGGCGTCGCACAACGCCTACGAGGACAACGGGATCAAGCTGTTCGCCGCGGACGGCTTCAAGCTCGACGACGACACCGAGCACGAGATTGAGGCGGAGCTCGACCGGCCGCTCGTCCGTCCATCACGGATCGGCCGCGTGCGTCCACTGCACGGCGCCCTCGAGGATTACCTGCGGGAGCTGCACACGCGCTTCTCCGGGCTGGATCTCAGCGGTCGGCGGATCCTGCTCGACTGTGCCAACGGGGCCACCTACAGGGCAGCGCCGGAGCTGTTCCGCCGCCTCGGGGCCGGGGTCGAGGTGATCGCCGATGAGCCCGATGGACGCAATATCAACGAGCGGTGCGGATCGACTCACCTCGCGGCGGTGATCGAGCAGATCCGCAGCGGGACGTGTGACCTTGCGTTTGCGTTCGACGGCGACGGCGATCGCGTCCTGGCCGTGGACCGCGCCGGCGAGACCGTCGACGGCGATGAGCTGATCGCGCTGGCGGCGATCGATCTGCGCCGGCGCGACCGCCTGCGCGGCAACGGCGTCGCGGTCACGGTGATGACCAACTATGGCTTCCACACCGCGATGGCCAGCGCCGGGGTCGCCGTCGCGACCACCGCCGTGGGGGATCGCTACGTGCTGGATGAGCTGCGGCGGCGAGATTGGGCTCTCGGCGGCGAGCAGTCGGGCCACATCATCGACCTCGGCTTCTCCCCCTCAGGTGACGGAATTGCCAGCGCCCTACTGACGCTCGAAGCTCTGGGATCCCGTGACCTTCATGATCGAGACGCGATGCAGAAGCTGCCGCAGCGCCTGGTCAACATCCGCGCCGTCGATCGCGCCGCGCTGAGCACGGCGATGGACGATGCGCAGGTCTGCGACGCGATCGAGCGTGAGCAGGCGAGGCTCGGCGGTCGCGGTCGGGTGCTCGTGCGAGCGTCCGGAACCGAGCCGCTGATCCGAGTGATGGTCGAGGCGCCGAGCGAACAGGAGACCAACGACGTGTGCGGCCGTTTGACGGAGGCAGTGCAGACGGCGATCGCCGGGCGATGAAGGGCCGGCCTCACGCCCGAGCGGAGGTCAGCGCCGAGCCGACCACGCGGGCCGTTAACATCTAGCGCTCGTTCGCCGATTAAACGTGTACCGGCGGACGTGGTCCGTCGGTCCGTCCTAATCGCGAACGAGGAGTCCTGACACATGTGCGGCATCGTCGGCTATGTCGGTCCCCGAGACGCCCTTCCGCTGCTGCTGGCGGGGCTCGAGAAGCTCGAGTACCGCGGATATGACAGCGCTGGAATCTCCGTTCTCGACGGGGATCGCATCGAAGCGGTGCGCGCCGTCGGAAACCTGAGTGCGCTCCGCCATGCGCTGGCCGATCGAGCGCCGCTCGACGGAGGCGCTGGCGGAGCACCGGTGGCCCTTGCCGAGCGGCCCGGACCCCGGGTCGGGATCGGGCACACTCGCTGGGCGACACACGGCCGCGTGACCGAGGAAAACGCCCACCCGCACTTCGACACCACCGACCGGGTGCACATCGTCGTCAACGGGATCGTCGAGAACTATGTCTCGCTCAAGGAGGGCCTGATTGAGGAGGGCGCGGTGTTCACCTCCGAGACCGACGCCGAGGTGATCGCGCATCTCGTGGCCCGGCACAACGACGGCGACCTGGTTGAGGCCGTGCGCGAGGCATACGCCGAGCTCCGCGGGCATTACGCGTTCGTCGCGATGAGCGCCGAGGAGCCTGGTCTGCTGGTGGGTGCGCGCAAGGAGTGCCCGCTGATCATCGGCCGCGGGGACGGAGAGCAGTTCATCGGCTCGGCGATCCCCGCCTTTCTGCGCGAGACGCGCAGGGTTCAGTACATGAACGACAACGAGATCGTCGTTCTCACGCCGGACGGGGTCGAGTTCTTGACCGCCGCCGGAGAGCCGGTGGCGCGCGAGGTCGTCGAGATCGACTGGGATCCCGACACGGCCGAGAAGCAGGGCTATGAGACGTTCATGCTGAAGGAGATTCACGAGCAGGCCGACGCCGTGGCCGAGACGATCGGTGAGCGGGCGGCCCGTGGGGTCGGGATCGACCTCGGGGATCTCGGGGCGATCGACGACGAGTTTCTGCGGCGCGTCCGACGGATTGCGATCGTCGGCTGCGGCACGGCCTATCACGCTGGTCTGATCGGTCGATACGCGATCGAGCAGTGGGCTCGCGTGCCCGTCGACGTCGACATCGCGTCCGAGTACCGCTACCGAAATCCGATCATCGGTCCCGACATGCTGGTGATCGGCATCTCCCAGTCGGGCGAGACTGCCGACACGCTGGCGGCGATGCGGACCGCCCGCGCCGGCGGCGCAACCGTGCTCGCGGTGACCAACATCATGGGCGCCCAGGCGACTCGTGAGGCAGACGGCGTGCTCTACACCCGAGCCGGTCTCGAGGTCGGCGTGGCCGCGACGAAGACGTTCGTCTGCCAGATGGTTGCGATGTACCTGCTGGCGCTGCGGCTGGCGGAGCTCCGGGGCACGCTGGCGCCCGATGTGCTGAGCGCTACGATCTCGCAGCTCAAACGACTTCCGCACCTGATCGCGGAGCTGCTGGAGCGCGATCCGGCGGGGCTGACAGCGATTGCCCAAGCTAATCACACGGCTGAGTTCTTCCTCTATCTCGGACGACACGCGGGGCTTCCGATAGCGCTCGAGGGCGCCCTGAAGCTGAAGGAGATCTCCTACATCGCGACCGACGCCTACGCCGCGGGAGAGATGAAGCACGGGCCGATCGCTCTGTTGGACGAGAGCACGCCGGTGGTCGTGGTGGCGACCGAGTCTCCGGTGCTGGAGAAGGTGGTCTCGAACATCCAGGAGGTCAGGGCACGCGGCGCACGCGTGATCGCCGTCGCGACCGAAGGCGATCGGCAGATCAGCCAGCACGCCGACGAAGTGATTTGGATCCCGCATACGGATTGGATGCTGGCGCCATTGCTCGCTGTGATCCCGCTCCAGCTGTTCGCATACCGCATCGCGCGCCTGCGCGGCCTCAACGTGGATCAGCCCCGGAACCTGGCGAAGACCGTCACGGTGGAGTGAGCGGCAAGCGCGCACTAGCGGGGCTCGCCGGCGCGACCGAGCGCGGCGTGCGAGCGCAGCATCAGACCGTGGGGCCTGGCGCGCCACGGATGACGGCGGTCGGGGTCGACCTGCTGGAGATCGAACGCCTCGAGCAAGCGCTGGAGCGCCGGCCGCGGCTCGCCGAACGCCTGTTCACCGACGGCGAGCTCGCCTACGCCGCTGCCCGCGGACGCCCTGGCCAGCACCTGGCGGCGCGATTCTGCGCCAAGGAGGCCGTGGCGAAGGCGCTCGGCTTGACGGCGTGGGCGTTTCGCGACGTCGAGGTGATCTCCGGCGAAGGACCGCCGATGGTGGCGCTGCATGGGGCCGCGGCGCAGCGGGCGGCGGCCCTCGGCGTGCAAGTGATGCTGTCGCTGACTCACACCCGTCGGGACGCGGGGGCGGTGGCGATCCTGTCCGAGGATGATGACCTGACGGCGCGGCGGTTGGCCAAACCATGAGTCCGCTCCCTGATTGGCTCGGGCCACTGCTCGACGCACCGCAGCAGCGAGCCCTCGACGAGTGGGCGATCGGCGAACGGAGGATCCCGGGAATCGAGCTGATGGAGCGCGCCGGGACCGGCTTGGCTGACCTGGTGGGCAGGCGGGCGCCCACCGGTCCGATCGCCGTGGTATGCGGGAAGGGCAACAACGGCGGCGACGGTCTGGTGACCGCGCGGCTGCTCCGTGAGCGCGGGCGCGATGTTGACGTGCTCCTGCTGGCCGACGCGGAGGAGCTCCGCGGGGATGCACGCAGGAACTTCGAGCGCCTGCCCGGGCCGCCGCCCCGGCGATTCGCCGCCGGAGCGGTGAGCGACACGGGAGCGATCGTCGACGCGATCCTCGGGACCGGGTTCGCGGGCGAGCCACGCGAGCCGGCGCTGACGGCGATCAACGCGATCAACGCGGCGGCCGGGCGAGCCGAGGTCGTGGCGTGCGATGTGCCAAGCGGCGTCGACGGCTCGACCGGCGAGGCCGCCGGCGCAGCAGTGCGCGCCCACGCGACCGCGACGTTCCATGCCGCCAAGCCCGGACTGTGGATCGCGCCGGGAAAAGCGCTCGCGGGGGAAGTGACGGTGATCGAGATCGGAATCCCGACCGGGGGACCCGTGGAACCGAAGCTCGGCCTGATTGAATTGCAGGTCACCGACGGGGTGCCTCGCCGAGGCGCCGAGTCGAACAAGTTCGCGGCCGGGAGCGTGCTCGTGTGCGGCGGCTCCAAGGGGCTGACGGGAGCGCCCTGCCTGGCGTCCGAATCGGCGATGCGCGCCGGAGCGGGCTACGTGACGACGTTCGTGCCCTCGTCGTTGAACCTGATCTTCGAGACGCGGTTGCTGGAAGTGATGACGGTTCCGCTGGCCGACGAGGTCGGTTCGCTGGCGCCCGATGACATCGAGCTGGTCCTCGACCGCGTCGGGCGAGCCGGAGCGTTGGTCCTTGGGCCGGGGTTGGGGCGAGCGCCCGGAGCCGCGCAGCTGGCCCGGGCACTCGCGCGCGCGGCCGAGCTGCCGCTGCTCCTGGACGCGGATGGGCTGGACGCGCACGCCGGGGAGCTCGGGTCTCTGCGCGAGCGTACCGCTCCGACCGTGCTCACGCCGCACGCGGGTGAGCTGGGGCGGCTCCTGGGTTCTGATAGTGCGGCCGTCCAGGCTCGACGCCTTCGGTCCGCGAGGGATGCCGCCTCCCGAGCGCGGGCAGTCGTTGTGCTCAAGGGCGACGACACAATCGTCGCGCACCCCGATGGCCACGTCGGGGTCAGTCGTGGCAACGCGCCGGCGCTGGCCAGCGCCGGCACCGGCGATGTTCTCTCGGGGGTCATCGGTGCCTACCTCGCCAAGCGCATGGACCCGTTCCACGCCGCCTGTGCGGGCGTGTTCGTGCACGCGTGCGCGGGACGGCTGGCGGCCGAGGGGATCGGCCCTGAGGGCGTGATCGCACGCGACGTGATCGAGGCATTGCCGCGGGCGCTGCCCGCCCGACACTGAGATGGCGCTGCGCGCGCTCGCCCGCGTGAACCTCGCCGCGATCGAGCGCAATGTCGCGCGCCTGCGCGCCGGCCTGACCGGCGGCGCGGAGCTATGCGCGGTCGTCAAGGGCGACGGATACGGGCACGGGGCGGCGCCGACGGCACGCGCCGCGCTCGCGGGCGGGGCGAGCTCGCTCGCGGTTGCCACCGCGCAGGAGGCGGCCGAGCTGCGTGCCGCGTCAATCCGCAAGCCGGTGCTGGTGATGGGCGCGATCAGCCGGGAGGAGCTGCCGGTCGCGCTGGACGCACGCGCAGATCTCGTCGCCTGGAGCGAGACCTTCGTTGACGATCTGGCCGCGTCGGCGTCGGCGCCCGTGCGCGTGCACGTCAAGCTCGACACGGGCATGGGGAGGCTGGGAACGCGCGATCTGACCGAGGCGCTTCGGGTACAACGAGCGATCGATTCACGTCCGGCGCTGCGGCTCGTCGGTGCGATGACGCATTTCGCCACGGCAGACGGGGACCCGGGGTTCCTCGCCGGCCAGCTGACCACCTTCCTGCCGTTCGTCGCCGAACTGCGCCGCCGCCATCCCGGGCTCCTCGTGCACGCCGCCAACAGCGCGGCGACGCTGAGCGAGCCCTCGAGCCACTTCGACATGGTCCGCTGCGGCATCGCGATCTACGGCTGTGATCCGATGAACGAGAATCCCGACCGGTACGGCCTGGAGCCCGCGCTGGAACTGACCTCATACGTGGCGGCGGTGAAGCGCGCCCAGGCCGGCGATAGTGCGGGATACGGTCGCCGGTTCGTGGCCGAGCAGGACACCTGGATCGCCACGCTGCCGATCGGTTACGCCGACGGCGTCAAGCGGGCGTTGACCAACAACTGCGACGTGCTTCTCGGTGGTGCCCGATATCCGTTGGTCGGGACTGTGAGCATGGACAACCTGACGATCGAGCTCGGACCGACCACACGCACCCGCCCGGGGGAGCGCGCGACGATCATCGGGCGCGACGGACCCCATCAGCAAACCGCCGAAGACCTCGCCCAGCGGATCGGAACGATCAATTACGAGATCGTGTGCGGGATCTCCGGCCGGGTTCCCCGGGTCTACCACCGCGATGGAGCACCGGTGTGACCGTCAGTGATCCCCTCGAGGCGCTGGCGGGCGTCGTTGAGGACGCCTGGCTGGTCGGCGGGGCGCTCCGAGACCGGCTGCTGGGCCGGCCGACCGCCGACTACGACGTCGCGATCGCGGGGGATCCAGAGCGCGTCGCACGTGCCCTGGCCCGGTCGGCCAGCGGCTACGCATTTGCGCTCTCAGAGGGGTTTGGCGTTTGGCGGGTGCTGGCGCATCGCGGTGCGTGGCAGGTCGACATCCTTCCGCTCGCGGGCGAGACGATCGAGGCCGACCTCGCGCAGCGGGATCTGACCGTGAACGCGATCGCCGAGCCGCTCGCCGGCGGTGATTACGTCGACCCCTTCGGCGGGCTGGACGACTTGCGGGCCCGACGCCTGCGGATGGTCTCGCCGCAGGGGTTCGCGCACGATCCGCTGCGGACGCTGCGTCTCGCGCGCCTGGCCTGCGAGCTGGACTTCGCGGTCGAGGCAGAGACGGCGTCGATCGCGCGGCGCAACGCCGCGGGGCTCGCGGATGTCGCTCCGGAACGGATCTTCAGCGAGCTCAAGCGCGTCGTCAGCGCCGAGCGCGCGCTCGAGGGCCTCGACCTGATGGACGAAACGGGGGTCACCGAGGTCGTGCTGCCGGAGCTGAGCGCGTTGCGCGGCATCGATCAGAGCCACTTTCACCATCTGGATGTGCACGACCACACGCGGGCGGTGCTCGCGGAGACGATCGAGCTCGAGCGCGACCCGGAGCCAACGCTCGCCGAGCATGCCGACGCCGTCCGTCGGCTGCTCGCCGCGCCGCTCGCCAACGATCTGACTCGTGGTCAGGCGCTGCGGTTCGGCGCCCTGCTCCACGATGTCGCCAAGCCGCAGACCCGCCAGGTTACGCCCGAGGGGCGGGTCACGTTCTTCGGCCACGACGAGGCCGGCGCAAGGCTCGCCGGTGCCGCGCTGCACCGCCTGCGGGCGAGCGACCGGCTGTGCGAGCACGTCGCCGCACTCACGCGCCACCATCTGCGCCTGGGATTCCTAGTGCACGAGACGCCACTCAGTCGCCGGGCGATCTACGGTTACCTGCGTTCGTGCGGCCAGGTGCCGGTTGACGTGACCCTGCTGAGCGTCGCCGATCGGCTCGCCACGCGCGGCTCGGGCTCGGCGAAGGCGATCGCCAGGCACCTCGATCTGGCCCGCCAGCTGCTGGGGGAGGCGCTGTCATGGGTCGCAGATCCGCCGCGGCCGCCGGTCCGAGGCGACCAGCTGGCAAGTGCGTTGGGGATTGCGACAGGCCCGGTGATTGGGCGCGTGCTGCAGGCGCTCGAAGAGGCGAGCTTCACCGGGGAGGTCGACACTCCCGAGGAGGCGATCGAACATGCCCGGCACCTGATCGACCACGGCGCGTGAGAGGAAGTAGGACTAAGCCTCAATCCACCGCGCAATGAGCTTGTTCTGTCCGGTGATGCTGTTTAAGTGACCTCCTAAGCAGGGAAAAAGCGGCTGTATAGGGCAGCCATGGCC
>Ga0209839_10000262_pt1 | contig 27214 bp, 23 predicted proteins | sample OrgsoiDNA2013050_FD_185800 | JGI IMG/M metagenome (GOLD analysis project Ga0209839, IMG submission 185800) | Permafrost soil microbial communities from the Arctic, to analyse light accelerated degradation of dissolved organic matter (DOM) -... | ecosystem: Environmental > Terrestrial > Soil >... | reverse complement strand
AGAACAAGGTTGAGCGCCACGGCCGCCCTCCCTTCTCACCCAGGCGCCGCCGCTGCGGCGGGCATCAGGGTGCTGATGGCCGTGTCTCTGGTACCACGCCGGAATCTGCTGGCTCGTCGGGCTGGATCGGCTGCCCGGCGTCAGGCTTGACGGCCCGACGCCGGCACTCGCCTGACCGGCAGCGCGCGGTCACTGAGTAGCCTTCAAGTGAATGCTGCTCCTGTTCCTGCTGCTCCTGGTCCTCTGGCCGCTGGCCGAGTTGTTCGTCTTCGTCCAGGTCGCCGGCGCGATCGGACTGCTCTACGCGCTGCTGCTCCTGATCGCGGCCTGGCCGCTCGGCATCTGGGCGCTGCGCTCGCAGGGGAGCGCAGCGTGGCGACGGTTCGCGGCGGCCGTGGCGGAGAATCGCGCGCCGACGAAGGAGGTCGTGGACGGCGCGCTGGTGCTCGCCGGCGGCTGCCTGCTGATCATTCCCGGGTTCATCACCGACGCGCTCGGGATCCTGCTGCTGCTCCCGCCCACCCGGATGCTTTTGCGGGGAATCGCCGGGCGCCATCTCGACAGTCGCCTGATGGTGGGCGCGGTCCAGTTCACCAGTCGTTCCCGGCGGCCCAGTGACGTGGACTCGACCGCGCACGACATCCGCCCGCCGCCACTGCAGCGATGAGCGCGGCTGATCCCGGCGTGCGGACGTTCGCGTTCGGCGATCTGACCGCGGGCGTGTGGGTCACCGCCCGGGTACCGGCCACTGGCGAGCCGGGCCTGGCGAGCCTGGTCGCACCCGGTGGCAGCGAGGCGCCGATCCCCGCCACGGTGAGCGCACCCGACGAAGTGGCAGAGTGGGTCCTGAGCGGCGCGGGCTTGGAGCTCGCCTTCGCGCCGGCGGGAGACGAGGTCGAGCTGGATCTCCGGGACGCCGGGCTGATCGCGCTCGACCAGCCCTGCCACGTGAGCGGGGCGATGAACCTCGGAGGTGTGGCCTACCAGCTGGACGGCCGGGGCAGCCGCGGACACCGCTCGCAGCCGGACTGGTCGCGACTGGCCTCGGTCCGAGAGCTGGCGGCCTGGGTCGAGGGTGACAGCTCGGTGGTCGTGATCGCCGCGCGACCGCGCCGGGCCCGCGGCCACGATGCCGATATCGCCGCCGGTTTCCTGTTCGGCGCTGACGCGCCGACCCTGGTCAACGAGCCGAGACTCTCGACGACCTACGACCGCGGGGGAATGCCGGCCAAGGCCGGGCTGGAGCTCTGGATCGATGACGACGAGCACGAGTACCCCCGCCGCGCCGCGGGAGAGGCGGCGTCCAGCGCGAACGTGATCAGGAACCATGCCTCGGTGCGCACATGGATTCCGTTTCGCTGGCGCATGGCGGGCGCCGAAGGGGCCGGCTCCTACGAGCTCCTCGAGCCGGCTTCGGACCAGCGCCGGAGTTGAACGTGGGCCGGATCGAGGCAGTGATCAGCGACTTCGGCGGGGTGCTCACCTCTCCGCTGCTCGACGCCTTCAAGGCCTTCCAGGAGTCGTCGGGAATCTCGCTTGAGTCGCTCGGTGAGGCGATGGGAGCGATCCGAGGCCGGGGCGGCGCCCACCCGCTGTACGAGCTCGAGACCGGGCGGCTGTCGGAGGCCGAGTTCCTCGACAGCCTGGGCGCCCAGCTGACCGAACAGCTCGGCCGTGAGGTGCACCTGCACGGGTTCGGCGAGGCCTACTTCGAGCATCTCAACCCGAACGACCGCATGATCGAGTACCTGCGCTCGCTGCGCCGGCGCGGTCACCGGATGGCGATCTGCACCAACAACGTGCGTGAGTGGGAGCCGCTGTGGCGCGCGATGCTGCCGGTGGACGAGATCTTCGAGGTCGTGGTCGACTCGGCCGTCGTGGGCATACGCAAGCCGGAGCCCGAGGTCTACCGGCTGACCCTCGAGCGCCTGGGCGTGCCGGCCGAGGCCACGCTGCTGATCGACGATATCGAAATCAATTGCGACGCGGCCCGGGAGTTGGGCATCACGCCGGTGTGGTTCCGCTCGACCGAGCAGGCGGTCGCAGAGATCGAGGCGGCCCTGGCCGAGTAAGGTCAGCCGCGCCGGGCGGCGCTCCGGTCAGCCGGGCGGCGCTCCGGTCAGCCGCGCCGGGCGGCGCTCGCCGCCGGGGAACCCTAGTTGTCGACGCCGAGGCGGTCCCAGCAGTACAGCTCGAGGCATTCGCTGGCCAGCTGCACGCAGCGCTGCTCCGAGAGCCACGGCAGGACCGTGTCGAAGGCCTGCTCCTCGCCCACACCGGCCTCGAACGCCTCCTCGCCGCGAAAGCCGGCAGCGATCTTGAGCGCTTCACGCCGGTTCTCGCCGAGCGACGGGAACACATTGACGAGGAATTCCTTGTTCGGAACGGGATGCCCGACCTCGAGCGATGCGTGCCACGCGGCGAGCAGCGACAGGTCGTGCTCGTCCAGATCCGCCACCGCCTTGGCGTAGTGGGACTCGAGCTCGGACTCGGGGATCTCATCGACCCAGGCGCGAACCACCTCGCCCAGGATCTGGCGGCGCGCCTCTCGGCCAACCGAGTCGGCGATCACCCGGATTGCGTTCTGCGGTTCGATGAAGCAGAGAGACATTGGAGCTCCGGCTCGATGGTTGCGGACGGCCAGAAGGTAGGCCGTCGGTCGGACGACACCGCAGTCCCAGCCGGTGCAGGCCCCCGCGGACGGCTTCCAGCGGCTCAGTCGCCGAGGCCGAGCGCCGCGAGGGCCGACTCGAGGACCGACGGATCCGGCTCGGCGCCGGGGCCGAGACCGCTCGTCGCGCGGCGGCCGGTACCCCAGTTGCGCAGGCCCAGATCGAGTGCCTCGAGCGGAAGTCCGCAGGCCTCGGCGAGCTCCGCGGCGCGACGCTCCAGCAGCAGCGGATCGCCGATCCCCAGCGCCCGCTTGGCCGCGATCGTGGTCTCGTTCTCGCCTCCGAGCTGAAGCGTTCCACCCTGGAGCTCGTAGACGCCCAGCCGACCCAGCGTGACCAGCAGGTCATAGCGCGAGCCGCGGGTCAGCCCCGGTAGCCCCAGTCGCTCGTAGACGCGGTCGAACCGGCGCTCGGGAGTCCACGCCGCCTCTCCGGTGAACGCGGCCGCCTGGGAGCCGGAGCGCGCCGCCCATGAACGGTAGGCCGCGAACGTGCGGGCCCCGTGCGCCGCATCGTAGGAGCTCCGAGGACCGGGCTGGGCACCACCGAGCGCCGGCAGCTCCCCGGAGGCCCACGAGGTGCGGGCTGCGCGTACGCCTGCGAACGGATCCTCAGCTTCCAGAGGGCCGAGATACGCGATCAGGAACGCGAGCCACGTGCGCTCCTCGACATCCCCGTCGGCGGCAACCTCGGCGTACGGTCCGGGCGGATCCTCGCGCAGCCTGGCCAGGCGCGCGGCGGCGAAGGCCAGCTCTTCGGCGAGCCGCTCGGCGTCGGCGCTCGACCTGAGCCCCTGGACCAGGCGTGAGTGGTACCCGTCCTCCGCGCCGCGAGCCAGCCGGCTGACGCGTACGCCGGAGGAGCGCCCCGACCGCTTGGCCGCCGGCTTGTGCGGGGCGCCGGTGCGCGGGGCACTCGAGGACAGGACGGCGCGCAGCTCGACCGACTGCTCCTTCGAGCAGATCGGGCAGTTCTGGACTAGGCGGTTGTGGCGGCAGAAAGTCGGCATCTCGGCGGATCCTGCGGTCGGTTGCTGAGGTGAGGCGGCCGGCCAGTCAGCGGCTGCCCGCATCGTCTCACGCCTTGGCCTCGGCCGGCTTTGTCAAGTCCCGGCGCTGACGATACGCGCGTGCCTTGGCGCGGTTGCCGCACACCTCCATGTTGCACCAGGTCCCGGAACGGTTCTTGGTGTGGTCGTAGAAGGCGAACTCGCAGGCGTGCTCACGGCAGGCCTTGAGCCGCTCCCAGGTGCCGTCGGCGATCGCGGTGTGGACGATCACCAGCAGCTGACCGAGGGCCCCGTGGATCCCGCCCGCCGCCGGCTCGAGCCACGAGTGGCCCTGCTCGTCGAACCGCAGCTGCAACCGGGCACGGATCGCCGAGGCGTCGAGCACCGCAGCGGCCGGGGCGGCCGCCGGAGTTCCGTTGTGAGCCAGCAGGATGGAGCGGAGCGCCTCGCGCAGCTCAATCGCGCGGGTCAGGTCGGCGCGTGATGCGCGAACCCCTGCGGAGGCCAGCCCGTGTTCGTGCAGCCACGCGCCGAGCGCCGTGGCGCTGGCCAGCCCTTCTACGTCGTCCTCCACGTCGTAGGTGTTGACGAACTCGCGCACGAGCTCGAGTCGGCCGGGAGCTGCGGTCTTCTTCCTCATCACCACCCATCCTACTTGACCGGTTACGTCACTGCCTATAGTATTTAGCTAGTTATGAACAAAGGAGGCACGATGATGCCCAGCCAGATCACGAATCCCGCGGTGCGGGCGCACCAGGGCGACCTGCTCCGATCCGCTCAGCACCCCCGCGCGGCTGCACCGGGAGGGGATACGCCGGTGACGAAGCTCACGCTCCGCTACGCGGTGACCGCCGACCGCGATCGCCTCCGCGCCCTGGCGGAGCTCGACTCGAGCCTGGCCCCGTCCGGCACCGCCCTGGTGGCGGAGATCGACGGGCGCCTGCGTGCCGCTCTGCCACTTGACGGCGGCCGTCCGATCGCCGATCCCTTCCATCGCGGCGCCGAGCTGATCGAGTTGCTGCGGATGCGGGCCGCCCAGCTCGTGAGCCGGACCGAGCCCGCCCGCTGAGGCGGCCCGAGCTCAGGTGGCGGCGTCGGCCGGCGTGGCCGACGAGTCCTCGGCGTGATACTGGCGCAACAGTCGGCGTTCGCCCTCGCGGTCGGGGAACACGAAGAAGACCAGCGCGGCTCCGATCACGATCGCGATGGCGCCGGCGGCGTAGGCCCAGTTGGCCCCCTGGAGGAACGACGTCTTGGCCGCCGCCGTGATCTGCCCCGCGTAGCGGGGGTATTGCTGGGCGACCGCCTCCGCACTCGAGAACGACTTGGTCAACTCGTTCTGGACGGTGGTCGTGACCTGTGCCCGGTTCGGCGAGGCCGCGACCGTGGCGGCGATCGCCGCAGCGTACCCGGCCGTCAGCAGCGCCCCGAGGATCGACTGCATGATCGCGCCACCGAGATCTCGCTGCAGGTCGGCGGTGCCCGACGCCATCCCGGCACGTTTGACCGGGACCGAGCCGGTGAGCGAATGGGATGCCGGCGTGCCCGCGAATCCCACCCCCGCGCCGATCAGGGCGTAGGCGAGCGCCACGCTCCAGTAGGAGACATTCTCCTTCCACAGCAGGAGCATGGCCAGGAACCCGAGCAAGCAGAAGAAGTAGCCGACCAGTAGGCCGAAGCGCGCACCCCGCGTGTCGACCAGCTTCGCCGAGCGCGGCGCGATCAGGATCATGGTCAGCGCCGCCGGGACGATCGCCGCGCCGGACTTGAGCGTGGAATAGCCGAGCACGTTCTGCAGGAACTGCTGGCCCACGAACATCGCGGCCATCAGCGAGCCGAACACGATCACGCCCGCGCAGGCGGCCACCCAGAAGATCCGCCGGCCGGCGACGTCGAGGTCATAGAGCGGGGACCGAGCCCGGCGCTGCCGGATGACGAAGCCCACCAGGCCGGCCACGCCCACGACTCCGAGGCCGATCGCCAGCGTGCCCCGGTGCGGCACCGGAGCGAAGTTGATCGCCAGCACGATCGACGCGACCAGCACGATCGACAGGATCCCGCCGAGGTTGTCCACCGGGTCGGTGGCCTCGTTGACGTGCGCGGGGACGAAGCGCCAGGCCATGAACAGCGCCAGCAGCGCCAGCGGGAGGGTGAGCAGGAACACCGAGCCCCAGTGGAAATGCGCCAGCAGCAGCCCTGACAGCAAGGGTCCGAGCGCGGAGATTGCGCCCCCCACACCCGACCACAGCGCAATCGACCTCGTCCGCGCGGGCCCGGACCAGAGCGCGGTGATCAGCGCGAGGGTGGTGGGATAGGCCATCCCCGCGGCAACCCCGCCGAACACCCGGGCGCAGAACAGGAACCCGATCGACGGCGCCAGCGAAGCCAGGAGCGAGGCGGGAACCGCCAGCGCAGTGCCGAGGATCAGCATCAGCTTGCGTCCATAGCGATCCCCGAGCGCCCCCAGATAGAGCACCGACGCAGCCAGTCCCAGCGAATACCCGACGGCCACCAGGTCGAGCGCCAGCTGGCTGGCGTTGAACGCTCGGCCGATGTCGGGCAGCGCCACGTTGGCGACCATCAGATTCAGGTTCGCCACCGCCGCGACCAGGATCAGGGCGGCCAGCACGAGCCCCGGCTGCCGTGGCCCCGCGGGCCGGGCCGGCCCGGCGCCGTTCGCGCCGGGCGGATGGACGGCCGGCGTGGGGACTGGGGCGCGGCTCAAGGGCACGGATTGCCTCCAGTGCGGGGGAACAGGCTCTGTCCCCAGCATCGGCTGCCGGCCCGGACCCCGCATCCTCCGGATCGGATGATGCCTGGGCGGTCAGTATCCCTTCAGCGCAGGACCGCGACGTCGGCTCGGGGTTCGTCCTGACCCTGCCCGGCCGCGGCCTCGTTGCGCCGGTGCTCCCGGCCGCGCTCGATCACCTCGCTGAAGCTCTTGAAGCGGAAGATCACAACCAGCGCGGCGAAACCGAGGGCGGAGCTGAGCACCGCCGTGGCGATCTGCTGGCCCACGGAGAACGCGGCCACCGTCGCCGCGCTCGCGCTGTGCGAGAAGATCGAGACCAGGAGGGCCTGCTGGACACCCGCGCCGCCCGGCGTGAACGGGAACACCGAGGCGACCACCTGTACGCCCAGGACCAGCAGCGCGTTCGAGACGGAGCCGCCGATGTGGAAGGCGTCGAGGAGCGCCCAGTAGGCGGCGAAGCGCGCCACCCAGCTGGCCAGCTGCCAGGTGGCCATCTTCCGGACCCAGACCCGGCGGTCACGCAAGACCGTGAGCCCCTGGCGGACGCGTTGCCAGAAGGCCCGCACCCGCGCCGAGAGCAGCGCGAAGGCGATCAGGAAGCCGATCGCCAGCAGGGTCAGCGCGAACAGGGCGAACCGGGGGTGGGAGGCGAAGAAGCTGATGTCGAAGGCCGGCAGCTTCGAGAAGTCGGGCGGCTTCGGGAACACCCCCTGAGTGAAGGCGAAGCACATGATCAGCACCCCCATCCCCCAGTCGAACACGACACCGGTGGAGAGCGCGGCCGCGATCGTCGGGTAGCTCCCGGACGGAATCGAGACCCGGACCAGGAACAGCTGCACGATGTTGCCGCCCCCAAGGGGAAAGACGTTGTTGACCGCGTACCCGGCCATGTACGCGCCCCAAATGTCCCGCCAGCGAACGCGCTCGTGCGGATAGGCGATCTGGACCGCGTTGTAGATGGCGCGCGAGCGGAGCGTCAGGTAGACGGTGTAGAGCGCCAGCCCGATCAGCAGCGAGGTCCAGCTCAGGTTGGCCAGATGCGAGAAGAACTGGCCGGCCGAGTCCAGGAAGCCGGTGATCGTGCTGCCGACCGATGCCTGATGGTGGAGATAGAGCGGACCCGTGCTCGCGGTGAGGCCGAGGTTGGGGGTGACGGGCGCCGCCATCGACACAAGTTCGCATACTCGGACCGTGAACCGGACCGACGCGCTCGCGTTCACGCCGGACGGGCTTCAGGTGCTCTTTCGGCCCTCGTCAAATAGGCCCGGGGGGCCCGGATCCATCCAGGCCCCCCGGAGAGTCAGGGAAGTGGGGGCGCAGTTCCCTGACCGACACGGGCGAGTTTCCCCGTCCCAAGTTGTACGCAAACCTAAAGATCCTCTTCTCGTTCATGCCCTCAACACGAGAAGCGTACGGCACATAGAAGCTAGCAGTCCGACCGCTCTCGTGGGGAAATAGTCGACGGAGCGCGCTGCGTCTTATTCAAGACTATCGCGCGTCCGTGCCGCGTGTCCCTGGTCCGCTGAAGAACTCCTCGCCGGGCCTCACGGTTCCCGCCGCCTCGGCCTCATGCCGGAGCGTCCGATCGGCCTCGCCGCTCCAGGCGCCGACGGCCAGCATCTCCCGATCGGCGTCCATCGGGCTGCCGCCGAGATCCTTGTTGACGATCCGCGCGCACTTGCGTCCCTCGGCGATCGCGGTGACGATCAGCGACTGCCCGATCCGAGCGTCACCGCAGGCGTAGACCCCACCGGTGGACGTGCGATAGGTCTGCTGGGTGCGGATGTTCCCCCTCCGGTCGAGCTCCAGCCCGAGCTGCGAGACGAGTCCTTCGTGCTCGGGATGCTCGAAGCCGATCGCGATCAGCACCAGGTCCGCCTCGAGCACGAACTCGCTCCCCGGCACCGGCGTCAGATCGCGCGATGAGGTCCCGGTGACCTGGCGGGCGTAGACGTGGCTGACCGCGCCGTCCTTGCCGCCGAAGCCCGTCACCTCGGTGCCCCAGCGGCGGTCGCCGCCCTCGTCGAGCGCGTACGTGGTCGGCGTGCGCTTGGGCGGCAGCGGCCACGGGTGCCGAGGATCCTCGCCTCCCGTGAGGGCCTCGTAGACGTCGAGCATCCGCACGTCGAGGGCTCCCTCGCGATTGGAGTTGGAGATGCAGTCCATCCCCGTATCGCCGCCACCAATCACGATCACCCGTTTGCCGTCAGCGCTGATCGCGGTGCCGGGCTCCGGCGCCCGGGAGCGCCGTCCCTCCTGCGCGGCAACCCAGCGGTTGCGCTGGTAGAGGTAGTCCATGGCCAGGTGGATCCCCGCCAGCTCGCGGCCGGGAGCGTCGATGTCACGTGAGACGCGTGAGCCGATTGTGATCACCAGCGCGTCATGCTCGGCCGTAAGGCGCTCGGTCGGCACCTCGACCCCCACCTCGGCGTCGTAGACGAACTCGATCCCCTCCTGCTCGAGGATCGCGACACGGCGGTCGATGATCGACTTCTCCAGCTTCGCGTCGGGGACGCCGAAGCGCATCAACCCGCCGGGCGCCTCGTCGCGCTCGTACACGGTCACGTTGTGCCCGCAACGATTGAGCTCGGCGGCCACGGCGAGGCCCGCCGGCCCGGCTCCGATCACCGCAACCGTCTTGCCCGTGCGGCGGTCGGGCACCTCAGGCACGACCCAGCCCTCGTCGAACGCACGCTCGACGATCGCCAGCTCGATCTGCTCGATCGTCACGGCGTCGTCGTTGATCGCCAGCACGCAGGCCGACTCGCACGGGGCCGGGCAGACCCGGCCGGTGAACTCGGGGAAGTTGTTGGTCGTATGGAGCTGGTCAATCGCCTCCCGCCACTTGTCGCGGTACACGAGATCATTCCAGTCGGGGATCAGGTTCCCGAGCGGACAGCCCTCGTGGCAGAACGGGACCCCGCAGTCCATGCACCGAGCGCCCTGCTTGCGCAGCTCCTCATCGGGCTGCAGCGAGAAGTACTGCTTGTAGTCGCCCACGCGCTGCTTGGGGTCGCGCTTGTCGAAGCCGACCCGGTGGATCTTCAGGAATGCGCCCAGCTCACCCATCTGCGGGTAGGGCCAGCGGATTGCGGTGCGAGAGGCTCATAGCGGCTGCGGAGGACAGCGAGGACGGCCCGCGAAGGGTACATCACAGGCCCGGTTCGAGCACCGGAGTCCGGTCGATCGGCCGCCGGCGCGGGCATCCGTCCCGCCGGCGGCCTAGAGTACGCGCGCATGGGTGCGATGGGGCGGCTCCAGGGTGCGTGCATCGCGATCTGTCTGGTCGCGGGCGTGGTTGCCGAGGGCGCGGCCGCCGCCACGGCGCCACAGTCCGCCGGCGGGCCGAACGTGCGGCTGGTCGCGTCGCCCCGGCAGGTGCAGGAGGGGCGCGCCACCGAGCTCACAGGCCGGATCATCGATCCACTTGGGCGGCAGCTCGTGCTCCTGTTCCGCAGCGCCTATCCGTATCCCGTGGCCACGCAGATCGGATCGCGGCTGGCCGCGGCCGACGGGTCGTTCTCGTTCCGGGTGACTCCGGACCGGAACACGCGCTACCGGGTGACGCTGGCCGGCACCGCGATCCACGCCGTGACCCAAGTCGGCGTGGCGGGCAGCGTCAAGACCACGGTCCGGGCGCTCCCGCTGGGACGCGCGCGGGTGACGGTCGTCGTCTATCACCCCCGTGACCTGCGGTGGGGAGGGGCGCGGGTCGCCTGGTCGTTCGCCGAGGGCTTCCACGGGCGCTTCTCGGGCCAGGGCGCGACGAGCTCTCGCCAGGCTAGCCCCGGCGCGACCGTGATCAGCCAGACGGTGACGCTGCCGGCCGGGCACTTCCGCTTCCGGGCTTGCTTCCGGGCCCGCGGCGACGGCGCCCTGCTCGATGCCGGCGATCCGCCGGGCTGCCGCGGCCGCGGGTACTCGGGGAGCGGCTCGCTGCCGTTCGGATTCCCGTCGCCGAGAGCGATCTCAGCCGCAGCGTCCTACCTCGCCGGCCGGGCCGGGCGCACTGCGTTCGCGGTCGTCGACAGCGAGGGCCGCGTGTCCGGCGTGCACGAGCATTGGACGTTCGTCTCGGCCAGCGTCGTGAAGGCGATGCTGCTGGTCGCCTACCTGCGCAAGCTCCACGCGCAGGGACAGCACTCCATCGACGGCTACTCCAACTCGTTCCTGTACCCGATGATCAACCAGTCCGACAACTCGACGGCGACCACCACCTGGTCAATCGTTGGCGACGGCCGCCTGTACGCCCTCGCCCATGCCGCGGGCATGACCGATTTCTCCATCGTCGGCATCTGGGCCAACGCTCAGATCAGCGCCGCCGACCAGGCCAGGTTCTTCTTCGAGATGGACTCGCTGATCCCGCGCGAGTTCGTCGGCTACGCCCGCAGCCTCCTCTCCACGATCGTCGGGTACGAGAGCTGGGGCATCCCCGCCGTCGCCCGCGGGCACCGCTACGCGGTCTTCTTCAAGGGCGGCTGGCGCGGTACCGCGCTCGGCCAGCTCGTGCACCAGATCGCGCGGCTCGAGCGGCCCGACCACTCCTTCGCGATGGCCGTGATGACCGACGCGGACCCGTCGATGGGCTACGGGATCGGCACCATCGAGGGGCTCACGAACGTGCTGCTCACGACCCGGTAACGGCGAGGCCCCACACCGATGTCCGACTCGTTCACGATCCGGCCCAGTGGGCCGTTCTCGCTCACGGCCGCGGCCGAGTTCGGCTTCGGCCCGACGGAGGGGCGGATGCAGGCCTTCGACGGAGCGATGCGACTCGCGTTTGCCGTCGACGGCGGCTCCGGCTACGCCGGAGCCGTTCTGCGCCAACCGAACGCGCACGGCCCGGTGGAGCTACTGATCGAGACGACCGGCGGCGCCGACCCGGAGGTGGCCGCCGCGCAGGCGGCCCGCGTGGTGTCGCTGGATCACGACGGAGAGGAGTACGTGCGGGTGGGCGATCGGGATCCGGCGATCGGCGGGCTCCAGCGCCGGCATCCGGGGCAGCGGCCGGTGCTGTTCCACTCGGCCTACGAGGGGGCCGCCTGGTCGATCATCTCGGCCCGCCGCCCCGGAGCGCAGGCCGCCGGCGTGCGCGACGCGATCGGCGAGCGGCTGGGTGCGACGTTCGAGCTCGACGGCCGGACGCTGCACGCGTTCCCGCAGCCGGAGCGGCTGCTCGAGCTGGCGCCGGACACGCCAGGCCTCACGCCCGAGAAGGTCGGCCGCCTGGGCGGCGTCGCCGAGGCCGCGATCGCCGGCCGGCTCGACGTGGCGCACCTGCAGGCCATCGGTCCCGAGCGCGCCTACGAGGAGATCCAGCAGCTCAAGGGCCTCGGCCCGTTCTATGCCGGCCTGGTGGTGCTCCGCGCCAGCGGCTTCGTCGACGCCATGCTCCAGGTCGCTGAGCCGAAGCTGCTGGCGCACGCGACGCGCCTCTACGGCCTCGACTCGCCCCTGACGCTTGAAGGGCTGACCGAGCTGGCGGAGAGCTGGCGGCCGTTCCGGACCTGGGTCGGGGTGCTGATCCGGCTCGCCGGCGACCGCAGCCGGCGCGAGAGCGGCTGAGCGCGCCTCAGGCTTCGACCGCGGCGCCGCGCTGCGCGGCCTCGGCGAGCGCGCGCTTGTAGTCGCGCGGCATCACCTTCACGAACCGTTGGCGAGCAACATCCCAGGACGCGAGCACGTTGCGGGCCACGATCGACCCGGTGCGCTGCGCATGCTCCTTGATCAGCGACCGCAGCTCCGAGGCATCCTCGTCGGTGAGCGCTTCGGGGTCGACCAGCTCGGTGTTGCAGCGTCTGGCGAAGCGGCGGTCGACGTCGTACACGTAGGCAACCCCGCCGCTCATCCCGGCCGCGAAGTTGCGCCCGGTCGGCCCCAGCACGACCACGCGGCCACCGGTCATGTACTCGCAGCCATGGTCGCCCACGCCCTCCACGACCGCATGCGCGCCCGAGTTGCGCACCGCGAACCGCTCGCCCGCCAGCCCGCGGAAGAACGCTCGGCCGGCGGTGGCGCCGTAGAGCACCGTGTTTCCGACGATCATGTTCTCCTCGGCGCGGAACAGAGCCGACTCGGGCGGCCGGACGGTGACGATCCCGCCCGAAAGTCCCTTGCCGGCGTAGTCGTTGGTCTCGCCGCGCAGCAGCAGCGTCACCCCGGGGGCCAACCAGGCGCCGAAGCTCTGCCCGGCCGAGCCGGAGAAGGAGATCTCGATCGCGTTCTCCGGCAGTCCAGCGACACCGCGGCGCCGGGCGATCTCGCCGGAGAGGATCCCGCCGACGGCGCGGTTGACGTTGCGGACCGGTACGGGTCCGAGCCGGACGGGCTCGCCCCGCTCGAGCGCGGGCGCGCACTTGCGGACCAGCTCCCAGTCGAGCGCGTCGTCGAGGACCGGGACCTGGGGGCGGCTGCGGTAACGCGGCGCGCTGGCCGGCACGTCGGGCGTGCTGAGGATCATCGTCAGGTCCACCCCGCGCGCCTTCCAGTGGTCGATCGCCTCGTCCATCTCGAGCAGATCGGCGCGGCCGATCATGTGGTGGAAGCGGCGCACGCCCAGCGAGGCCATGATCTCGCGGACTTCCTCGGCGATGAACATGAGGTAGTTGACCACGTTCTCCGGGGTGCCGCGGAAGCGCCTGCGCAGCTCCGGATCCTGTGTCGCCACGCCGACCGGGCAGGTGTTCAGGTGGCAGACCCTCATCATGATGCAGCCCAGCGCGATCAGCGGGGCGGTCGAAAACCCGAACTCGTCGGCGCCGAGCAGCGCCCCGATCACCACGTCGCGCCCGGTCTTCATCTGCCCGTCGACCTCGACCGTGATCCGCGAGCGCAGATCGTTGAGCAACAGCGTCTGCTGGGTCTCGGCCAGCCCGATCTCCCAGGGCACGCCGGCCGCCTGGACCGAGGACTGCGGCGAGGCGCCGGTGCCGCCGTCGTGGCCGGAGATCGTGACGTGGTCGGCGTTGGCCTTGGCCACCCCGGAGGCGACCGTGCCCACCCCGACCTCGGAGACCAGCTTGACCGAGACCGAAGCGGTCGGGTTGGCGCAGCGGAGGTCGTAGATCAGCTGCTTGAGGTCCTCGATCGAGTAGATGTCGTGGTGCGGGGGCGGCGAGATCAGGCCCACGCCCGGCGTGGAGCTGCGGATCTTGGCGATGTACTCGTCGACCTTGTGTCCGGGCAGCTGCCCGCCCTCGCCGGGCTTCGCGCCCTGGGCCATCTTGATCTGGAGCTGGTCGGCGTTGACCAGGTAGTGGATCGTGACGCCGAAGCGGCCGGAGGCGACTTGCTTGATCGCCGAGCGCCGGAGATCGCCGTTGTCATCGGGGATGTACCGGCTGGGGTCCTCGCCGCCCTCGCCGGTGTTGGACTTGGCGCCAAGGCGGTTCATGGCGATCGCCAGGGTCTCGTGGGACTCGCGTGACAGGGCGCCGAGGCTCATCGCGCCGGTGGTGAAGCGCTTGACGATCTCCGTTGCCGGCTCGACCTGGTCCAGCGGCACCGGCTCCCTCGCGATGCGCAGCTTCATCAGCCCGCGCAGTGCCGCCTTGCGCACCGAGTCCTCGTTGACCATGCGCGCGAACTCCGCGTACGTGGTGGCGGAATCGCCGTTCTGGCCGCGCACCGAGTGCTGAAGCTTGGCGATCGTGTCCGGGTTCCAGATATGGGTCTCCCCGTCGCGGCGCCACTGCAGGACGCCGCCCACCGGGAGCACCTCACGGTCGACGCGCGGATAGGCGCGGAAGTGGCGCTCCATGGCCTCGGTCGAGAGCACGTCCATTCCAATTCCGCCGATGCGGGAGGCGGTGCCGGTGAAGTGGCGCGCGATCAGCTCCGGCTCCAAGCCGACGGCCTCGAAGATCTGGGCGCCGCAGTAGGACTGGATCGTGGAGATCCCCATCTTGGAGATCGTCTTTAGTAGCCCCTTCCCGATCGCCTTGACGATCCGCTTCTCCGCCTCCTCGCGATCGAGATCCACCGGGAGCAGGGAGCGGTCGGCCAGCTCGTCGAGGGACTCGAACATCAGATACGGATTGATCGCGGCCGCGCCGTAGCCGATCAGGGTCGCCATGTGATGGATGTCCCGCGGCTCGCCGGACTCGATCACCAGGCCCGTGCGCAGGCGGGTCCCGCGTCGGACGAGATGGTGGTGAACTGCGGCCACGGCCAGCAGCGACGGCATCGCCACCCGCTCGGGACCGAGGTTGCGGTCGGACAGGATCAGGATGTTGGCGCCGTGATCGACGTGGTTGGCCGCCTCCTCGCAGACGATATCCAGGCGCGCAGCCATGCCGTCCGGGCCCTGCTCGATCGGCCAGGTGATGTCGATCGTGGCGGCATCGAACACGTCGTGCGAGACCTGACGCAGCTTCTCGAGCTCGTGGTTGCGCAGGATCGGCTGGTCCATGACGAGCTGATGGGCCTGGTCCGGAGACTCGGCGAGCAGGTTGTGCTCGGCGCCGACGCCGGCCTGGAGGCTCATCACGACCGACTCGCGGATCGGGTCGATGGGCGGGTTGGTGACCTGCGCGAACAGCTGCTTGAAGTAGGAGAACAGGGGCGGTTGGCGATCAGAGAGCACGGCCAGAGCCGCGTCGTTGCCCATGCTGGCGACCGGCTCCTCGCCCTTGCCGGCCATCGGGGCGATGATCATGCGCAGATCCTCCTGCGAGTAGCCGAAGGCGAGCTGCCTGGAGCGCAGCGGCTCGATACGCGGCTTCAGCGGCTGGCGCTCGGGCAGATCGTCGATGTGCACCACCGAGCGCTCGTACCACTCGCCGTAGGGCTTCCGGCGCGCGACGCGACGCTTGACCTCTTCGTCCTCGACGATCCGGCCCTCCTCGAGGTCGACGAGGAACACTTTGCCGGGGGCAAGCCGGCCCTTGCGCTGGATGTGCTCGGGAGCGACCGTCATCACCCCGGTCTCGGAGGCCAGCACCACGTAGCCCTCGGTGTCCTGCACCCATCGTCCCGGCCGGAGGCCGTTGCGGTCGAGCACGGCGCCGGCCAGGCGGCCGTCGGTGAACACCACCGCCGCCGGTCCGTCCCAGGGCTCGATCAGGCAGGAGTGGAAGTCGTAGAAGCCCTGTACGTCGGGGTCGAGATCGGTTCGCGTCCGGTAGGCCTCGGGCACCATCATCATCACCGCGTGCGGGATCGTGCGGCCGCCGAGGACCAGCAGCTCGAGCACGTTGTCGAACGTGGCCGAGTCCGAGCCACCGTCGCGGACCACCGGGATCACCTTGTGCAGGTCATCGCCGAACAGCTCAGAGGCCAGCTGTGACTCGCGCGCCCGCATCCAGTTCACGTTCCCGCGCAGGGTGTTGACCTCGCCGTTGTGGGCGATCATCCGGAACGGGTGGGCCAGCTCCCAGCTCGGGAAGGTGTTGGTGGAGAAGCGCGAGTGCACGAGCGCCAGTCGGGTCGCCACGCGCGGGTCGCGCAGGTCGGTGAAGTAGCGCGGGAGCTGCGGTGCGGTCAGCATCCCCTTGTAGACCAGCGCGCGCGAGGAGAAGCTCGGCAGCGCGATCTCGCGGCCACCCTCGCTCTCGATCACGCGCCGGATCACGTACAGCTTGCGCTCGAATGCGTCCTGGCCGGTGATGTCGTCCGACGCTCCGACCAGCACCTGCCGGATCACCGGCGCCGACAGGCGGGCGGTGTCGCCGGCGTAGCGCTCGTCCACAGGGACGTCGCGCCACCGGATCACCTGCTGGCCCTCGGAGGTCACCGTCTCCTCGACCAGCTGCTCGAGCTCGGCGCGCCGCTCGGGATCGGTTGGCAGGTAGCAGACGCCGACGCCGTAGCGTCCGGGCGGGGGCAGCCCGACCCCGGCGACCGCCCGGATGAACGCGTCGGGGATCTGGATCAGGATGCCGGCGCCGTCGCCGGTGTTGGGGTCAGCCCCCTCGGCTCCTCGATGCTCGAGGTTCCCGAGCGCATCGAGCGCCTTCTCGACCACCGCGTGGCTCGCCTCGCCCCACAGCTTCGCCACCAGCGCGATGCCACAGGCATCGTGCTCGTTGTTGGGGTCGTAGAGGCCAGTGGCCCCGGGTGGAGCGAGACGGTGCATAGAAGAAGTGCTCGGGGACGGGGAACACTGCGCGAGGCGGACGCAAATCGTATCAGCGCGAGGCAGCCCGGCGCCCGCGATCGGGCCCCGCCTCGTGCGGGAGAGTGGGCCATCCGGCCAGTGAAACCACGCCTGGGGGCGTCGGGAAACTACGGTGGCAGCGACCGCCCGCGTGAGCGAACCTGTATCCGCGATGGCGGCGAGCGGGTGTGAGAAGAGCTGAGATGTTCCGGCGACGGCGAGAGAGCATCGCCCCCTGTCGCCCGGTCCACCGGGTGGAGCCCGGGCGCGGCCAGGGCACGCAACGACCGCACGGGGCGCCCCATCGCGGGTGGCGCTGGCCGCTCACGCCGCGGCCGCACCGTCGACGGCCAAGCTGAGAGTATCCCGGGCGCCGGCATGCGACCGAGGGCGCCCTCAAAGGACTCGATGGACGGGCTGCGCCGGCGGACCGCCGAGACGGTGGGCCGCCAGGCGGAACGGCCGCTGGTCGCGCGGTGGGTCGACTACCTGCGCCGCTGCCTGGCGCTGTTCGTCCGCCGCCGGCCGGCACTTCTCGGTGCTGGGCAACGTCGTGATCGGGACCGCGTTCTGGACCTGGACGCCGTCGATCCTGCTGGGGCGCCGCGCCGATTGGCGCCGCCTGCTGCCCGCCGGGCTGATCACCGCGCTCCTGTTCGCGGCCGCCGGTATCTGGGCGGCCGTGTTCGTGCCCCGACCAGATCGCCAGCTACACACACCGCTACGGGCTCGTCGGGGTGGCCCTGGCGCTGGTCTCCTACCTGGCCGTGCTGGGCCTGATGGTGGTGACCGGGATCGTGATGGGAGCGGCCATCGATCAGGGCCGGCAGAGCCCCGCCGAGTCCGGTCACGCACCGTAGCCATACCTCTCTCCCGGCGGCCTTGCCACAATCGCCCGCGATGTTCCGCCGCCCCAGCCTCGCCGCGGTCCTCGGCGCTGCCGCCCTGGCGCTCGCCGCCGCCGCCGCGGCCCTCGCGCCGAGTTCGGCCTCGGCGCAGTCCTCGCAGACGATCGCCGTGGAGCCGTTCACCTCCAAGATCTCGGCCTACGCGGGCCTCGTGGTGTGGAGCCACTGGGACGCGGCCGGCGGCGCCTACCGGCTGATGGACCATTACCGGGGGCGCAGCGAGGTGCTCCCGATCGCGCCGCGCAGGGTGCCCTTCGACGTGGATCTCGGACCGGACGCGCGCGGCCGCGTGGTCGCGGTGTACTCGCGCTGCTCGCGGGAGCGAGCGGTCTGGGTCCTGGGCGCGGGCACACCCACCCCCCTCCCGTCCGGATGCGTTCTCTACCGCTACGACTTCACCACCCGGCGCGAGGGCCGAATCGGCGGCATCGTGGGCTCGGGCTCGTTCTACCTGCCGACCATCTGGCACGACGAGATCGCGTATGTGAGGACCCGCGGATCCGGTGCTCCGGAGCTCTTCGCCCAGCCGCTGACAGCGCCCCGCCGGGGACGGATCGCCGCCGTAGCGCTTCCCGGCGGCTCGAGCGGAGGACCGGGGCCGGTCTCGCTCGACCTCGACCAGGTCCAGCTCGCCTTCTCGTGGCAGACGCTCGGCGGGGGTGAGATCAGCTCGACGATCTACCTCGACACCCTGCCCGTATCACCCCGGGCCGCGGCCACCAGCATCGCCGCCGACGCCGAGGCCGGCGACGCCCGCAACCCCGGCTTCCTCGACTTCCCCTCGTTCGCGTCCGGGAGTCTCTACTACGGGCAGTTCGACGGCTCCTCGATCCTGCCGGCCGGCGACGCGTTCGAGCGTGTGACGCCGAGCGGGACCGTCACGGCGACGGCGACCGCCCCCCACGCTCTGCGCGGTCAGGTGCGGGACCGGAGCACGACGTACGCCCTCTACGGCGCCTACGCGGGACAGTTCTCCTCCTGCGGGCTGACTGGCTGCGCGCTGATCGCGATTACCGGACTGCGCTATCGCTGACCCGCCGCCTCGAGGCGGCCTGCGAGCGCGCCACCGGCGATCCATGGCCGGGAGGCGCTACTTCTTCACCTTGGCCGCGCTCGGCTTGGCGTTCTTGCCGTCGCCCACCGCCTTGCGGCGGCCCGAACCGTTCTTGGCCGCCCCGTCCTCGGACGCGGACGCGGACGCCGACGTCGACCGCTTGCGCGGCTTGGGCGGCGCCGACTCGTCCTCATCGCCGCTGTGAACGGCGGCCAGGCTGGCTTCGAGCGCCGCCATCAGGTCGGGCGCCGGCTCCGGCTCGTCGGCCGTCGGCTGGACGGCGATCTCCTCGCCCGCGGCCTTGCGCTCGATCAGGTCGAGGACGCGGTCGCGATACTCGTCGCGGTACTTGGTGGGGTCGAAATCGCTCGACAGCGAATCGATCAGCTGCTGCGCCATCGCCAGCTCCCGCTCGCTCGCGGCGGCCTCGGACACCACGTCGAGCTCGTCGAGGCGGTCCGGTTGCACGACCTCGTCGCCGAACAGCATCGTCGACAGCGTGAGTACGTCGCCGGTGGGGCGAAGGGCGCAGAGCTGCTGCTTGGACCGCAGCACCACGCGGCCGATTCCGACCTTGCCCGACTCGCGCATCGCGTCGAGCAGCAGCCGGTAGGGCTTGGCGCCGCCGGCGGTGGGAGCCAGATAATAGGAGTGGTCGTAGTAGATCGGGTCGATCTCGGAGAGGTCGACGAAGTCCTCGATGTCGATCGTCTTGGTTGCCTTCGGGTCGAGCGCATCGAGCTCGTCAGGGGTGATCAGCACGTACTTCTCAGGCGTGATCTCGTAGCCCTTGACGATGTCCTCGAACGACACCTCGTCACCGGTGGACGGATCGACGCGCTTCTGGCGGATCCGGGCGCCGGTCTTGCCCGAGAGCTGATGGAAGCGCACCGTCTTGGGTGAGGTGGCGCTGTAGAGCTTCACCGGCACGTTGACGAGCCCAAAACTGATCGCACCGGTCCAGATCGCACGAGCCATGACCCAGTTTGTATACCCGAGGGGCCGAGCGATCAAGCCGTGAGCGGACTTTTGCTCAGCCCGGCACGCGACGGCGGCGCCGGCCGAGGTCGTTCCTCAGGCCTCGAGCTGGTTGCGCATCCGCTCCACCGAGCGACGCAGCAGCCGCGAGACGTGCATCTGGGAGATTCCGATCCGGTCGGCGATCTCGCGCTGGGTCCGTCCCTCGAAGAAGCGCAGGAGGATGATGCTGCGCTCTCGCTCGGGCAGCGTCTCGAGACCGCGGGCGAGCTCGACCGAGGACTCGGTGGCTTCCCCGAGCTCCTCGATGGTGGGGGAGCGGCCGAGCACGCCCGACAGCCGATCGGCCTCGCGCCCGACCTTGGCGTTGAGCTCCTGAATCCCCCTCGAGACCCGGATCGACCAGGCGCGATCCCGGAAGCCGCTGGGCGTTCAGTGCGGTAGAACTTCACAGGTGGTCAGGGGTGGACAAACTGTGAGCGCAACGCGCTTTGCCGCGCTCACCGGAGTCTCGCGTGAGCGCCTGCGCACCTGGGAGCGCCGTCACGACTTTCCCGACCCGCAGCGCATCGGCGCGGTGCCCCGGCGGTATGACATCGCCGATGCCGGCACGGTCGTCGCCGTCCGGCGCGCAGCGGAGGAGGGCGTCCCCCTTCCGCGGGCGATCGCCGAGGCCCGGGCGAAGGTGCCGGAGACGGAGGTATGCGATTCGACGCTGGCCGCGGTCGCGGTGAACCTGCCCTCGCCGCTGATGCTGCTCTCGGGCCCGGCGCCGGTCACGGTCACCTACGTTCAACCCGGCGATGGCCGCGATCCCCAGTGGCCCGCCGCCCGGCGACTAGCTGGCGCTGCTCGCGCCGTGGGTCCCTGGGAGCCAGCTCCAGCAGGCGGTGAGCGCGGTGTTCACGACCGACACCCGACACATCGAGTGCACTCATCCGTCGTGGTCGCCCGCCGGCCCCGAGCAGGTGAGCTCGCTCGTGTACCGGCTCCCGGCCGAGGCAGGGCAAACCCCGCAGGTGGCCGTCGTCGAGCTCGAGCCTTCCCGGGAACGGGAGAGCAAGCGCGCGCTGGCGACGCTGCAGCAGGAGCGCGAGGGCCTCGACCACCAGCTCGAGCGGCACACCCGGTGGCTCGGCGCCGTGGCCGAGCTCGCCGAGCTGTTCCAGCGGGAGAGCGGGACGGCGCTGCTGCAGGCGACCGCCGACACGCTGGTGCGAAGGCTGCCGCCGATCGACGCCGGCGTCGCGGTGTACATGGCGGGCGAGCTGGCGCTGGGCAGTTCCAGCCGCGGGCTGCTGGGTCCGCGCATGGTCACCGTCACGGCGCATCAGGATCTGGCCGAGGCGCTGCGCGAGGGCAGTCCGGCGATGCTCGACCCGGGCGGCGCGCTGAGCCCGGGCGGCGGGATCAGCCGGGGGGCGGCGGGGTCAGCCCGGGGGGGCGGGGTCAGCCCGGGGGCGGCGGGCCTCTGGGGGTCCGCTCGGTGAGGCCGGGAGCGCCGCGCCTACCGGTTGATGAACGACATGTCCGGGTAGCGGTCGCCGGCGATCTCGGTCGAATCGGCGAGCTCCTCGATCCGCTGCAGGTCGTCGTCGCTGAGCGAAAGCTCTGTGGCCGCCACATTCTCGTCCAGGTAGGCGCGCCGCTTGGTGCCGGGAATCGGCACCACGTCGGGTCCGCGATGCAGGACCCAGGCCAGCGCCAGCTGGCCCGGCGTGCACTGATGCTCGCCCGCGATCTCCCGCACGCGATCGACCAGTTCCAGATTGCGCGCGAGGTTGTCGCCCTGGAAGCGAGGCTGGTAACGACGGAAATCGCCTTCGCCGAAGTCGCTCTCGGACGTGAACCTCCCGGTCAGGAACCCGCGGCCCAGCGGGCTGTAGGCGACCAGGCCGACGCCGAGCTCGCGGGTCGCCGGGATCACCTCGTCCTCGATGTCCCGGCTCCACAGCGAGTACTCGCTCTGCACGGCCGAGATCGGATGCACGTCGTTGGCACGGCGGATGGTCGCGGCCCCGGCCTCGGACAGACCCAGGAATCTCACCTTGCCCTCGTCGACCAGCTCGGCCATCGCCCCGACGGTCTCCTCGATCGGGACGTCGGTGTCGACCCGGTGCTGGTAGTAGAGATCGATGTGGTCCACGGCGAGGCGCCGCAACGAGCCCTCGCAGGAGCTGCGCACATACTCGGGCCGGCCGTTGAAGCCCCGCTTGGTCGGGTCGTTGGGGTCGCGGACGATCCCGAACTTGGTCGCCAGCACCACCTGGTCGCGGCGGTCGGCGACCGCCTGGCCGACAAGCTGCTCATTGGTGAACGGCCCGTACATGTCGGCGGTGTCGAGCATCGTGATGCCCAGATCGAGCGCCCGGTGGATGGTGGCGATCGCCTCCGACTCGTCGGCGGCACCGTAGAACTCCGACATGCCCATGCAGCCGAGCCCCTCGGCGGAGACAACGAGCCCCTGCGTACCCAGTGATCTCTCTTCCATGCGGGAGAGGCTACTAAGGGATCGCGTGGGGTTGGGGATCGGACGGGGTTGGGGATCGCGTGGGGTTGGGGATCGCGTGGGGTTGGGGATCGCGTGGGGTTGGGGATCGGGCGTTGCCGCCCGCCCCCGGCGCGCGCCCCCCGCGCGCACCAAGGCCCACCCCGGCCCCGCCCACAGGCGGCCCCACCCACCCCCACCCGGCAACATCTCACGCAATGCCGCGCGCTCGCGTTTCATCATCAGTGGACCTCCCCCCTTTCCAGGCGCTGATCGACGCCCACGGGCGTGACGTGCATCGCTTCCTGATCGCCAGCGTCGGCCGCGTCGACGCCGACGACTGCTACCAGGAGACATGGATCTCGGCGCTGCGCGCCTATCCCCGGCTGCGGGACGGGTCCAACCTGCGCGGCTGGATCCTGACCGTCGCCCACAACAAGGCGATCGATCACGTGCGCGCCGGCAGCCGGCGCGCGATCCCGGTGCCGGACGCGCCAGAGCTCGCCGACACGCATGGCCGCGCGCACGACGGCGGGGGCGATCCCGCCGCCGGTGGTCCCAGCGCCGGCGTCTGGGGCCACGTGCGCGAGCTGCCGCCCAAGCAGCGCACCGCCGTGGCGCTCAGATTCGTGGTCGACGCGGCCTACGCCGAGATCGCGGCCGTGATGGCCACCAGCGAGGAGGCCGCCCGACGAAACGTCCACGAGGGACTGACCCGACTCCGGAAGGAGTACCGACCATGACCGACGATCTCGAGGGCGCGCTGCGCGGCGCCGCCCGCGTGCTGACCGTGGCCGCGCCGCCGGAGCTCGACTCCGCGGCCGCGGCGGCGGGCCTGCTCGATGTCGCCTATGCCACGCTCGACTCCCCGGTGGGAGAGCTGCTGCTGGCCGTGACCCCGCGGGGACTGGTCCGCCTGGCCTACCTCGACGACGGGATCGACGAGCCGCTCCAGGATCTCGCCCGGCGCATCTCGCCGCGCGTGATCGCCTCCGCGCGCAAGCTGGATGAGCCCCGCCGGGAGCTCGACGAGTACTTTGCCGGGCACCGCCGGGCGTTCGAGCTCGCAATCGACTGGCGGCTGAGCCGCGGCTTCGGACGCCGGGTGCTCGAGGCCACAGCGAGGATCCCCTTCGGCACGCTGTCCACCTACGGGCGCGTGGCCGCCGAGGCCGGCAGTCCCCGCGGCTCACGAGCGACCGGCAACGCGCTGGGGACCAACCCGCTCCCGATCGTGGTGCCGTGCCACCGTGTCGTTCGCGCCGGCGGCGCCATCGGCGGCTACACGGGAGGACTGGCCCGCAAGCGGACCCTGCTCGCGGTCGAGGGCGACCCGGCCTACCGGTCGGCGGAGGATCGCGACAGCGGCCGCGGCGCCTGAGCGGCGTCGCTCTCCGGCCACTCGGCGGCCTCGATCAGCAGCACCCTCGCCTCCTCGCTGGTCCCGGCCCGCGGGCGCTCGAAGGTCGACTTGGACGGATCGAAGGCCGCAACCTGCTCGGCGATCTGCAGCGACAGGTGCTCGTCGAGCAGGGCCAGCAGGAGCTTGTCCTTGCTGCCGAAGTGGTCGTAGACGGCTCCCTTGGTGAACCCCGCCTCGTCGGCCACCTCGTCGAGCGTGGCGTTGTCGAAGCCGCGGCGCGCGTACACCCGCGCGGCCGCCTCCAGCAGCAGCCCGCGCGTGCGGGCTCGGCGGCCGCTGCGGTCGAACTCACCGCGCGGCATCATCGCCGCCGCAACTGTGACGCAAGCCACTCAAGAAACATACTCGTGAGTACATATACTCCTCGATACGGTAGCCGATCCAGACTGAGGGAGAGCGTGCTTCCCAACGCGGAGCCGCGGCTGACCGAGCAGCCGGTGGAGATCGGCGGCTTCACCTATCCGGCCGGTGTGGCGCTGTTGGCCAGCGCCTACCTGATCCACCACGATCCGGACATCTACCCCGAGCCGCACGCGTTCCGGCCCGAGCGCTTCGTCGGCCGCCAGCCCGGCACCTACACCTGGATCCCGTTCGGCGGCGGCCGCCGCCGATGTCTGGGGGCGAGCTTCGCGCTGCTGGAGATGAAGATCGTGCTGCGCGCCGTGCTCACCCGATACGACCTCACGCCGGGCACGAGCGTCCCCGAGCGGACCGCGCGCCGCTCGATCACCTTCAGCCCCGAGCATGGGGCGACGGTGGTGCTCCACGAGCGCCGCGGGACGGTGAGCCGGGAGGCGATCGGCCGGCCGAGCGCCGCCCCGGCATTAACCTGACCGCCGGCTCGGGGCCCGGCGATCGGCGGTACGGTTGTCCCGCCACCGCGCGCATGCGCTGTCCCCTCGCGGGGTAGCAACCGCCCACGCTCATGATCATGACCACCTCCGCTCAGCCGCTCGGCGTTCTGGCCGCCGACAAGAACCGGACCGGCTCGATGACCGCGCCGCGTTCGAGCTGATGCGAAAGCGCGCCCGCGCGACCAACGGCCGGGTTGCCGACTCGCGCGGTACGTGATCGAGAGCCGAGGTTTGTGACCGTGGACCTCCTGGCCCCTGTGAAGGCGTTCGACTCCGTTCAGCAGCGGCACCGCTGGCTCGCGCTCCCGATCGCGGTGGTGAAGAAGTTCGGCGACGACCAGGGCGGGAGCCTGGCCGCGCTCGTGGCGTACTACTCGTTCTTCTCGCTGTTCCCGCTGCTGCTGGTGTTCACGACCGTGCTCGGCTTCGTCCTGCAGAACGATCCCGGCGCCCAGAAGTCAGTCCAGCAGTCCGTGCTGGGCCAGTTCCCGATCATCGGCGATCAGATCCACCTCCATGCGCTGAGCGGGAGCGCGGTGGCGCTCATCGTCGGGCTCGTGACCTCGCTGCTCGCCGGCCTGGGCGTGACCCAGGCCGCCCAGAGCGCGTTCGACCGCATCTGGGCGGTCCCGTTCAAGGACCGGCCGAGCTTCCTCAAGTCGCGCCTGCGGGGACTGGCGCTGCTGGTCTCGCTGGGATTGATGTTCCTGATCGCGACGCTGGCGTCGGGCCTGGTCACCGGCGGCCTGGGCGGCCCATTGACCAAGGTCGTCGGCATCGGGGTGTCGCTGCTGCTCAACTTCGGCCTGTTCTTCGCCGCCTTCCGCCTGATGACGAGCGATGACGTTCCCACGCGCGAGCTCCGGGTGGGCGTGATCGTCGCCGGGGTCGCCTGGGAGGTGCTGCAGGTGGTGGGCGGGTACTACATCGGCCACGTGCTCAAGCGCACGACCGGGACCTATGCCCAGTTCGGACTGGTGCTGGCACTGCTGATCTGGCTGCACCTCGGCGCCCAGATGACGCTCTACGCGGCCGAGATCAACGTCGTGCTGGCGCGCCGTCTGTGGCCGCGCAGCCTCCTCGGGCCGCCCACCGCGGCGGCCGACAAGGAGACGCTCACCGCTCTGGCCAAGGTCGAGGAGCGCTCCGCGGAGGAGCAGGTCGAGGTCGAGTTCAAGCGCGGCGGCTGACCGCGCGCGGAGGCTCAGAAGAGCCGATCCACGGCCTCGCGCCGGGTCTGCTCCAGCGGCCACGAACAGAGCCCGTCCTCGCCGGGGCAGCCGTCGCAGATCGCGCGACGCGGGGTCTCGGTGACCCGGAAATCGCCGGCCAGGACGCCGTGGGCGAGATCGGCCAGCCGTCCCTCCAGCTCCAGCTCGTGCGCACGCTCGAAACGGGCCAGCACGGGCAGCTCGGGGCGCTCGAGGAACACGTGCGCCACCTCGACCGCCCGCGCGCCCGACCGCAGCGCTGCCAGCGCGTAGACCAGCCTCTGGGTGGCGTATTGCTGCTCCACGACGGCGGCGGGCTCGGCGCCGTCGAGGCGATCGCTCTTGTAGTCGACCACCAGCAGCTGCGCGCCACCGAGCCCTTCGCGGGCGAGCACGTCGAGGAAGCCGTTGATCAGCACGCCTCCGGGCGCGAGCAGGAACGCGAAGCGCTCCTCGCGGCGGACGTCGGTGGCCGCCGCCAGCCTGGCGCACAGCTCGCTGGCGCCGAATCGCTCGACCAGCTCGGCCAGCTCCTCGGTCTCGGCCTCGGTCGGCATCGCGATCGCGGCCTGGTGCGCGGCCGTGGCGACAAGCTCGGCGCCGGGCCGCAGCGGACGGCGCAAATCGAGCCGCTCGAGCAACGCGTGGACGACCACCCCCCGCTCGGCGCCGGTGAGCCGTCCGGCCGTCCGGCCCGACGGCGGGCCGGCGACCGATCCCCGCTCAGGGCCTCGCGGCAGGCCCAGCACGCGCTCGAGATAGAAGCGGTAGCCACAGCGGGCGTATTCGCCGAGACTCGAGTAGCTCAGGCGTGACACCGGCACGGCCATGTCGTCCTGCGCCGGGGTGAGGGCCGACGCGTCCGGGGGGTGGGCGGAGTTCGGATGTATATCGTCCGAAATCCGCCCACCCTCGGGGGACTCGGAGAGTGCAGCCGCCCCGAGGTCTCCCTCGGCCGAGGCCTCCGCCACCGCCGCCTCGACCTCTGGCCCGGCGGCCTCCTCCGCCGGCCCTGCCTCGGGGCTCACCACCGAGTAGGCGATGCGGGCCCTCGACCCGTCCCATTCACGGTCCACCACGGCGGCCCGCTCGCCCGCCTCGAGCCGACTCGCGATGTCGGGCACCAGCGCCGGCGCGATCCACGCGATCGGACCGCCCGAGGACTCCTGGGGCCAGCCCGCCATGCCGACCGCGCCGCTGAGCACCAGACGCTCGCGCGCCCGGGTCATCGCCACGTAGAACAGCCGCCGCTCCTCGGCCGCCTCGGCGGCGGCGCGGGCGTCGCCGAGCGCCCTGTAGGCCAGCGCCGGCTCCGCCTTGCCGGTGCCCGGTCGTCCCAGGCGCAGGCCGATCTCCCCGCCCGGCCCGAGCCGGAGCAGATCGGATCGGTACCGGGGCCCGCGGCCGAGATCGGCGACGCAGACGATCTCGAACTCGAGCCCCTTGGCCCGGTGGATCGTCATCAGCCGCACCGCGTCGAGCGCTTCGCCCTCCACCGGCGCCTCGCTCTCGCGGGAGGCGCCGCCACCGAACGCTGTGCTCCACGCGTCGGCTCGGGCCCGCGCCAGCTCGAGGAAGGCGCGCAGGTCCCTGCCCCGGGCGGCCTCCTGCTCGCGCCCGAGCCGCATCAGCTTGCGCACGTTGGCCAGGCGGCGCTCGCCGCCCGGCATCGCCAGCATCGCGAGGTCGTAGCCGGTCAGCTCGAGCACGCGCTCGATCAGCTCCTCTATGCCCAGGCGGGCCATCGCCGCGCGCTCGCCGGCGAACCA
>Ga0209839_10000261_pt1 | contig 27299 bp, 28 predicted proteins | sample OrgsoiDNA2013050_FD_185800 | JGI IMG/M metagenome (GOLD analysis project Ga0209839, IMG submission 185800) | Permafrost soil microbial communities from the Arctic, to analyse light accelerated degradation of dissolved organic matter (DOM) -... | ecosystem: Environmental > Terrestrial > Soil >... | reverse complement strand
CCGTCCCCATAGGGTCGTAGATGGCGGGGGCAGGATTCGAACCTGCGAAGGCTGAGCCAACGGGTTTACAGCCCGTCCCCTTTGACCGCTCGGGAACCCCGCCGGGGGTGCAGGTCGATTCTAAGTGGTCGCCACCGCTATGAAGCGTCGCGCAGGCGCTGCGCCTCGGGCAGCGCCTCCAGCTTCTTGAGCGTGTGATTCTCGATCTGCCTGATTCGTTCGCGGGTTACGTTGAACGCGCGTCCCACCTCTTCGAGGGTGTACGGGCGCTCACCCGTCAATCCGAATCGCATCTCGATCACCTCTCGCTCGCGCTCCGGGAGCGCGGCGAGCGCGCGGCGGAGGTTTTCGCGGCGCAGGTGCTCGGCGGCCTGCTCGAACGGAGACTCGGCCGTTTGGTCTTCGACGAAGTCCCCCAGCTCCGAGTCCTCCTCCTCGCCGATCGGCTTCTCGAGCGAGATCGGCTGCTGGGCCATGCGCATCACGTCACGCACCTCGCGGACCGTGGTCTCGAGCTCGACGGCGATCTCCTCCGGGGTCGGCTCGCGACCGAGCTGCTGGACGAGCTGGCGCTCGACATGCACCACCTTGTTGAGCTTCTCCACCATGTGCACGGGGATTCGGATCGTGCGTCCTTTGTCGGCGATCGCACGCGTCACCGCTTGCCGAATCCACCACGTCGCGTAAGTCGAGAACTTGTAGCCGCGCCGATAGTCGAACTTCTCGACCGCCCGGATCAGCCCCATCGACCCCTCCTGGATCAGATCGAGGAACGTCAGCCCGCGTCCGAGATAGCTCTTGGCGATCGACACGACCAGCCTGAGGTTCGCCTCGATCATCCGCTGCTTGGCCAGCATGTCGCCCCGCTCGATCCGCCGCGCCAGCGATACCTCCTGATCAGCGGTGAGCAGGTTGACCCGGCCGATCGAGCGCAGGTACAGTCGGAGCGAGTCGAGGCTCGGCTCCACCGTGAGGTCGATTTCCACCTTCTTGCGCGGCTCAGGGCCGGACTCCGAGGCGCTGGCGGCGGCGCTCGCTTCGACGCCTGCGCCCTCCGAGTTGGCCAGACGTCCATCGGCCTCCACGACGTCGATCCCGTGCTCGTCCAGGTAGGTGTGCAGCTCCTGGATCTGTTCCTTGGTGACCTCGACCTCTTCCAGGCACGTTTCGATCTCGACGAAGGTGAGAAAGCCGCGTTCGTGACCTCCGGTGATCAGCGGCCGCAGCTCTTCGAGCTCCGCGATCGGAGCATCGCCGCCTAGCAGAACGATTGCCTTAACGCTCACGGCCCCTGAGCTCCTCCTCGACGCGGTTTCGAAACCACCCGACCAGGATGACTCCCTCTCTCAACTCTCCAACGCGACGGCCGATTGATACCACAATCGGCAGCTTTGTTGAGCGACCTCTAACTTGTGCCGCTGCGCCACCGCTCTACCCTATGGGGAGGCCATGCCCACGAACCGCTCCTCCAGCCTGTCCGTGGTCGACGTCCAGGCCAAGTCTCCGACGTTGGCGTTGAGCCTCTCGAGGGTCGGCGTGACCGGCGTGGAGAAGGTGCTCCGGCTCCGCCAGCAAGGATCCGAGCAGCTGTTCTCCGCCCGGTTCGAGTGCGTGATCGAGCTCGGCCCGGACCAGAAGGGCGCCCACATGTCGCGCTTCGAGGAGGTCGTCAACGAGGCGATCGGCCAGGTCGTGCTCGGCGAGGCGACGTTCAAAGCCGAGACGCTGGCCGAGCACATCGCGCAGCTGGTTCGCACCCGCCAGGGCGCACGCCGAGCCGAGGTCAGCGTCGAGGCCCGTTTCCCCGAGCACAAGCCCGCGCCGGTGTCCGGTATCCAGACCCAGGAGCTGTACACGCTCCATGGCTGCGCGGTCGCCACGGAGCTGGGCACCCGCCGGCTGATCGGCGTCACGGCTCAAGGCATCACCGCCTGTCCGTGCGCGCAGGAGTTGGTCGCCGGAGCGGCGCGCGAGCGGCTCGACGCCGAGGGCTTCGACTCGGATGAGATCGACCGAATCCTCGAAGCCGTTCCCGTGGCCACCCACAACCAGCGCGGGCTGGGAACGCTTCATGTGGGCTGCACCGAGCTGTGCGAGGACGAGATCGACGCCTCGATGCTGCTGGAGATCGTCGAGCAATCGATGTCCTCGGAGATCTACGAGCTGATGAAGCGCTCCGATGAAGCCCATGTGGTCGAGAAGGCCCACCATCGCCCGAGGTTCGTCGAGGACTGCGTGCGGGAGATGGTCCGGGGCGTGATCGATCGATTCCCGGCGCTGGATGACCGGGCGTTCGTCTCCGCGCGCCAGGTCAACCTCGAGACGATCCATCAGCACAACGTGGTCGCCGAGCGGTTCGGCACGCTGGGTGAGATCAGGGCCGAGCTCTGCAGCGGAAGTGCCCCGCCAGTCCACACCAGCCTGCCGGCCTGGCTCGATGCCGCCCCATCGGGCGTCCTCACGCGCCAGTGATCACGATGCACTCCTAATGCGTGCGGCGGTGCTCGAGCGACCGTCCGCGCCGCTGGAGACGGTGACGCTCCCCGACCCTGTGCCGGGACCCGGTCAACTTCTGCTGCGAGTCGGAGCCTGCGGCGTGTGCCGCACCGACCTACACCTCCGCGACGCGGAGATCGACGCCCCAAAGCTTCCCGTTGTGCTCGGTCACCAGATCGTCGCGCGAACCGAGGACGAGCGGCGCGTGGGCGTGCCGTGGCTCGGATGGACGGACGGCACCTGCCGCTACTGTCGCAGCGACCGCGAGAACCTGTGCGTCAGCGCGCGCTTTACCGGGCGTGACATCGACGGCGGATTCGCCGAGCTGACGGTCGCCGATGAGCGCTTCTGCCTCCCGCTCCCCGACGAGCTGTCCGACGAGCAGGCGGCCCCACTGCTGTGCGGCGGCCTGATCGGCTACCGGGCCTTGCGTCTGGCCGGCGACGGCACCCGGCTCGGGCTGTACGGCTTCGGTTCTGCAGCACACATGATCTGCCAGGTGGCGGTGTTCCAGGGCCGCGACGTGTTTGCGTTCACGCGGGCCGGCGATGAGCGCGACCAGCGGTTCGCCCGCTCGCTGGGGGCGATCTGGGCGGGAGCGAGCGGCGACACGCCCCCCGAGCCGCTGGACGCCGCGATCATCTTCGCCCCCGCGGGCGAGCTTGTCCCGGCGGCGCTCAAGGCGCTCGCGCCCGGAGGCACGGTGGTGTGCGCAGGGATCCACATGAGCGACATCCCTTCGTTCCCCTATGAGGACCTGTGGCACGAGCGGACGATCCGCTCGGTCGCCAACCTCACGCGTCGCGACGGGCACGAGTTCCTCGCCCTGGCCCCAAGGATCCCCGTCCGAACGAGCGTCACCATCTACGAGCTCGAACGCGCCGAGGATGCCCTGGCTGACCTTCGCGCCGGGCGCTTTGAAGGCACCGCGGTCATCGTCCCCTAGGTCGACGACAGCGTTGCCGTAGGGTTACGGGCATGCCTTTGATCCCAATGGTGATCGAGCGGACCGCGCGCGGAGAGCGCGAGTTCGACATCTACAGCCGCCTGCTCAACGAGCGGATCGTGTTTCTCGGATCGCCGATCGACGACCAGATCGCGAATCTCGTGGTTGCCCAGCTTCTGCATCTGGAGTCCCAGGACCCCGACAAGGACATCTCGATCTACATCAACTGCCCCGGGGGGGCGATCTATTCGGGGCTTGCGATCTACGACACGATGCAGTTCATCAAGCCGGAGATCCAGACGATCTGCATCGGGATCGCGATGTCGATGGGCTCGCTGCTGTTGACCGGCGGCGCCAAGGGCAAGCGCTTCGCGCTGCCCAACAGCCGGCTGCTGATCCACCAGCCGTCGGCCGGCTTCGAGGGCCAGTCGAGCGACATCGAGATCCACGCCAGGGAGATCCTCAAGGTCCGCGAGCGGATCGACGAGATCTACGCCTTGCACACCGGGCAGACATTCGACCAGGTCCACGAGGACATGGAGCGCGACCGGTTCTTCAAGGCCCACGAGGCGGTCGAGTACGGACTTATCGACCGCGTGATCGAACACCACTAAGCACGAGGAGAGCGAATATGGCGATGGCCGAGCGAACCGCGAGCACCGAGTGGCACGGCGATCTGGCCCATGGCGGCGGGGTCGTGACAGGCGCCAGCGGCGGGTTCGGCGAGCTGCCGGTGACCTGGGCGTCGCGGACCGAGCGTTCCGGGGGCAAGACCAGCCCCGAGGAGCTGATCGCCGCGGCGCATTCGTCGTGCTTCTCGATGGCGCTCGCCCACGGGTTGACGCAGGCCGGCAAGCCACCCGAGTATCTGCACGTGAGCGCGAACGTGACGCTCGACGAGCGCGACGGCGCGCCGACCGTGACCAGCTCGGAGCTGACCGTCTCGGGGCGCGTACCGGGGATCGACGAGGCGGAGTTTGAGCAGGCGGCAGCCGACGCCGGCAGGAACTGCCCGATCTCACGCGCGCTCGGCGGCGTGGAGATCGGCGTTCAGGCCACGCTGCAGTAGCGGTCAGACACGAGCCCTACCCGACTTGGTGCTCGATCATTCCCAATCGTTCGATTTCAATCCGAATCGTGTCACCCGAGCGCAGAAACTGGGGTGGGTCGAGGCCCGTGCCGACCCCGCTCGGCGTCCCGGTCAAGATCAGATCGCCCGGCGCGAGCGTGCAGGTCTGCGCGATGAACCTCGCCACGTCCTGACAGCCGAAGATCAGGTCCGAGGTCCGGCTGTCCTGACGCAGCTCGCCGTTGACCCAGGTGCGCAGTCGTAGGTCGCCGGCGTCCGGAACCTCATCGGCGGTCGTGATCCAGGGGCCGAACGGACAGAACGTGTCGGCTCCCTTGGCGCGTGTCCACTGCGGCTCTCGGCCCTGCAGATCCCGCGCGGTCAGATCGTCGGCGACGCAATAGCCTGCGATCGAGCCATTGGTTCCGATCACGATCGCCAGCTCGCCCTCGTAGTCGAGCCGGCGCACCACTTCAGGGCACACCACCGGGCCGCCGGGCGGAGCGACGGAACCGCGAACCTTGACGAACACGATCGGCGCCTCCGGCCGCTCGGCGCCGGTCTCGGCCACATGCGCGGCGTAGTTCAGGCCGATCGCGTAGATCGTGCCGGGCTCGGGAACCGGCGCCACCAGCGTCACCTCCGACAGCGCCCATGTCTCGCCGTCCGCCGCGGCTGAGCGGCCACCGGCCAGCACGTCGATCACGCGGCGGCCATCAGCGAACGCCACCACCGATTCGCCGCGCACTTCGCCGGCCAGGGGGTGGTCACGACCCGGTGCGAGGAAAGTGGCGAGCTTCACTGGCGGGAGAGCCTATACCGCCGCGCCCGATAGCTGCGTCGCGAGGCGGGCTCGCTCGCCGGCGGCCGGCTGGTGCTAGCTGTAGCCGACCGGCACGGCGGGCTCCGCTTTGCCGGACGCCTCCACGTGGGTCACCGGCAACCCGAGCGCGCACGTCTTGCTGACCAGATCCAGTCGCAGCCAGCGCGAGACCCGTCGGGGGAGCGTCGAGATGATGATCTCGTCGTATTCGCCCAAGTTGATCGCGTCCTGGATCGCCATCAACGGCTCGGCATCCCCGAGGCTGCAGGTGAACTGGCAGCCGGCGGCTTCCGAGAGCTTGGGGACTGCGTCGATCAGCACCTGCTGTCCCTCCTCGTCCCCGGTCTCCTGAGGATCGACCACCTTGTGCATGCCGTGCGCCTGGCGTGGGACCAACAGGTGAAAGCTGGCCGGGCCACGCTTGGAACGTTCCCGGACCGCCTGAAGTAGCCCTGGGGTCGCGGCCGTTTGGTGTGCGACGACGAGGACATGGGCCGGCTCTGACATGGTTCACCTCCGGCGGGTGATGCGGGCAGGAATGTTGCCGTCGAGTATCCCACGCCGCGCGAGCTACTGCAGCCGATACTCGCCCTGGGCGACGAGCACCGCCGAGCCCCCGACGGTCACGCGCTCGATCCGCTCCGCGGAGCCCTCGACGCGGGCGTGCAGGATCGACGGCCGGCCGATCTCCTCACCCTGGCGGATCTCGATCTGATCGCCGAAGCCGATCCTCCTGTGCCGGGCGAGATGCACCGCCAGCGGCCCGGCGGCGGAGCCGGTGGCCGGATCCTCCGCGACGCCGAGCGCTGGCGCGAACATCCGAGTCTTGAAGCGCTTGCCCGATCCCGCAAAGCAGCTCACCCCGAGCTCTCCGAGATCGGCCAGCGCCGTCAGATCCGGCCGCACGGCCGCGACCAGATCCTCGCCGGCAAGCTCCACGTACACGTGCAGCGGCCCGTTCCGGTAGGCCTCGATCGGCAAGCCCGAGCCCGCGAGGCGCAGCGCGCGCAGCAGTTCGCCCGCACGCGCAAACGGCTCGGGGGTGGGGATCGGCTGCTCCATCTCGCCGAACACGATCTCGCCTGCCTCGCGTGTCAGCGTGATCGGGATCACTCCCGCGCCGGTCTGAAGCCGGACCCGCGAAGCGCCGGATCGCTGGCCGAGGACGAACGCCGTCCCGAGCACCGGGTGGCCGGCAAACGGGAGCTCGGTCGCCGGGGTGAAGATGCGAGCCCGGGCGTCTGCGCCGTTGGGCGCCGGGAGCAGGAACACCGTCTCGGCGAGGTTCAGCTCGCGCGCCGTCTGCTGCATCAGCTCGCTGCTGATGCCCTGCGCGTCGGTGAACACCGCAAGCTGGTTGCCCCGCAGCGGCACGTCGGTGAACACGTCGAGGATCACGTAGGGATGCATGGACCTGGCTCTCTGGCGCCTTGGCCAGCGGCCGCCTCAGCGTCCGGCGCTCCTCGACATGGTAGCGACCGTCTGCTCCAGGGCGAGCGGTGTTCGGACCGCGACTGTCTACTCGTCCGCCAACTCGAGCAGCTTTGTGACCGTGGTCCAGTTCCTGGCGGTCGCGGTGGCTCCCAGCCCCGGTCCCGCCAGCTTGTTCCACAGCTTCGATCGCGCGACGCCCTCCGGATGCCACGCGTACAGCTCGCGCCCGATCGCGACGAATTGCTCGGACTCGACGGCGACCTCCTCCAGCGCCGCGATCGTCAGTGCATCGAGCTTGGCGGACAGGAAGCTCACCTGATAGCGCTTGGGGTCGGTGGCCACCTCACCCAGCGGGTTGCGCTGCACGACGTTGGCAAGCTCAGCGCGGGTACGGACGATCACGTCGACGTCGAATCCGAACCCGTCCGCGATCTGGCGTTCACACAAGCGGGCCAGCTGCTTGGAGGACTTGTCGCTGCGCAGCACCACGTTGCCGCTCTGCAGGTAGGTCCGAACGTCCTGCAGCCCGGCATCGCTCAGCAGTTCGCGCAGCGCCGGCATCGCGACCCGCCGACGGGCGCCGAGATTGATCCCCCGCAACATGACGATCTGCCTCATCTCCGACCACTACCCCCGTGAGCGCTCAGAACAGCGCCTCCTGGGCCGGCAGCCCCGCGCCCTCCGCCCGTTCCCGGGGCGAGGCGTGACCGAGCGAGATCGCGACATCGCGGGCGATCGCCGCTTCGGAGCGCGAGGCGACCACCGGTGCTTCGATTCCGTCGACGTAGACGAGCGTGCGCCGGCCGTCTCCGCGCTCGGCACCTTCGAGCGGCACGAGCGCAAATACGCGGTCAGCGCGGACGAACTTGCCGTACCCGAGCGGGACCATCGGCGTGGAACGAGCCATGACGAGCGCCATCGTACGCCCACCCGCGCGCGTCGGGCGATGGGGCTTTGGCGAACGAACGGCGCTAGTCGCCGAGGATCAGCGCCAGGCGCCGGTCGAGCGTCTGCGCCAGCACCTCGCGCATCGGTCCCGCCTCGAAGCGCTCGACCAGGGCCGACAGGAAGCCCTCGATCACCAGTCGCTTGGCGACATCGTCGGGCAGCCCGTGCGAGCCGAGGTAGAACAGCTGGTCGGGATCAACCTGGGCGACCGCCGCGGCGTGCGTGCAGCGCACATCGTTGGCCTGGATCTCAAGTCCGGGGATCGCATCGGCGTGCGCGCGACTTGAGACCAGCAGGTTGCGCGAATCCTGGAAGGCGTCGGTCTTCTGTGCGCCGGGGTCGACGATGATGTTGCCCCTCCAAACCGCGGTCGAACGCCCTTGGAGCACGCCGCGGAACGCCAGGTCGGAGGTCGTGTTGGGAGCCGCATGCTCCTGGGTGGTGGTGAAGTCGATGTGCTGACGGCCGTGCGGCGCATAGGCGCCGGTGACGCGCGCCTCGGCGCCGGGACCGCCGAGCCGGGTCTCCATTCGCACCCGCCCGTGAGCAGAGCCGAAACCGAGCGCGACCCATTCCAGCGCAGCGTCACGACCCACCTCGGCGCGATGGGTGCCGAAGATCCAGCTGCGCTCGGCCAGGTCCTGGCCGGAGACAAAGCGCAGCCGGGCGTTCTGCCCGACCACCAACTCGACCACCGTGTTGAACACGCCGTCGAGGTCGTCCGCGGCCGACAGGTACTGCTCCCACACCTCGGCCTGCGCACCGGGCTCGAGCACGATCAACGTGCGGCGGTCGAGCTCAGTCCCCGTTTCCGCCTGAACCGCGGTCAGCAGCAGCGGCTTGTCGAGCACAACCCCCGCGGGCACGTAGACAAACGCCCCGCCGCAAAAGCCGGCGTCGTTGCGCGCCACGAACAGGTCGTCCCCCGGCACGACCGTGCCCAGGTGGCGCTCGACGAGCGCGGGGTGCTGAGTTGCGGCCTGCTGCAGCGAGGTCACGATCACGCCGTCGGGCAGTTCGCCGCTGAGCACCGGCGCGCCCGCGTCGAGCTGGCGAAGCTCGGCGGTCGCGTCGGGCTCGAACATCGCCGCCGGCTCGGTGGACGGCGCGGCAGCTCCGTTGCTCGGCGCCGACGCCGGCGCATAGGAGTCCAGGCGCAGGCCGCTGATGTCGGTGAACTCCCAGCCGGGCTGGCCCTTGAACTGAGGCAGCTCCAGGGTCTCGCTCAAGCGGACGGCGCGCTCGCGGCGCGCCGTCAGGAACTCGGGCTCGGCGGCCACCGGGTCGGCGGCATGTGCTTGCCCGCTAGCCAATCGAACCCTCCATCTGCAGCTCGATCAGCCGGTTCATCTCGACCGCGTACTCCATCGGCAGCTCCTTGGTGATCGGCTCGATGAACCCGTTGACGATCAGCTTGCCCGCTTCCTCCTCGGAGATGCCGTGCGACATCAGGTAGAACAGCTGGTCGTCGCCGACCTTCGAGACGGTCGCCTCGTGACCGACGTTGACGTCGTCCTCGCCGATGCGAATCGTCGGATACGTGTCAGAGCGCGAGTGCTCGTCGAGCAGCAACGCGTCGCAGACGACCTTCGAGCGCGCGCCGTGCGCGCCCTTGGCGATCTCCAGCAGGCCGCGATAGGATCCGCGGCCGCCGTCCTTGGAAATCGACTTGGCGAAGATGTTCGAGGTCGTGTTGGGCGCGGCGTGGATGATCTTGCCACCCGCGTCCTGATGCTGGCCCTTGCCCGCGAACGCAATCGACAGGATCTCTCCGTGGGCGCGCTCGCCGAGCAGATACACGCTCGGGTACTTCATCGTCAGCTTCGAGCCGAGGTTGCAGTCGACCCACTCGACCGTCGCGTCCGCTTCGGCCACCGCGCGCTTGGTGACCAGGTTGAACACGTTCGTCGACCAGTTCTGCACCGTCGTATAGCGGATCCGCGCGCCGGGCTTGGCGATCAGCTCCACCACCGCCGAGTGCAGCGAGTCCGAGCTGTACGTGGGGGCCGTGCAGCCCTCGACGTAGTGCACGTATGAGCCCTCATCCGCGATGATCAGCGTGCGCTCGAACTGGCCCATGTTCTCCGTGTTGATCCGGAAGTAGGCCTGCAGCGGCATCTCGACGTGGACCCCGGGCGGTACGTACACGAACGAGCCGCCGGACCAGACCGCGCTGTTGAGCGCCGCCAGCTTGTTGTCGTTCGGGGGGATGATCGTGGCGAAGTACTCGCGGACCAGGTCCTCGTGCTCGCGCAGTCCCGTGTCCATGTCCATGAAGATCACGCCCTGCTTGGCGAGGTCCTCGTTGACCTGGTGGTAGACCACCTCCGATTCGTACTGGGCGCCGACGCCGGAGAGGAACTTCCGCTCGGCCTCGGGGATCCCCAGGCGGTCGAAGGTCTTCTTCACGTCCTCGGGAACGTCGTCCCAGGAACGCTCGGCGCGCTCGGAGGCACGGACGAAGTAGTGGATCTCGTCGAAGTCGACCTCGGCCAGCAGGGGCGAGCCCCAGGTCGGCATCGGGCGCGCCAGGAAGTGGTCGAGCGCCTTGAGGCGGAACTCCCTCATCCACTGCGGCTCGGACTTGAACTCCGAGATCTTCTGCACCAGCTCTCGGGTCAGGCCCTTGGGCGCCTTGTAGAGATAGTTCTCGGCGTCATGGAAGCCATAGCGCTCGTCGTAGTCGGCATTGATCGCCGACAGGTGCTGATTGGCGGTCAGGACGGCCGTCTCAGGGGTCAAAGTCTCAGGAGTAGCCACTACTCCACCTCCAGCTTGATCGTGTCGTCCTCGATGATGACCGCAAAGGTCTCCACCGGAACGTAGGCGGGCAGGGTCTTCGGCGTGCCGGTCGTGATGTCGAACAGCGAACCATGTCGGGGACATTCGATCGTGCACGCCTGCTCGTCGAACTCACCCTCGATCAGCGGACCGTTGTCGTGCGAGCAGCGGTCCTCGATCGCATACACCTTGCCGGCGCAGTTGAACACGCCGATCTCCAGGTCCTCGAACTCGACCAGGCGCTTATCGCCGGGGACGAGCTCGTTGGTCGGACAGACGTCGATGATTGACGGCACGATACCTAAAACCTAGCGTAGTGATCGGATTTCCCTCTGAAGTCTAGCGATCTCACCGCCATGCCGGGAAAAGCCGAGGGAAAAGCCGCCAGGCTTTTTCACTCCCAAGCCACGGAGCGCCCAAGCGACGCGCTCTTGAGCACCTTGAGCGAGAGCAGCGCGCACTTGAGTCGCGTCGCGGAGATGTCGATCCCGAGCAGGTCGAGCACGAATGAGCGATCGAGGTGCAGCAGGTCCTCGACCTTCATCCCCCGAACCTCGTCGGAGGCCATCGACGCGGCGGCCTGAGAGATCGCGCAGCCGTGGCCCGAGAAGCGGATGTCCTCGATTCGCTCGTCGTCTCCGATTGCGAGCTGCACCCTCAGCTCATCGCCACACAGCGGGTTGAGGTCGTGGAACTCCAGGTCGACGCGCTCGAGCTCGGACGCCGGCGGGCTCCAGTTATGGGGCCGCTTGTAGTGCTCAAGGATGTTCTCGCGATACAGATCGTCCATGGCGCCAACGCTAGAGCTGCAGAACCTGTGCGACGACGCCCAGTCCGTCGACCAGCCGATCCACGTCGGCGACCGAGTTGTGCGCCGCGAATGATGCTCTGGTCGTGGCGGTCACTCCCAGCCGCCGCATCAGCGGTTGCGCGCAATGATGGCCGGTGCGCACGCAGACCCCACCGCGCCCGAGAATCTCGCCGACGTCGTGCGGGTGGGCACCCGCGATCGTGAACGAGACGAGCGCGCCGCGGTCCAAGGCGTCGGGCGGCCCTTGCACGGCCAGACCGGGGATCTCGGACAGCCGCGCGAGCGCGTACCGCACCAGCGAGGACTCGTGCGCCCGGATCGTCCCGACCCCGAGCGCCTGGATCCAGTCCACCGCCGCCCCGAGGCCGATCGCCTCGGCGATCTGCGACGTACCGGCCTCGAACTTCCAGGGAAGGTCGGTCCACGTCGACTCGTTCGCGGCGACCGTGCGGATCATGTGGCCGCCGCCGATGAACGGCGGCATCTGCTCCAGCAGCGAGCGGCGCCCGTGCAGCACGCCGATCCCCGTCGGACCGTATGCCTTGTGACCGGTCCAGGCGTAGAAGTCGGCGTCGATCGCCGGCAGGTCCACCGGCAGCTGGGGTACCGACTGCGTCCCGTCGATCAGCACGACCGCGCCCGCCTCGTGCGCGCGCCGGACGATCGAGGCAACCGGATTGATCGTCCCGAGCACATTGGAGACGTGCACGACGCCCACCAGCTTCGGCCCCCGGGCGAGCAACTGATCCAGCGCGTCGAGATCGAGCTGACCGTCGTCGAGCACCGGCACGTACGCCAGCTCGGCCTCACGGTCCTGGCACAGCAGCTGCCAGGGCACGATGTTGGAGTGGTGCTCCATCTCGGTCAGCACCACGAGATCGCCGCGATTGACGTTCTGACGGCCCCAGGTGTAGGCGACCAGATTGATCGCCGCGGTGGCGTTCGAGGTGAACACCGTCTCCTCGACACTCGATCCGAGCCACTCCGCGATCCGCGTCCGCGCGCCCTCGTAGAGGTCGGTCGCCTCGACCGCCAGCGGATATACACCGCGGTGAATCGAGGCCCGCGACCGCGTGTAGTAGCGGGTTATCGCATCGATCACCGGCTGGGGCGTCTGCGAGGTCGCCGCCGAGTCGAGGTAGACCAGCGAGTGACCGTCGAACTGACGCTGCAGAACCGGGAACTGGGCGGCCACGTCGTGCAGCGCCTCGACCGTATTCATCTAGACCGGGACCTTCTCGAGCTCGTCGGTGATCCAGCCGTAGCCCTTGGCCTCCAGCTCGGTGACCAGCTGCGCCCCGCCCTCCTTGACGATTCGCCCCTGGTACATCACGTGGACGTGGCTCGGCTGCACCAGGTGCAGGATCCGCTGGTAGTGGGTGATGATCAGCACGCCCATGCCCGGGCCCGCGACCGCGTTGACCCCGCCGGCAACCACGCGCAGAGCGTCGATGTCGAGCCCGGAGTCGGTCTCGTCGAGGATCGCCAGGTCGGGCCGCTGCAGCGCGAGCTGCAGGATCTCCATCCGCTTCTTCTCACCGCCCGAGAAGCCCTCGTTCAGGTAGCGACTGGAGAACTGCTTCGGGACGTCGGTGAGCTTCATCGCGGCCTCCACCGAGAGCCGGAAGTCCTTCAGCGCGATCGGCTCCTCGCCGCGGGCGTCGCGGTGGGCGTTCATCACCGTGCGCAGGTACTTGGTGACCGTCACACCGGGCACCGACACGGGGTACTGGAACGCCATGAACAGCCCCAGCCGCGCGCGCTCGTCGGGCGCCAGCTCGGTGATGTCCCGGCCCGCGAAAATTATCTGGCCCTCGGTCACGTCGAGGCTCGGATGACCCATGATCGCGTTCGCGAGGGTCGATTTCCCGGAGCCGTTAGGGCCCATCAGGGCATGGATCTCACCTTTGTCCACGGTCAACTCGACGCCGCGCAGGATTTCCTTCTCACCTGCTCGGACGTGGAGATTTCGGATCTCTAGCTCTGCCATCTCAAGCTTTCAGTTTGGGTGGTTATACGACTGCGACGCCGACGCCGAGAGCGCTGCCGGCTACGGGTTCGCGACTGCGGGAGAACTCGACCAGTTCGGCCAGCGTCGTGGTCTGCAGGGAGCGGATGATCCCGCCCTGGACTCGTGTCCACAGGAGCTTGGTCGCGCAGCCCCGCCCGGCGTCTGGCTCATGCGAGCACAGCACACGCTCGGTGTGGTCGTGGACGAAGCACTCCATCGGCGCAATCGAGCCTTCGAGCGCCTGCACCACCTCGTCCATCGCGATCTCCTCCGCCGGTCGGGCCAGCCAATATCCGCCGTGCGCGCCACGGGCGCTCATCACCAGCCCGGCTTTGCGCAGCCGGGCGACCACCTGCTCGAGGTAGGCCAGCGGCAGCCCTTCAGCGTCCGCGATCGCCTTCAAGCTCGTGGGATGCTCCGGCGACTGCCGGCCCAGCTCGACCATCAGGCGCACGCCGTACTCGGCCTTGGAGGAGAAGATCATCGCGCTAAATCCTACCAGGGCGGTCGGTTAAGCGGGAACACGCCGGAAGCCCCGGTCGAGCGAGGAGCAATCTTTGTTTTAGGGGGCCGCTTGCGCGGCCCTTCGTTTGGTTCTCCCATCCATGTAGGGTCTTGCCATATGGATGTGGGGCGGCTTGCCAGCACAGCCGGCATCGTCGAGGCTGCCGAGGCGGCACGCGGCGCCGGACGACTCGGGATCGATACCGAGTTCATGTCCGAGGGGCGCTACCGGGCGCTGCTGTGCCTGGTCCAGGTGGCAGTGGATAACCCCGACCCCGAAGGCTTGCCGCTGATCGTGCTGATCGACTCTCTGTCGGCGCCTGACCTCAGCTCGATCGCTGGGCTGCTCGCCGATCCGTCGATCGAGGTCGTGTTGCACGCGGGCCGTCAGGACGTCGCGATCCTGCGGCGGGCCTGGGGCACCGAGCTGACGAACATCTTCGACACCCAGATCGCCGCGGGATTCGCGGGCGCCAGCGCACAGGCCGGATACGGCAACCTGATCGGCTCGATGCTCGGACTCCGGGTGGGCAAGACCGCCAGCTACACGCGCTGGGACACTCGCCCGCTGACCGCCGAGCAACTCAGCTACGCGGCCGAAGATGTCGCCCACCTGCTCCAGCTCTCCGACGAGCTCCAGCAGCGGCTGAGGAGCACCGGGCGACTCGAGTGGGCTCGAGAGGAATGTCATCGGCTGCAGTCGGCCACCGACGAGCGCGATCCCTACGCCGTCTGGCAGCGTCTGCCGCGGATGGGTCAGCTCGACCCGACCGCCCGTGCGGTGGCGCGCGAGCTCGCCGCCTGGCGCGAGCGCACCGCCTCTGACCAGGACCGCCCGGTCGGCTCCGTGCTCGCGGATCCCGCCCTGGTCGAGCTGGCCAAGCGCCAGCCGTCGAGCGTGCGCGCGCTGGAGCAGATCCGCGGTCTGCACCCATCGAGCATCAAGCGCCGTGGCCAGGCGATCCTGGCCGCCATCGCGGAGGGCCGGCGAGCGCCGCCGATCCCTCGCGATGAGGTCCGCGGGCGCTCGGACGCCGGCGATGCTCCCCTGATCGCGCTCGCCGAAGCGCTGCTGCGAGCGCGCGCCCTGGACGCCGGATTGGCCTACGAATTGATCGCCTCGCGGGCCGAGCTGGAGCTGATCGTGGGCGCCGCGCGGCGCTCAGAGCCCGAGCCCGAGGTCCGCACGCTCACCGGCTGGCGAGAGGAGCTGGTCGGATCCGACCTGCGCGATCTGCTCGCCGGGCGCCGTTCGGTGCTCGTCGGACCGGACCGGCGCCTGGAGCTCGGTAGTCCGGTTTAGGTTTACGGCTCGCGACTGCTACGACGAGCCGGTCTCGAGCATCAGCGAGATCGCCGGGGCGCGATCGAACACCGCGCTCGAGAGCGCGGCGGTGATCTTCCGCGACCGCTGGGTCCATCCGAGGTCGACCCCCTCCAGGTCGTACTGAGCCCCGGCGTAGGTCAGGCGCAGCCTGTGCCCGGGCGAATCGGCTGCGCTCTCAGTGCCGAAGTCCCCGTTGCCCGCGGTCCAGCCGTGCGCGCGCAGGTAGCTGTCCTCGGCGGCCACCAGCTCGGTCGAGTTCCGGTAGTGATCGTCGACGACCACGAACTCGACAGCGCAGTACGCGCTCACACCCTTGTCGCATTGGCGCGCTCGGGTGATGATCCGGGCGCCGCCCGCCAGCGGCAGATCAGCGGCCGTCGGCGGGCGCGGCGTACCCGCCTGTCCGCAACCGGCGAGCGCCAGGGTCGCGGCGATCAGCGCGAGCAACCTCGGAGCAGTGGAGATTTCCCCGGTCATCAGGCGTAGCGCAAGGGTAGCCAAGCCTGCCGCGTCTAGATGACGATCGGCGCGGGCTAAGCTGCATGACAAATGGCCATCACCGCCGCCGAGCACCTCGCCGACCCAGAGCTGCTGCAGACCGAATGGGACCTGAGCCCATTGGTCGGCGGCGATCAGCAGGACGGGGTGCAGCGGCTGCTGGACGACGCGACCCGCGCCGCGGAGCAGTTCGCGGCCACGTACCCAGGTCGAATCGCGCAGCTCGACGCAGCGGGCCTGCAGAGCGCGATGCGCGAGCTCGAGCAGATCAACGAGCTGGTCGGGCGCGCGGGCTCCTATGCGTCATTGCAGTTCGCGACCGACACCTCCGATCCCGCCCGCGGAGCGCTGCTGCAGCACGTGCAGGAGCAAGCCACCGCGATCGAGACCAAGCTGCTGTTCTTCGAGCTCGAGTGGGCGGGACTCGACGACGAGCGCGCCGCCGAGCTGCTGCGCGATGACCGGCTTGGGTTCTGTCGACATCACCTGAACAGCGCGCGGCGCTACCGGCCCCATCTGCTCTCCGAGCCCGAGGAGAAGATCCTGGCCGAGAAGTCGATCTCCAGCCAGAGCGCCTGGGCGCGACTGTTCGGCGAGCAGGTCGCCACCCTGCGGGTGGGCCTCGGGGAGGACGAGGTCGCACTCGACGTCGCCCTGAGCCGGCTGCAGTCATCCGATCGTCAGACCCGGGCCGACGTGGCGCAGGCGGTCTCGGCGACGCTCGAGCCCGATCTGCGCACGCGCGCCTTCATCTACAACACGCTCGTGCACGACAAGGCGGTCGAGGACCGCCTGCGCTCGTATCCGAACTGGCTGTCCTCCCGCAACCTGGCCAACGAGGCCTCGGACGAGTCGGTCATGGCGCTGATCCAGGCCGTCCGCGGTCGCTACGACATACCCCAGCGGTGGTACCGGCTCAAGGCGCGGCTGCTGGGCCTCGACCGCTTGGCCGACTACGACCGGGCGGCTCCGGTGCTCCCGGAGGAGATCACGTTCTCGTTCTCGCAGGCGCGCGAGCTGGTGGTCGATAGCTACGACTCGTTCTCACCCCGCGCCGGCGCGATCGTGCACCGCTTCTTCGACGAGCGGTGGGTCGACGCACCGGTCCGGCCGCACAAGCGGGGGGGTGCGTTCTGCGCCTACACCGTGCCGAGCGTCCACCCCTACGTGCTGCTGAACTTCACCGCCCGGCGACGTGACGTGCTGACGATGGCGCACGAGCTGGGCCACGGGCTGCACGCGGCGCTGGCCCAGCCCCAAGGGGTGTTTCACCAGTCAACGCCGCTGACGCTCGCGGAGACCGCGTCGGTGTTCGGCGAGGCGCTCGTGTTCGGGCGGATGCTCGACGCCGCCACCGACGACAAGGCGCGGCTGAGCCTGCTGGCGGAGCGATTGGACGGTGCCGTGGCCACGGTGTTTCGGCAGATGGCGATGAACCGCTTCGAGCATCTGGTCCATACGCGGCGGCGCGCCGAGGGTGAGCTGTCGGTCGACCGGATCGGCGAGCTGTGGATCGAGACCCAGGCGGAGCTGTTCGGTGACTCGGTGCAGATCACCGACGGCTACCGGAACTGGTGGTCCTACGTCCCGCATTTCATCGATACTCCCGGGTACGTCTATGCCTACGCCTACGGCCTGCTGTTGGCCCTGTCGCTGTATGCGCGGTACCTCGAAGAGGGCGGCCCGTTCGCCTCGCGCTACCTCGAGCTGCTGACCGCCGGCGGCTCGCGCAGCCCCGAGGACCTGGCCGCGATCGTCGGGATCGATCTTGCTGATCCCGGCTTCTGGGAGTCGGGACTGGCGCTCGTCGAGGCGCAGCTGCACGCCGCCGAGGCCGTCGCCGCCGCTCGCTGAGGGACCGCGCTCAGTGCCTCGACTTTCGCGTGCGTGAGCGCTCCTCCTGGAGCTCGACCACGTGGACGATCAGCTTCAGCAGCTGGTCGATCCCGGTCGCCTTGGCGTCTCCCTTCTCAAACGCCTCCCGCCAGTCGCGGACGTGGCCTTTGGTCGCCAGCTCGTTGAACTGAGCGCGCGAGACCATCAGGCGCACCTTCGCGTCGCTGGCGATGTCCTTGCTCACCTTCGGACCCGGCAGCTCGACCCGGTAGAGCTGCACGTCCCCGCGCCCGCGCAGATCCAGACCGGCGATCAGCTTCAGCGTCTGCAGTGCCGGCACCTCTTCCAGGAACCGGTTGACCGCGGTTTCGATCAGCGCCTTGGTGTCGGTCTGGGAGGACAGGGGTTCGAGTTTAGGGCCCACGCCGCGAACCCCTATTCCGGCGTCAGCGAACGACGCTGAACGCCACGTTGCGTGACTTCCCGGTGAGACGGGCCGACCGCGGCGTGACCTGCAGGCGATACCTTCCCGGCTTCAACGCGCGGCGGCCGAGCAGACCGCTGAAACGGAACCGGTTGCGGCCCGCGGCATCGAGATGCTTGAACGAGCCGAGCGCCACGTAGCGCGTGCAGCCACGGTCATGCTTGCCGGGATGGCTCGGCGGCTTGATGCAGCCGCCGCCGCGCTTGACGCCCGTCACGGCGCTCAGCACGGTCAACGTGGTCCGGGACGGCTTGGTGTCGGTGTAGCTGATCGTCGTGCCGGGATTGCGTCCGTGAGCGCGCTTGGTGCCCGCCCGGAACGACGACGGGGTCAGCTTGAGCGAGCCCAACACCGGCACCCCGGTCGCCTTGAAGGTCCGGTCGATGCCAAAGCCGGTGCCGTCGGCCGAGCTCGCGATCACGCGGTAGTGGTAGGTGGTGTTGGCCTTCAGCCCGGTGAGCTTGGCCGAGACCGCCATCGCCGTGACCCCGGCAAGCGTTTGCGGGGCGGTGTGAGAGCTGTAGCTTGCCGTCTTGCCGTACTGGAACTCGACTGTCGTGGCGCCGGCGTTCGGGGTCACGCTCGCCGACACCGTCGCGGCGCTGTTGCTGATCGCGCTGGCCGCGCCCGTCCTGTCGACCGGCGGCGCCACCTCGTAGGCGCCGATGTCGCACGCCGGGCCGCTGGGACGCGGCACGCCGCGCTGGTCGGCGACGGGACACCCCGCTCCGGTCGCGGGCACCTGGTTGATCGCTGCGCTTCCGGTGCCGAGCGAGATCGTCCTGGTCGGACCGCCGTTGTCCTGCAGGGCGCCGAGGTTCGGGTCCCCGGTCGCGAAGCTGGCCGGGCAGCCGGCGCCGTTGAAGCTCAGGTTGTGCCCCCCGTCGAGGATCGATCCTGAGCAGTTGCCGCCGTTGTTCAGCGCCAACAGCGTGTTCTGAGCCGTGGTGGTGGAACCCTGGTCGAACAGCCCACCGGAGACTCCAGCCGACCCCCCGCTTCCGGCGGCCCCCACGGTAGCCGGCGAGGGTCCGCTTCCGCCGTTGCCGCCCGCTCCGCCCGCTCCCGTGCCGTTGCCCGCCACGGTGACGTTCAGCAGCGCGGCACCCACCGCGGCGGTCACGCTCTGTGCGCCCCCGTTGCCACCGGTCCCCCCGTTGCCGCCGTTGCCGCCGGTGCTCGCGCCCGGCCCGCCGTTGCCACCGGCGCCACCGGCGCCGGCCGAGTTCGACGCGAGCGTGCTGTTGGTCGCCGAGAACGGACCTCCGACGCTCGAGATGCCGCCCCCGCCGCCGGCGTCGCCGCCTTTGCCGCCGGTGCCGCCAGCCGCTCCGGCACCGCCCGCGCCGCCATTGGCGCCCGCGCCACCTCCGCCTGAGCTGTTGCCGCTGATCGTGCTCCCGGTGACGGTCAGCGTGCCGCCGACGTTGCTGATCGCGCCCCCGGCACCGCCGGCGCCTCCGGCGCCGCCGGTTGCACCCGCGAGGGACCCGGTGCCTTGAGCGCCGGCGCCAGCGCCGCCGCCCGCGCCGGCCTGGTTGCCGGCGAGCGTGGCCCCGGTCAACCGCAGCGAGCCGGTGTTGAAGATGCCGCCGCCCGCCCCGCCGGAACCGCCGTCGCCGCCGTTGGCCGCGCCGGTGTCCCCCAGCCCGCCGCTTCCGCTGCGGCTGTTGGTCACCGCGGCGTCGAGCAGCGTCAGCGAGCCCTGGTTCAGGATCGCCCCGCCGTCGGCTCCGGGCAGCCCGGGACCGCCGCTCCCACCGGCTGCGCCATCGGGCGCGTGGCCACCGGTGAGCGTGAGGCCAGTGAGCGTCACATTCGCGCCGGCGGCGATCTGGAGCACCCGGTTGCCCAGCGCACTCGCGTCGACCGTGGTCTTGCTCGCGCCGGCGCCGGTGATCGTCAAGTTGGTCACCGTCGATACGACCTGAAGGTCGCCCGCACCAACGGCGCTCGGGCCTCCCAGCGCGTAGCGCCGCTGAGCGAGCACGATCGTGTTGGACCCGAACGCGGCCGGCGCGCAATCCGCGCTCGCGCTACCGGGCGAGTCGACCGCCTCGATCGCCTTGCGGAGCGAGCACATGCCGTCGCCGGAGAATGTGTCGTCGAAGGGCGTATTGACGGTCAGCGTCGCGGCCGCAGCCGGCCCAGCGCTCACGGCGACAACGGCCCCAACCACCAGTGACAGCGTGCGTAGACGCAGCATTTCCAACTCCCAACTCGTTGACCCTCATGGCGCCTGGGTGCGTGAGGTGGCACCAGTGCCTCTATAACGCGGCCGGGGCCGAGAAGTTGCGAATCCCCAGCGCAAACGCCCTCGGCGACCCAGGAGCAAGGCGACCCAGGACCGTGGGTCAGGTCTCGTGCCGGTCGGGCGGCGTCAGATCTTGTGGCGCTCGAGCAGCTTGCGACCGATCACCATGCGCTGGATCTCCGACGTCCCTTCGCCGATCAGCAGCAGTGGCGCGTCGCGATACAGGCGCTCGATCTCGTACTCCTTGGAGTAGCCATACCCGCCATGGATGCGGAAGCTTTCCTCGACGCAGAATCGGCCGGCCTCGGAGGCGAACAGCTTCGCCATCCCGGCCTCGAGGTCTGAGCGCTCCCCAGCGTCCTTCAGCCGCGCCGCGCGGGTGGTCAGCAGTCGCGCCGCATCCACCTGGGTGGCCATGTCGGCGAGCTTGAACTGGATCGCCTGGTGCTGGGCGATCTGCTTTCCGAAAGTCCTGCGCTCTTGGGAGTAGCGCAGCGCGAGCTCGAGCGCCCGCTGGGCGATCCCCACCCCACGCGCGGCGACGTTCACACGTCCCACTTCGAGCGCGTCCATCATCTGCACGAATCCCTGGCCGAGCCCGGCGGCCTCGCCGCCGAGGATGTTCTCGGCCGGGCAGCGGTAACCGTCGAACACCAGCTCGGTCGACTCGACCCCCTTGTAGCCGAGCTTCTTGAGCTTCGGCGGGACATCGAAACCGGCGTACTCGCCGGTGTTGTTCGAGACCCCGGGCTCCTTCTCGGCGATGAAGCAGGTCATTCCCTTGTACCGCGGCTCGGCGTTGAGATCGGTCTTGGTCAGCACGAACACCAGCGATGACAACAGGCCGTTGGTCACCCACATCTTCTGGCCGTTGATCTCGTAGTGCGTGTCGCTGACCTTCTTAGCGGCGGTCTTGATCGCCTGCACATCCGAGCCGCACTCGGGCTCGGACAACGAGAAGGCGGCACGGATCTCACCGGTGGCCATCCGTGGGAGGTAGTTGTGCTTCTGCTCCTCGGTGCCGAACTTCATCAGCAGGTAGGAGCCGATGAAGTGCGTGTTGACGATTCCCGAGATCGAGATCCAACCGCGCGAGAGCTCCTCGACGATCATCGCGTAGGTCGTCAGGTCGAGCCCCATGCCCCCGTACTCCTCGGGGATCGTGACCCCAAACAGCCCGAGCTCCCGCATCTGCTCGACGATCGGCTCGGGGAAGCTGTCCTCGTGGTCGTAGTGCTCGGCGTTCGGGATGATCTGCTCGTCCGCGAACTGGCGGATCATCTCGCAGATCGCCTTCTGTTCGTCGGTCTTGTCGGTGTGGGGCGCGGCGACGGCCATGGTTATCGGTGCTCCTAGGGTGTTACGGGGTGGGGTGGATCCGGGAATGCCGACGGGGATGTTCCGGATAGTGTCACTGCACTATCCGCGGGTCAGCGCCGGGGCGGCGTTCTGCGACTCGGACTTGACGCCGTGGCTCCACGGCGACTCGGGACGCTGCTGGAGCTCGCCGTCGAGCTCGAGATCGATCTTCTCGTTGAAGAAGCACAGCATTCCGGCGATCCGCCCCACTTCCGGCAGCGGATCGGCGTAGGTCCAGATCAAGTCCTTGGCCGTCTCCTCGCCCGAGCCGATCACGGAGTGATACGCGGCGGTCCCCTTGTACGGGCAGCGGGTCACGGTCTCGCTGGGCTCAAGCTCGGCGACCACGTCTTCGCGGGGCACGTACCACCGCGTCGGCAGACTCGTCTCGAACAGCGCGAGGGCACGGTGACTGTCGGCCAGCAGCTCGCCGTCCAGCGATATGCGCACGTGGCGGTCGCTGCGCAGCACATCGACTCGGTGATAGGGGTCGCGGGGATGTACGAGCATCTCCTCGTCCTCCTCCAGCCAGCGATCCATGCGGTTGAAATAGAACGCGATCAGGTCCTTGATCGGCGGCGCTCCCTCGATCGGGTCGGGGTAGTACCACGCGCCTGACTGCACCTCGTGCTCGCCGACGCGAATCGTGTAGTACGACGCCTCGCCCTTCTTCGGGCAGCGCGTGTGACGGTCGCTGGCTTGGAGCAGCTCCGAGCGCACGTCTTCGGGCGGGAAGTAGTAGACCGGTTGCTGTCCTGACTCGTGCAGCAGCAGCGCGCGTCGGCTGTCGGCGACGAACTCGCCCGCGACCTCGACGCGGATCCGCTTGGGGCTCGGGTCGAGGTAGAGCGCACGGCCGGGCGCCGGATGCTCGAAGTTGAACGTTCCCGCCGGCTTACGGCCGAGCGGACCGGTGCCGGTCATGAGGCCCATCGTTTGAGCGTATCAGCGCACCTGCGCCGGACAGTGGCGCGCGATCCTGGCACACTGGCCGCCGCGATGAACTTTGCCCGCGATGTCGTCGACCTGGCTCCCCGCGGGCGCCGGGCGCTGGTCGAGCTCAGCCGCGACGGTGAGCGCCGCGAGTGGTCCTTCGGCGAGCTGTCGGACCGGAGCGCCAGGCTGGCCGGAGCGCTCCAGGCGATCGGGGTCGGCCGGCGCGATGTCGTGATGACGCTGATCGGCAACCGACCCGAATGGGTACTGGCGATGCTCGCCTGCTTCCGTATCGGTGCCGTTGCACTGCCCTGCAACGAGCAGCTGCGGGCCAAGGACCTCCGATTGCGGATCGCGGCCGCGGGCCCGAAGCTGATCCTCGCCGACGAACGCGACGCGGGCGAGCTGTCGCGCGCCGACCCGGACTGCGAGGTGGTCGTGATTCCCGATCAGTCGCTCTACGCGCACGAGCCCGCCGCGGCGGTCGAGCTGGCACCGACTGACCCGTGCCTGATCACGTTCACCAGCGGCACGACCGGCGAGCCCCAGGGGATCGTGCATGGGCAGCGGTACCTGCCCGGGCAGATGCTCCAGGCCGAGCATTGGCTTGACGCGCGACCGGGAGATCTGGTCTGGTGCACGGCGGCCAGCGGCTGGTCGAAGTCGGCCCGCAACGCGTTCATCGCGCCCTGGCTGCGCGGCGCCGCCGCACTGCTCCACGACCAGCGCTTCAACGAGGTCGAGCGACTCGCGATCCTCGCTTCCGAGCGGGTCAACGTGCTCTGCATGGCCCCGACCGAGTATCGGGTGATCGCCAAGCGCGCGGAGCTCGCGCCGATGCCGGCGCTGCGAGGGCTGGTGGCGGCCGGAGAGGCCCTCAATCCCGAGGTTCTACGGGTGTTTCGCGAAGGAACGGGGCTAGAGATCCGCGACGGCTACGGTCAGACGGAGACCGGGCAGCTCACGGCGATGCCGATCGGCGAGCCGGTTCGCCCCGGCTCGATGGGCAGGGCGCTGCCCGGCGTCGAGCTCTCGGTTCAGGAGGACGAGCTGGTGCTGGCGGCGCCCGGTAGTGACCCGACCTTCTTCGTCGGTTACCTCGACGATCAACCGGCCCCGGAACGAGAGCCGTGGCACACCGGCGATCGCGTACGACAGGACGAGGACGGGTATCTCTACTTCGAGGGGCGGACCGACGACGTGATCATCTCGGCCGGCTATCGGATCGGCCCGTTCGAGGTCGAGTCGGCGCTCGTCTCACACGCGCTGGTGGCGGAGGCAGCGGTGATCGCCGCCCCCGACGAGGAGCGCGGAGCCGTGGTGCGCGCCGTGGTCGTACTACGCGACGGCGTCGCGCCGAGCCACGAGCTCGTGGCCGAGCTCCAGGATCACGTCAAGGCGCAGACCGCACCGTACAAGTACCCACGGATCGTCGAATTCGCCGCCGAGCTCCCGAAGACGGCCAGCGGCAAGGTGCGTCGCGGGGAGTTGCGCGGTCAGTAGGAGTAACCGCTGGCCGAGCTCGAGGACGAGGTCGTCGTGGTGGGCGCCGCGGCGGCGCCGCCGGAAGCTGCGCCGGATCCTCCGACCACGAGCGTTCCCTGCATCCCCAGCATCCGATGGTGATCGATCGGGCAGAAGAACGTGTAGCTGCCCGCCTTGGAGGCGTTCACCTTGAGCGTCGCCGAGGCGCCCGGCGCGATGGCCGAGGTGCGGACCAGGCCCGACGGCGTCTGCACGGCGAGCGCGTGGGTCACCTTGCCCGTGTTGTGGACGGTGATCGTGATCGTCCCGGTTTTCGACACCGCGGGGCTGGCGGGCGTGATCTTGAACTCGGTCTCGCTCAGACTGACCTGGCCGCCGGCGGTGCTGACCGGTGTCTTGGTGGCGGCAGGCGTCGCGGTCTTTGGTGCGTTGGTGGTGGTGCTCGACGAACCACAGCCCGCGATCAGTGCCGCGACGGCGAACGGAGCAAGCATGGCGATCCGGGGCATATCGGTCCTCTTTCGGTGGCTTCCACTCACTTGGACGCCACGCGACGCCGAAACGTTCCCGCGTTGTTGCCTGCCGGCGGCGCTAGCCTGAATGACGATGCGCGACCCGCGTCCGGCAATCGGAGTCTGCACCTCCCTCACCGAGGCGAGCTGGGGAGTCTGGAGCCAGACGGCGGCGCTGCTGCCGTTCGGTTACATCACCGCGCTGCAGCGGGCCGGTGCGCTCGCGTTGATGATCCCCCCCGATCCGAGCCTGATCGGTGAGCCGGACGAGGTGCTCGACCGGATCGACGGTCTCGTCCTGGCCGGCGGCAATGACCTCGACCCTTCCAGCTACGGGGCGAAGCCGCATCCGGAGACCCACGGCACGGTCCCCGAACGCGACCGGGTCGAGCTCGCCCTTACCCGGCGCGCAGTGCAGCGCGACATGCCGGTGCTCGGGATCTGCCGCGGCATGCAGCTGCTTAACGTCGCCTTCGGCGGCACCCTGCGCCAGCACCTGCCAGAGGTGCTCGGCCATGAGGAGCACCGGCGCGTCCCGGGCAGCTTCCACGGCTCGGACCATGACGTGCGCCTGCAGGAAGGCTCGCTGGCCGCGCTGGCGGCGGGCGAGCACCTGCACGGCACGAAATCGCACCATCATCAGGGGGTGGACCGGATCGGGGAGGGCTTCGAGGTGACCGGCTACTCGACGATCGATGAGCTGCCGGAGGCGATCGAAGCGCCGGCGCGCCGGTTCGTGCTCGGCGTCCAATGGCATCCGGAAGCCGACGAGCGCAGCCGCGTGATCGACGCACTGGTCGACGGGGCTCGCGCCTATCGCAACGCGCAGGTCTCGGGGTCGCCCGCCTACGAGCTTCGCAGCGGCTGACCGCTCGGCGCTCGCCGTCTCAGGCGGGCAGCGCGACCACGGCGTCGATCTCCACTTGTGCTCCGCGTGGTAGCGCCACCACCCCAACCGCGACCCGGGCGGGCGGATTGGACTCGAAGAACGACGCGTAGACCTCATTGATGGCCGCGAACGAGGACATGTCCGTCAGGTAGATCGTGACTCGGACCGCGTCGCCGAGGCTCGCCCCGGCCGCCTGACACACCGCGCCGAGGTTCTCCAGGCACCGTCCGGCTTGCTCGGCCGGCGTGGCACCGATCAGGTCGCCGGTACGGGGGTCGAGCGGAATCTGCCCCGAGCAGAACAACAGTCCACCGTGGCGAATCGCGTGGACATACGGACCGACCGCCGCGGGGGCGTCGGGGGCGGTTACCGGCTCGCGCTGATGTGGCATTGGCCTCCTTCCGTGTCGGAACCGACAGCCCAAGCCTATTGCCATTGGCAATAGGCGGTCCTGCTTCTCGCTGGGACCGTCGGCGCAAGCCTATTGCGGATTCCTGCTTCGGGGTAGCCTGGTTTGGATGTCGAACCGCCTGGGCGAGGAAACGTCCCCGTACCTGCGCCAGCACAAGGACAATCCGGTCGACTGGTTCGCCTGGAGCGATGAGGCGCTGGCACGGGCCCGCGCCGAGGACCGTCCGCTGCTGGTGTCGGTCGGCTACTCGGCCTGCCACTGGTGCCACGTGATGGAGCGCGAATCGTTCGAGGATCCGGAAATCGCGGCGCTGATGAACGAGCGCTTCGTGTGCGTGAAGGTCGACCGCGAGGAGCGTCCCGACGTCGACGCGGTGCTGATGGAGGCATGCCAGGCGATGAGCGGTCAGGGAGGCTGGCCGTTGAACGCCTTTCTGACCCCCGAACAGGCCCCGTTCTACGCCGGCACCTACTTTCCGCCGCAGTCGCGCCACGGGATGCCGAGCTGGCGGATGGTGCTCGAGGCGGTGGCCGACGCTTGGGATCAGCGGCGCGAGGAGATCCGGGAGCAGGGGGCCAAGGTGTTGCGCTCGCTCGGCGCGAGCGCACGGCTGGAGCCCTCAGGCGAGCCGATCGCCGACGCGGACCTGATCGACGCGGTGGCCGCGCTCGGACACTCCTACGACAAGTCGGGCGGCGGCTTTGGCCGGGCGCCGAAGTTCCCGCAGTCCTCGACGATCGAGCTGCTGCTGGCGCGCGGCGAGCGCGAGATGTCACTCGCCGCGCTGCTGGCGATGGCCCAGGGTGGGATCTACGACCAGATCGGTGGCGGCTTCTCACGCTACTCCGTCGACGCCACCTGGACTGTCCCGCACTTCGAGAAGATGCTCTACGACAACGCCCTGCTGGCGCGCGCCTATCTGCATGGTTGGCAGGTCTCCCGCGATCAGCGCCTGCGCCGGGTGTGCAGCGAGACGCTCGACTGGGCGCTGCGCGAGATGCGCGGGCCCGAGGGCGGCTTCTACTCGGCGCTCGATGCGGACTCCGAGGGCGTCGAGGGAAGGTTCTACGTGTTCACGCTGGCGGAGCTGAATCGCGTGCTCGGTCCCTCACTCGCGCCGGAGGCGATCGCCTACTTCGGCGCGACCGAGCGCGGGAACTTCGAGGGAGGATTCAACGTGCTCCAAGGACGAGGCCCGGAGCCGGGCCGACTCCCGGAGATCCGTTGCAAGCTGTACGGAGCTCGCTCGGAGCGGGCGCGCCCGGGGCTCGACGATAAACGCCTGACCGCTTGGAACGCGCTGATGATCTCCGCGCTGGCTCAGGCGGGCGGCGCTCTGGCACGCGAAGATTACGTGCGAGCGGCTGTGCAATGCGCCGAGTTCGTGTTGCACGAGCTGCGCGACGGCGCCGGGCGCCTATTGCGGACGTGGAAGGACGGCCGGGCCGCGATCCACGGCTACCTTGAGGATCACGCGTTCCTGC
>Ga0209839_10000260_pt1 | contig 27308 bp, 22 predicted proteins | sample OrgsoiDNA2013050_FD_185800 | JGI IMG/M metagenome (GOLD analysis project Ga0209839, IMG submission 185800) | Permafrost soil microbial communities from the Arctic, to analyse light accelerated degradation of dissolved organic matter (DOM) -... | ecosystem: Environmental > Terrestrial > Soil >... | reverse complement strand
CGCTGCCGGGCGTGCCCGCGCGGCCGGCCGTCACCGCGCCGAGCCGGGCCCGCCGGCCGAGGTCGCTCAGGGCCCGGCGCAGCGGCGCCGCGCCGAGGTCGTCCGCGGCGGCCACGGCCAGCGTCCACTGACGCTGTGCCTCGTCCCGGTGACCGGCCTCCGCGAGTGCCTCGGCGAGCCGCCAGCGCGACCGGGCGGCCTCGTAGACAGAACCAGACCCGAACGCATCGAGTACCGCCTGCCACGCCGCGGGATCGTTATCGCCCTGCGCGCGGCGCAACTCGGCCTCCGCGCGCGCCAGCCAGCCCCGCCCCTCTACGCCGAGGGCGAGTCGCGGGCGGCCGCGGTTGCCGGCCCCGGCTCTCGCGAACTCGACCACCCGTCTCGCCTCCTGGACCGCCTCCTGCTCGCGGGCGGCGTCGCCGCTCCCGCGCGCCGCCGCGGCCTGGTCGGCGAGGGCGGCCAGCCATACCGCGGCCGGCCGGATCAGCTGCGGCGCCGCGGGGCCGTCCCACGCGACCGTCGCGCGGATGGTCGCCGCCGACTGCGCCAGCGTGGTCTCGACGTCGCCCTGCCAGTAGGCGTGCTCGGCCAGCAGCCCGCGGGCGATGTACTCGACGAACTGATCCCGGGCGATGAACGGCTCCAGCCAGGGCAGCCGCGCGTCGACCGTGTCACCGCCCCGCCTACCGCCCCGCCCACTTCCCCGGGCCACGGCGATGAACATGGCCATCGCCGACAGTCGCGCCTCGGCTTCGCTGGCGACCCGGACCGCGAATCCGTCGGCGATCTCCTGCGCGTGGTCCCAGGAGCCGTCGGCGAAATGCGCCAGGTAATGCAGGTACTGCAGGTCATACCCGTACGGTGCCATCGTGAGGCCCGCCTGGTCGGCCCGCAGGATGCCCTCGTGCGCCGTGGCCCTCGCCGCCGCCAGGTTGCCGCGCTCCAGGTGAATCCTGGCTAGCTGGAACGCGGCGCGCAGCTCCACCCCGAGCACCTCGGCCCGGCGGGCCTGGGCCAGCGCCCTGGAGTACGACGCGACGGCCGTCTTGATCCGGCCGCTGCGCTCGGCCAGCAGGCCGAGCGTCACCAGCGCGTCGGCCACCACCCACGGTGCACCCGCAGCCCGGCCCGCGGCCCGGGCCTCCTCGGCGACCGCGCGGGCCTGGCCGGTCTCCCGGTCGGAGAGCAGCGTCCTGGCCAGCGTCGCTAGCGCGCCAGCCCGTTCGCTGCTGGCTGGCTCGGCCGGCAGCGCGGCCACCGCCGCGCGCGCGGCCGCCAGCGCCTCGGCATCCTCGTCGAGGTCCTGCAGGAACAGGGCCAGCCGCTCGTTGGCCCGGCTCACCAGCACCGGATCGGCGGCCGGGCCCAGGAAGCTCAGCAGGCTGCGCAACTGCTGGACGGCGCGGCTGATATCACCGGTGTCGGCCGCGGTCAGGGCCGAGCGCAGCGCGAGGTCGCCGCGCTCGATGCCGCCGATCTTGGCTGGCTCGCTGACCCGGTCCCACAGCGACAGCGCCAGGTCGTAGTGCCGGTGCGCCTCCCCCGGCGCGGTCAGCCGCTCGGCCTCCTCGCCGGCCAGCACCGACGCCGCGAACGCCCCCGGTATGTCGTGACTGGCCAGGGCGTGGTGCGCCAGCTCGGCCGCCGAGCCCGGCGCCTCCGCGAGCCGGCGGTCGTCGGCGATTAGCTCCGCCAGCAGGGCGTGCAGGCGGGTCCGCTCGCCGGGCAGCAGGTCCGCGTAGATGGCCTCGCGCAGCAGCGCATGGCGGAACGACAGGCCGTGCCCGTCGGGGATCAGCAGCTGCAGGACGACCGCCTCCCGCACGGCGTCCTCGTATTCGGGGGCGGGCAACCCGGACGCCCGCATGACCAGCTCGTCGTCGACGTGCCGGCCCGCCACCGCCGCGACCCTGAGCACCCGCTGCGCGGCGGCCGATAGCCGCTCCGTCCTGGCCAGCAGCAGGTCGGCCAGCCCGGCCGGCAGCATGGCGCTGCCGGGGGCGGCGGCCAGCAGTTCCTCGGCGTAGTAGGGGTTGCCCTCCGCGCGGTCGATCAGGCTCGCCAGGACCTGCGGCGCGAGCCGGCCGCCGGACAGCATGATCAGGTGCTCGAACATCGCCGCGGAGTCCAGCGGGCGAAGGTCGACCGCGGTGACGCTGGGCAGCCGCAGCAGCTCGGTGACGACCGACCGGAGCGGGTGCTTGCGGTGCAGGTCGTCGGTCCGGTAGGTCGCCACCAGGGCGATCCGCTCCCGGTGCAGCACCCGGCTCAGGAAGGTGACCAGATCACGCGTCGAGCGGTCGGCCCAGTGCAGGTCCTCCAGGACGAGCAGGACCGGAGCGGCCTCGGCGAGCTCGGCCAGCATGCCCAGCACCGCGCCGAACAGCTGCTGCCGGGCCATGCCCGGCAGGTCCCCGCCATCGGGGTGGATGGCCTGGCGGTCGGGCAGCAGCTGAGACAGCACCGGCCGCGCGGCGAGGGCCTCCAGCAGCGGGCCGCCGGCCGCCGGCCGGGTGGCCGCGTCCCGGAGCGCGTCGGCGAGCGGCAGGTACGGAACCGTGTCCGCTAGCTCCGCGCAGCGCCCGGACAGCACCGTGAAGCCGCGGCCGGTCGCGGTCGCGGCGAGCTCGGTGACCAGCCGGGTCTTGCCCACGCCCGCGTCACCGCTGACCAGCACGACGACGGGCTGACCGGACTCGGCCGCGGCCAGCAGCTCAGTCAGGCGGCCTAGCTCCCCGGATCTCCCGACGAGCGGTGTCTGGGAAGTTTGCAGCACATCCCCAGTATCCCCGCCGCGTCAGACATTTCCCGCCCCCCGCCCACCACGACAGGGAAGGAGGCCATCCAGTAAAACAGAACCAGACCAGGACCTGGTCAATTACGTGAGCAACACCCCTGCTCAATAACGGGGTCTGGCGCAGGTTGTGTGGACGCCTGCGGAGAGTGGTTTTTCCTGTCCAGAGCCGCTGCAGGTTCGGTTGCTCAGGGGCGGGCTGGTAGCGATCTCATAGCTGCATGCGCATGGGTACGGCCGTTCTGTCACGATCTCGGACCGGCGAGGATCATGATCATGAAGAACGGCCGTGGGAGTCATGGTGGTGTACCGGGTCACCGACGGGGAAGCCCGTGTCCTTTATCTGCTCTTCCCGCACCTGAGGGGCCTGCACCTGGACCAGGCCGAGAATCTGGGCGGCAGCGTGCGGATCGTGGCGCGGCCGGCGGCGGAGACGGCAGCGTGTCATGGGTGCGGGATGTTCTCGGGGCGGGTGCATGCCCGCTATCTGCGCCGCCTGCGTGATCTGGCCTGCGGGGGCCGGCCCGTGACGGCAGGGCTGGAGGTGCGCCGGTTCTGGTGTCCCACCGCAGGCTGTGAGGTGAGGACGTTCGCCGAGCAGGCGGACAGGCTGACTCAGCGTCACCAGCAGCGGACGGCGGGGCTGCGCGGCGTGCTGGAGGCGGTCGCGCTCGCGGTGGCCGGGCGTGCCGGAACTCGCCTGGCCGCCGTGCTGGGCGTGCTGGTCTCGCGCTGCACGCTGATCCGGCTGGTGCGGCGTCTGCCCGCCCCGGAGTTCGGCCTGGTCACGGTGCTGGGCGTAGACGATTTCGCCAGAAGGCGCGGGCAGTCCTGCGGGACGATCCCGGGGAACATGGATGATCACGCTGTCATCGGCCTGCTGGACGACCGGGAGGCCGCCAGCCTCGCCGGGTGCCTGAAGGCGCATCCCGGCGCGAAGGTGATCTGCAGGGACCGGGCCGGCGCATACGCCTCCGGCGCCCGGGAGGGAGCACCTGATGCCCAGCAGGTCGCGGACCGCTTCCACCAGTGGCAGAACCTCGGGGAGGCGGTAGAGAAGGTCGTCATCGCCTGCCGCGGCGACCTGCGCGAACCCGGGACCGCGGCGCAGGGGGCCGAAGATGCGCCGCCGGCCGGACCAGTGGCTCCGCCGCAGGAGCCCGGCGGGTTCCGGGATGCGTGCGGGCGGGAACGCGCTGTCGTCACACGTCACCGTGAACGGCACGCCGCGGTGCACGCCCTGCTCAGGCGAGGCCTCCCGGCCGCCGCGATCGGCCGCGAGCCGGGCCCGGGCCGCCATACCGTCGACCGGTTCGCCAGCGCCGCCAGCATCGAGGCGATCTTGCTCAAGTCCGCCCACCGGGCCGCTGTCCCTGATCCCTTCAAGCCCTGCCCGGGCCAGCGGCGGAACGCGGGGGTCACTAACACCGCCGTCCTGCACGCCGGGCTCCAGACCCGGGGATGGGAGGGCAGCGTGCAGGCCGTACGCCGCTACCTGCGACAATTCCGGCCCGCAGCCGCCGGCGCCCGGCAGCCGGGACATGCCTCCGGCGCACAGCTCCGGTGACCCCGCCCCCGCCGAAACCCCGCCGGGTCGTCCGGTGGATCATGACCCGCCCCGGCCACCTGACCGACGACGACGCCACCCAGCTGAGGACGATCCCGGCGCGCAGCCCGCAACTTGACGCCGCCGCCCGGCACGCCGCCAGCTTCGCCACCATGATGACCAGCCGCGAAGGCATCCGCCCGGGCGAGTGGATCGCCGGCGTCCGGGCCGGCACCCTTCCCGCCCTGCACACCTTCGCCAGCGGGCTCGAACGCGACCACAGCGCCGTCCAGGCCGGCCTTACCCTCCCCTGCAGCAGCGGCGCTGTCGAAGGCCACGTCTGCAAAGTGAAAATGATCAAGAGAAGAATGTACGGCCGCGCGAACTTCGACCTCCTGCGCAAGATGGCACTGCATAACTAAATCACTGACCGTGACTGCTCCACGCAACCTGCGCCAGACCCCAATAACGTGATCGCCGACAGGCAGGCGCTCGTCACCGAGGCGCTGCGCCAGTACCTTGCCCAAGCCGGGCGCGGCAATTACCGAACTTGACGACCCGCTTACGCTGGGGAAATGCGCCAGTTATGGAACTATAACTCTACAGATAGCTATATTTAGCATAAACGCCACGTTATATTGACTAACGGCGCCGGTTAGAGTTCCGAGCCGCGAAGGAGGTTTCCGCTAGCCCATGATCTTACGGAACTGGAGTTCCGTCCGACTTTAGACGAAATGCTTACCGGGGAATTGCTTACGGGGCTCGGGGTGTGGCTGTCACTATTACGGGGTATCTTTGCGTAGCCTCTTGGCGGTTATCCGCGCAACGCCTGCTGCTCGTTCCCGGCGCACTATGGTTCCGTCTTCATCCAGGAAGTCTATCCATTCGCCGGTCTCCTCGAAGCGATCTGCGGTGACAGTGGCGAAATGCTCATCGGATACGTAGAATACGCGCCACTTCCTGCTGCTGTTTTCCACGGAGTTCTCCTCGGGTGCGTTAGCTCTGAAGTTCTCGAAGTTAGCGGTTGCCATTACCGGGACTCTCGCACTCACCGCGATGACACCGGCACTGGCTGCGTCAGCCGCTACCAGTTCGCCTCGGCCCAGTTTTGCCTCCCAGGCGACATCATTCCAGAACTCGACGATCTCCGCAGCGCTCCGCCGCGCTCCCGGCGGGAAGCGCACCGGCTCCGGGCAAGTCGAATGGCGCCAGTACGGCCACCTCGCCGTCGTCATGACAGTACCTGCCACGGCCAAGGGATCTACTCTCGCACCGAACGTGGCGGACAGTTGCCCTGCGCCGCTTATCGGCACTCGATGGAGCTGCGTCTACGACGAGATCAGCTTCGGCGGAACCCGCCTGCAGTTCACTGACGCCGGGCCCTACCAGGACCTCCATTATTACGGGGGCAATGAGTGGGACACTAACTCCTGGAGCAATACTCGCGGGCAGCGTGCCTGGCTCAACGAGTTCGCGAGTCACAGTGATTCGGGGTTGTCTCTCTGCATGACGGGCAACGCTCACGCGGGTAACGTCGCGTCAAACCCGGCTGGCACGCCGCTGCTGCAGCGCTCCGCCGCCGGGCGGATCGTGAACGTCTCCAGCGCGATGGGGTCACTCGGTGAATGGTCGGACCCCGAGTCGCCGCTGGTGAAGTTCGCACCCGTCGCGCTGGCCTACAACTCCTCCAAGACGGCCCTCAACGCGATCACGGTGGCCTACGCCCACGCGCTGCGCGGCAGCGGGATCAGGGTCAACTCCGCCGACCCCGGCTACGTCGCCACCGACCTCAACGGTCACAGCGGATACCGCAGCGTGGCCGAAGGCGCACAGAGCATCGTCCAACTCGCCATGCTGACCGACGGCGGACCGACCGGGAGTTTCCTCTCAGACTCCGGCCCAGTGCCCTGGTAATCCCAGGAACCGATCCCCTAACGTGCGTGTACCGCACTTGCGCCACGCCGCGTTCAGCGCGCCCCGCCGCCTGACCTGCCCCAGCAAAGCACCATCACAATTCAGTCGTGCACCCCCCACCTCCCCGCCCCCGCCCGCCAGACGTCAGGGGCCGGACCGCAGGCGCTGCAGCGTGCCTGCCCACTGGCCGGCCGCAGCGGCCGCGTTCCACTTCACCGCCCCGGCCAGGTCCCTGGCCCGCTCGGTCACCGTGTAGTCGCCGCGCGCGGCGATCCGGCGCATCGCCAGGTCAAGGTCGTTGCCACTGGCCTCGAGGACGAGCGAGAAGTCGCGGCGCACCGGGGCGCACAGGTCATATCCCAAATCGCGGTGCAGCCGCGGAAACAGCGGCTTGTACAGCCGGGCCCGCTCATGGAGCCCGGCGGAATGCGACATCGGATTCTTCGGCCGCTCGCGGATGTAGCCGGGCAGCAGGTCCGCGAACGCCTCGCGCAGGATCCACTTTTCCTGCCCGTCGCGCACTTTCAGCCTCATGGGCAGCCGCATGGCCAGCTGCACCAGCGACAGGTCCAGGAACGGCACCCGCGCCTCGACACCGTGGCCCATGCTGATGCGATCGACGCGCTGCAGCTCCGTTCGGGCAAGGTTGCTGATTTTGTGCAGGAACAGTCGCCGGGCCTGCTCCGGGCTGGTCCGGTGATACATCGGGTAGCCGCCGAACAGCTCGTCCGAGCCGTCCCCGGTGAGCACCACCTTGATCCCCGCGTCGTGGATGCGCCGGAACAGCGGCACGCAGGCCACGGCGTTGATGATGTCGCCGTACTCGGTGAGCTCCGACATCGCGATGGCCTCGCGGACGGTGGCCAGGCGGATCTCGCGCGGCGAGATCTCGATGACCTCGTGCGGCACTCGCAGGTCGGCGCAGAGCCGCCGGGCGTAACGCAGGTCGTCGCTGCCCGGCGCGCCCACCGTGAACGCGACGCAGTTCGGGTGCATGTCCGCCGCGTGCAGCAGCACCAGCGAGCTGTCCAGGCCGCCGGACAAGATCACGCCCACCGGCAGGTCGGTGTCCACCCGGACGCGGACGCTGTCCTCGAACGCGGCCCGGACGAGCTTGGCCGCCTGCTCCGGGTCCTCGACCGGCTCGGCGTCGGCGCCCAGCGCCAGCAGGTCCACGTAGGCGCTGAGCTCGGGCCCGCCGTCGGCGGCCGCCCAGCCGTGCTGGCCCGGCGGGACCTCGTGTACCGGCGCTCCGAGCGGGACCAGCGCCTTGATCTCCGACGCCACGTGCAGGCGGCCGCCGCGGTGCGCCCAGTACAGCGGCTTGACCCCGAGCGGATCCCTGGCCAGGTAGACGCGCCGCGCGGCCGTGTCGGCGATCGCGAACGCGAACTCGCCGCGGAACCTGCCGACGGCCTGCTCGCCCCACTGGCGCAGCGCCTCGAAGATGACCTCGGTGTCGCTGACGCCGCGAAACGACCGGCCCAGGCCCAGCAGCTCGGCCCGCAGTTCCCGGTAGTTGAAGAGCTCGCCGTTATAACACAGCACCCACCGGCCGCCGGAAGAGGTCCACGGCTGCACCGCGTGGGCGCGATCGACGATCCGCAGTCGCTGGGTGCCCGCCAGGAGGCCGGGCTGGCGGCGGACCTCCAGCGACTCGCCCCGGGGGGCCAGCACGTCGAGCATGTGCTGGAAGATCGTGTTACCGCCGTCCGTCTCCAGGTCCCCCGGGCCGAGCAGGAGCGCGATCCCGCACATCGGTCAGCCGCCCGTCCGGGACACCGGCACCAGGCGCGAACCGTAGCTCACGCCGGGCCGCAGGCACACGTGCCAGGCCTGGCCCTCGTCAATGACGTTGATGTCCCCGGTCGCCTGGCGCTCCAGGAGGACCCGCTGCAGGACCCGGTGCGCACCGAACCGGCGGAACCAGGCCATCTCCACGTCCGCCGCCTGCCCCACGCAGTGCGAGCTGGGCAGTAGCGCGGCATAGCCGAGCGCCCGCAGCCGCCGCTGGTGCTCGACGCTGCGGGCCAGGCTGGTGACCCACAGCGGCGGCGTGCCGGGCGGCGCGAGCTCGGCGAACCGCACCGCGATCTGGTTCAGCAGCGCCACCGCCTGCGGCCGCGCCCGGGCGAGCCACAGGCCCGCCGTCATCGGCCTGCGACCGGGCATGGCGCGCCGCTCGACCGATCGGGCCGCCCGGCCGACCAGGGACGCGGCCTGATGCCGGTACCGGAACCGCAGCAGTCCGCCCTGGCGGAGCGCGTCGAGGTCCAGCAGCTCGGCGGTGTTCAGCACGGCGTCGTCGGTCGGGTAGGCGGCCTGGCGGCCCCACCACATCGCGTCGATCTGCGCGAGCAGCGAGATCCGGATCAGGGACGCCAGGCTCGTGGCCGAGCCACGTGCGCTGGGCTGATAGCTCCGGACCTCTAACAGCAGCCGTTCCAGCGCCCCGGCAGCGCCCTGCGGGGTCTGGGCCAGGACCGCCGCGATGTCGGGCGCCGCGAGCCGCCCCGGCAGGAACCTGACGGCCAGCCGGGCACTGGCTCCGGCGCCATCTCGTTCAAACGAGGCGACCAGGTCGGTCACCGCCGAGCGGTAGGCGGTCAGGTCGGGTTCCCGCGCTGGGGCGTACCCGGCCGCGGCACCACCTTGTACCGCCAGCCCGGCCCCCGGCTCGGGTCCGTTGGCTAGCCACATTGTCACGAGCTCTCCCCCGCTGGCTCGGCTCCTTAGCTCTGGGCTCAGATTAGCTCCGAGCTCAAACACAGAGAGTAACAGCTTGACTCCTGAAAGTGACGCAACTGTGCTGCGTCGCGGCTTGACTGAGCCGCTAGCCGTGCAGCAGGACCTGCGGCGGCTGGTCCGGCACCGGGCGCGTGAGCCGCTGGCCGAGCCACCCCAGCGATTGCGGCAGCTCCCGCTGCCAGCTGCCGAAGTTGTGGCCGCCCTGCGCCAGGATGAGCGAGTAGCCCCGCATGGGCGGGTGAATCAGCCGCAGGAAGGCTCGGGTGCCCGGGTAGGTTTTCTCGCCCACCCGGCTGGAGGTGACGAGCAGCGACACCGGCGGAGCGGGCAGGTGAGCGAGCCGCCAGCCGAGATCGTTCTCGTGCCGGTAACCGAAGCTGCCGCCGTAGAGATTGCCGGTCGTGTTGTCGCGGAGCGCGACGTAGTAGCCGGCCAGGGACACCGCGGACCGGAACTGGTAGGGGTTCAGCATGGCCAGCTTGGCCGCGCAGTACCCGCCGGTGGAGTAGCCGATCAGGCCCCAGGCCGAGGCCAGGTGCTGGACGCGGAACGACTGTTCGATCGCTCGCGGCACGTCCTGGGCAAAGAACGATTCCACTTGCGGGCCCGCCGGGATGTTGGTGCACTCGGTGTCCCGCGGCATCACCACCGACACGTTCATCATGACGTAGACGGCCGGCGGCATCCGGCCGGCCGCGACCAGGCGGACGGCCTCGGACGGCAGCGCCAGGCGCTTGACGATGCTCCAGGACGCGCCCGGATATCCGGTGAGCGCCAGCACGACGGGGAAACGGGCGTGGGCGTAGGCGCGCTGGAAGTACTGCGGCGGCAGGTAGACGTAGTCGCCGCGGGCGGTGATCCCGGTTCGCTGGCCGGTCATCGACACCAGCAGCAGCCGGCCGACGACGGCAGCGCTGCTGCTCACGCGCTTGCTGAGGCCGCCGAGGCCGGGACCTGGGTGGCCCGGGCCGAGCGGAGCCGCGGCGGGGCCGCCCCGCGCGGCGACCCCCCGCGGGCGCAGCCCGGCGGCCGCGGCATACCTGGGCGCCTCGGCCGGCAGCACCTGGCCGCCCGGCACGGGCCCCGGCTCGGTCATGTCGATCACGAGCGGGCGCGCCCGGCCACCGCCCCCGCCGCCCGCGGCGCCCGGCCGGGTCGCGGCGGCCGCCACCGTCGGCGGGCTGGCCCCGCCCAGGAGCTGTGTCCAGGATCCGTAGAAACCGAAATAGCCGTTCAGGCAGACCAGGAAGGCCGCGATCACGAGCAGCTGGCTGCCGGCGATCAGTCCCAGGCGGGCAGCGAGGTGCGTGGCTCGCCGGCCCGTGATCCGGGGCCACGCCGCGACCACGCCGGCCACCGAGGCCACGGCGGCGACGATCATCAGGATCTCGAACCAGCCGCTGTCCAGCCCCATTGCCGGACCTCCCTATCTCGCCCATCTCGGTGCTGCGGCCAGCGCGGCGGGAGCCGCCAGCGCGGCGCCTATCCAGTCGAGGACGGGGGCCAGCGGCCAGCGCCCGGAACCGAGGCCGGCGGAGGCAGCGCGCATCGGGGGCCGCGCCAGCGCCGCGAGCCCGGCGGCCTGGCCGAGGCCGGCGGCGTCGCCGGGCCCGGCGAACAGCACCGACAGCGGCTGCGGCGGCAGGTGCCGCAGCTGCCACATCAGGTTGTCCTGACGGCGGAGCTGCGGGCTGCCGCCGGCCGTGCTGCTGCCAGGAGGGCCGGTATAGCTGCCGCGCGGTGCCACGGCGACCGAGAACACCGTGGAGTCGTCCAGGGCGAGCTGCAGCGAGCAGTAGCCGCCGGACTGGTCGCCGAGCAGCGCCCACTGGCTCGCCGAGGTACTGGCGCCCACCGCCGTCTGCAGCACCCGCGGCACGTCCTGGGCGAAGAACGTCTGCGCCTGGATTCCGCCCGGCTGGTCCAGGCAGCCCTGATCGGACTGGCTCAGCCCGGCGGCCACGAAGAGCAGGATGACCGGCCGCAGCCGGCCGACGGCGATCTGGGCGGCCGCGGCACCGGCCAGGCGGCGCGCCCCGTACGGCGAGCTGTCGTTGGATACCTGGTCGGTGATGACAACGATCACTGGGTAACGCTGGCCCTGGCCGTATCCGGCCGGCAGGAAGAGGCGGCCGGGGACGGCCAGGCCCGAGAGCGCGCCATGGATCTCGACGCGCTCCAGGCGGCCGCCGGCCCGCGGCACGCCCGGCACGGTGACGGCCGACGTGCCCAGCACGACCACCGGATCGGCGGTGCCGGAGTTGCCGCCGGCCGCCGCCCGGACCGTCCCGCCGCCGGTATCGGAGCCCACCAGGTCAGCCCAGGAGGAGTAGAAGACCAGGGAGTTGTTGACCAGGACGAACACCAGGCTCAGCACGCTGGCCTGCAGGGCGCACAGCACCGCGGCCCGCAGCGCGACCCGACGCGCTCCCCGGCCAGCCAGCCGCCCCCAGCCGAGCAGGATCACCGCCAGGAGTACCGCGACTGTCACGCCTAGCAGTAATGCCAGTGCCGGGCTGGTCAGTCCCACCCGATCAGCCCCACTGGCTCAGGTCCACCCGTGTGCCCCACGGTTTCAGTTTTAGCACGAAAAGGGACTTCCGGGCCCGGGCCAGGCATTAGCCTGACCGCGGCTTACCGGCACCTTTACCGTCCGCCGCCCGTGTCCGTGATCGTGAAGCCTTTTGGGGGCCCAAGCCCCCAAAAGGCTTCACGATCACTTCCCAAGGTCAGTCCCGATCCTGTCCGGGGCGGCCCCGGCGCCCGTTACCCGGCGACGTTTCTCTTGGCGCCCTGGCGGCCGTCAGGTCCCATTCCCCAGCTGATAACGCGCCGGGGGCGGATGCGGATGACCTCGCCGCTCTGGTACGGGCTGGGCGGGGTCTGGCCGGTCAGGGCCTCGCCGACGCCCCGGACCTCGAGGCAGCGGACATTCCAGGGATCGAACGACACGATGTCGTCCACGACGAAGGCGACCTTGCCGTTGGCGGCGACGTTGTGGAACTTACGGGTGCTGCCGAGGTCGCGGCCGCGGATGCTGATAACCCCCGTCGCGGGGTCGACCTCGAAGCCGACCGGGCTGTTTTGCAGCGTCCCGTCGGGGGCGAGGGTGGCCAGCCGCCCCAGGCGCTGGGAACGCAGGTAGTCGAGTTCTGCGTCAGTGAACACCATGACAAGCTCCTTGCTGGTCTTCGGATTTCTGCTGGTTAGAGAGTCTCATCCCGACGGCTGGTGAGCAGTTTCCCGTGGCCGCTGCTGACGGACTCGGGCCAGGAAGAGGGTGACGCCCAGCCCTGCGACCATCGGGGTCCACCAGGTCCACGGGCCCCGCCAGGAGGCCTGGGAGGCGAATGTGAGGGTCGCCGCGGCGAGGGCGGTCGCGGTGAGGCTTGACCAGCTCCTGGATGCCGTTATGAGCGCCACTGCCAGCACGGGCCACAGGTAGTAAGCGACCATCACGGGCTCGAACACCGAGCGAAGCGCCAGGGTCACCGCGACCCACCACAGCAGCTCCTGGAGAATCTCCGGGCTCCATTGCGCCGCATGTCGCGCCGGGCGCCAGCGGCGCCCGGCGGCGAGCGCGCATCCGCAGGCCGCGAGGATGGCCAGGACCCTGGCGGGTCCGGAAGCGACCGCTCCGTGAGTCAGGTGCGGGGCCAGGAATATCCACGGGGTGAGGTGGTCGACCGCCGGCCAGTTGGGCTGGCGGGTCACCGCGCTGAAGGTGGCTTTCCAGTTCGCTGCGGCCGCGGCGCCCAGCAGCAGCGCACCAGGGGCAGCGGCCCTGGCGAGAAAGCCGGCCAGCCGCCGGGGCGGAATGGCCATCATGATGACGGGCAGCGCGAGCAGCACGAGCGGCTGCACCGCGGCCGCCGCCCCGATCAGCCACGCGGATCGCCCGGGTCTCGAGCAGGACAGCGCCAGGATGCCAAACAGGAGCAGCCCCACGGCCACGGCGTCCTCTGGATGTCCCCATCGCACCGAGACGCCCCACAGGGCAACCGCCCCCGCGGCGGCCAGCAGTGCGCGCTTTGACCGGGGCACGCCCAGGTGGTCGGCGATCGCGTCGGCGGCGAAGAGCGCCACGGCCGAGATAGCGATCTCGTAGGGCCCGGCGAGCAGCCACGCGCCTGGATGGGCGTTGTGCGCGCCCTGAACCCGGAGCGAGAGTCCCGCTGCGTCGATGACGGCCACGACCGGGATCAGGATCACGGCCGCGCCGGGGAAAGTGATCAAGCCGGTGGGCCGCGTGTACAGGCCGCTCCAGTCCAGCTGCAAAACTCGCCGGGCCGCGACCAGCGTCCCCCACAGGTCGTCCGGAAGCGACCAGACCGACCTGCCGACCAGCTGAGGTCCCCACCAGATCGTCGAGGCCATCCCGAAGGCCACCAGGCCGGCCGTGGCGAGCACCGGAAACAGCCGCCGGGCCAGCCACGGCAGCGGCACGGACGCGGGCCCGGCGCCGCTGACGGCCCCGGACGCCGTCAGCGAGCCGGTCACCGCCGGGTCCCGCTCACGCGTCGCGCAGCCGGAGCAGCAGGCCGCCGGCGAGCAGCGCCGCCGCGGCCCAGGCGGCGAGCACGCCGAGGCCGCCCCAGGGGCTGATCGGCAGGCTGTGCAGGCCGGTGGTGGCCTGGATGGCGAGCCCGGCGTTCATCGGCGCATACCGCTCGATGCGCTGCTGCCAGTGCGGGTTGCCGGCCACGACGGCGGCGATGATCGGGGCCAGGTAGAGCAGGCCGAGGACGACCCCGATGGCGGCCGCCGAGTCCCGCACGCTGGCGGCGATGCCGAGACTGAGCAGGGCGATCAGGGCGAGGTAGAGGACCGAGCCGGCGGCGGCGCGCAGCACCGGCCCGTCGGCCAGGGACAGCACCCGGAAGCCGCGCGCGGCGGTAAAGCCGCGGCCGGGCAGGATGAGCCGCCCGGCCAGCAGGGAGCCGGCGACGCCGATGGTCCCGGCGGCCAGCACCAGGCCGCCGACGATGGCCGCCTTGGCTGCCAGCACGGCGGACCGCCGCGGCACCGCCGTCAGGGTGGTGCGGATCATGCCGGTGCTGTACTCGGTGCTGATCGCCAGCACGGCCAGGATGGCGACGACCGCCTGGCCGAACTCGACCCCGGTCAGGCTGAGCTTGGCGGTGTCCACCGCGCAGGCGATGCCGGGCGGGCAACTGGTGGCGGCCGTCGCCGCGGCGCTCACGGCCACGGTCGCCGCGATGGTGGCCACCAGCAGCCAGATCGTCCCCGGCACCGTGCGCAGCTTGGTCCACTCCGCGCACAGCGCGCCGCGCAGGCCGGCCCACTCGCCGCGGGCTGCCTGCGGCAGGGCCGCCCGCGCGGCGGGCAGCGGGTGGCTCATGCGTCCCTCCGGCGGAGCAGGTAGACGGCCAGGCCCAGGGCGACCGCGGCGTAGCCGCACAAGACGGCGAAGCCGGCCCACGGCGCCAGCGGGAAGTAGCCGCCCGACGGCGAGTAAAGAGCGGTGACCTGAGGGTAGCGCGGAGTGCTCTGCTGGATGGCGAAGGCGGCGGCCGGGGTGAGCCGCAGCAGCCAGTCCGCGGCGCCGACGGGCAGGACGGAGGCCACCGCGAGGATGTACGGCAGCACGATCGTCACGATTGCGACAGTAACGGCGGCCGCGCTGCGCCGCAGCACGGCGCCGAGGGCGAGGGCCAGGACGGCGGCGACGGCCAGCAGCGCCGCGGTGCCGGCCACCACGCGCACCTCGGTCAGCCATGACACCGGCAGCACGTACGCGCCCTGGTTGCGCGCCAGCCGGGCCCCGAGCAGGAGCGCGACGACGGCGGCGGCCAGCCCGGCCACGAAGGCGACCGGGCCGATCACGAGGGCCTTCGCCGCCAGCACCCGGCCCCGCCGCGGGCTCGCGGCGAGCGTGGTGCGGATCAGGCCCCGCCGGTACTCGGCGGTGATGAACATCGTCGCCACCACCACCACCGCGATCAGCCCGGCGAACGCGCCCACGAGGTGCTCCTCAATGGTCGCAGTGGGGAAGGCCGCCCCTGGTCCGACCACGACCGGCGCGATGTCGCCGGAGCCGGTCACGACGAGCCGGCCGCCAGCCTGGTGATATCCGCCGCCCCGGACCGGATAGCTGCCGGAAATGCCGCCGCCGATAACGGCGCCAGTCCAGCCGCTCCGGGGCCACCTGCCCGAGGTGCCGACGTGGTCGAAGGCAGCGGTCGCCAGGCTGGCACCACCCTGCGAGCTGGACCCGCCGAAGAACGGGGACGTTACCTCGTGCTGGGGCGAGGCGGTGAACAGCCCGGCCTGCACGGTCGCCGAGAGCCCGGGCAGGTCAGCGGTACCGAGCCGGGTCCAGCGGCGGCCGTCGGCGGACTCAGAGCCGGTGATCGTGTCACCGGCGCGGGTCAGCCGCAGCCAGCGCGGCGCGGCCGCGGAGACCGCGCCTGGCCGGCCGGCCAGGTCGTGAGTGTAGTCGTACTGCATCCGCACCCCGTGGCCGCCGGTGACCATGATCGCCGCGTACGCCGATCCCTGCCGGGTGTTCTCCTTGATGATGAGGCCGGCCTTGGACCACGGCTGCAGGCCGGGCTTCATGCCCGCCAGCGGGCCCTGACCGACCGGGCCCTGACCGACCGGGCTGTTGCCGCTGGCGTACAGGCCGGTCAGGGCGGTCACGCGGACGGTGATGCTGCCGTGGCCGGCCAGCGGCTGGTGCACGAAGTAGAAGCTGTCGGTCACCACCTCGCCGCCCGGCCCGATCGGAATGTGCGGCAGGCAGGCCCGGCCGCTTCGAGCCGGGCTGCCGGGGCGACCGCAGCCGATGTGGGAGCTGCCCGCGGCGAAGAGCCCGACCAGAACCATGACCAGCGCGGCGACGATCATGCCGACGACCCAGCCGCGGACGGTCCGGAACTTGGTCCACTCGGCGCGCAGCAGCTGCGCGAAGCCGTCGCGCCCGGCTGGCCGGGCCGGCCGCTGCGGCGTGCTGATGGGAGTAGTCATCTCGCGGCCTCCGGCGCCTCGGCGGCGCGGAACTCGACCGCGTCGCGGGTGAGCTCCAGGTAGGCCTCCTCCAGCGTCGCGCGGTGCGCGGACACCTCGAAGAACGGCACCGCGTGCTCGCCGAGCAGCCTCACGACGCGCTCGGCCGCCAGCCCGGAGACCATCAGCGCGTCGGGGCCGCCGACGGTGACGGCGGCCCCCGCGCGCGCCAGCACCGCCGTCGCCTCCGGCGCCGCGGTGGTGCGCAGCGTGACCCGGTCGCCGGACGCGGCCGCCAGCAGGTCCGCCATGCTGGCGTCGGCGATAGCGCGGCCGCGGCCGACCACCACCAGGTGGTCGGCGGTGTCCTGCAGTTCGCTCATCAGGTGGCTGGACACCAGCACCGCCCGGCCCTGCCCGGCCAGCGACCGCAGGAAGCCGCGCATCCACACGATCCCCTCCGGGTCCATGCCGTTGAACGGCTCGTCCAGCATCAGCACCGGCGGGTCGCCGAGCAGTGCCGCCGCGATCCCCAGCCGCTGCCGCATGCCCAGCGAGTAGCCGCCCGCCTTACGCCGGGCCGCCTTCTGCAGGCCGGCCTGCCCGATCACCTCGTCGACCCGCCGGGCGCCCAGGCCCTGGGAGCGGGCCAGCCATAGCAGGTGGTTGCGGGCGGTGCGGCTCGGCTGCAGCGCGGCGGCGTCCAGCAGCGACCCGACGTGGCTCAGCGGGTTCCGCAGGCTCCGGTAGGGCCGCCCGCCGATCAGCGCGCGGCCCGCATCGGCGCCGTCCAGGCCCAGGATCACCCGCATCGTGGTGGACTTGCCGGCGCCGTTGGGGCCGACGAACCCGGTGACCTGCCCCGGCTGGACGGTGAACGACATGCCGTCCAGCGCCAGCGTCGGCCCGAACCGCTTGCGCAGCCCGGTGACTTCGATAGTTGCTTGCATGTCTGTGGTCCTTGAGGATGGCCGGAAGTAGGTGTGATCCGGTTGTAGGGCACCGGCCATAACACGGGCCGAACGAAGGCCGTTATCCCGCTGTTAGGCCGGCCCGGGCATCCTGGAGGCCGGGCGGCAGGACCACGGAGCCCGGGGAGAGGACCAATGCGGATGCAACTGGCCGGGCGCTCCTTGCTGCCGCGCCGGACAGTGCGGCTGCGGCTGGCCGTCCTGTACGGCGGCCTGTTCCTCCTGTCGGCCGCCGTGCTGCTGGCCATCGCCAACGGCGTGGGTTCGAGGTCCGTGTCCGTCACCCAGGCCGTGGCCGGGGACGGCGTCGTCCCGCGGCAGCCGGTCCATGAGTCCCAGGCCCATGCGGCCGTCACGCACCAGTTCCTGGTCGGGTCGGTGATCGCGCTGGGCGTCATGGCGCTGGTGTCGGCCGTGCTGGGCTGGGTGATCGCGGGCCGGGTGCTGCGCCCGCTGCGGGAGATGACCGCGGCCACCCGGCGGATCTCCGCGGACAGCCTGCATGAGCGGCTCGCCATGCCTGGCCCGGGCGACGAGCTGAAGGACCTCGCCGACACCATCGACGGGCTGCTGGAACGACTCGAGGGCGCCTTCGCCGCGCAGCGTCGTTTTATCGCCAATGCCTCGCACGAGCTGCGCACCCCGCTCGCCACGATGCGCGCCTCGCTGGATGTGGCCGTGGCCAAGCCGGCGCCGGTGGCACCGCAGACGATCGCGCTGGCCGGCCGGGTGCGCACCGAACTCGACCAGGTCGACCGGCTGCTCGAAGGCTTCCTCGTGCTCGCCCGCGCGCAGCACGGCGTCCAGCCCGGTGCCCAGCCCGGCGCCCTCCCCGGCCACGCGACGCTCATGCTGGAGGACGTCGTGGCCGCGGCCCTGGCCGCCCGGGCGACCGCCATCGCCGCCAGGAACCTGACCGCGGCGCACACCAGCGGCCGCGGCGTGCGGGTGCGGGGCAGCGAGACGCTGCTGCGCCGGATGGTCGACAACGTGCTGGACAACGCGATCGGTCACAACCGGGACGAGGGCTGGATCCGCGTCACCACCGGGGTGGACGGACCGGTCGCGCGGCTAGTCGTCGAGACCGGCGGGCAGCTCCTCGACCAGCAGCAGGTCGCGCAGCTGGCCCAGCCGTTCCGCCGGCTCGGCGCGGACCGGACCGGCTCCGACAGCGGAGCCGGTCTCGGGCTCTCGATCGTCGCGGCCATCGCCGCTGCGCACGGCGGGACCCTGGACCTGCGGGCCCGGGCCGAAGGCGGCCTGCGGGTCAGCATCGGGCTGCCGCTGGCGGTTCAGGCGGCCCCGGCGGGTGTCCCGGCGTGAGAGTCCTGGTGGTCGAGGACGCGCGGTCGCTGGCCGACGTCCTGGTCGAGGGCCTGCGCGATCAGGGCATGGCCGTGGACGCCGCCCGCGACGGGCTGGAGGCGGCGGCCAAGCTCAACGTCAATGCCTACGACGTGGTCGTCCTCGACCGTGACCTGCCGGGCATCCACGGCGACACCCTCTGCCAGATGATCACCGAGCGCGACGACCGGGTCATGGTCCTCATGCTGACCGCGGCCGACTCGCCGGGGGACCGCGTCGCGGGCCTCTGCCTGGGGGCGGACGACTACCTCGCCAAGCCGTTCCACTTCCCCGAACTGGTCCTGCGCATCCGCGCCCTCGCCCGCCGCCAGCCTGCCGCGCGGGCCCGGGTCCTGCGCGCGGCCGGGATCGAGCTCGATTCGGTGCGGCACACGGTCACCCGCGACGGGCGGCAGCTTGACCTGTCGGTCAAGGAACTCGGGGTCCTCGAAGCGCTGCTGCGGGCCGCGCCCGCCTTCCTCAGCGCCGAGGATCTCCTCGAGCAGGTCTGGGACGAGCACGCCGACCCGTTCACCAACACCGTCACCGTCACCATCGGCCGGCTGCGGCGCAAACTCGGCGAGCCGCCGGTCATCACCACCACGCCCGGCGTGGGATACCGCGTCGGCGGCCGGCCCGTCCCCAGCGAGACAGCCGGCCCCCGCGAGACAGCCGGCCCCGGCTGACCCGCCGGCCCCCGCTGACCCGCCGGCTCAGGTAGTCGTGGCGGGCCGGCCGGGGACGTCGATGCGCTCGACCTCCGCGCCGCGGCCGACCAGGACGGTCGCCACCATCTCAGGCGGGAAGAGGCCGTGTCCGACGACCCCCGGCGTAGCCGCCAGCCAGGCGGCGAGGATCGCGGGATCCTCGAAGGGTCCCTCGAAGTCCGCGATGACGCCGCCGTCCGGGCTCAGCGGGACATCGCGGCGGCGTACCGGGCCGAGCCGGTGCATGGTCGCCGCCAGCCCGAACGCGAGCAGTTCCAGCGGCACGGGCGGACGGAGCCGGGGCACCGGCTTGGTGGAGTCGGCGATCACCACGAAGCGGTCCGCCGCCATGGCCACCACCTTCTCCCGGGTGTGCGCGCCGCCGCCGCCCTTCACCAGCCAGCCCTCGGGGCTGACCTGGTCGGCTCCGTCGATCGTCATATCGAACCGCTCGATGTCCCCGAACGGCTCCACCTGCAAACCCAGCGCGCGGGCGGCCTCCTGCGTCCGGGGCGAGGTGGCGACACACCGCACCGACAGTCCTCGGCGGGCCAGGGCCGGCAGCAGGTGGGCCACCGTGCTTCCGGTGCCGAGACCGACGATCATGCCGTTCTCGACGAGCGCGGCCGCCGCCACCGCGGCGACCTCCTTCTCGCGCTCAAGGTCCGGTCCGCCGGGGTTCGGTGCCACTGTTCCTCCTTCGGTCAGGGCCACCTGCAGTCAGGCGCGGCGGCGGCGGGCGGGGTCGGTCAGGGCCGGGGTGTCGTAGCCGCGGTCGCCCGGGTTGAGGTTGGTGCCCGGTGGCACGATCTCGTCGATCCGGTCCAGCACGTCGCTGCTCAGCACCACGTCGGCGGCACCGAGCTGGCCCTCCAGCTGCTCCATCGTGCGCGGCCCGATGATCGGCGCGGTGACGGCCGGGTGGCTCGCCACGAACGCGATCGCCAGGTGCACCATCGACAGGCCGGCCTCATCGGCGAGCTTGGCCAGCTGGTCGGCGGCCTCCAGCTTCGCCTGGTTGCCCGGCAGCGCCAGGTCGTAGCGCTGCGGCAGCCGCCGCGCCCGGTTGCTCACCGGCAGCTCGGCATCCTTGCGGTACCGGCCGGACAGCCAGCCGCCGGCCAGCGGGCTCCACGGGATGACACCCATCCCGTACTGCTGGCACGCCGGCAGGATCTCGGCCTCGATGCCCCGCACGAGGATCGAGTAGGGCGGCTGCTCGCAGACGAAACGCTCGCGGCCGCGGCGCTGGGCGGTCCATTGCGCCTCGACGATCTGCGAGCCGGGGAAGGTCGAGCTGCCCGCGTAGCAGATCTTCCCGGCGCGGATCAGGTCGCTGAGGGCGCCCAGGGTCTCGTCGATGTCGGTCGCCGGGTCGGGCCGGTGGATCTGGTAGAGGTCGATGTAGTCGGTGCCGAGCCGGCGCAGGCTGTTCTCACATTCGCGGATCAGCCAGCGCCGGGAGTTGCCCTGCTGGTTGGGGTCCTCGCCCATGGCCGCGTGCGCCTTGGTGGCGAGCACGATGTCCTGCCGCCGGCCGCCGGCCAGCGCCTTCCCGACGATCTCCTCGGACTCTCCGGCCGAGTAGACGTCGGCGGTGTCGATGAAGTTGATCCCGGCGTCCAGCGCCCGGTGAATGATGCGGATAGATTCATCGTGGTCGGCATTGCCCCAGGCGCCGAACATCATGGCGCCCAGGCACAGCGGGCTGACCTTTACTCCGGTGCTCCCGAGTACGCGTGTCTGCATGACCTCAACCCTATGCAGCGCCGGGCCGCGAGCGCCGCGCCTGGGCCGAGATCATCTCGGACAAGACCGGCGCGGCGGAGGATTCTGCTCGCGCGGCGCACGCCGCCTGGAATAAGTGCAGGTCAGATGGGGAACTAATGAGTTAACGACCTCCTGTTAACCCCATCGCCTAACCCCATCGCCCCTATCCCCCGCCCACCCCCGAAAGATGCACACGCCAGAAAACCGGCTCCAGTGCCCCCGACTCGTTTCGGGTCCTGGTGTCGCCCTTGAGGTGCCGTCGTGTTCGTTCTGCCCCAGGCAGGATGGCAGCGAGTTGCCATCGTCGCGCTGCTGATCCTCCCTCTCGTCCTCGTGGTGATCCTGATGTCCCCGGCTCTGCTGACGTGGCCGGCGCTCTCCGACAAGAAACGCTCGGACTTCCGCGAACTGGTCCAGAAGTTCGTGGACTGGGTTCAGGTCGCAAGCGGTGGCCGCGCCATCCCGTCGGCCTCGCTGGTAGCGATCATCGAGGACGCGGCCGATCCACCCGAGCTGCCTTGACCTCGATTTCGTCGGTGGTTCGCCTTACACCCTCGATAGCCAGTGAAATCCGAACCACTGACGAATTTCCACAGGCGCGCCCCAGTTATCCACAGACATGCGACCGGCCTGCGGGCAACGCCGAAGAACGGCCGGGCAAAGCAGCGGCTACGCTGGCAGCCATGAACACCGATTCCCCCCGCCCCGTGGCGCCTAGCCCCGTGGTGACCAGCCCCGTGGTGACCAGCCCCGTGCCGGACAAGCCTACGCTGGAGGGCATCGAGGCCAAGTGGATGCCGCGCTGGGCTAAGGAGCGGGTAGTACAGGTTTGACCGCTCCGCCAGTCGCGATGACGTCTACGCCATCGACACTCCCCCGCTAACCGCCAGCGGGTCCCTGCACATCGGGCACGTCTTCTCCTACACCCAGACCGACACCGTCGCCCGTTACATGCGGATGCGCGGCAAGGAGGTCTTCTACCCGGTCGGGTGGGACGACAACGGACTGCCGACCGAGCGGCGCGTGCAGAACTACTACGGGGTCAGGTGCGACCCCTCCCGCCCCTACCAGCCCGGCCTGGTGCCGCCCGCGGGCGGCAGCGGCCGGGCGGTCTCGCCGTCCGATCAGGTGCCGGTGTCGCGGCGGAACTTCGTCGAGCTCTGCCGGGAGCTGACGGCCCTGGATGAGGACGCCTACGCCGACGCCTGGAAGCGCCTGGGCCTGTCGGTGGACTGGGACGTGAGCTACCGGACGATCGACGACCGCGCGCAGGCCATCTCCCAGCGCGTCTTCCTGCGCGACCTGGCCAGGGGCGACGCCTACCAGGCCGAGGGGCCTGCGCTGTGGGACGTGACCTTCGGGACGGCGGTGGCGCAGGCCGAGCTGGAGGACCGGGAGGTCGGCGGCAGTTTTGTCCGGCTGGCGTTCGGCCTCGGCGAGGCCAGCGGCGAGGTGGTGGTGGCAACCACCCGGCCCGAGATGCTGCCGGCCTGCGTGGCGCTCGTGGCGCACCCGGACGACGAGCGGTATGCCGGCCTGTTCGGGACGACGGCCACGACACCGCTGTTCGGCGTGGCCGTGCCGATCCTGGCGCACCGGCTAGCCGATCCGGCCAAGGGCACCGGGATCGCCATGGTCTGCACCTTCGGCGACACCACGGACGTGATCTGGTGGCGCGACTTGCGCCTGGAGACGCGCCCGGTGATCGGCCGCGATGGCAGGCTGCTGGCGGCGCCGCCGGCCGGGATCGCCGCCGACCGTGGCCTGGCCGCCTACGCCGAGCTCGCGGGCTGGCCGGCCCGGGCGGCCCGGCGGCGCATCATCGACCTGCTCCGCGAGGCGGACGCGCTGCGCGGTGAGCCCGAGCCGATCCGGCACGCGGTGAAGTTCTACGAGAAGGGCGACGCCCCCCTGGAGATCGTCAGCACCCGCCAGTGGTATATCAGTAACGGCGGCCGCGACGAGCGACTCCGGGATGCGCTGCGCGCTCGCGGCCGCGAGCTGGCCTGGCATCCGGCGCACATGCGGTCCAGGTTCGAGAACTGGGTGGACGGCCTGGCCGGGGACTGGCTGGTCAGCCGGCAGCGCTACTTCGGCGTGCCGATCCCGGTCTGGTATCCCCTGGGCGGTGACGGCTCGCCCGACCGCGCGAGCCCGATCATTCCGGCCGACGCCGACCTGCCCGTGGACCCGGCCGCCGACGCGCCCGCCGGCTACCGCCCGGACCAGCGCGACGTGCCCGGCGGGTTCACGGCCGATCCCGACGTGCTGGACACCTGGGCAACCTCGTCGCTCACGCCGCAGATCGCCGCGGGCTGGAGTACCGGCGACGACATCTTCGGCCAGGTGTTCCCGATGGACCTGCGGCCGCAGGCCCACGAGATCATCCGCACCTGGCTCTTCTACACGCTGCTGCGCGCGGAGCAGCAGGGCGGCGTGCTGCCCTGGCGGAATGCCGCCATCTCCGGCTGGATCATGGACCCGGACCGGAAGAAGATGTCCAAGTCCGCGGGGAACGTCGTGACGCCGACCGACCTGCTGGCGGAATACGGAACGGATGCGGTCCGGTACTGGGCGGCCAGCGCCAGGCTCGGCGTGGACACGGTCTTTGACCCGGCACAACTCAAGATCGGCCGACGGCTGGGGGTCAAGATCCTGAACGCGAGCAGGTTCGTCCTCGGCATCAGCGCGCCAGCACCGGAGGCACCGGAGGCACCGGTGAGCGAGCCTATCGACCGGGCGCTGCTGCGCAGGCTCGCGGCAGTGGCGGGCCAGTGCACGGCAGCCTTCGAGTCCTATGACCACGCCCTGGCCCTGGAGCAAGCCGAGCGGTTCTTCTGGTTCTTCTGCGATGACTACCTGGAACTGGTCAAGCCCCGCGCCTACGGCGAGCACGGGTCCGGGCCGGCCGCGTCAGCGGTGACGGCCCTGCGCGCGGCACTGTCGGTGCTGCTGCGGCTGCTCGCGCCGTTCCTCCCGTTCGTCACCGAGGAGGTGTGGTCCTGGTGGCGGCCCGGCTCCGTGCACCGGTCATCCTGGCCGGAGGCCGCCGATCTGCTGGCCCTCGCGGCCGCCGCAGGCACGGGGGGCACGGACACCGCCGCAGGCGATCAGGGGACTGCCGTGCTCGATGCCGCGGCGGCGGCCATCGCGGCGGTGCGGCGGGCGAAGTCGCAGGCCCGGCTGCCGATGAAGGTGCCCGCGGCGCGGCTGATCCTGACGGCGCCGCAAGAGCAGCTGGACGCCCTGGCGGCCGCCGCGGCGGACGTGTCGGCCGCCGGGCGAATCGGCGAGATCACCCTGCATCCGCTGGCCGGAATCGAGCCCGTGCACGAGGTGCTGCTGTAGCCCGGATGTCGGACCCTTATGCGGACCATTGTGCCCTCTTTCCAGTTCACACCTGAAATCGCTCATGCTGACCCGCGGCAACGAATCGCATCCTGCTTACCGCCGATGCCAGGGCTGGGTTTGATCAGCTCACTGGCGTCCGTGCCGAGCATCCCCTGAATGGACCCGGACGCGCATTAGGGCCGTGGGGCCGCGTACCAGCGCCAGTCGGTCAAGCGAGACAGCCCGGGAAAGTCGCCGCGGCCGGTGGCCCACAGCAGAGTGGGCCACGGACTCGTTGTCACAGGAGCGTGCGGAAACAACCGGGCGAGCACCCGAGTGCAAAGATCTGCCGGCGGGTTCCAGGCCAGCCCCAGCCCTTGGGTGACGTCGTGCATGTGCACCAAGGTCTCTACGACCCCCATCGCAGCGAAGCCCTCGGCGTCCGACACGCCATGAACGTGGAAGGCTCGCACCTGCGGCGATGTCGTTCGCACCATGGCGGCCAGCAGGCCGCCGCAGGCCTCGAGTGCCTGCAAGAGACCCGCCGGCCCTGCCGCACGGTCCACGTAGATCGTGTTCTCCGGGCCGCCTGGCCTGCGGCTCTCGCATGCGAAGGGAACCCTGTCGTCCAGCGGCGGCGAAGCAGGACCCATCCGGGCGGCGTAGGCGAACAGGTCGTCACTGAGGTGCTCGATAGTTTCCCAGCAGTCCCATTCCAGCGAGCCGGCCTTGTTCTCCCACGCCCCGGCGGGCGCCTCACCCACAGTGCGGACAGCGAGCCGCACAGCCAAGCTGACATCGTCCGCGGTAACCGGAGAACGCGGCGATTCGCCATCAGATGGTTGCGACACGAGAAAAATCTAGCAAAAAGGAGCGAACCGGGTTCCTCGGGCGGTGGCGGCGAGGTACCCGAGCCACGTCTTGCCGGGTCTTCGCGGCGTCGCCGCAGAGCCTTCCTTGAACGGGAAGGGCGGAGAGCTTCATATCGTTGCGGCTGGGCTTCGTGTGATGCCGTCTTGAGGCTGCGACCTGGTGAAGTTGCGCCGGTAGAGGCCGGGTGAGACGCCGAGGACGCGGTGGAAGTGGCGCCGGAGGCTGGTGGCGGTGCCGAGCCCGGTGCGGCCAGCAATGTGTTCGACGCTGTCGTCGGTGTTTTCCAGCAGTTCCTGGGCGCGGTGGATGCGCTGAGTCAGCAGCCATTGCAGTGGGGTCGTTCCGGTGACCGCGGCGAAGTGACGGGTGAGGGTCCGACTGCTCATGTTGACGCGGCGGGCGAGGTCGGCGACGGTCAGCGGCTGGTCGAGGTGGCCGGTGGCCCAGGCGAGCAGATCGCCGAGTTGCCCGTCGTGCTGCGGAGCCGGTCCGGGGATGAACTGTGCCTGACCGCCGGGGCGATGCGGAGCGGTGACGAGGCGGCGGGCGAGGTCGTTGGCGACGGCGGTGCCGTAGTCGGTGCGCACGATGTGCAGGCACAGGTCGATCCCCGATGCGGTACCGGCCGAGGTCAGTATGTCGCCGTCGTCTAGATAGAGCACGTCCGGTTCGACCTGCACCGTCGGGTAGCTGCGCGCGAGGCGTTCGGCGTGCATCCAGTGGGTGGTAGCGCGGCGGCCTTCGAGGAGGCCGGCGGCGGCGAGCACGAATGCGCCGGTGCAGATGGAGGCGATGCGGGCACCGGCGTCGTGGGCGGCGTGCACGGCGTCGACCAGGTCGGCGGGCGGGTCGGTGCCGACGCTGTGGCACGCCGGGACGATGACGGTGTCTGCGCGGGCGAGTTCGTCGAGGCCGTGCTCGGTGTCGACGCGGAACCAGCCGCCGAACGAGGTGTTCTTCGGGGCGCAGACGGTGAAGTCGTACCAGGGATGCACCCACTCCGGCCGGGAGAGGCCGAACACCTCGCACGGCACCGCCACCTCGAAGGCGGGCACATCACTGGTGACTGCTAGAGCGACAGACGGCATGTCCGTAATTGTACGCACAGTGTCATTCAGGACACTGGTCAGGGCATCGGATCCGCGCCAGGGTCGAGAACATGTCACACGTTCTGCACGACGAGTCCGATCCGGTCAGCGGGCGGGTGCGATTGCCAGCGGAAACCGGCGCACCGCTTCCCGGCCTGCCCGGACTGCTGGGCATCGAGCTACGCAGCGCGTCAGCCGATGCGGCCGAGGCCATGCTTCTGGTCACCGGAAACAGATTGCGGGTGTCGCGACCAGGCTGGGCTACCCGTCGGCCGCACGGGACGCCGGTCAGTTCGCAGAGGTCATGAGCGGCCTGCACCCAGACGCATTCAGATTGGAGCCCACCATGCCACGCCCGCAGATCTCCACCGAAGATGTCTCGTACCGCAAGCGGGTGCGGGTCCTCGACACCGACATGGCCTACGTGGACGTCGGCGAGGGGGATCCCATCGTCTTCCTGCACGGCAATCCCACCCCGTCCTACCTCTGGCGCAACATAATCCCGTACGTCCTGCCGGTCGGGCGCTGCCTCGCGCCCGACTACGTCGGAATGGGCAACTCCGGACCTGCCCCGGACGGCTCGTACCGCTTCTTCGACCAGCAGCGCTACCTCGACGCCTGGTTCGAGACAATGAGCCTCACGGAGAATGTAATCCTCGTCGTCCACGACTGGGGATCGGCGCTCGGTTTCTCCTGGGCCTACCGCCATCAGGACCGCGTCAAGGCCATCGTCTACATGGAATCGCTCGTCCGTCCCTTCCGCTCCTGGGACGAGTGGCCCGAAGCGACTCGTAGGTTCTTTCAGGCCCAGCGCTCGGAAGCCGGTGAGGACCTGATACTGCAAAAGAACCTCTTCATCGAATACCTACTGCCACTGCGCAACATCGCCAGTGAGGCGCTCGAGACCTACCGGCGGCACTACCGTAACCCCGGGCCGTCGCGTCAGCCGATGCTGAGCTGGACCCGGGATCTGCCGATCGCCGGCGAACCCCGGGACGTGGTCGACGTCGTCGAGCAGTACTCGCAGTGGCTGGCCGAAAGCCCGATCCCGAAACTCTTCATCGACGCCGAACCGGCTGGTTTCCTCATCGGTCCCGTCCGCGAGTTCTGCCGCGCATGGCCGAACCAGGAGACCATCACCGTAGACGGAGCTCACTTCGTCCAAGAAGACTCACCCGACGCCGTGGGCGAGGCGACAGCACGATTCGTGGCCAAAGTACTCGCCGCCGGGTCGGCCTCCGCCACGACTTC
>Ga0209839_10000259_pt1 | contig 27308 bp, 25 predicted proteins | sample OrgsoiDNA2013050_FD_185800 | JGI IMG/M metagenome (GOLD analysis project Ga0209839, IMG submission 185800) | Permafrost soil microbial communities from the Arctic, to analyse light accelerated degradation of dissolved organic matter (DOM) -... | ecosystem: Environmental > Terrestrial > Soil >... | reverse complement strand
TTGATTGGTGAGCCAGGCGTTGGTAAGACCGCGATCGTCGAAGGACTGGCCCGCCGTATCAACGAAGGGAACGTCCCGGCCACGCTACGTGGCAAGCGCATCGTTTCGCTGAACATTGGCGGAATGGTCGCCGGAGCGATGTTCCGTGGACAGTTTGAGCAACGCATCAAATCTATCCTTGAAGAACTGCGCAACGCCCCCGAAATTATTGTCTTCATCGACGAACTGCACACTGTCGTCGGAGCAGGTGCCGCCGAAGGTTCGGTCGGTGCCAGCGACATGATTAAGCCCGCGTTGGCACGCGGTGAGCTGCGCTGTATCGGCGCAACCACACTGGACGAGTACCGCAAGCACGTCGAGAAGGATGCCGCCTTAGAGCGCCGCTTCCAGCCGGTCATCGTGAACGAACCGAGCGAGGAAGAGGCAATCGCGATGCTGCACATCATCCGCGCGAACTACGAGGCGCATCATGGCGTCAGCTTTACCGACGAGGCGCTGGAAGCAGCCGTCAAGCTCTCCGACCGCTATATCAACGATCGTTTCTTGCCCGACAAAGCAATCGACGTAATGGACGAGGCCGGATCGGCTCTACGCTTAGAGGCGACCGAGCAAGGCATTGTCAGCCCGACGCTGATCTCCGATCTGGAGGCTGAGCTGGCCGACATTCAGTCCAAGAAAGAGGCCGCCGCAACCAGCGAGGACTACGAGCGCGCCGCGATGATGCGCCAGCAGGAGCTGGTCGTCCTGGGCAAGCTGGAACGCGCTCGCTCACAGGCAAACAACTCGGTTGCCTTGATCGTGACGCCCGAGCATATCGCTCACGTCGTCGAGAACTGGACCGGCGTACCCGTCAGCCAGATGCTGGAAGGCGAGCGCCAGAACCTGCGCAACCTGGAAGAGGATCTGCACAAGCATGTCGTCGGTCAGAATGAGGCGATCAACGCCGTCGCGCGTGCCATTCGTCGCTCGCGCGCGGGTCTGAAAGATCCAAAGCGCCCGATTGGCTCCTTCCTGTTCCTGGGACCGACCGGTGTTGGGAAGACTGAACTGGCGAAGGCGCTGGCCGCTGAACTGTTCGGTGGCGAGGATAATATGATCCGTTTCGATATGTCGGAGTACATGGAGCCGCATACCGTCGCACGTCTGTTCGGTAGCCCTCCGGGATACGTCGGCTACGACGAAGGTGGGCAGTTGACCGAGCAGGTACGCCGCCGCCCGTACAGCGTCATCCTGTTCGACGAGGTTGAGAAGGCGCATCCTGAGGTCTTCAATGCTCTGTTGCAGATCATGGACGACGGTCGCTTGACCGATGGTCAGGGTCGCACGATCGACTTCAAGAATACTGTCGTGATTATGACCAGTAACGCTGGTAGCACCGATCTGAAGCGTGCCGCGCGCATCGGTTTCTCGGCCAAGAAGGACGGGGATATCCGTGACGAGCAGCACGAGGCCATGCGCTCGAAGGCAATGGACGGCCTGAAGAGGATGTTCCGCCCAGAGTTCATCAACCGTATCGACCAGATCGTCGTCTTCCATTCGCTGGGCAAGAGCGAACTCTACAGCATCGTTGAGCTGATGCTGGACCAGGTCCGCGCGCGCTTGAGCGAACAGAAAATCGAACTGGTAGTCACCGACGAAGCACGCGACTTCCTATTGGAGGAGGGCTTCGACGAAGAGTTTGGTGCGCGTCCACTGCGCCGCGCGATCCAGACCTACGTCGATGACGCGCTGGCCGACGCCTTGCTGGCAGGCGAGATCGCCAGTGGTCAGGCAGCTGTCTTGACTATGCGCGATGGCACTATCGCCGTCGTGCCACAGACCGAGATGATAAAGGCTGCTTAATATAGATAGATAGCAAAGAGCCGCTGTACCTGGAAACAGGCACGGCGGCTCTTTGCTGTCTGGATATCTCTTTCTAAGCAGAGCTGCATTCCAAGGAGGCGCTGAGCTGCTCATTTGTCGTGCCACTTATGCCCCGCGAGCATGTGCCTTTTGAAGCTTCCAGCAAACCAGGTGTGATATCCACAGGTACAAGTGTATGGATGTGTAAATCGATAGAAAAACCACCAGAGTAGCAAAAAGGTCCCGCCAGTAGTGATGACTTCGTACAGCACCATAACTTTTGCTCCTTTCTATATACACTCATTGCTCTTATAAAAGAGACGTATACACAAGAAGAATGTAAAATAGACTGAGAAACGATGTATATATAACAGCTATTTACCGAAAAAGCAGTAATAGGGGTGACATATTCGGGCAATGATGCACAAGAACATACAAATTGTTTCATTTGCAAGTAAAAATTCCCTGGCATAAAACTCATTATTTTTACATCTTATGTCATTACAATAGATATTGGTCCTATAAAATTTGTTCCCGCATTTATAATGGTAATAGAAGACATTGCTCTTCGCTTAAAGTTTTTGTTATTCTTGACGCTTAACATGTGCTATCTATCTCCTGGCGGAGATTACTCTCTACGCCTGTGTATAGATACTGCAACGTCCATTGTCAAGAACAACTTGTAACCATGAACATGAGGTAAGAAAAAAATGGAGAACATAACACTTTTCGTAGAGTTGAATGATGAGCAGTTGCAGATGGTAACAGGTGGCACGGGCGGTTGTGACGGCGGTGGTTGCCACGGTGGTCACGAGTACCACCCCGGTAACGACTGTAATAACCGCTGTGATCATCGCGGTGATCATCGCCATTATGGCGGACAGGATCAGTGTGGGTTCCAGTGGGAATCTAACTGCTACGACAGGCACCGCAATCACTCGCATCACTGTCACCCGTCCCATTGCTGGTAATAGCAGCAGCGGCGCGGCCCCTGCTGGCATAGCTTCACGTTGAGCGCAAAGCATCCAGCAGGCGCGCTTGCCATTCAATGGTAGCGCTGAAGAGTCAGAGATACTGGAGGGTTACGTTTTTTAGTAACTCTTCAGTATCCCTGTTCATGCTCTTCGTGGCTCTGCAACTCGCAGGGGTTTGTGTGAATTACGTAGCGGCGATGAATAGGCAAGCGAAGGTCACTGCCGACTGATCAGGCGTTTCATCTCTTCCTCGGCGGCGCGCGCTTCTCTACCCTTACCAAGCTTACGCAATGCATCGGCTTTGCGCTGCCAGTTATCGGGATCGCCCGGCGCGAGCTGAATAGCGGCCTCGGCGGCAGCAAGACCTTCCGCATACTGGCGCGTAGAGATGAGGATCAACGCTTTGTTGTGGAGGGCAGGGGCCATACCTGGGTCGAGGCGCAGAGCCTGATCGTAGCAAGAGAGAGCGCCTGGAAAGTTACCCAGTTGATAGAGCGTGTTGCCCTTGCCATTCCAGACCAGGGGCATAGTGGGATTGATGCTCAGTGCCTGCTCGTACGCGGCAAGAGCCTGGTCGTACTGCTGCATCTGTTGGAGCACGCCGGCTTTACCGCTCCAGGCATGAGCATAGCGCGGGTGAAGGCGTAGCGCCTGTTCGTAGGCCGCGAGGGATTCTTCGAGCCTGCCCATATCGTTCAGTATACCGGCGCGCTTCTCTAAAGCGGGCACAAAGCGTGGATCGCAGCGCAGGGCATGGCCATACATATCGAGGGCGGCTTTGTACTTTCGCTGCAGCGCGAGGACATTGCCGATGCCGTAGAGCGCGGGCACATAGTCCGGGTTTCGCCCGAGCGCCTCCTGATAGGCTTCCAGGGCTTCTTTCAGGTGCCCTTGCGCGAAGAGCGCGGCACCCTTCCCGCGCCAGTAAGCAACGGGCTGATCGTCCAGCGCAAGCGCGTGATCGAAGGCTTCTAGTGCTTCCTGGTTGCGTGCCTGCTGTAGATAAATCAGACCTTTGTTGCCCCAGGCCTGGGCCATTTGAGGCTGCCAGTGCAAGGCCATATCGAAGGCCGCCAGCGCCTGTTCGGGATGAGCGAGGGCGTTGAGCACGATACCTTTGCCATTCCACGCGAAAGCGTTGTCGGGTTCCATCTGTAGAGCGTGCTCGAAAGACGCCAGCGCCTCCTGGTGACGCTGCAGCAGGCTCAGAGCGCTCCCTTTCCCGCTCCACGCCGTAATATTCTGTGCATTGAGCAGCAGAACGTGTTCATATGTCTCAAGCGCCTCCTGATTGCGCTGGAGCATACCCAGGGCGGTAGCCTTGCCGCTTAAAGCGACAATCAGGGATGAGTTCAGCTGTAAAGCGCTTTCGAAGGATGCCAAAGCGTCCTGATATCTTGCGCGCTGATTCTCAACCAGCCCCAACTCCTGCCAGGCACGCGCGTTCGTCTTGTCCATTTGCAGCGCGGTACGATAGAGCGTGGCGGATTCATCCAGATGGCCTCGTCTATGCATATCGAGAGCATTCTGTAGCAGGCGTGCCGTGTCGGTCTGCACCTGCGACGTGTAGTTCTGGTTATCCTGGACGGTCGCTTCCTGAAAAGCTTCGGGCGGCGCGGGCGGAATAATGGGCGATGACATAAACTGGGTAGAGGACTGGCTGCTCATGCCAGCCTGCTCAAGCGCCTTCGCGAAAGCCTGCACGCTGGGAAAACGATCTTTTGGGTCTTTCGCCAGCGCCTGCATCACGACCAGCTCGACGGCGGGCTCAAGCAAGGGGAGGCTCTCGCGCAGTGGAGGCGGCGCATCCGAGACGTGTTGCATTGCTACATCGATAAAAGAGTCACCCTCGAAAGGGCGCGCGCCACTGAGCCACTCGTAGACGAGCACGCCCAGCGCGTACTGGTCGCTCGCGGGTCCCACTTTGCCCCGCAGCTGCTCTGGTGCCATGTAAGCAATCGTGCCCGCCTCTTTCTGCGTGCTCAGCGAGCTGGTGCTGTGCACAACCGTGGCGATACCGAAGTCGCTGAGCAAGAGCTCGTTGTGCGCGCCGAGCAGGATATTCTCCGGCTTGATATCGCGGTGAATCACTTTACGATAATGCGCGTACTGGAGCGCGGGGGCGATCTGTTTCACATAGGAGATGACTGTAGCCAGGGGAAGCTGCGTACCTCGGGGATAGCGTGCGCGCAAGGTCCCATTGGGCGCGTAGGTCATGACCAGGAAAGGAATAGTCTCTTTTTCCACGCCGAAATCCAGCACGCGTATGATATGGGGGTGCTCCAGGCGCACGAGGAGGCGCGCCTCGCTGCGGAACTTTTCTAGATCTTCGGGGGTCATCTGGGTATGCAACACTTTGACCGCTGCCTGCGTTTCGAGATGAATATGTTCACCCAGATAGACAGCAGCGAAGGCTCCTCGTCCCACCGGGCGCACGAGGCGGTAATTGCCAAGCCGTTGTCCAACATAATCCATTGCCGATATCTTTCCACAAATCGTTCGCCGGAGATAGGATGCTTAATGCATGAGATACTGCTTTTTTATAATTGTTCTAGTTGCCTCTTTAGCATATCATATATCATAACACGAACTTCAAAGACAGGGATGGATAAGCCTTACGCCGCCTTCTCGCGTGGCTCCTCGCCACTACGCGGCTGAAAGGATGGGGTATGATTGGCGCGCTGGCAACCTCGGGTCGCCAGCGCGCCAATCATACCCATCCTGCGCGAAGCGCCGGAGGCGCTGAGGATTCAGAGGGGTACTGAAGGGTCCGAACAGGTATGGCTAGCCCTATTGGGTATAGCCGGTCCCGCCGTGTTGCTTCAGGGTATCGCGGACCTGCTGATCGCGTCCGTCAGGGCGCACGACTACAATAAAATTGCCGCCACGGAACGAGCGCTCGTAGTGGTCGATCTCGTTGGGTCCAATGCCCATGTTTAGCAGCATCGTTCTGATATCTGCAAGGGATTCGTCCTGACGCTCATCTGGAAAGATAAGCAGGTCTTTCACCCCGGTTAGAAAATCCTCGCTCTCAAACTGGCGCGAATAGCGAATCTGGTCGCTGGTGAAACCGGCGGCGTGTAGGGCGTCAATAGCATCCTCGGCCTCCGTTGCCGTGCTGAATGTCGCCATGACGATACTCTCGTTTGTGCGATTCGTGGCCATCTCAATCTCCTTCTCAGGTTATATACATCGAAAGTACAAGTGTTTCTATACAACAGTACGTCACGCCGCAAGAAAATGATACAGCGAAGCATCTACTCTCACGCGGGTTCGCGAGCAAGACTATGCCGATCTTAGCAAGCAAAGTGCATCTTTTATCTCAACCCATTCGTGATATCACTAGAATTCGTGTACCCTGAAACTGTATAGAGGAGTTGAGACCTCATTATAAAGCTGTGTTGTTTTTTTGAACGCTAGTATTTTTCGTCTTCTGACCTGGAAGAACATAGCGCCTGACAACAGTTGTCTTTTTACCAGACCTGCTGCCACATCTTCTCCTGATCCGGTAAGAGCTTAAACAGGGACCACGGGCAATTCCACAATAGAACAAGGTAAAGAGGAATGACTCGCATGACAGCAGACAACGAGAGCGCTCCTGGCACCGATACGATGCTTTCAATAGAGCATGATGATATAGAAAAAAAACTGCATGGGAGTGAGGAGCGCTATCGTTCCCTAGTCTCTGCAATCGCACAGATTGTGTGGACCACGGACAGCAACGGCTGCATCTGCGGCGAAATGTCCACGTGGTGCGCGTATACCGGCCAGGACGCGGCGCACATGGATAGGGAGAAGGTCTTGGAGGCCATTCACCCCGATGATCGCAAGTCCGTCTATCGGGCGTGGAAGCAGGCAGTAGAAACAAAACAGCTCTACGAGGCCGAATATCGCCTGCGCCGCTACGATGGCATCTACCGCTACTTCCTCGCGCGCGGCGTCCCGGTATTCGAGGAGAACGGCTCCATACGCGAATGGGTGGGCGTCTGCAGCGATATCAACGAACGCAAACTCCTCGAAGAGCATCTACTGGAGAGCGAGCATCATTTCCGCGTCATGTTCGAGCAAGCAGCCGTGGGTATCGCCCATGTGAGCATCGACGGACACTGGCAGCAGGTCAACCAAAAGCTGTGTACTATTCTTGGTTTTACGCGTGAAGAACTGCTTGAGCGAACATTCCAGGATATCACCTACCCCGATGACCTCGAAACCGATCTTGAGTACCTACAGCGTTTATTGCACAACGACATCCAGACATACACCATAGAGAAACGCTATTTTCGCAAAGATGGCTCGCTTATCTGGACAAACCTTACCGTATCGCTGGTGCGCGATAATCAGGCGCGGCCACTCTATTTCATCTCGATCGTCGAGGACATCAGTGAACGCAAGCGGGCAGAAGTCGAGGCGGCAGAGCAGACACAGCAACTGAAAGCGGTTTTTACCTCTATGACGGATGCAGTCCTGGTCTACGACTGCGATGGGAACACCATATTTGCCAGCCCAGCGGCACAGGAGGTATTTCCACTGGGCATTCAGGCGGAGCAGCCGTCGCAGCCGGGGCAGAAACGCCCGTTTCTCTATGTGCTCTGGGATGAGCAAGGTCGGCCCCTTTTGTCTGAAAGGGCACCCATCCAGCGCGTTCTACGCGGCGAGGTGCTCAAGGGCGCGAACGCGGTAGATGTGGTGTTTCATATCGCAAACGGCCAGCCCAGGTACCTCAGCATTAGCGGCTCCCCCATGCATAACATGGAAGGAGAGATCATCGGCGGCGTGCTCATCGCCCGCGATATAACGGAGCGCCATCAGCTGGAGCGCCGCACACAGGAGGCGCTTGAAGGCATGCTCGCTATGGCGGAGGCGCTGATCCGGCTGCCAGACAGCGATGGCACAATCGATACCGTAGGGCAGCCCCTGGCAGAGCTCACTTGCAGCATGCTCGGCTGCCAGCGCGTAGGTATCTTTGTCGTCGAGCAGGCGACAGAGCTGCTGCGACCCATAGCGGTCGTCGGACTCGCGCCCGAGCAGGAACGCGCCTGGTGGGAGGAGCAGCGCCAGCAAGAGAGCACGCTGCGCGAGAGTCCAACGCCCGAGCTGGTCGAGCGCCTGCGCGCCGGTGAAGTTATCGTACTCGATATGCGAAACCCTCCTTTCAATGATCTGCCCAATCCATACGCTATCAAAGTTATGTTGACTGCGCCTATGAATATCGGGACACGCCTGGTTGGACTGCTCACGCTGGATTATGGCGACGTAGGACACAGCTATAGCGAGGATGAGATAGCGCTGGCCAGCGCGGTAGCGAAGCTATCAGCACTGGTCATCGAGCGCCAGAGGCTACTGAGCGAGCAGGCGGAAGCACAGGGGAGGGAGGTAGCGCTCCAGGAGTCGAACCGGCGCATGGAAGAATTTCTTGGCGTAGCCAGCCACGAGCTACGCACGCCGCTCACCACCATCAAGGCCAATATCCAGCTCGCCATGCGACGCCTGAAATCGCTCAGTGATAGGGCCAGTGTCGCGACCGAAGAGATCAACGGGAAAGTCAGCGCCACGCAGGATATGCTCACACGGGCGGAGCGTCAGGTCGGCGTTCTGAATCGCCTGGTCGGTGACATGATCGATATCTCGCGTATTCAGGCCGACAAATTACAGGTGCATCTGCGCCAGGAGCCGGCCAACCTTGTCGCGATCGTGCAAGAAGTTGTGCAGGAGCAACGCAAAGCCGTGCCCGGACGTAGTATACTGGTAGAGATGCCTGCGACTGAGACGATACCCATTCTGGCTGATCCCGATCGTATCGGGCAGGTGCTGACAAATTATATAAGTAACGCCCTCAAGTACTCTGAGGCCACGAAGTCCGTCGCGGTACGACTGGCTTGCGACGGGCAGATAGCGCGCGTCTCAGTACGTGACGAAGGACCAGGACTCAGCAGCGAGGAGCAGCAACGTATCTGGGAATGTTTTTACCAGGCACCGGATATCAAAGTTCTGAGCGGCTCGGGGGTAGGTCTGGGGCTGGGTCTCTACATCAGCCAGACCGTCATCGAGCGCCACCAGGGACAGGTCGGGGTGCAGAGTACGCAGGGCAAGGGTTCCACCTTCTGGTTCACCTTACCCATCGCGCAGCTTGCAGATACGACGGAGAACGAAGCATGAAAATACGGGACTGGACAACATTGGGGGCAATGGCTCTAGGAGCAGCGGGCACGGGCTTCGCCGTCAAAAGCCTGTTGCCGGAGAACTTCGCAACCGAGCAGATGTCTGAGCAACCAGAAGAAGCCGTTGATGGCTCGGCGTGGCCTGAGATCGAGGTCTCTTTTCTGCGCTGCGGTCATGTCAACCTGCCGGAGTTCCTGGCAGTGCGCGGCGCAGCATCGTTCGCGACGCATACGAATACGTACAGCGCCGTGCTGATACGCCATCCCGCTGGCACGTTTCTTTACGACACCGGCTTCTGCACCGATATTTACACGTTCCTGAAGGGTCAGTCGCTCTTCTTTCGCACCCTCCTCGGAGGCTTCGTCTTCGAGCAGGCGCTCAGTAGCCACCTGCAGCAGCTAGAGATCAAGTCGGGCGACCTCGATTTCGCCCTCCTGTCGCACCTGCACTGGGACCATGTCAGCGGCATTCCAGATATTCCAGGCGTGCCGCTACGTCTTAACCGCGCAGAGTACGAAGCGGCAAAAGAAGGGCTCTCAGGACCCCATTCCGAGCTGGTCTGGCGACTCATGGGCAACAATCCACACTACTTATTTGACTGCACAGGACCAGCATACATGGGCTTCCGTTCAAGCTACGACCTGTTCGGCGACGGTTCTATCGTGCTCGTCCCCTTGCCGGGCCATACACCGGGCAACACAGGTATGTTTATCAACCGGGCAGGTGGCGCGCGCATCTTCCTCCTGGGAGACGCCGCGTGGTGCGCGGAAAACTACCTGCGCCCGGCGACTATGCACCCCGCCCTGTGGTCGCTCTTCACCAGTGACGACGCCACCGCCCGCCAGACGCTGATCGATCTCCATCGTTTCGCGCACCGCCATCCCGAAATCCCTATGATCGCCATGCACGACGCCACTCTGCAAGAGGCATTTATGACGGTAGAAGCAGCACGCATGGTAAGGGCATAGGCGGCTCTGACCAACAAGTAGAAAATTTGTCTGAAGCCGCTGAGTATGGTACACTGCAACAAAAGGGGGAACCAGGAAAAGCAGGATGACCATGAAGGCAACACAATCCAGCACATATATCGACCGCCGTGGCCGCAGCATGAGGCGCATGAGCTTCGAAGACCGGGCAAGACTGCGCAAAAACTATGTCGCTCAGAGTCCCCAGTGGCGTCATCCTGCGGTCGGCTATGTGCTTTGTCCCTTTATAGTTGCTCTGGGTATGCTTACTATTCTTTTTCTGCAAAAAGCGCTAGGCTTGCTTCACTTTTCCGGCTCGTTCCTGATTCTCAGCGTCTTATTCACCGCGCTCTTCTGGGGAGTTGGGCCTGCAATACTCGCCGTTATCCTGAGCACACTACTGCTTGACTACTATTTTATTTCTCCAGTTGGACAATTGTTTGCTAAAACCTGGTTAGACGCATCGCAATTGCTTCCCTACATTATCTCCGGCCTTACTATCGCGTTGATCACGGTCCAGCGTGAACGGGCCAGGTTAAAAGCACTCTCCACTGAGCAAGAACTGCAGGCCTACGCCGATGAACTGGAGGCAACCAACAAGAAATTGGAAGAGGCTAACGAGACAAAGGACCGTTTCCTCTCGATTGCTTCGCACGAACTGAAGACGCCCATCACCACCATTCGCGGGCAGGCGCAGCTGATGATAAGACGCCTCGCGAAGCAGCACGATCCCGAGATGGAAGAGATCGGCACCACGCTCAACAAAATCAACGACCAGACTAAACGGCTCACCACGCTCATCGACGAGCTGATGGACGTGAGCAGCATTCGCGCGGGCAAGGTAGAATTGCATAAACGGAAATGCGACCTCAAAGATGTCTGCCGCGAAGTCGTCGAGGACCAGCGCCTCCTGACTGGACGCGTGATCACGTTGGATGGACCCTCGGAACCCATGAAGATGCAGGTCGACTGCGAGCGCCTGGCCCAGGTCTTCGTCAACCTGGTCGGGAACGCCGTCAAATACTCACCGGAAGAAAATCCGGTCGAAGTCAGCATTGGCAAGCAGGACCACGTCGCCCTCGTCCAGGTGCGCGATCACGGCAAGGGCATCCCCAGAGACCAGCAGGAACGCATCTTCGAGACGTTTTATCGCACCCCCGACACGCAAACCTCCTCGAAACGCGGTCTCGGTCTGGGCCTGGCGATCGCGAAAGATATCATCCAGCGGCACGAGGGACGCATCTGGTGCGAGTCCGAACCGGGTCAGGGAAGCACCTTCTTCGTGGAGCTGCCACTGCGCTAAAATGACATCTTCCTCAGCGATCCCTCTACACTGGCAGACCGATTATGGTTCCTCATCCAGGTGCGAGATATACCATCCATAAACAATAAGCGTACACGGAACTGAAACCGCAAAAGTAACCAGCACTACCCAGGAAATGTGTCCAAAGGCAGTTGCTAGAGCAATTAATGCAGCGATAGAACCGCTAGAAAATGCGATGGTTGCTGCTTTTGAGCTGGCGGAGCGAGCAGGAGCATAAGGGTAGTGCTTTTCTACCAAATTTACTACCAGCACTCCAGAGAGTGGCGGAATGGCCACTGCAGAAGCCAGCATCGAAATGAAAATCCAGGTATCAAAACTGGGTAGCGCTAAAAATCCCTGCATGAGCACCAGGATAACCAAAAGTAAACCGACCGCGTACATATTCTGGATGGCATGAGCATACTCACTGCTCTTTGCTTTCCGCGTCCCTCCCGCCGGGGCAGTATTCGCCTCCTGCCGGGGAGCAGGAAGTTCCTCGCTTTTGATCTTTTCTTGTTCCATGGTTCGCACCTTCTTGCCTCTCGCTTTTTGAAAAAGGGGATATGGCTACGTCGTAATAAGTGTACAAAAACGATCATCCTTATGAGCATGTTTCACTGATATCATTGTACAGTATGTACTCACTAAATTCAATGATTTTTACTCATTAAAAATGATAAAATTAACTCAAATCTCTCTGTTTATACATGAAATTTTTGGTTGACAGGAGGGAGTTGTTATGGTACATTTTCTATGTAAGAAAAGTATGATTCCTCATATGGACTTTGTTTTGTTTCCTTATCGCGTAAAACATTCAGGAGGAACATCATGGTACATCTTACGTACCGCACCCATTATTACTTCTTTACGAGAGTAAGTACATGCAGCGCTTCATTCATCACAACGCAAATTCTCAGCAAACGGTAAAAAATACACATCTTTTTGTAAAATATCCGTCCGCAATACATTTCATGAAAGAGGGCGACAATGGCGAGAAATAAAGCACAGTCAGACGAGCCACCAAAAATGTCAGATGAAATCGCCTCACATATAGAACAGCACGTAGAAGCTCCTCAAAAAGAAAGCAAGCCGCGTACCAAAGAACGCGTTCAGCTAGACTTTGCATTAGATGCATTAGAAAGGCTTGACAACCTGAAGGAACAGATAGGGGCCAGCACCCGTGCAGAGACAATCAGACAGTCTCTCCGGCTCTTCGAGTGGTTCGTAAACGACACCAATCCAGGTGATACTATTACCATCACGGACAGTAGCGGCGAGATAGTAGCAACATTTAAAGCAAAATTACTCCACAATGCCACAAAACACAACACATGAATAGTAGTACGCTCTACTGAAACGACAACCTTCTAAGCATTTCCTGGTCAGAGGTTTCTACCAGCCTTTCCCCAAACAGGCACTATGCGCGCTATCGTTTACGGGGAAATAGCCTGTGCCTTACGGCGGATAACCTCTGACTTGCTATAGGTTTCCAGCTGGCTATAAATTCAGCGATCTTCTTTTTGCTAGTGACAATTTGCTCGTCATCTTCGCCCTGCTCATTAAATGGGCGACCAGGCAGTTCGTCGGGGTTGAGATGCCGCCGACGATTCTCCGCACCCTCTTTGCCTTCAGACATAGTACCTTGCCTCCTAAAAGGATATCTACCCACATCATTGTGAGTAGTTGGTATCTCAACGATCGGTCATCCCGTAAGCAACTTCACGTATGACCTCTCTCTAGTAATGACCCATCAAGCCCACCCCTGATAAATTTTTCCTCCTTAGCTACCATCATTTCCTCTCAAAAAGATTGTAAATTTCTATGCTTAGAAAGCGAAAAGCGAATAACAAATAGGCCATCATTTTTTACCTTGCAGGAAGAGGATTCGTATATTAAAGCATGAAAGGATAAGAAGAAAAGCAAATCGGCATCTTTAGATCTCGGTGCCCATTGTGAAGATTTTTTTGTGATATTGTCATTTCCGTCATACCCCCTCCTCAATCAACATAATATATACCTGCCTATATTTTACCTGGGCACAACTGCTCCGCTGTGCCAGATTTGTGTCAGAAGTGTACCAGGATAGCGGAGCAGGATTGTGGATAGGTTATAGAGGATTAGAGAAGGTGACGCCACTAACAGCCGCGCTCACTTGTCTTTGCTGAAGTGCCACTGATTTTCTTTCAAAGAAACAAAAAGCTCCCGAACAACCTTGTGTTCAGGAGCTTGTATTAGCAGGGGTGAAAGGAGTCGAACCTTCTAAAAGTCGTTTTGGAGACGACCGCCCCAACCGTTAGGCGCCACCCCTAAGATGTGTTATTTTAATAGGCGGAGGGGGAGAGATTCGAACTCTCGGAAAGGTTTCCCCTTCAGCGGTTTAGCAAACCGCCGCACTAGGCCACTATGCGACCCCTCCTGAACAGGTATGGCAAGCCAATCCATTATGTTGACCTATCACATAACCCCGGTGCCATGCGATCAAACTATAGCACCACGTCAGGATAATATCAGAAGTCGCCACCGTTGTCAATACCTTAGTTGCAACAGTTGGAGAGTCCTGTCTTATTGCCATTGCCTGGTTTGTGTGTTTTACTAGGGATAGGAAAAATTGTGTAAATTTTTTGCAAGGGCGCAGAATATGTAGATTTTGAGGGCGATGGCTATGGGCAACAGTGCGAAGAAAAGTGTGACGATTCGAGACGTAGCGCAACGCGCAGGGGTATCGATCGCAGCGGTATCCAGGGCACTCAATGGCAGCGGCTACGTGAGCACGGAGATCAAGCAGCGCGTGCAGGAGGCGGCCCTGGCCCTGCGCTACCGGCCCCACGATTCCGCGCGGGGACTGAAGCTCCAGCGCACCAATACAATCGGGCTGGTAATCGCTGACATTACCAACCCTTTCTATTCCGAACTGGCGGCGGGCGTGCTGAGCAGTGCGAAGAAGTGGGGCTACCACGTCATTCTGGCGGCGATGGATGAGGAGCCCGCGACGGAGGAGGAGTACCTGAACGTGCTGATGGAGAAGCGCGTGGACGGTCTCCTGGCAGTAGCGACAGGCCAGAATCAACGCTCATGGCGCGATGTGATCGATATGGGCATCAAGGTGGTGCTGGTCGATCGCAAGGTTGAGTCGCTGCCGGAGGCCGATGTGGTGCTGGTCGACAATACAAAGGGAAGCTACGCGGCTGTCTCTTATTTACTTGGCCTCGGGCATCGGCGCATCGGCATACTTAGCGGTCCGACCTCGCTCACGACGGGCCAGGGTCGCCTGGGCGGCTACTACCAGGCACATGCTGACGCTCACCTGGTTGTCGATCGCGACCTGGTGCAGATCGTGAGCTTCAAGCGCGAGAGTGGCATGCAGGCCGTGGAACAGTTGCTGGCCCTCCCCAAACCACCGAGTGCTATTTTTGCGGCGAATAACCTGATCGGCGAGATGGCGCTGTTCGCACTGCGCGAGAAGGGCCTGAGCGTGCCTGACGATATCTCGCTGCTGATGTTCGACGATGTGCCCTGGGCTTCGCTCACGACGCCACGCATTACGGTGGTAGCGCAGCCCATTTCGCACCTGGGCTCGCGGGCCGTGGAGCAGTTGATGCTGCGCTTGCAACATCCCGACGAGGTTGTGCACGAAGGCCGAACCATTGTCTTGCAGCCGGAACTGATTACGCGCCAGAGCTGCGCGCCACCACGACTCGTCATTACTGGACGTAACGGGCAGAGAGACTAATTTCAGTATCCTCAACCGGATCGATATTCCGTCTCAGCCCAGGCCGCTCACACCTTGGGGGATTGTACATAGGAAAGCCGAAAAGGTCAAGTTTTTTGCACTTAGGAAGGGCGCGTTGCTCCTGGTCTATCCCGCACTCACAAGATTGCTGGTGATGCTTATCTTCGTCACCAGCAGGTTTTCTACTCGCTCAGGATATGCAATTCTCGACGCAGCAATTTTCCCGCGGAGTTGCGCGGAAGGGCGGCTACGAGGTGGATGGCGCGCGGCAACTTATAGCGGGCGAGCCGGATGCTGGCATAGTCTAGCAAGGCGGCGGCGCTGGTAGCGCTACCCGGACGCAGATGAATGTAGGCGACGGGAACCTGGCCCCACTGCAGATCGGCGCGACCACTTACACCGGCCTCCTCAACATCAGGATGAGAGAGGAAGACGGCTTCGATCTCGGCAGGGTAGATGTTCTCGCCACCAGAGATAATCAGGTCGTTGCGGCGATCAAGGACATAGAGATAGCCCTCGTCATCAAGATAGCCGATATCGCCAGTTGAAAGCCAACCGTCGCGAAAGGCGTCGCGCGTGGCCTGGGGCCGATCGACATAGGCAGGGGTGATGGTGGGGCCTTTGAGATAGATGGTGCCAGGTTCGTCTGCAAGCGCCTCGCGCTCGTCGTGCATAATGCGCAACTGCACCGGCAGCAGAGGACGACCAGCCGAGCCGAGTTTGCGCAGAGCATCGACTGGCGAAAGTGTGACTGCCTGGGAGCAAGATTCGGTCAGGCCATAGGTCTGCACAACGGGGATAGTACGCCGGGCACACTCTTCTAGCAAAGGACGCGGCGCGGGTCCACCGCCCAGCAGCACACAGCGCAGGGCAGCGGGATAATTGGCGTGATGTGCATCCAGCTCAGCCAGCATGCGCTGTAACATCGTCGCGACGACCGAGATGATCGAGACGCGGTCCTCGTGTATCGCCCTGTTCACGACAGCGGCATCGAACTTCTCCTGCAGCACAACGCTGATGCCGTAAATGACGCTGCGCATGAGAATCGAGAGGCCACCTATGTGAAAGAGGGGCATGCAGGCGAGCCAGCAATCATCCGGCTGATGGCCCAGATTGAGGGCGGAGCCAAGCGCGTTCCACCATTGCATTCCGTACGTGATGAGCACGCCTTTGGGGGTACCGGTGGTGCCTGAAGTATACATAATGGCTTGAGTCGCGTTAAGGTCGATCAAGGTCTGTAAGGGTTGGGTGCTCTCGGCGACGCCGGGCAGGAAAACATCGCCACCTTCCACAGTCAGAGTGGCGCTGGATAGCTGTTCTCGCGCACGGGCCTCGTGCTGGCTATCGTTCAGCAGAAACGCCGCGTGAACATCCTGCAATTGCCAGCGCAGTTCGTCGGTTGTCAGGCGGGTGTTGAGCGGGACCAGGATGGCACCGAGACGCGTCAGGGCGTGGACGCAGGCGACATAGGGCAGTCCGTTACTGGCAAGCAGGGCGACGCGGCTCCCATATTGCACACCGAGGGTTGCGAGCTGCCGGGCGAGGCGCGTGACCTGCCGTTCCATCTCGGCGAAGCTCCATTGTACGTCTTCATACTTTATGGCGAGCCGCTGCGGAAAATTTTCGGCGCTGCGGGACAGCCAGTTAGATAGTTGGATATCGGATGTCATAGGTGATCTCTTCTATAAATTGTTGGATAAGCTTCATTTGCTCCATAGCGGGTCAGCGCCGCCTTATCCAAGGAGATTCCCAGGCCAGGACCGGCGGGCACGGCAAGGACGCCATTCTGTATTGCTAAACCTGCGAGCAGCAGATCGTCCTCCAGGAGGGACAGGGTGGCGAGGCCGCATTCCAGCGTGACTTCGGGCGTGGCGGCGGCGAGATGCACCGCGCCTGCCACGCCGACGCCTGCTTCGATCGCACTGGTGATAACACAGCGTACTCCATGCCCGGCTGCCTCGCGTATCACCTGCTGCGCCGCGCGCAGGCCGCCAATAAGTTGAGGCTTGAGGATCAAGATGTCGGCGGCTGCGTGGGCTAGAACATGACGGGTGCTCCTGAGATTAAAGACGCTCTCATCGGCGGCAATGGGTATAGGAATAGCACGCCGCAGCACGCGCATCCCTTCCAGATCGCCTGCTGGCAACGGTTGCTCCACATACTGTAGATCGTACTCCGCAAGTTGCGAAAGGATAGTCACCGCCAGATCGAACGTCCACGCCTCGTTGGCATCCAGGCGCAGATGCGGAGAGGAACCGATGGCGCGGCGAACGGCGGCGATGCGCGCGATCTCTCGCTCTGCATCGGAGCCTACTTTGAGTTTTATACATTGGAAGCCCGCTGCGATAAGTTCCTGGGCGCGTGTGATCGTGGCGTCCAGGGGCAGGGCACCGATTACGGCATTGACGGGGATGCCGCGTCTGAGAACAGGCGATGAAGCGCCGGACGCGATAAATCGGGTCCCTACATTAGAATCTTGTGATGAAGATAAGAGGGCGGAGATGCTGCGCCCGCTCTGTTTGCCTATGGCATCGAGGAGCGCGCTCTCCAGGCCACAGACGGTCGTGGCGGGAAGTTCGGCGGAGCTGGCGTACAGCAAGGCCAGGGCTTCAGTAAGCGTTTTCCCATGCAGTTGCGCGGAGAGCGTGGGAAGCGGCGCGAGGGCAGTTTCCAGATCGTCGCCCGCGAACTCGGGCAAGGGCGCGCTCTCTCCAACGCCGGAGAGACCGTCCTCAATCACGACTTCTATGATGGCCCCTTCTCGCCTGCTCAGTGAGCCGTGGGCAGTTGTAAAGCGGGAGCGCAGTGGAATGCGGTAGGAATACCAGTGTATGTTTTTTATACGTTGCATGCTTGTCTCAAACGAAGTGACGGCGTTTCTAGCACGCAATCCACTTCCGTCCTTCTCCATAGTTGTCTGACTGTCTTTCTTCAAGAACTGCTCTTATCATAGCACGCCTGTCATCCTTCGTCTTTTCTTTTGAATTATATATGCTATGCGCCTCCATTTTTCCTATGGCTCTCCTTTTTACTTGAATGTGGTGAGCTTCTCAATTACACTGTCTCTATTATTTCACAGCCTCGCATAGCTTGCGAGGTTAAAGCGTATAATAAGATATGAGATTGCTCTTATAATTTTCAACGGAGGTTATTGCTCCCAATGCATAAAAAACAATTTACCGAGGATGACACGGCCTATTCTCGCATACGACTCCTCGTGACGTACTGCCTGGAACGCGATACCTTCCTGCGTTCGACAAAGACGGCTCTAGTTGTTGGAACGACTCTGGCCATCATTAATCACAGGCAACAGATTTTCTCAGCACATTTCGCTCTCACCTGGGCTCTTCCTACGGCTATAACGTATCTAGTCCCATTCACCGTTGCTACCTATGGACAGATTCAAGGCAAGCGGCAGCGTGACCGCTTGCAAGTAGAATCAACTGCACTGGCTGCTCGGAGCATCAGAGACCCTTTCCTGGTCCCTCATACACTCGGGAACCAGGAGCCGGAGCAGGCGTCTCATTTCTCCATCAGCAGGCCCTCCTTTTTCCTGACCTCACCTTCTGTAACTTTTGATGGGCCTGCTCAGCCTGCTGCTCTCTGTTCTAAAGAGGATATGTGGCCCATGAGGCAAGATGCTCCTTCCCGTCATCTCCAGATTGCTCCTCGCTTCACTCTTCCTATGAAACCACACACGGCAAGAGGAAGTTTCACTCCAGCCCCTTTTCCAGACTACGCTTCCTATATTTTGCGTGAAGAGGACCATATCTATCAAGGGGCAGGATGAACAAGGCGTTGCGACCGCTCCTCTCCATCTGCTTAACCGGGAAGCAGGACATCGCCAGCACGAATATGGCGCATATCTTGACGTTGGCGCAATAATAAGGTATTACTTTATTGAGGTAGTTTTTTGCTTCCTGAAATTTTCTGAGGAAGGAAAGCATCCAATGTCCTTCTTCCTGTATTTTATAAATAGAGAGTGGAGGAAATATTTTTAGTATGCAGGAAAGGTATACGGAACACACGCGGTCCCTGACCGAGGCGATTCTTCATAGTCCCGGTGAGACTCCATCCACACTTCGACACGCGAGCGAAGCCTACGCAGCTCAGTTGAGCGGTCGCGCCTCTTCTCAAGCGAACCAGCTGCCACCAGAGGTGGAGCGCTATCTCTCCAAAGTGGCGCTCCATGCCTACAAAGTCACTGATGGAGATATCGAGGCTCTACGAATTGCGGGGTATAACGAGGATGCGATCTTCGAGCTAACGCTGAGCACCGCGCTGGGAGCTGGCATGGCCCGATTGGAGCGGGGTCTGGCGGCATTGAAAGGAGAGACGCATGCGACTCAAGAAGATTGAACAACTTTTGAAGGATGAGCCGGTTTCCGATATCCGGCGGACGCTATCCTATCGCCCCGACTTATTTGGGCACCCCTTTTCAGCATACTTGCAAGAGGTGCTGCGCGGACCATCGGACTGGAGCGTGGGTGAGCGCGAGCTGTTCGCCGCCTTCGTTTCGCGCACCAATCAGTGCTCCTATTGAACGGGTGCCCACGGCGCAGTTGCGTCCAAAGCCCTTGAGGATGAGCTGGTCACGGCTGTTTTGCAGGACTGGCGCTCAGCCCCAATTGATGAGAGGATGCGCGCAACATTGCGCTTGCTGGAGAAGGTGACGCTCACGCCTTCCGAGGTGGGGCCAGAGGATATCACGCCTCTCCGTGCAGCAGGAGTAAGCGACCAGGCCATTGAGGATGCCCTGGTGGTCTGCGCGCTCTTCAACATCATCGACCGCATGGCTGACTCGCTGGATGTCGCAATTCCATCAGCCGATGGGTTCGCACGCACAGGCGAACATTTGTTAGCGCATGGGTATCTGTAAAGTCGCCTGACATTTTGAAGTCTGGATAATGGAGGTCGCACGAGCGTAGTGCGCGACCTCCATTTTAATAGTAGGGCGTTATGCTAGTTCGCGCTTGACCCGCGCTCAATCGCTTCCGGCGACAGCGTAAGGCGCTCGCGGCGTCGGGTCGAAGCGCTTGTTGGGCAGTGCAGACAAGCCGTCACGCCCGTTAGCAGTCGAACACCGACCAGCAGATCTCGTTTCGCAACCGCTGATCCTCCAGGACGAGTTCGCGAATCGCATCGGGGAGCTGTTCGCGCTGCCAACGGCACTCGAGCCGGCCGGCGCTCTCACCCTCGCATCCGGGAGCGGCCGCACGCGCGGCCTTGATTGCGTAGGCCGCAGCACCGAGATCGTGCGCGGCGACATGCGCCACCGCTGCGGCCTGGCCGGCAGCAAATGCGGCGTGCCGAGCGGCTCCGCTCAGCTCTCTTGCCGCAGCTTGGGCATGGCCAGCCGAATCGCGGGACTGAGACATCTTGATCTCGCCGCGCGCCCATGCCCGAGTCTGCTCGATCGCCTGGCTGGGCCGCGGGTCCGAGGGCTGCACCGACTCGAAGAGGTGCAGAACGTGCTCTGCGCACGCGGCCGCCCACAAAGCCAGGAGCCGATGGTCGGAGTCCGTGAGCGTCCCCCCGCGGCGGATGGTGATGAAGCGGGGGTCGCGGTCTTTGGGAAGGATCATGGTTGCACCCGTCCTGTTGCATCTGCACAACGGCTTAGTACGTCAATGCACAAAACTAGCTCGTTACGGCAGACGCGGGAAGCGGGAGAAGTCGGGTTTGCGCTTCTCAAGATAGGCGTTCTTGCCCTCTTTGCCCTCTTCGGTCATGTAATAGAGCATGGTCGCGTCGCCCGCCAGATCCTGGATACCGGCCAGGCCATCGGTATCGGCGTTGAAGGATGCCTTAAGGAAGCGGATAGCAAGCGGGCTTTTCTCCAGAATCTCGCGCGCCCACTGCACAGTCTCCTCCTCAAGCCGCTCCAGGGGAACGACCGTGTTGACGAGTCCCATGTCAAGAGCCTCCTGAGCGTTGTACTGGCGACAGAGGTACCAGATCTCGCGCGCTTTCTTATGTCCAACGACGCGGGCGAGATAGGTCGCGCCCCAGCCAGCGTCGAAGCTGCCCACACGCGGACCCGTCTGCCCAAAGCGGGCATTGTCGGCGGCGATGGTCAGGTCGCACAGCAGGTGCAGCACGTGACCACCACCAATCGCGTAACCGGCAACCATAGCGATAACGGGCTTGGGGATATACTTGATTACCTTTTGCAGGTCAAGCGCGTTGAGGCGCGGAACGCCATCGCTGCCGACGTAGCCACCCTCGCCGCGCACGCGCTGGTCGCCACCGGAACAGAACGCTTTGTCGCCCTGACCGGTAAAAATAATTACGCCGATCTCCTGGTCCTCGCGGCAGCGGTTAAACGCGTCGATCAGCTCAGTAAGCGTCTCGGGCCGAAACGCATTGCGCACCTCGGGTCGGTTGATCGTGATCTTGCCGATACCCTCGGCCTTTTCAAAGATGATATCGGTGTAATCGTATACCTTTTGCCATTCAACTACTGACATGTGTCCACTCCTTTTTTTAATTTCAGTAGGGATGGGGCTTGCCCCCATCCGTTTGCCCGCTCCGCGTTGTGGGCCGGATGGGGGGCAAGCCCCATCCCTACTGAGCGGATCTGTTAGCATAATACGACATCTCTGGTCCGTCTGGCTGTATTGTCAGCATAGCAGACGAGAACAGAACTGCGTTACCAGTTGCACGAACACGGCTGGTTGTTCGAGATGCACGGTGTGTCCCGCTCCTGCTACGATATGCAGAGTTGCGTGCGGCAGATCCCGCGCCATCTGACAGGCGATGCTACAAAATTTTGCATCGAGTTCGCCCGCGATAAGCAGCACAGGTAGGTCGAGCATGGGCAGTTGCGCGTGCAGGGCTGGCTGCGCGCCCGTTCCGACGCCGCGCAAGCTGTTGGCGAGACCCACTGCCCGATTGTGTAGGCGCTGGTGATGCAAAGCCTCCTGTTGCGCGATCGGCAGATTGCCCTGACTGGCGAACAGAGGCAGCTTTTCCCAGCGCTCAACGAAAGGCGCTATGCCTTTCTGCTCGATGCTGGCGGCAAGGGCATCATCGCTGCTCCGGCGCTGCTCGCGTTCACGCGCATCGGCGATGCCCGGCGAAGCGCTCTCCAGGATCAGGGCGCGAAAGAAACGCGAGAACGCTGTATAGAGCGTGATGCGCCCACCCATCGAGTAGCCCAGCAGAACAGCCTCGCCTGCCTGCACGCCCAGCTCTCGCAACACGGCAAGTATATCGTCCTGGCAATGCTCCATCCCATAGCGCTCGGCATCCTCCGGCGCAGATGATTTCCCGTGACCGAGCATATCCAGGGCGATAATGCACCAGTCCCGCAGGGCAAGATCGGCACAGAGACTTTCCCAGTTACGCGCACTTCCTGTGAAACCATGCAGCAATACCAGCGTACCTGCTGGGTCGCTTCCACTTACAAACGGCTCGCGTTGTAGCACACCGATCTGCACGGCATTGACATTGACGCATTTATACACTGGTATCATTTTCCAACTGATTTTTTTATTTTTGTTATATTCGATTCCCTCGCCTGAAGAGCCTCGCCAACAACCTGCCAGAGCTGGCGATGCATCTGCACATTGCTGGCACGCTCGGTTGGCACCTCGATGACGTGCAGCCCACCGTTCGCAAGGCCCGTATTTATGGCTACACGAAAATCGTGCCAGTGAGAGATGCGCTGGAATGTCCCGCCATACATCTGCACGACGGGCGCGAAGTCCAGGCCCGTCGGCGTACCGAAGAGTTGCTCGAAGTGCTCGGGATAGGACGCCTGGGGCAGAAACGAGAAGATGCCGCCACCATCGTTATTGATCAGTACAATGGTCAGATCGAGTCCATGCAGACGGGCGGCGAGCAGGCCATTGAGATCGTGGTAGAAAGAGAGATCGCCGATCACCAGCACGGTCGGTCCGTCCGAGGCCGCGCTGGCTCCCAGGGCGCTAGAGACCACGCCGTCGATGCCGTTGGCACCACGATTGCCCATCACGCGCACGCTACGCCCGTCCGGCCAGAAGAAGGTGTCCGCGTCGCGCACGGGCATACTATTGCCAAGGTAGAGCGTCGTTCCGTCGGGCACGATTTCCGCGAGTTCGGTGAAGACCCGGCCCTCGAACAGCGGCGCGAAATCCTGGATGGTCGTCTGCAACTGTTGGCGCGTAATAGCCTCGGTCCGCTTCCACGTAGCGGTCCACTCCTCGTTCTGCCCACGCGTAGCGGATAGAGAAGCGAGCAGGCTTCGACAGAGGGATACGGAATCGGCGTGAATCATCTCGCTGGCAAGCTGCGTCGGCTCTTCCCAGCCTGCATTCCCATCAATGACGATCTGAGGACAGGCGCAGTAGCGCTTCAAGTAGAGCAGCAACGGCTTCGATGTGGGCATGGCACCAAAGCGCAACACCAGTTGCGGCTCGGCGCGCTCCACAAAGGAATCGATGCGCAAAAAGGCATCGTAGCTGGACAGCACGCAGCCATCTTCCGCCTGCCCAGAACGCACCTGCGAGAGCGGATCGGCCAGAATGGGATAGCCACTTTGCTGCCCTAGCAGGGCTAGCAATGCTGGTAGCGCAGGATCATCGCTGGAACCAGCAATAATCAATCCGCGCTCATGCGTACTCATCAGAGCGAGCAGGCGTTCAACCAGGGAATCGTACACCGCTCCGCCCCGCGCCTCGGTTACGCGCACGTAGGGAGCGTTCTCGGAACGCCCTTCCCACGCGGCAGGATCACGCTGCGAGAGCGGTAGCAGCGACCGATCGGGCGTGGGCACAAGCGGCTCGCGAAAGGGCATATTGAGGTGAACGGGTCCAGCGGGAACGGCCTGTGTCAGAGCAACGGCGCGATCGGCGAGCGTGCGCACATAGCGTAGAGCCTCGTTGCTCGCCTCGGGCAGGGCCATATCGACAAACCACTTCGCGTGCGTGCCGTAGAGACGATTCTGATCTATGGCCTGCGGCGCGCCATTGTCGCGTAGCTCGTGGGGACGGTCCGCCGTCACAATGAGCAAGGGAACGCGCGTGAGATGCGCCTCGACGACCGCTGGTAGAAAGTTCGCCGCCGCCGTTCCAGACGTGCAAACAAGCGCGACAGGCAGAGCAAGGCGCTTCGCCATACCCAGCGCGAAAAAGGCCGCCGAGCGCTCATCAACATGCATCCAGACGCGTATCCGTTCCTGAGAGGCCAGGGTCATAGCCAGCGGAGTTGAACGCGAACCGGGACACAGAACGACGTTGCGCAGGCCAGCGCGCTGCAATTCGTCGACAAAAGCGGCTGTATATACATACATAGGGTTCATAGAATCTATTATAGAGCTTGATGACATAACTTTCCCTTAATCGAGGCCGCCTGATCCACGGAGCATTACCTTTAATTTTAGACATGACTCGGCATACTCGCTAGCAGGGCGCGAATCGGCGACGATGCCACAACCAGCAAACAGGGTCGCGGTATTCCCCTCGATCAATGCAGAGCGCAGGGCCACCGCGAACTCGCCATGTCCATTCTTATCGATCCAGCCGATAGGACCGGCGTACCAGCCGCGATCCAGTTGCTCGTGCTCGCGTATCTCGGCTAACGCGGCCTCGCGAGGGAAGCCACCGACAGCGGGAGTCGGATGCAGGTACTGTAACGCCTCCAGAATACTGTGTCCCGGCAGCAATTCACCGACGATAGGAGTTTGCAGATGCTGGATATTCGAGAGCTTCAGCAACTGCGCATGCTCCGAGACCTCGACGTTTGAGCACAGGTCCGCCAGGGCGTCGCGCACCATGCCGACGACGATCGCGTGCTCGTGCTGATTCTTCTCGCTAGCAAGCAGTTCCTGACCTAGCTGCTGATCCTCTTCCTCGGTAGCGCCACGGGGAGCCGAGCCAGCCAGGGCCATCGTACGTATCTGGCCGTCCTGGGCAAAGACAAGGCGTTCGGGCGTCGCGCCCACGAAGTAGCGCCCACCTCGCTGGATAGCAAAGACGTAAGCAGCGGGATAACTCTGGCGCAGGCGTTGCAGCATCTCGTCGATAGCAAACGTCCCCTCCTCGCGCGTCGCCTGTACGACGCGGGCCAGCACCACCTTCTCGAACACGCCCTGCCGGATGTGTTCTACGGCGTTCGCGACCAGCCCCTGCCATGTCTCAGCGGGCAGCAGGTTCCGCAACGCCAACCGCACAGGTTGCGAGAGCGGCCTGGGATGCGCCAGTTGTTGTTCTACGGCGGCGTGCAGGCGTGTAACATCGGCGACGATCTGATCGGCGCGTTGCTCGATATCGTCAAGGGAATTGACCATAAGATTTACCGTAATGGCCGCGTTCTTCTCGCCGCCGCTGAAGAGCAGGTAGGGCAGAACGAGCAGCCCATCGGGAAAGTTCTTCCACAACGGCGTGTGAGGATGGAGCGGATCAAAGGCAAAACCACCAAAGAGGATCGGACCCGTCACATGCGATGGGAGCTTGCCGGGCGCAAAACCCACCACGGAACCGCTTTGCAGTGCACGCCAGGACTGAGCGGCGCTACGAAAACTGTTCGTTCCGGTCGTCGCAATCGTCGTGGCGGCACCCGTCCCTACAAATGCGCGCCGCTCCTCTGGCTTCTCCCAGAAGAAGCATTCACCCAGCCCTTGCTGGCCCAGCGCGTTGAAAACGGCCAGTGAGTCGCATGGGGCAAGCGGTTGCGTAAAGCTGGCGAGCACGGCATGGCCCGCCAGAGCGGCACGCGTGGTGGCACGATGCACGGTTGCAAGCAATAGAGCACGATCAAAGTAGAGAGGCCAGAGACTAAAAGGAGCATTTGCGCTCGCGTTATCAACCAATACTATATCCATATTTCTCACCTGAATAATACGGCGCGACCTTCAGAACCAGGCCACCTTTTCCCATGTGAAGGCTACTATTATAGAGAGCATCGAGTTTCCAGGAAAAAAATCAGGGGCAGCTTCATAGTTGGCCTTGAATTGGTCGCAGGCATAAGCCTTAAAGTGATGCCTGTAGTATTATAGCACGGCAAGGGGAGAGCGACAAAATAGGCACTTTTTCCTAAAGGTATTATCATTATGTAAAGGTAAGAAGTAATATTATGCCCTATATGTTACAATAGAAAAGCAGAAGCAAATTCATCCCATCAGGTTTGAGGATATGAGGAAGTTGGAGCGCATTGAAGAATGGGAATGAGCAATATTGATCCCACTGATCTAAGAATACAACTAGAGGTCCTAGGGAGCGACTTAAATATGCTGAAGAGAAATCTCGTCAACAAGAGCAAATGTTAGCGCAAGCATATAAAGATGTAGGTCAAAAAGAAGCAGAGCTAAAACAAATTATGCGCTCTCTCGTCAATCTGTTGACATAGCAGTAAGAGAGGGTCGTATTCCACAAGAAACGGCATCTGCACTTCGTGATTTTCTTTCAGTGAAAAATAAAGTTGCTCATGCTGCTGTTTTTGATGTTGATGAAGCCACTATTCTTGCTCTTGTATCAATCGGTATCGAACTCTTGAAAGTCATAGCGGCGAAGAAACGAGAAAATACTGAAGTGCTAAGTTCTGATACAGCTTGATAGGGCTTGTCATTCTCTGCCTTCCTGTGATATGCTTAGAAAAAATGTTCTTAACGCAGTAGCATGAAGGAACGGTAGATCATGGCTCAAATGCCCCTCGAAGATGAGCGCTTGTTCGGTTGGGATATGACGCCCGGCATCGTCTCGGTGTGGGCGAACCGCGAGGGGCTGGCGATTGTGTGGCGGCGAGACGAGGAGCGCGTCACCTGTTCGCGGGAGCGTTTTCGTCCCTGGCTGTTTGCAACATCGTTGGCTGATCTGGCCCATCTGGGACCGGCGCTGCTCCCCATGACGGCATTTGGCAGCGAGAACGCGCATGTCAATTATCGCGAGATGGAGAGTCCCGCGCCTCCCACACAGAGCTACCGCTATCTGATTACGGCTCGCGATGGGCGCTATCTTGAACGGGCGTTGCTGGCGGGCGCGTCAAAGAGGCTCGGACGCCGCGTCAACAATTTGAATGAGCTTGACGAGTATTATCGCGTGGGCCCGGTCGAGCAGTATCTCATGGCTACAGGGCGCGTCTACTTCCGCGACATGACGTATGAAGAGGGGCTGCACCGCCTGCAGTTCGACCTGGAGACAACTGCGCTTGATCCGCATCGCGGGCGCATCTTCCTGGTCGCCGTGCGCGATAATCGCGGGCTGGCGACTCTCCTTGAAGCGCCCACGCCGGAGGACGAGGCGAGGCTCATTCAGCAGTTGTGCGCGCTGATCGGCGAGCGCGATCCCGATGTCATCGAGAACCATAACCTGTTCGGCTTCGATCTGCCATTTCTGGAGGAGCGCGCCGCGCAGTTG
>Ga0209839_10000258_pt1 | contig 27331 bp, 20 predicted proteins | sample OrgsoiDNA2013050_FD_185800 | JGI IMG/M metagenome (GOLD analysis project Ga0209839, IMG submission 185800) | Permafrost soil microbial communities from the Arctic, to analyse light accelerated degradation of dissolved organic matter (DOM) -... | ecosystem: Environmental > Terrestrial > Soil >... | reverse complement strand
CAGTGTTTTTAGTTTCCTGGTTTTCATACAATTTACCTATTCACAGGTCCTGCCACTTTCCATACAGAAGGCCGACGGGAACTATATTTCTACTACGTATATTGACAGTCTCGTAAAAAAATTAATGAATACCGGCCAGGTTACCGGGTTGGAATTGGCTATCATTGATCATAACGGCATCGTATACCTGAACAGTTACGGATACAAAAACAAAGCGAAGCAGGAACTGAATGATACAGCCACCTGTTTTTATGCGGCCTCGCTGGCCAAATCACTTTTTGCCTTTATGGTTATGCAGTTAGTAGATGAAGGAAAAATTGATTTGGATAAACCTTTATATGAGTATCTCCCAAAACCAATATCTGAATACGAAAATTATAAAGAGTTGGCAGGTGATGATCAATGGAAATTGATCACGGCGCGTAATTGCCTGGACCATACCACCGGATTTCCCAATTGGCGGCAACTTAATCCCCATGGTAACAATAAACTTGAGATATTTTTTAAACCGGGCGGCCGTTTCGCCTATTCAGGAGAAGGAATTTATTTGTTGCAAATGGTTATAGAAACCATCACGGGCCAGACGCTTGAAGTACTTGCCCGGGAAAAGATATTTCAGCCTTTCGGCATGTACAGGACAAGTTTTTTGTGGCAACCGGCATTTGAAACCGATTATGCAGTAGGTCATGACAGGAAGGAAGACACTCTTCATAAAAGAAGATCTGGGAGTGCCAATGCGGCCGGCTCAATGGAAACGACGATTGCAGATTATGCACGTTTTTTATTGGCGGTCATGCAGGGTAAAGAAATTTCGCAGAAGTCATGGCAGGAAATGTTTTCACCACAAATCAGGATAAATTCAAAAGCGCAGTTCCCATCGCTGAGGACCGATACGACAAACAAAAATAATAATATTCAATTATCATATGGTCTGGGTTGGGGTTTGTTCAATACTCCATACGGCAGAGCATTTTTCAAAGAAGGTCATGATGATGGGTGGGGTCATTATGCGATAGGCATTCCGGAAAAGCAATTTGCAGTTCTTATCATGTCTAACAGCTCCAACGGGGAGAGCATTTTTACGAAATTGGTTGAAAAGATAACCGGCGTTACGATTCCCTGGAAATGGGAAGGTTATAAAAACTAATTATTCTACCACAATAATTTTGTTCCCGTTTTTTCTTCTCACGGATAAAACACCCCCTTTATCAAGTGCGCTCCAGGTATATCCTTCTCCGGCCGCGACTTCTTTTATTGGATTACCATTTAACAGCACAGCAGAAGGTTTGGCTTTCAGCTTTAAAATTTCAGTGCCATCATTGTCAAATGTGCGATAATAAAGACGCACTTTGGAGGTATCCGGTTTGTCGAATTCAACGCTGTAATATTTTTTAAAACGGCCCTTATAATCCGCCTGTTGAACAACCGAAGTGGTTGACAGGATATGATCCTCCACCGGCGCCAACTCAGGGAAAGTGGCCATGGCCCGCAAATAATGTCTCACATAATCGCCATAGCCGTCGGTAAGCCAGGGTTCGTCCATCGGAAAACAATTTTTCCCGTCAAAGTCGACCGCATAAGTGGCCCAGTTCAGTTCGCGAACAGCATTTGAAAAAAGTGTTGTATCGCCGGTTAAGGACACGTATAATAATTCATCCGCAGCCTGCCTTGAGCTATGGCTGTTCCCGGGAACCCGGTATACCGATTGTTCGTTCGTAACAATAACGCCATATTTCTTCCATTTTTCATTCGCAAAATTTATGTGCACCCAGTTGATAATGTTTTTTACCTGCGTTTTCCATTCGGGGAAATACTGTGGATGTTCCATCATATACCGGGCGCAGGTCATGGCGTTTATCTGAGTCTGGCTCCATTCGCTAACGTCTTCAAAAAATGGCCCCCACTTATTATTTTGAATGGGATATTTTTTGAGCCAGGCCAATATTTTATCCGCAGCTGTTTTATAAGCGGCCACATGGCCTTTCTTTAATTGTATCAGATCAAAAAATAATTGGAGAGTGGGTGTAAGATTGCTTGTATAAGAAGCCGTATCGGTTGATTTATCAATCCCTCCCTGCAAATTGAGTAAGACGGTTTTTCCGGTAAATACATTTACTTTAAATGGAAGAGGTGAATGTTCCGCGGTTCCGGGCTTTACGTTTGCGGCAAGCGTATTAGCTATTTTGACAGCGGCATCTAAAAACAAAGAATCATTTTTTATTTTATAAACGTGTACCAGTTCAAGCCCAAAAGAACCAGCCTTGTCTGGCTGCGCCACATCCTTTCCGTTACGCATATCGCCATCATATATCCCGGAATAAATCAGTGTATTATATGGGAAAGGAATATTGGGCCATTTGCAATTGTCCGGCGATAATCCATGGGTCAGATAGTATCCTGCCAAAAAATACATATTTGCCTTTATGTTTTCGTCGCCCGTGTAAGCATATAATAACCGCCACGACGAAATGGCCATCATAAACTGGTCACCGCCAATGCCACGCGGGTCATCGAAATCTTTGTTCCAGACCTGGTGGTTCATGTAATAGGGTAAGCCGTTCAGGTCCCTGCGCATATTGAACCAAAAATTCCATATGGTATGCAGGTTATGGTCATAGGATATCGCGGGATCCGCGTTATACCAGGGTATAATATTCCCGTCCTTATCGGTCTGGATAGGATGGTATATCAATAACTCATCCCGCTGCGCAAATAAGTTTTTTGTTGCAAACGAAAAAAGCAACAGGAACAGCGCAATCGTTTTTTTTTTGATCATATCTTTTTTGTGAGTCAACCGGATTTAACATAAAACCCCCTGTATCCAGGGGTACAGAGGGTCGTTGTGCGGGTGACAGGGGTCGAACCTGCATGCCTTACGGCGTCAGATCCTAAGTCTGATACGTCTGCCAATTTCGCCACACCCGCTTTTTAAGCCTAAAGCCTAAAGCTTAAAGCCTAAAACTTAACTAATGAAGGCTTTTAGGAACGCGAAAATAGGGAAAATCGGTGTGCTGGTAATGGTTTATGGATGAGCTCATAACTTATTTTCAAATCTCATTTTCACTTTCCGCACTTTCACATTTGCACATTTGCACATTAGTTTTAGGCTTTACGCTTTAAGCTTTGGGCAAAACCTCAGGGCAAAGCCTTGAGGTTTTATTCGTAAATTCGTAAGAATGGAGACTGTAGCGGCAATTCCGAAGTATAATTTGACGGAGGAACAGGAAAAAAGGTTGATTTTGAGGGAGTACCGGGCCCTTTTGCGTTCTTTGAAACCGAAGCTTAAAGCGGGCGATAAGGAACACGTCCGGGACGCCTTTGAAATGGCGGCGGAAGCGCATAAAACCATGCGCCGTAAAAGCGGTGAACCCTATATCCTGCATCCCCTGGCCGTCAGTCAGATCTGCGTCGAAGAGATCGGGCTCGGCGTCCGGTCCACCATTTGCGCCCTGCTCCACGACGTGGTGGAAGACACAGATATTACCCTGGAAGACATTGAACGGGATTTCGGAAGCGAAATAGCCCGTATCGTAGACGGACTCACCAAGATCTCAAACGTCATCGATGTCAACGCCTCCCAGCAGGCTGAAAATTTCAAGAAGATCCTGCTTACCCTCACCGATGACCCGCGGGTCATCCTGATCAAGCTGGCGGACCGGCTTCATAATATGCGTACGCTGGACAGTATGAAGCGCGACAAGCAGCTGAAAATCGCCTCCGAAACAGTCTATGTTTTTGCGCCGCTGGCCCACCGTATGGGTCTGTATAATATCAAGACCGAACTCGAGGATCTCGCTATGAAATACCTCGAGCCGGAAGAATATAAAGAGATCGCGCGGAAACTGGCAGAAACCAAAAGGGAGCGCTCCCGATATATCAACGAATTTATCAAACCCCTGCGCGAACAAATGGAAAATGCGCAGTTTGATTTTGAGATTCACGGACGGCCAAAAAGCATTCATTCCATCTGGACCAAAATGCGCAAAAAGGGTGTCTCTTTTGAAGAAGTGTACGATCTCTTTGCCATCCGGATCATTATCAACTCGCCTACCGAAAGAGAAAAAGCGGATTGCTGGAAAGTGTATTCCATTATTACGGATGAATACACCCCTTCGCCGGAGAGGCTGCGCGACTGGCTGAGTAATCCCAAGTCAAATGGTTACGAAGCCCTTCACACCACCGTAATGGGACCACAGGGTAAATGGGTGGAAGTTCAGATCCGCTCCAAGCGTATGAATGAAATTGCGGAAAAGGGACTTGCCGCGCATTGGAAATATAAGGAAGGCACGAGTGATGAAAGCCGATTCGACAACTGGTTCCAGCAAATCCGCGAAGTGTTGACCATGGAAGACAATGATTCCATCAATTTTCTCCAGGATTTCAAAACAAGTTTTCTGGCGGAAGAAATTTATGTGTACACACCCAAGGGCGATGTGAAAATGCTGCCGCTGGGATCCACGGCGCTGGATTTTGCCTTTTCTATCCACAGTAAGATCGGGGAGCAGTGTATCGGAGCCAAAGTGAATCACAAGCTGGTCCCGATAAGCCATAAACTCCGGAGCGGGGATCAGGTAGAGATCATCACGTCGAGTAAACAAAGGCCGACCGAAGACTGGATCAATTACGTGGTGACAGCCAAGGCCAAGAGCAAGGTCAAAGACGCATTAAAGGAAGAGAAACGCAGGGTCGCCGATGAAGGCAAATATATGGTTCAGAAAAAACTGGAAAACTTTGGAGCGGCCTATAATCAGCACAATACAGAAACACTGGTCAACTTTTATAAACTGAATTCATCGCTCGATTTTTTTTACCAGGTAGCCGTGAAAAATATAGACCTGAAAGAGTTGAAAGAATTTCAGCTGTTGGGTGACAGGATCGAGGCGCCGAAACCTCCCAAACCACAAATCGAAACAAAACCCGAAATTAATTTCACACCCAGTCAGCGGAAAGACACCGAGCTCGTGATCTTTGGTGAAAGCAGTGATAAGATTGTATATACCCTGGCCAACTGCTGCAAACCCATTCCCGGCGACGACGTTTTTGGTTTCGTAACGACCGGCAAGGGACTCACTATTCACAGAACAAATTGTCCGAATGCGACCCGTCTGCTTTCCAACTACGGTCACCGCGTGGTAAAAACAAAATGGGCAAAGAATAAAGAAATTTCATTCCTTACGGGGGTACGCATCATCGGCCTCGACGACGTCGGGGTTATCAACAAAATCACCAACCTGATATCAGGCGAATTACGGATAAACATCAATGCGCTGACAGTAGAAGCAAAAGAAGGATTGTTTGAAGGCAGCATCAAGGTGTATGTGCACGATAAGGAAGAGCTGGAAGAACTCCTTGGGCGATTAAAACAACTAAATGGGATTCATTCGGTGGACCGCTTTGATACCGAGATCAGCGAACCGGCGAAGTAATTGTTAATTGTTAATTGTCAACGAATACGGCTGCCGGATTAAAAATCATTGACAATTGACAATTAACAATTAACAATTACTTTTGCCCCTTCTTAAAAAATCAGACTGATGGTTGATGTTATTCTCGGATTGCAATGGGGTGATGAAGGGAAAGGTAAGATTGTAGATTATTTTGCTCCCCGGTATGATATGATAGCGCGGTTCCAGGGAGGCCCCAACGCCGGTCACACGTTATATGTCAATGATCAGAAAATTGTTCTGCATCAGATTCCCTCTGGTATTTTTCACGAACAGGCTATCAATCTGATCGGTAACGGCGTCGTGCTGGATCCGGTTACGCTCAAAAAAGAATGCGAAACCGTAAAAGCTTTCGGAGTTGATTATCGCAAAAATCTTTATATCGCCCAGCGTGCACATATCATTCTTCCCACGCACAGGGCGCTGGATAAAGCCTCTGAACATTCCAAGGGAAATGAGAAGATCGGTTCCACGCTCAAAGGGATCGGCCCCGCCTATATGGATAAAACGGGACGGAACGGTCTGCGGGTTGGGGACCTGCTGGATAAAAATTTTACAACCCAGTATATCCGTCTGCGACTGAAGCACCAGAAACTGCTCGACGGACTTCATTTCGAGGAGGATCTTTCTGCAATGGAAGAAGAATTTTTTGAAGCATTGGATTTCATGCGCCAGTTTAAATTTGTTCAGGGTGAATATTTTATAAACGAGAAACTCAGCCAGGGTAAAAAAGTACTGGCTGAAGGCGCCCAGGGCAGTATGCTCGATGTGGATTTTGGGACCTTTCCTTTTGTTACTTCATCCAACACCATTTCGGCCGGTGTTTGCACCGGTCTCGGTGTGGCACCCCAACAGATCCGGGAAGTGATCGGCGTTACCAAAGCGTATTGCACGCGCGTAGGCAGCGGACCCTTCCCGACCGAACTGGCCGATGAAACCGGCGACCGGCTTCGAAAAGCGGGAAGTGAATTCGGTGCGACGACCGGAAGACCCAGGCGTTGCGGATGGATCGACCTGGTCGCCCTGCGTTATGCCTGTATGATCAATGGCGTCACCAAACTGGTCATGACCAAGGCCGATGTGCTGGACGACTTTGAAAAACTGAACATGTGCATCAAATACCGGATCGAGGGAAAGGAAACAGAAGAAATCCCTTTTCAGATGCTGCAAAAAGCCATCGAACCGGTGCTTTCCTCCTTTGAAGGCTGGAAAAAGGACATTACGACAATAAAAGACTTTGAATCGCTGCCTGAAGAAATGAAAACATATATTTCTTTTATAGATAGCTACCTGAAAGTTAATGTTTCATATATTTCAAACGGACCCGGGCGCAGTCAATTGATAGAAAAACAATAATCTGTGGCGTGGATCTGAAATTCTTATTAAAAAAATTTGGAGGTTTAAAAACTTCGCTGAAATTTTACAATCTAATCTTATTGGAACATGGCACCAAAATCTGATAAGGAGAATAAGGATTCAAAAAAATCCGGACCTGCTTCATCTAAACCAACTGCAAAACCGTCTTCTAAGAAAGCTAAAGAAGAAGAGGATGACGACGACGAGGAGGATGACGAGGTTGAAACTCCGAAAACCGCTGCGAAAAAAGGCCCCAAGGCAACTGCATCCAAAACAAAGAAAAAATCGGATGAGGAAGACGACGATGACGACGTAGAAGGAGAAGACGAAGTGGATGAATGGGATAAAGTGGAAGAAGAGGAGGAATGGGATCCCGATTTCGATGAATTCGACGTTCCACGCTCCAAAACCAAAAAAGCCCCTCCCGGCGGAAAAAAAGCTGCCAAGGGGGAGGAAGACGAGCTGGGGCTTGAAGATGACTATAAAAATATGGATCTCTTCAACGACAATGGATTTGAAGAGGAAGAAGAAGATTTCTAATAAGGCTAACAGGCATGGCCAAACGCCAATTTGCATCTTTTCCTTTTTCTGATCTGTATAAAATAAAACAACAGGTATTAGACTGGTCAGCCCGGCATGATACCTTTTCTTTTTTAGACAATCAGCAATTCCCCTCGCAGGATCCGGGTTATGAATGCCTGGCCGCCGTGGGTGAAAGGGGCCGCCTGAAAGCCAGTGCCGGCCGGGCATTCGAACAGCTTGAAAAATTTTCCCTGGAACAGGGAGACTGGCTCTTCGGACATTTTTCATTCGACCTGAAATCAGAGACCGAACAGTCGCCTTCCCTTCTTCCGGATTTCATTCAATTTCCCGATCTCTTCTTTTTTGTTCCGGAAATCATCGTGCTCATCCATGCCCGCCAGATCCGGATCGGCTTGTTCGGAAACCATCATCAGCAGATCCTGGATGAAATCAATAATATGTCAGCCGGCGGAAAAAAAAGCATCCCCATTCAGGCGGACATTCAAAACCGGATTTCCAAAGAAGACTATCTCCGGATCATCAAACGTCTGCAGGAACATATTTTACGCGGAGACTGTTACGAGATTAATTTCTGTCAGGAATTTTTTATCGAGAATGTCGCCCCGGATCCGCTGGAATTGTATCGGGCCCTGAACCACGCTTCACCCAGTCCCTTTTCCGCATTTTATGCGGTCGATAAAAAATTCCTGCTTTGCGCCAGCCCCGAAAGATATTTAAAAAGAAAGGGCGACGTCATTTTATCCCAACCCATCAAGGGAACTGCGGCCAGGGATCCGGAAAATGCCAGGAATGATGAAGCACTCAAAGCGGGTCTGGCGGCAAGTGAAAAAGATCGTGCAGAAAATGTAATGGTGGTGGACCTGGTAAGAAATGACCTCTCCAGGATTTGTGAAACGGATTCGGTTCGCGTGTCCGAATTATTCGGCATTTACAGTTTCGCGCAGGTGCATCAGATGATTTCCACCATCATTGGGAAACCCTGCGCCAATATGCACTGGAGCGAAATGATCGCGCGAACATTTCCCATGGGATCCATGACAGGGGCGCCAAAAAGACGCGTTCTGGAACTGATTGAACAGTATGAAAAAACAAAAAGGGGATTATTTTCGGGCGCATTGGGTTATGTAAAACCTAACCAGGATTTTGATTTTAATGTGGTGATCCGCAGCATGCTGTATAACCAGCAGAACCGCTATCTCGCTTATTTTGCCGGTTCTGGTATTACAATAAACAGCGATCCGGAAAATGAATACGAAGAATGCCTGATCAAAGTGGCTGCTTTTGAAAGGATAATAAAAAACCCGTCCCCGCTTAGCCGGGACGGGTCGTAAAAAAGTTGGATGGATTATTTATGGGAAAGACCCGCAACGGATTTGTCACTGCTCAGGGACACATCTTCCTGCAAAAGCCGCTGTACGGATTCATTCACGATCTGATATTTGTTTGAAGCAAACAGATCCATTTTATCAGCCGGCAATTTCAGGTCATAACTGTTATTCGCACTTGCCATCACTTTATCAAATTCCGGGTTATACCGGTTGAATTCTGAAACATCCATCAGGATATATTTTGAAATAATGGAAGAGAAATATTTCCCGGTTACATTCAGCGTTTTTGCTCCGGCTTCTTCTTCCTTGTTTAATTTCCGGTTAAAAACATACATGGACGAACCGGAAAGCTGGTCGGTCGCCTCTTCCTTGGTCAGCGTGGTCACACTACCCTGTCCTTCAAAAGTATATTGTGTACCGATGAACTTCTTGACGTGGTTCCTTGATTCAGTCGGCAGGTAATACTGAAGATTCCAGAAATCCCGGCTATGACTTCTTTTAATGGCATGATAAACATTGGACGTCCCGCCATTGTAAGCGGCAATGACCAGGAGCCAGTCGCCCAGTTCTGCATACAAGTCACGCAGGTACAGGGCCGCAGCCTTCGTACTCTTGTAATAATTCTTTCTTTCGTCAACCTTATGGTTCACTTTAAGACCCAGCAAACGGGCTGTAGCCGGCATCAGCTGCCAGGGACCCACGGCACCGGCCCAGGAAAGGGCGGTAGGTTTCAGGTTCGACTCGATCACGGCCAGGTATTTTAACTGGGAAGGCAGGCCATATTGGTTCAGAATACCATCAATCAGGTTAAAATAAGGGCGTCCCCAGGATTTCATGTCATCCATGTCCTGTTTGTTCCTTAGCATAAAATCCTGAACAAAATGAATGGCGCGGGGATTTAATCTGGCGCCATTGGTTCCGCTCACGGAAGCCAGAAAAAGGTTGTTAAACCCGTTCCTCACTTCAGCGGTGTCTATGGGAGTATGGAGGGCGACAAAGGTCTTGTCAATCTTGATAGCATTTGCACGACCGTAAACAATCAATCCAACGAATGCAATGCCCAACAATAAAAGTCTTTTCATCTTTTAAAGCTTAAAGATTTATAAACCGGGAAATCCGGGTTATAAATTTTTCAAGGGATGGATCGCGGATTGGAATTACCGGAAGAAATCAGAAGTGTCCGGTTTTCATAAAGTCGGAATTTCGTAGGACTTATATTGCTGCATCAGTTCAGATGAGAACTGGAGTAAAGATAATTCACGAAATTGGTTTGTCATAGCCTGGACACCAAAAGGCATGCCGTTTGTATGGGTAAAAAGGGGCAAGGAAATGCCTGGAATACCAACCAGATTTGCGTAAACTGTATATAAATCAGCCAGATACATGGCTACCGGGTCCGAGGACTTTTCACCCGATTTAAATGCCGTGCCTGGAACCGTGGGAGTGAGAATTATGTCAAATTCATTGAAAATCAACCTGGTGCGATCTGTTAAAATTTTACGCACTTTTTGGGCCTTGCTGAAGTAGGCCTCATAATAACCCGCGCTTAGTACAAAAGTGCCCAGCAGGATCCTTCGTTTCACCTCTTTTCCAAAGCCCTCTGACCGGGTTTTCAGGTAAAATCCGGGAAATCCGGCTTCGGGATCAGCTGTCCTGTATCCGTATCGTACGCCGTCGTAACGGGCCAGATTGGAGGAAGCTTCTGCTGTAGTCAGTATATAATAGGCGGGCACGATATAATCCAGCAGGTCAAAAGAGATTTCTTCCACGTGGTGACCCCTGGAGCGGAGATCATCTATAAAGTCCAGTAAACCGGCCCGGATCTCGGGATCCAGGGAAGGATGGTCGAGGGCTTCTTTTAAAACGGCAATCCGTTGGGGGTTGGCGGTTAGGGGTTGGCGGTTGGCGGTTGGCGGTTGGCGGTTGGCGGTTGATGGTTGATGGTGGAGGACGGATTGGTGATCATCTGGCTTTAGGCTTTGCGCTTTAGGCTTTGGGCTTTCAGGAAGGCTTTCTGCGTAAAAAGGCACCGGCTCCCGGGAAGAAGTCGCATCGCGGGGATCAAAGCCCGCGATCACTTCCAGGAGGAGGGCTATATCCGCCACATTTTTACTGAATATGCCGATCTGATCGAAGGATGATGCATAGGCGATCAGTCCATAACGTGAGATCCGGCCATAGGTCGGTTTTAAGCCGATTACGCCGCAGAAATCCGCCGGCTGACGAACCGATCCTCCCGTATCACTGCCCAGGGAAAGCATGCAGAGCGAGGCCTGAACGGCCACCGCGGAACCGCCCGAGGAGCCACCGGGAACTTTTTCCGGATCCAGGGCATTTTTAACCCGGCCATATACGGAATTTTCATTACTGGAACCCATGGCAAACTCGTCGCAATTGAGATGACCGATGATAATGGCTCCTTCTTCGATTAAGCGTTGCACGGCTGTTGCATGATACAGCGAATGAAAACCTTTCAGGATTTGCGATCCCGCCGTAACGGGATGGTCCTTATAACAGATGACGTCTTTAATACCGATCACCACCCCATGCATCCGGCCGGTTTTCATTCCGGACCTCCGTTCGCGGTCCAGCCTGTCGGCTGCTTCCAGCGAATCCTTGTCATAAATTTGCACAAAGGCATTGAGATGATTCAGTCGTTGGATACGTTCGAGATAATACAATACAATGTCCCGGCAGGACAAGGAACCCTTGTTCAGGGCTTCCTGGTAATCATGTATGGATGAGAAGGAAAACAATAAATAATGCCGGCACTGCAATCAGGGATTGCAGCCCCTAAGGGTTGTTAGTCGTAGTGGTGGATGGAGGCGTGTTTGTTTTTGGCGGCTCGTTCATGCCGTCTTCAAATTCTTTCTTCACATTATTCTTTGCATCATTGAACTCACGCATTCCCTTACCAATACCACGCATAAATTCCGGAATTTTTCTTCCACCAAAAAGTATTAAAACGGCCAGGATGATCAGTATCCATTCTGAACCACCCGGTGGGGAAAGCAGGAACATGCTTTGCAGGAAATAGCTGAACATATAGATAACATTTAAGTCTTAAAGGTAATCTATTACAAATAAAAAAAGCGGTTGGTTTCCCATCCGCTCATGATTAACAGTTGATTTATTTCAGGTAATAATTCTCTTTTCTTTAATACGGGCACTTTTACCACTGCGATCCCGCTGGAAGTAAAGTTTTGCCCGGCGAACCCGTCCCACCTTATTTACGGCTATGGACTCGATATTGGGAGAGAATGCCGGAAAAGTTCTTTCAACCCCAATGGCGTCAGAAATTTTCCTTACGGTGAACGTAGCGGTAAGACCCGTTCCCTGGCGTTTGATCACGTCACCCTTAAAGCTCTGGATACGTTCCTTATTACCCTCCAGGATTTTATAGTTCACGGTCACATTGTCTCCGGCTTTAAATTTTGGGAGATCTTTTTTCGTACTGAGTTGTTCGTGGACGAATGCAATAGCCGCGTTCATAACATAATTTTTGGGGATGCAAAAGTAACAAGCTTTCTCTTAAAATCAAAAACTAATGTTGCCATCCTACCTGGCCACGTTAACCGCACGTTTTTCCCGGATCACGGTAACCTTTATCTGTCCGGGATATGTCATTTCGGTTTGGATTTTCTGTGCTATTTCGAAGCTCAGTTTATCGCTGTCTCCATCCGTAACCCGGTCCGATTCCACGATAACGCGTAATTCACGACCCGCCTGGATGGCATAGGCTTTTTCAACACCCGGATAAGTGAGGGCCAGGTTTTCCAGATCCTTGATCCGTTGAATATACTGCTGCATGATCTCGCGGCGGGCACCGGGCCGGGCGCCGCTGATGGCATCGCAGGCCTGGATAATGGGCGCAATCACGAACTGCATTTCCACTTCATCATGATGGGCGCCAATGGCATTGATAACCGCTGGGTTCTCACCATATTTTTCAGCGATCTTCATGCCGAGCAGGGCATGGCTCAGTTCGGTTTCCTCGTCGGGTACCTTCCCGATATCGTGTAATAGTCCGGCCCGCTTGGCCAGTTTAGGGTTCAGCCCCAGTTCCGACGCCATGATGGCGCAGAGGTTGGCCACCTCCCGGCTATGCATGAGCAGGTTCTGACCATAGGATGAACGGAACCGCATTTTACCTACAATCCGCACCAGTTCTTTGTGCAGACCATGGATACCCAGTTCGATCACGGTTCTTTCACCGATTTCGATCACCTGTTCGTCGATTTGCCTTTTTGTTTTCTCCACTACTTCCTCGATACGTGCAGGATGGATCCGGCCATCTGCCACCAGGCGCTGGAGAGACAGGCGGGCGATTTCCCTGCGCAGGGGATCAAAGGAAGAAAGCACGATCGCTTCCGGGGTGTCGTCTACGATCAGGTCCACACCGGTCGCGGCTTCCAGGGCCCGGATATTCCGTCCTTCCCGGCCGATGATCTGTCCCTTGATTTCGTCACTTTCCAGGTTAAAGACCGTGATGGAATTTTCTATCGCCTGTTCAGCGGCTGTCCTTTGAATACTTTGGATAATGATCTTGCGTGCCTCCTTATTGGCTTTCTGACGCGCGTCATCAATGATTTCCTGCTGAAGGGCCAGGGCCTGGGTATGGGCTTCCTGTTTCAGACTTTCGATGAGCTGGGACTTGGCTTCTTCCCCCGTTAAACCGGCAATTTTTTCCAGCCTCCGGATATGCTCCTCCTGGTGCTTTTCCAGCTCCGTGCGTTTGTGATTTACGACATCGATCTGACGGTTCAGGTTTTCTTTGATGGCATCATTTTCCTTTACCTGTTTATCGAGCGATTCCAGTTTTTGTGTAATACCCTGCTCTTTCTGCTTCGTCCGAAGTTCAGAGTCAGCGAGCCGGCGGTTTCTTTCCAATACTTCCTTTTCATGCTCAGATTTCAGTTGTACGAACCGCTCTTTGGCTTCAAGCAGTTTTTCTTTTTTTAGGGTTTCTGAGGAAAGCTGGGCATCCGAAAGGATTTTCTGTGACTGTTGGTTGGCATCTTCAATTTGCTTGCGGGTGTTTTTTGAAAAAATAAACTTACCCGCCAGGACACCAGCGGCAAGGCATATGACGGCAATTATAATGGATATAATGGTTGAATCCATGGAAACTTGAGTTTAGAATGTTCAGAATCATAATTTTATCATCCATGAGGCGTTGGGATGGTAGCGAAGATAAGGTATTTTCAGAAGGGGATGAGCGGGGACTAGCCCAGTATCTTATCCAGCTGTTCTTCCAGTTTCAGGAGATTTTCCGAAAAATCAGGGGAAGCCCCGATTTCGGAAGAGGGATTTGTCTGGGTAGCATACCACAGGATCACCATCGAGGCATAATCCTGCATGTCCTTTCCCGCAAACTGCGTCTTGAATTCAATGATTTTATCGTTGATTATCTTTAAGGTCCCTCTTACGGCGCCTTCATCCTCGGGTTTTATCCGGATCCGGTAGGACCGGTCGCCTATTACGATATTTATTGGGATGAGCGCTTGCATGTCTCGGATTCTTGTTTTAACTTTAAAAATACCAGCTGGCTGACGATTGTCCGAAGTTAAGTCAAGTTCTTCTGAAGAATCTATTCCTGCTGCCAAAGTTTCATAAATCCAGTATCCAAATCCAGTACCTATGTTCCTAAAGATCAAATCTCCGACTTTTATTGATCGGCTAAGCCTAGAGATCAATCAAACACAAAAAGCATTATTGAAAGCAGTTTTAAAAGACGATAGCGGGGCTATCTGCAGTATTATGCAGAAAGAGCTCAGTTTCGGCCAGCAGTTTCTTGACTGGGAAGGTCTGAACGAACTTCCGTATGGCGTCTATACCCTCGAAGTATCACAGGGAGCAGATGAAATGAAATTGCGTCTTGTAAAGCGCATTTGAAATTCCTTTATTCCTGCAACAGGGCGATACATTTATCGATCTCCCTGACATATTGATTTAGCCTTTTCTCAAGCATTCTTTTGTCCGTTTCTTCCAGACCCCTGCCCGATAACTTAATGGCTTCGGCCTGCTGACGGAATTTTTCCGCGTCCCGGGAATGGTTCTCGCTGCGAAGCTGCATCTTTTTCAAATCTTCTTTAAGCCGTTCATTTTCTTTTTGCAGTGCCTGATGCTGTTTGAGTAATAACAGGATTTTTTCATGCACTCTTTTAAACTGTATTTCCGGTTGTGTCATGAAAAAGTTTTTTGATTTTAATGGCTTATTTTCTGATTTCGGCCTTCAATTCTTCTTCCGCTGTTTTCATTATCCGGTTCATCATCCCGTCTATTTCCTTATCCGTTAAAGTTTTTTCGTCGTCCAGGAAGGTAAAACTAATGGCCATGGATTTTTTATCCCTTCCCAGTTTTTCACTTTCAAAAATATCGAATAACTGTATCCCCCTCAACTTCTGAAGGCCTATTCCAAGAACCGTTTTTTCGACCTTTTCAAAGGGTAGTGATTTTGCTACGATCAGCGCCAGGTCACGGTTTACGGGAATCTGTTTTGGCAGTTCCGAAAAAACAATGCTGTTTTCCGCGTCCGGCCGTAACAGATTATCCCAATAAATATCTGCAAAAAATACCGGTTGCCGAATATCGAATTTCCGTAAAATGGCGCTATCCACTTCACCGGCGTTCAAAATAATCTTTTCTGCCTGTTTTATTTCAATTCCGCCCGATAATTTCGGATGATTTAGCAGGGAGCTGTTACCAATAACCCCAGCCTGACTGCAAATCGCCGAACAGATTCCCTTCAGGTAATAAAAATCCACGACGGCTGGTTTTCCTTTCCACCCCCCGGAATGCAGGGTTCCCGTCAGGTACAGAGCGCAGTGATTGATCTCCGTGTAATGGCCGGGCCCGCTGCTTTCGTAGGTTTTCCCAAATTCAAAAAAGCGAAGGTCGCTGTTTTTCCTGTTCAGGTTCCACGAAATGCTTTCCAGTCCGGTTTCCAGCATGGAGGGGCGCATGATGTTGAGATCGGCGCTCAGGTTGTTGATCATCTTTACCGCGGATTCCAGTTCTGCCTCATGGTAATACGAGCTGTTGGTTATGGAGTTGGTAAAGATTTCGCTGAAGCCAATGCCTGCGAGGAACCCCGCAATTTTTTCCTGCATGGCAGCCGCCTCCCTTCCCGTTTCTACAGAAGGGGAGATATTGATATTCGCAGGTATTTCAATATGGTCCAGACCGTCGATGCGCATGATTTCCTCGACCAGGTCGGCCGGGTGCTGTATATCGGGTTTGTGATAGGGAACAGCGATCAGGAGATCGTCCAACCCTTCGCGCAGAATATCAAAACCAAGCGACAGAAATATATTTTTAACCGCCACAGAATGATAATTCTTTCCGCTGAGCTTTTTGAGATAGTGATACTTTAGCAGGATCTGCGTTTTCGGAATCGGATCGGGATACAGATCCACTACAGGCGAGGTGATTTTACCATTGGCCAGCTCGCGGATCAGGCTGGCTGCCCTTTTCAGGGCGGTTACTGTTCCGGATATATCCATTCCTTTTTCAAAATGTATGGCGGCATCCGTACGCAGGCCATGACGAAAAGAAGTTCTCCGGATAGCAGAGGGATTGAACCAGGCCGACTCCAAAAATAAATCCGTGCTCGTATTTTTGATCCCGCTGTTTAATCCACCGAATACACCCGCAATACAAAGCGGGCCCTCAGCGTCACAGATCATCAGGTCCCCGGCGTCCAGTTTTCTTTCTTTTTCATCCAGCGTAATAAAACTCGTTCCCTGTGGAAGATTTTTTACGATGATTTTATTTCCTTTTATTTCTTTGGCATCGTAGGCATGCAGGGGCTGACCGGTTTCCTGCAATACAAAATTGGTGATGTCCACTACATTATTGATGGGCCGGATGCCGATGGATTTTAATTTATCCTGCATCCATTTCGGAGACTCCGCAATTCGGATACCGGTCATAGTTATGCCTGAATACCGGCCGCAATCCTTGCGGTTTTCCAACTCCACTTTTATTTCCAGACCCCGGGTATCCGTCACGGGTGCCGGAACCGCGGGCAATTTGACCCGGTAGTCTTTTTTATCCTGGTGCGATAAAAAGGCGCAGACATCACGGGCCACTCCCATATGGCTCATCGCATCCATATGATTGGGGGTAAGACCGATTTCAAATATAAAATCCGTATAGGGCTTAAAGTAATCTGCAACGGCCATCCCCGGCCGAAGATTTTTGGGTAATACCAGGATGCCTGCGTGATCCTTGCCGAGACCGATTTCGTCTTCGGCACAGATCATACCCTGGCTCTCGATGCCGCGGATTTTTGCGGATTTGATTTGAAATGGCTCGCCGGATTCGGGGTGAATAGTGGTGCCCATCAACGCAACCACTACTTTCTGACCGGCGGCGACGTTGGTGGCGCCGCAAACGATTTGTAAATTTTCTGCGGAGCCAATATTTACCCTTGTTAATTTCAGCTTATCCGCATTGGGATGGGGTTCGGCTGAAATCACTTCTCCCACAACCAGGCCTTCGAGTCCGCCCGGGATGGTGGAATACGGATGCATGGATTCTACTTCAAGACCAACAGAAGTCAGTATCCGCGAAACCTGTTCGGGACCAGGCTTGTGTAAAATGTTGTCCGGTAAATAGTCGCAAAGCCAGTTATAGCTGATCGTCATGTAATGCAAATCTTGAGCGGTAAAGATAGTTTTTAAGCCTAAAGCCCAAAGCGTAAAGCCTAAAACTTCTTTTTGGATTCGGGCGTACAATTGGTTCTTTTTTATAATTAATAATAATTAAAATTCCAGGTTTTTGGCTTTACGCTTTGGGCTTTAGGCTTAAAAAGGTTTTTGGCTTTACGCTTTCAGCTTTCGGCGTATAAGTGGCAGGATTTTAGATCAGAAAGACTATAATTTATTGTTAATCGTTTACTAATGACTATACTTTCGAACGTTATTCCTCTCCAAGAAGTCGATTAACCAATGAAAATTAAACACATGAAAAACGTATACTTCTTATTAATGGCCGGTTTATTTATCGCATCCTGCGGACCGACAACCGTAATTCAATCAGATTCTTATCAGTCCGCCCCGGTGGGGGACGTTTCCTACCAGTCGTTTTACGACCAGTTGTCTCCTTATGGAAACTGGGTCAACTATCCAGGTTATGGGTATGTCTGGATGCCAAATGCGGGACCGGATTTCAAACCGTATTCTACCAATGGTAACTGGATTTATACAGATGCCGGATGGACCTGGGCATCCAATTACAGCTGGGGTTGGGCGCCGTTTCACTACGGGCGCTGGTTCTATGAAAACGGCTATGGCTGGATGTGGGTTCCCGGAAATGAATGGGCTCCTGCCTGGGTCAGCTGGCGGGGAAGCGGAGACTATTATGGATGGGCACCACTGGGCCCGCAGGTTTCCGTAGATATTGCCCTGAACAGTTATAACCCGCCGGTGAACTATTGGAATTTTGTACCCCGTCAGTATATCGGGAATCCCGGTTGGCATAATTACTACGTGAATGAAAGCCGTAATGTAACCATCATCAACAATACAACGATCATCAATAACTATAGCGGTACAAACCGCAGCCAGTACGCGTATGCGCCCGGACCGGATCCTGTTGAAGTCAGAAGGGTAAGCGGAAATAATTTTGCTACGGTTCAATTAAGACAGGCGAATGCACCCGGGGAAAGAGTTTCCGGGTCACAGTATATGATTTATCATCCACGTGTAAGCGCTAATACGCCAGCCGCACGCGGAGACGCTCCCGGAAGGCCGTCCACTCCGGCCCCGGCCCGGTCTGAGTCTTTTAATAATGTGCGTCCCTCTACACAATATCCGGCGAATAGTCAGCCAAATAGCAGACCCGGGGAGCAAAATCCCGGATATAATCAACCCAATAATAATCCGCATCCGCCTGCAAATAATCCGCAGCCAGCGGCAAATAATCCAAGACCCGCCGCGCAGAATCCCGGATACAATCCGCCTGCAAATAATACGCAGCCACCGGCAAATAATCCAAGACCCGCCGCGCAGAATCCCGGATACAATCCGCCTGCAAACAATGGGCAGCCAGCGGTAAATAATCCAAGACCCACTGCGCATAATCCCGGAAACAATCCACCCGTAAATAATGGGCAGCCAGCGGCAAATAATCCCAGACCAACTAACCAGAACCCGAATACGAATGCCTCATCAGGCAGACAGAATGATTCCCGGGTCAACCAGAATAATCAACACCAGCCGGGAACACATCCGGCCCAGCCCCGGTCCGTAACACAGCCATTGCCGGTAAATCATACACCCGTCGCGGGTCATCCTTCACCCAATCAAAATCCAAACGCCGCGCACCCGGTTCAAAGGACACCAACCCAGGATAGTAAGCCTGCGCAAAAGCCCACGGAAAAGCCAAAACCGCGGGAGGCCGACAATAACTGATAAAATGCGGAGACTATAAAAATTATATCTTCCCTCCGTTCAACCGGGGGGATTTTTTTTATTTATTGTTAATGTTTTCTTTTTTACTTAACAAAATATTTACGGATAATTCTTTGTACACACCAAGTGTGTATTTCCTTTCGAAGAAAGCGAAAAACTTTTTTAAATTGTGGATAGATCTTCTGCATTGGTGCATAACCCCCAAAACCTGTTTATAAGTTTGTGCAGGGACTCTGAATAAAATAAAAAAAAGAAAACATATTTTACCCGAATGATTGGTCTTTATATTCGCCCTCCCGATATCGTTTGGTAACATTAAGGTAATAGTCGCATAACAAATTCAACCGGATACATGGAGCTAACCAATTTGAACAAGGACCGTAAACAGAGACGTAAATCGCCGATCGATATCAGCACGATGATGTATGGCAAAGTGCCGCCCCAGGCCCGGGAACTGGAAGAGGCGGTGTTGGGCGCCGTTATGCTGGAGAAAATGGCTTTTGATACGGTCGTGGAAATCCTGAAGCCGGAATGTTTTTACGTGGAGAGCCATCAGCGTATTTTTCAGGCCATGCAATCCCTGGCACAAAAAAGCCAGCCGATCGACATGCTGACGGTCGTGGAAGAACTCCGCTTCCGGGAGGAGCTGGAGATGACCGGCGGACCTTATTACATCACCCGCCTGACAAATGCCGTTGTTTCCGCGGCCAATATCGACGCCCATGCGCGCATCATTCTGCAAAAATTCATACAACGGGAGCTGATACGCATATCCGGGGAAATTATCAGCGATTCGTACGAGGACAGTACCGATGTTTTTGATCTGCTCGATGATGCCGAATCCAAACTTTTTGAGATCACCAATAATCACCTGCGGAAGAATTTTGACAGTATGGATACCGTGCTGGTGAAAACCATTCAGCGCATCGAGGATCTTCGTCATAAAAATGATGATATCTCCGGCGTGCCGTCGGGATTCAAGTCGCTCGACCGCATTACCTATGGATGGCAACCCACCGATCTGATCATCCTGGCCGCACGTCCTTCTGTTGGTAAAACGGCCTTTGCCCTGAACCTGGCGCGGAATGCGGCGCTGCATCCAACCAAGTCGATCCCCGTTGCTTTCTTCAGTCTGGAAATGAGCGCCAGCCAGCTGGTTCAGCGTATCCTGTCTGCGGAAAGTGAAATCTGGCTCGAGAAAATTTCTCGTGGCAAACTGGAAGAGCACGAAATGAAACAACTCTATGCCAAAGGCATTCAGCGCCTGTCCCAGGCGCCGATTTTTATTGATGATTCGGCTGCACTGAATATTTTTGAATTACGCGCCAAGTGCAGAAGGCTGAAAAATAAACACAATGTCGGTCTCATCATCATCGACTATCTGCAATTGATGAGCGGAACCGGGGACAACAGAAACGGGAACCGGGAACAGGAAATCAGTAAAATTTCCCGCGACCTGAAAGGACTTGCCAAAGAATTGCAGGTACCCATCATTGCGCTCTCTCAGTTGAGCCGCGAAGTGGAAAAAAGAAAAGAAGGAAATAAAATGCCACAGCTGAGTGATCTGCGCGAATCGGGCGCCATTGAACAGGACGCCGACATGGTTATGTTTTTATACCGTCCCGAATACTACGACATCACCGCCAATGAGTTTGGCGAAAGTAACAAGGGGGAAACCCATGTACGCATTGCCAAACACAGGAACGGCTCCCTGGAAACTATCAAACTCCGCGCCCTGCTGCATATCCAGAAATTTGTAGATGATGAGGGAACGGATTTCACCGGACTGCCTCCCGGAGGCAACTGGAAACCCGTTCCACCTGATGAACAAAGTGGCCCCAAGCTTTATATCCAGGCTGGCAGTAAGATGAACGACATTCCGTTTAATGACGAGGATCCGTTCTAAAATACCTGTCTGCCTGTTATCTTCATACGGATGCCAAGTCCTTATTTTTATTTCGCAACGCTAAAAAAACAGACGGATTCGATTACCCTGGATGAAAAGTCATCCCGCCATATCGTACAGGTTCTGCGTATGCAGACAGGGGAAGAATTGCGGTTAACCGACGGTCAGGGATTATCCGTTGTTGCCACGATCCGCGAAGCGAATAAAAAACGTTGTCTGGTAAATATTATTGAAAAAAAAATACAGGAACCTGCCCGGCGCAAAGTGCAAATCGGGCTCTCCTTATTGAAGAATGCGAGCCGCTTCGAATGGTTTCTTGAAAAAGCAACCGAACTCGGCATAACGGAAATTATATCCCTGAAATGTACACGCACGGAAAAACAACAGTTCCGAAAAGAACGGATGCAGGGCATTCTGGAAAGTGCGTTGATTCAATCACAACAGGTCTGGATGCCGTTTTTACATGAACCGCAGGATTTCGGAACCTGGGTGGAGCAGGCGAAGGCAGATCAGAAATTTATCGCGCACTGCGGGCAGGGATCAAAAAAGAGCCTGGGTGAATTGATCGACAAAAGACTTTCATCACAGCTTATTTTGATCGGACCGGAGGGAGACTTTACGGATGAAGAAATTAAACTTTCTTTAGAAAATGGTTTTATTGCGGTGGAGTTGGGAGACAACCGCCTGCGCTCGGAAACCGCTGCAATAGCGGCGGCCGTACTCTTAAAAGCTTAAAGCGTAAAGCTCAAAGCTTAAAACTTCTTTTTAGATTCAAGCACATTATTAATTTCTCCTTTCAATATTTCATAATCAGCAAAAAGTTTTAGGCTTTAAGATTTGGGCTTTAGGCTTTCAAAAGGTTTTAGGCTTTAAGCTTTAAGCTTTAGGCTTGACGGAGATTTTTTAAAATCAAATTAGCCCCTTCAATATTTTTTTTATGAGACCGGGTCCTTCATAAATAAAACCCGTCCAGATCTGAACCAGTCCGGCTCCGGATTGAAATTTTTCATTTGCATCGGCGGCTGAAAAAATACCCCCTGAACCCATCACGGGAATACGATGATTGGTTTTTTGGGTGATGTACCGAATGAGTTCCGTTGATTTTTTTTGCAGGGGTTTTCCACTGAGTCCGCCATTGCCAATCCGGGTCAGTTCTTTCGCAGAATGCAGAAGACCCTCGCGTGACACACTGGTATTACTGACTACGAGGCCATCCAGATTAATTTCTGTCGCCAGGTCGATCACATCATCGAGTTGGGAGAGTTCGAGGTCGGGTGCAATTTTCAGCAGAAGCGGTTTTTGTTCCCCATACTTTTTGTTCAGATCCTGCAGTCTGACAAGGATGTTCCGAAGGGATTCTTTTTCCTGCAGTTCCCGGAGACCCGGCGTATTCGGTGAGCTGACGTTCACCACAAAATAATCTACCCAGGGGAATAATTTCTCGAAGCAGATCGCATAGTCCTGCCAGGCTTTTTCATTTGGGGTCATTTTATTTTTTCCGATGTTACCGCCAATGAGCAGCCGGCTATTTCCGGAATGAGCCGGTTTTTCTTTCCATTTCTTCAGCCGGGCCGCTACCCGGTCTGCCCCGTCATTATTAAATCCCATCCGGTTGATCAGGGCCCCGTCATTTTTAAGCCGGAATAACCTGGGTTTCGGATTTCCTGTTTGGGCCAGCGGGGTTACCGTTCCGATCTCAATAAAACCAAACCCCAGGGTTTCCAGACTCTGCAGATACTTTGCATTTTTGTCGAAACCCGCCGCAAGACCTACGGGATTTTTGAATGAAAGTCCTCCGAAGTTTTTTTGAAGTGAAGCGTCGTTGACCGTAAAAGCCCGGCGCAACAGGTAACGGCCCGTCCCGGTCGCGGAAATACAGTTCAAAACAAACATCGAAAAATGGTGGACGGACTCGGGAGGAAGAAAGAACAGTAAATAGCGTAACCATTTATACATAAGCGCTTCAAAGATAAAACACTTTAACAGTTGGGATGAGTGGAAAACCGGATGAAGAATTTTACCTTTGATTGCGCAAGAATCATACATTTTATGCAGGAAGCTTATATCATTGCCGGATACCGGACGGCGGTAGCCAAATCGAAAAGAGGCGGTTTTCGTTTTTACAGGCCGGACGACCTGGCCATAACGGTCATTAAAGGGTTGCTCGCTTCTGTTCCCCAGCTGGATCCCAAGCAGGTGGATGACGTAATCGTGGGCAATGCCGTTCCCGAAGCGGAACAGGGCCTCCAGGTCGGCCGCATCATTGCAGCAAGGGCCGTGGGTATTGGTGTTCCGGGCATGACAGTAAACCGGTATTGTGCGAGCGGACTGGAAACTATTGCGATTGCGACTGCAAAGATCCGGAGTGGCCTGGCCGAATGTATCATCGCCGGTGGTACCGAGAGCATGACGATGGTACCTACCTCCGGATGGAAAGTCGTCCCTGCTTTTTCGATCGCCTCCGACGACCCGGATTACTATCTGAATATGGGCCTTACGGCAGAAGCCGTTGCAAAAGAATACCAGGTCAGCCGCGAGGACCAGGATCAGTTTTCTTATCGCTCCCATATGAATGCCCTCCATGCCATTCAGGAAGGATATTTTAAGCCAGGCATTCTTCCCGTCAAGGTAGAAGAAGTGTTTCTGGATAAGGCCGGAAAAAAACAACAGCGGGATTATATTGTCGATACCGATGAGGGTCCGAGAAAAGATACATCACTGGAAGCGCTCGCGAAATTAAAACCGGTGTTTGCAATGGGGGGTTCGGTGACGGCTGGTAATTCATCCCAGACCAGCGACGGAGCCGCATTCGTAATTGTGATGGGTGAAAACTTGGTGAATAAACTGGGATTAAAACCGATTGCCAGGCTGGTCAGTTGCGCCAGCGCCGGTGTGCATCCGCGTGTCATGGGCATTGGTCCCGTGGAAGCCGTTCCGAGGGCATTGAAACAGGGGGGCATGAATCTGTCTCAGATCGATCTGATAGAATTGAATGAAGCGTTTGCGAGCCAGGCACTTGCTGTTATCCGCAAACTGGATTTCAATCCGGAAATTGTGAATGTGAACGGAGGCGCCATCGCGCTGGGACATCCGCTGGGTTGCACCGGCTGCAAGCTGACCATTCAGATTACGCATGAAATGAAAAGACAGAATAAAAAATATGGTCTCGTGACGGCCTGTGTGGGTGGGGGCCAGGGAATTGCAGGAATAATTGAGAACATTAATTGACGATGACCGCAATCGTTTATCGTATATCGTTAATCGTATATCGTTTATCAAAGATGATAATCAATACGCGAAATTCGATACACGATTAACGATTAACGATACACGAAAAAAGTTTTAGGCTTTACGCTTTGAGCTTTAGGCTTTAAAAGTAATTATTTGAAACCCAACAATAACATAAGACAATATTCAGCGGCTTTTTTTCTGCTGCTTTTTTCATTTTGTGTTACGCCAAAAAGATTTTTACATGATCTGCTGGCCAACCACAAAGATGCGCAGACAACCACCAGTCTGCCTGTTGAGCAGATTGCCGCTTCCGGATTTCATTGTCATATCGATGATCTCGTGGTGGTTGCTCCATTTCTCCCTGGCATTCAGGCCGCGGAACCGCTTATATTATCATCATTACCACTAAACTTTTCGGCGCCCCTTTGCTCCTTTGATATTCCTTATCTCTCCCATACCGACGGGCGCGGACCTCCTGCTTCCTTCTGTTCTTAAACCAGGTAAATCCCATTTTATAGGCTCGCCTATTAGAAACAGAAACAGCAGAATCTATGAAGTCATTAGTACTATTAATTTTTTTCGGTTCGTATATTTTTAATTTGCCGGCACAGACCAGTCTGAAGAATAATTTTTCAGGATTCGGCGGCTCACTCTCTGGTATTGTGCTGGACAGCGCCACAGGGAAAGGCATTGCCGGCGCATCCGTTTATATCGCGGATCTCAAACTGGGTGCCCTGGCCAATGAATCGGGCAACTACCGTTTTGCCAACCTGCCTACCGGATCCTATCTCGTGGAGGCCCACGCCATCGGACATTCCGCTCAAATAAAAAATGTAACGGTCAGCGACAAAGCCGTGCTGGATTTTAACCTGAGTCTTCAGTATACGGAAGAAAGCCCCGTCGTAATTACCGGATTATCGAAAGCAACTCAGATAAAGAGAAGCCCCGTACCGATTGTGACGATGAACCACGCGGCACTTGTCACGAACCTGAGTTCGAATATCATTGACGCGATTGCCAAATTACCAGGCGTGACCGAACTGACAACGGGTCCCAATGTTTCGAAACCATTTATTCGCGGACTGGGTTATAACCGCATTCTTACTTTATATGACGGTGTACGGCAGGAAGGACAACAATGGGGAGACGAACACGGCATTGAAGTGGATCAGTATGGTGTTGACCGGGCAGAAGTAATAAAGGGCCCCGCAAGTCTGACCTACGGTTCGGATGCTTTAGCCGGTGTTGTGAACCTGATTCCCACACCGCCTGCGCCGGAAGGAAAAGTGACCGGCGATGTATTGACCGAATTTCAAAGTAATAACGGGCTTTTCGGGGGTTCGGGCATGATCGAGGGAACCAAAAATGGATTTGAATGGATGGGTCGTGTTTCTCATAAACAGGCAAGTAATTATTCTAATCCCGTGGATGGCCGCGTTTATAATACCGCATTCAATGAAAACGATGCCACGGTTTCACTCGGCCTGCACCGCGCTTTCGGTTACTCACACCTGAATATGTCAGTCTTCGACGATCTGCAGGAAATTCCGGATGGCAGCAGGGATTCTGCATCACGTCATTTTACCAAACAGATTACAGATGCAGATAATTTCCGTCCGGTCGTTACAGATCAGGAACTGCACAGTTATTCTATAACGCCCTTACACCAGCACGTACAGCTTTATCATATTTATTCAACCAGCAATTTTGCACTGGGAACCGGAAGGCTTACTGTTAATCTTGGATTTGAACGAAGCGTACGAAGGGAATACAGCCATCCCCAGGAAGTTGATGTTCCGGGATTATATCTTCAGTTGAACTCATATGTGTATGATGTGAAATATTATTTTCCGTCATTTAATGGTTGGGACTTTACAACCGGACTAAACGGTATGTACCAGCAGAATACCGTAACAAACGGAACAGAATTTATCATCCCGTCTTTCCACCAGTTTGACATTGGTCCGTTCGCGATGGTTAAAAAAACATTTAATAAACTGGATATATCCGGTGGCATTCGTTTCGACAGCCGGTCGTTCACGAACCAGCAATTGTATACCGTCACAGATCCGGTTACCCAGTTCGACATACCGGTGTACGGGAAGGATACGGTGGGCGCTTATCCCGCTTTTCCTTTTTATCATAAAATATTTTCAGGATACTCCGGAAGTTTTGGTCTTACCTATTCTTTTTCCAATGAATGGTCCGCCAAAGCCAATATATCGAGAGGATACCGTTCACCGAATATTTCTGAAATCTCTGCCAATGGCGTACACCCCGGCACGGGCATCTACCAGGTTGGTAATCCCGACTTCAATCCGGAATTCAATTTGCAGGAAGACATAGGAGTGAATTACAATTCAAAATATGTAGTCATCAACCTTAGTGCTTTTTATAATTCGATTTCGAATTATATTTTCAATGAGAAAATATTGAATGCCGACGGAACGGATTCGCTCCGGGACAATAATAAAGTTTATCAATTCCGGCAGGGAAAGGCTGCACTGTTTGGAGGAGAATTCAGCATTGATATTCACCCGGTACAAAACTTACATTTTGAAAACAGTGTATCGTTTGTGTATGGCAACCTGCTCTCTGCTCCGGGAAAACCGGTGACGGACTCTACGCGATATCTGCCGAATATTCCTCCGGTACACGGGATTTCAGAATTGCAATATGATTTCAAAAACAAAAACCTCCATTTAATAAATGGTTTTATAAAAGTGGCCGCTGCCATTTCAGCTCCTCAAAACCGGGCTTATCTGGCAGACAATACAGAAACGCCGACGCCCGGGTACACCCTGTTCAACGCGGGCGTGGGAGCGGGGTTCACGAATAAGCAGGACAAACTCATATGCAGTATTTACCTGCTTGCCGACAATATATTCAACGTTGTTTATCAGGATCATCTGAGCCGGCTGAAATATTTCGAGCCCTACCCCACGGATCCACGGCCATATCACGGGATTTATAATATGGGTAGAAATATCAGCGTGAAGTTGGATTTTCCCTTCTAAGCCTAAAGCCCAAAGCGTAAAGCCTAAAACTGCTTTTTAGATTCAAGCATGCCAAATAGTTTTCGGCGTAAAAAGGTTTTAGGCTTTA
>Ga0209839_10000257_pt1 | contig 27410 bp, 26 predicted proteins | sample OrgsoiDNA2013050_FD_185800 | JGI IMG/M metagenome (GOLD analysis project Ga0209839, IMG submission 185800) | Permafrost soil microbial communities from the Arctic, to analyse light accelerated degradation of dissolved organic matter (DOM) -... | ecosystem: Environmental > Terrestrial > Soil >... | reverse complement strand
ATTCACGTTTCGCGAGCACTTTCCGGCCCCGGATTCACGGCGGTCGACGCCGACCCGGGACAAACGCCGGCTCTGCCCGGCCGGCTGAGGTGTGAGTAACCTAGCACCACCATTTGCGTCCGGTCGGGGCCGCCGGACGCGATCTGATCGGAGACGAACATGGCAGTCGAAACCCCCGCACAGCTGGATCGCGAGCGGATCCGCGAGCTCATCGAACGCGAGAGCGGGAGGTTGGATGCCCGCACGCAGGGGTCGGCCGCGATGTACCGGCGGGCCCGCGAGTCCCTGAGCGGCGGCGTCGGGTCGTCCTATCAGGCGCGCGATCCTTGGCCGATCTACCTGACGACCGGGGAGGGTCCGGTCGTCTACGACATCGACGGCAATCGCATGTGGGACTTCCACAATGCGTTCGGCTCCATGGTCCAGGGGCACGGTCACCCGGCGATCGTCCGGGCCGTGAGCGAGCGGGTCGGGCTGGGGACGCACTTTGCCGCGACCACCGAGGACGGCGTCGTGGTGGCCGAGGAGCTCAAGCGCCGCTGGGGCCTCGATCGCTGGCGCTATGTGAACTCGGGCTCCGAGGCGACCATGGACGCGATCCGCATCGCGCGCGGCTACACCGGGCGCGACACGATCCTCAAGATCTTCGGTTCCTACCACGGCCACCATGACGCCGTGATGGTGTCGATTGGGGTCGAATACGACCGCATCGGCGACCGCGAGAACTACGCGTCGCTGCCCTACGGCGCCGGTATTCCCGAGGCCGTTGTCGACCTCACGATCGCCGTGCCGTTCAACGACGCCGGTGCGATGGAGCGGCGGATCAAGCGCCTCGACGCCGAGGGCCGCAAGCCGGCTTGCGTGATCATGGAGGCGGCGATGATGAACCTCGGCGTCGTGCTTCCCGAGCCTGGATATCTCGAGGAGGTGCGCGAGATCACGCGGCGCCACGGGATCGTCCTGATCTTCGACGAGGTCAAGACCGGTCTGGCCATCGCCGCCGGAGGGGCCACGGAGCGCTTCGGGGTCAAGCCCGACATGGTGACGCTGGCCAAGACGCTGGGCGGCGGACTGCCCGCGGGCGCGATCGGCGGCACCGAAGAGGTGATGAGCGTGGTCGAGAACGGCACCGTCTACCAGGTCGGCACCTACAACGGGAACCCGCTGGTGATGGCGGCCGCACGGGCCAGCCTGTGTGCGGTGATGACGCCGGAGGCCTACGCGCACCTCGACGACCTCAACGATCGGATCGTCTCCGGTTGCCAGGCGGTCATCGAGCGTCACAACCTGTCCGGCTACGCGGTCGGCATCGGGGCGAAGGGCTGCGTGACGTTCTCGCCGACGAAGATCGTGGACTACGAGACGTTCAAGGCCAACCAGGACGTCGAGGTGACCGAGCTCGCGTGGCTCTACAACATGAACCGGGGCATCTTCATGACGCCGGGCCGCGAGGAGGAGTGGACGCTTTCGGTGAGCCACACCCACGAGGCGATCGACGCCTATGTCGGGGTGTTCGACGAGATGGCCCGCGAGCTGAAGGCGTAGACGCGGGCGCTGACGTCAGGCGCCCGGGGTGCGGAGCCTCCCGCCGCGCAATCGCACCGAGATGCCCCACGCGGCGACGAGCGCCCACACGCCCTCCAGCAGCACGAAACCCCATTGGTGGCTGATCGCCGCCGCGGCCGACAGCCCGGCGCCCCCGATCAGGTTCAGCACCAGGTACCGGTACGAGGTGACCGGCCACACACCCCACTGCGACAGGGCAAAGGCGGCCAGGACGATGATCGCGGCGCTCCATTGCAACAGCTCGGACATGCGAGGCTCCTTTTCTGGTGCACGTCGGCCTGCTCACGGCTGCGGGCGGACGCCCTCGAGGGCGGCGATGTCCTCCGGGCCCGTAGCCGCCTCCATCCCCGCCATCCATTTCTCCTCCACGCGCGCGAATCGCCACACCGCCAGCGCCACCGCCCAGGTCGCGACGAACATGCCGACGATGATGAACCCGGCCCGGTTGATGTTGAAGGCCTGGAACCAGTCGGCGACGGGACCCTTGAGCCCGAGCCTGTCGGTCAGCAGCCCGGCGAGCTCGATCGTGCCGATGAACAGCGCGACGACGATCGAGAGCCCGGTCACGGTGATGTTGTAGTAGATCTTCCGGACCGGCTTCGAGAACGCCCAGCCGTAGGCGAAGTTCATGAACGATCCGTCGATCGTGTCCAGCAGCGACATCCCGGCGGCGAACAGGATCGGCAGGCAGAGGATGGCGTACCAGGGCAGCCCGGCCGCGCCCGCGCTGCCCGCGAGGACGAGCAGCGCGACCTCGGTCGCGGTGTCGAAGCCGAGCCCGAACAGCAGCCCGACCGGATACATCTGCCAGGGATGCTTGACCGTCCTCGTGAGCCGCCCGAAGAAGCGGTTCATGAAGCCACGGGCATTGAGCTGCTCCTCGAGCTCCACCTCGTTGTACTCGCCGCGCCGCATGTCGAAGAAGATCCGCATGATGCTCACCAGGATCACGATGTTCAGCGCGGCGATGATGTAGAGGAAGGTCCCCGAGACGGTTGTCCCGATCAGGTTGGTCGCCTTGTGCAGCGCCGAGCCGCCATTGGAGACGGGGCCGTTCAGCGCCCTGACGCCGATCGCGAGCAGGAAGGTGAGCCCGAACACGATCGTCGAGTGCCCGAGCGAGAAGAAGAAGCCCACGCTCAGGGGTCGCTTGCCCTCGGCCATGAACTTGCGGGTCGTGTTGTCGATCGCCGAGATGTGATCGGCGTCGAAGGCGTGACGCATCCCCAGCGTGTAGGCGGTGATCCCGGTGCCGATTGCGAAGGTGCCGGCCGAGCCGAGCTTGAACTTCGCCGGCGCCACGATCAGCAGCAGGATGCCGAACCCGACGATGTGCAGGCCGGTGATGACGGCGGCCATGCCGCCCGCGCGGCGCCACTCGGCGGGGGTAAGCGCGGCCCTCAATCGATGCCACCGGGACGCCTCCGGGCCCGGACTGGACATCGCTCCCATCGGCCTCCCCCCTCAATTGAGATGGCCCCCGAGGGGGCGACCGCAATGCTCGCGAGAACCTACCGCGACCCAGCCACTAATGCAAGGCACTCCCAATAGCGCGCCCCGCTTCATCCGGCCGTTGTCTGCGCAACACTGACGGCCGATGACACTTTCACCTGACACGCCGCGTCTGGCCTTCGCCGACCTCGCGGATGCCCTGGAGGCACTGCGCCAACGTGGCTTGCGCGTGACCACCCCGCGCCGGCTCGTGCTCGAGGCCCTGTTCGCCGCCGAGGTTCCGGTGTCGGCGGAGCACATCGCCCAGAACGTGAATCTGGAGCTCACCTCCGTGTACCGGAACCTCGAGACGCTCGAGCACCACGGGCTCGCGCGTCACGTGCATTTGGGGCATGGGCCGGGGTTGTACGTGCTGATCGGCCGCGGCGAGCGTGAGTTCCTCTCCTGCGAGCGCTGCGGCGCGGTCCGCAGCCTGACGACCGAGCAGCTGGACCCGATTCGAGATCGGGTCAGAGAGCTGTACGGGTACGAGGCCCGGTTCAGCCACTTCCCGATCGTCGGGTTGTGCCCGGACTGTGCGCAGCGGCGCGAGGCGGCCTCGTAGCCCGCACCGGCCCTACTGGGTCAGCCCGGCGACCAGATTGATGGTCATGGCGGCGGCTCCGAACACGTAGGAGAGCCCCCTCGGGTTCCTCGTAGTAGAGCCGCGCGTAGCGCAACGTGAACAGCGTGTGGACGAGCACCCAGAAGATCACACGCAAGGCCCCGTCGCCGCGGCGCCTGCGCTCGCCTTCGGTCTCGCCTCCGGCGTGCTGCGCGATCACTCGTCCCCAGCCTCGGCCTGCTCAGCGAGCTTGTCCCGCAGGTAGGCGGCCTTGTCGGCGCGGCGCTGGTGAGTCGCGCGCTCCTCGTCCTCAGGCGCGTTCGCGGCCTGCTCGGCCTCGTCGGCGACCCGGCGCTCCTGGATCCCCCGCAATGCCTCGAGCTCGTCGGCCTGGCGCTCGAGCTGCTCGGCCGGGGCGCCCGGATCGTCTTTCTCGTCCACGACTCAGATCGCCGGCGGGTTGGGGTCGGGCGGCAACGGGGTCGGGCTCGGCGTCGGAGAGGGCGGCGCCGGATCGGGCGGCGCGGGAACCGGCGACGGCGCTGGGCTGTGTGCGCCCGGATTCCGCAGCGTGTGCGCAGGATCGGCGATCACTCGCTTGTCCTACCCGCGCCATGTCCAGCAGAAAACAAAGAACGCCCTTCCGGGCACGGACGGAAGCAAGCCCGTTGCTAGCCTAGTCCACTGGGACCAGACCGGGCGGGGCCAGGGCCGTCAAACGCCGGTCGATCCAGGTAGGGTTGCGTCCGGCGTCCTCGGCCCGCTCGCGGCGAGCCACGGCGGCCCGGACGATTCGGCCGCCGAGGTACCGCAGCGGCTCGGGAGGCAATCCTCGGGGCGGTGGGCGCACGAGCCCGCAACGGCTCCATTGATCCTCGCGCTCGAGCGCCATCGAGGCGAGAATGCGGCCGCCGAGCACGCTCGGCCCGACGCCGTTGCCGGAGAATCCCAGTCCGGCGATGAGGTCGGGCCGCCCGAGTGTGGTGAAGAACGGCAGGCCGTCGATGGAGCGGTCGATCGGGCCGATCCAGCTCGCCGCCAGCGGAACGCCCGCCAGCGCGGGCTCGAGCTCGTACATGTGGGCGGCGACCGCGGCCGCGCGGGGAGAAGGCCCGTTGAAGCTCTCGCCCACCCGGCTCCCGTAGGCCAGGTTGCCGCCGCCCTTGCCGAAGGCCAGGCGGCCGTCGGATGTGGGGCGGTAGTAGTGGACCATCAGCCGCGAGTCGGAGATGCTGATGCCGGTGCGCAGCCCGGCCGCCTCGAGTCGGTCGGGGGCGGGCTCGGTGAGCACCACGTCGCTGGCGATGGTCACGAACCGTCCGCGCAGCTCCTTGAGGCTGGCGGCCCACGCGTTCATCGCGATCACCACGCCCCGCGCCCGGACGCGTCCATGCGGGGTGCGCACGCCGAGCACGGGAGTCCGCTCGAGGCCCACCATCGGCGAGCGCTCGAAAATCTCGATCCCCCGCTCCAGCGCCACCCGGCGCAGGCCCCGGGCGAGCACCGCCGGCTGCACGGTGGCCGCTCCGGCTTCGAAGACCCCGGCGAGATGGCGCTCGGACCCGGCGCGGGCGGCGACCTCGGCCGGCGCCAGCGGCGCGAACGGAGTCTCGCCGGACCGCTCGAGCGCTTCCACCGTCGTGGCCCAGGCCCCGATCTGTGCCCGGTTGGTGGCGGTCCACAGCCAGCCGTCGGCTCGGAACCCGGAGTCGATGCCGTGTTCGCGGCAGAAGTCGCCGATCGAGCTGACGGCCTCGGCCGACGCGCGGGCGAGCCGCAGCGCCTCGGCCTGCCCACAGGCCCGCTCCAGGGCGAGGAAGTGATGCCAGAACGTCATCGCGAAGCCGCCGTTGCGGCCGCTGGCTCCGCTTCCGGCGAGCACGGCGTCGAGCACGATCACGCGCGCTGAGGGCTCGAGCTCGTTGATTCGCAGCGCCGTCCACAGGCCGGTGTAACCGCCGCCGACGATGCAGATGTCGGCAGTCTCCTCGCCGCTCAGCTGCGGCGCCTCGGGCGCAGCGTCCGTCAGCGCCTGGCGCAACCACCAGCTGCGCCCGGAGATGTTCGGGTCCTGGGGTCGCGTGCTTTCACTCTAGAGCGCCGCCCCGAGCCGGCTGCATCGGGGCCGGTGGCCGCGGCGTCTGACCTTTCGCACCGGATCCGGCGCGCCACTGACGAAGCCGGATTCAAACCATCCGCCCGGCAGCTCGGCGACGGCGCTGCACACGTCCGCCGTGCGGTTCTGGCTCTCCGATGCCGACGAGGCGATCGCGCGGGCCGATCAGGTGCTGCGCGAGACGGTCGACCAGCTGGGCCACGAAGGCGTGGCCCCTGATACGCGGCAGCTACTCGGGCGAGGACCCCGCTTGCGATGTGCGTCGCCCCGGCCGGAGCCGATCGAAATGGTCGAGCGCCAGGCCCGACCCCAGAGCCACACAGGTCAGCGGTGAGTCGGCCCGGAGCACCGGCATGCCGGTCTCGGCCGCGACGAGCTCGGGGAAGCCCTCGAGCAGCGTGCCGCCGCCCGCCAGCAGGATGCCGTCGCGAGCGATGTCGCCCGACAGCTCGGGTGGCGTCTCCTCGAGGCAGTCCCGGATCGCCCGCAGGATCTCCTGCAGGGGGGACATGATCGCCGCGCGCACCTCTTCGCTGGACAGCTGCACCTGCGTGGGCAGGCCGGTCACCAGGTGCCGGCCGCGGACCTCGGTGGTCCGCTCGCGGCCGAGCGGGATCGCCGATCCGATCGTGATCTTGATCGTCTCGGCCGTGCGCGATCCAATCGCGAGCTGATAGACGCTGCGAAGATAGTGGGCGATCGCCTCGTCCATCTCATAGCCGCCCACTCGCACCGAGCGCGACAGCACGATGCCCCCGAGCGAGATCACGGCCATCTCGCTGGTGCCACCGCCCACGTCTACGACGAGCCGGCCGACCGGCTCCTCGATCTGCACCCCGGCGCCGATGGCGGCCGCGATCGGCTCTTCGATCAGATGGACCTGCCGGGCTCCGGCCGCGAGCGAGGCCTCCTCGACGGCGCGCTTCTCGACCTCGGTCACACCCGACGGGGCGCACACGATCAGGCGAGGGTGGGCACGGCGCCGATCGAGCACCTTGCGGATGAAGTAGCGGAGCATCTCCTCGGTGACCTCGAAGTCCGCGATCACACCGTGGCGCAGGGGGCGGGTGGCGGAGATCGTGGCCGGAGTGCGGCCGATCATCCGCTCGGCCTCGACGCCGACGGCGTGCACCTGTCCGGTGCGAGAATCCGAGGCGACGACCGATGGTTCGGAGACGACGATTCCACGCCCGCCGACGTACACCAGCGTGTTGGCGGTGCCGAGATCGATCGCCATGTCGTTCACACCAAGTGTCGGCCCCAGGCGACGACGAGAGGTGTCGCGGCGGGAGCCGTCCCTACGGAAGCCCATCGCTACACATTGTCAGACTTGCCACGACAGGCCCGTTTCGGCGTCACGCTGGGCGATCGGGTTACCTTCGACCGCTGGGCGATCGCGTAACTTCTTGGGATGGCCTCCCGCTCCTCACCGCCATCGACTCTCCCTGTCACCCGGCCCGGGGCCGGATCGGGCGACGGCGACGCGGCGATCGTCGTCACCGGGCTCGAGAAGTCCTTCGGGGACGTGCGCGCCCTCGCCGGTGTCGACCTGAGCGCGCAGCGGGGAACGGTGCTGGGTCTGCTCGGGCCCAACGGCGCCGGCAAGACCACCGTCGTGCGTGTGCTGACCACGCTGCTCAAGCCCGACGCCGGCACGATCCGCGTGGTCGGGCTCGACGCCGTCCACGATGCCGCCGCGCTGCGGCACCGGATCGGCCTCGCGGGCCAGTACGCGGCCGTGGACGAGAACCTGACCGGGCTCGAGAACCTGACCATGGTCGGCCGCCTCTACGGTGAGCGGCGCCCGCGCGCCAAGCAGCGCGGGCAGGAGCTGCTGGAGCGATTCGATCTCACGGAGGCCGCGTCGCGGGCGGTGAAGACCTACTCAGGCGGGATGCGGCGCAGGCTCGACCTGGCGGCAGCGCTGGTGGCCAAGCCGGAGGTGCTGTTCCTCGATGAGCCGACCACGGGTCTGGATCCCCGCAGCCGGCTGGCGCTGTGGGAGACGATCGAGGAGCTCGTGGCCGACGGCACGACAGTCCTGCTCACGACGCAGTACCTGGACGAGGCCGACCGTCTCGCCGACACGATCGCGGTCATCGATCACGGACTCGTGATCGCCGAAGGCACGCCCGATCACCTCAAGGACCGGGTGGGCGGCGAGCGCCTCGAGGTCCGGCTCGACGATGAGCGCGACGCCGACAAGGCGGTTGCAGCCCTGGAGTCGATCTCGGACGACCGTCCCGCGGTGGAGGGGGCCCTGGTCAAGCTGAGCGTGCGCCGGCGCGCGGGCGCGATCGTCGAAGCCGTGCGGCGGCTCGACGAGGCGGGCGTCGGCGTTGACGACCTGGTCCTGCGGCGGCCCACCCTGGATGACGTGTTCCTCTCGCTCACCGGTCATGCGGCCGAGGATGCGATCTCCGAGGAGGAGGCGGCATGAGGCGACTGGTGAGCGACACGCTGGTGATCGCCGAGCGCAACCTCGTGCGCCTGCCGCGCGCGCCCGACCTGCTGCTGGCCTTCACGGTGCAGCCGGTGATGTTCGTGTTGCTGTTCGCGTACGTGTTCGGCGGGGCGATCAGGGCGCCGGGCGGCTCCTACATCGACTACCTGATCCCCGGGATCATGGTGCAGAACATCGCCTTCGGCGGCTTCGTCACCGCGCTGGGGCTGAACGAGGACGTCCACAAGGGCCTGATCGACCGCTTCCGCTCGCTGCCGATGGCGCGCCCGGCGGTGCTCGCGGGGCGGACGCTGGCCGACGTCGTCACGAACACGCTCTCGATCATCGTCCTGCTGACGACCGGCCTGATCATCGGCTTCACGTTCCATGCGAGCCTGCTGGAGATCCTCGCCGGCGTCGGCATCCTGCTGCTGTTCGGCTACGCGTTCTCGTGGGTGTTCGCGCTGCTCGGGCTGCTCGTGTCCTCGCCCGAGGCGGCCAACTCGGTCGGATTCATCGCCGTGTTCCCGCTGACCTTCATCTCCTCGGCCTTCGTCCCGGTGGCCACGATGCCGCCAGTCCTGCGCGCCTTCGCCAAGGTCAACCCGTTCACGATCGTGGTCGACGCGATGCGAGCGTTGTGGATCGGGTTCCCGGCCCACAACTACCCGTGGGAGGCCGTCCTGTGGTCGCTGGCGATCCTGGTCATCTTCGCGCCGCTGGCGGTGTGGAAGTACCGGCGCACCGCCGGGCAGTGAGCGTCACCGCCGGGCAGTCAGCGTCGGACGAGTGGGGGCAAAGCGAGCCCCCGCTCCGGAGCGGAGCGGGGGCTCGCGTGCAGTTCGGTCTTTGGACCGGAGTCTCAGCCGTAGGTGATCGTGCCGCCAAGGTCGGCAAGGTCAGGCTGATCGTGGCTCGCGTCGTCAAGCTGACCCAGACGATCACCGGAGAAGATCCAGATCGCGCACACCGGCGACAGCGACGACCTCGGTTACATCGAGGCGCTGCTGCAGCAGGGCGTGTACATCGGCATGGACCGCTACGGCCTCGATCTGTTCCTGCCGATGGCGAAGCGCAACGCGACCGTGCTCGAGCTGCTGCGCCGCGGGTACGCCGAGCAGATGTTCCTCTCCCAGGACTTCGACATCCCGATCGCCAACGGGCTCGACTGGTTCCCGCCCGAGGTGATCGAAGCGCTCGCAGCGGCGGGAGCCGCGAACGGGTGGTCGATGACGCTGCTGTTCAAGCAGGTGATCCCCGAGCTCACAGAGCAGGGGATGAGCGCCGATCAGCTGCAGACGATGATGGTCGAGAACCCGAGGCGCTGGCTCGGACGCTGAGGGCCGGGCTCAGCGCACCCGGATTCGCTCGAGCCAGGGGATCACCGTCTGCAGGAAGGCATTGTTCCCCGGAGCCGCCAGCAGCGGGTCCAGGTGCCCGTAGCTCTTGCTGCGGTCGACGATCGTGACGCTGGGGATCCGCGAGATTCGCTTGTAGGCCCGGGCCCCGTTGGCCACCGCGTTCCCGGCCCCGCCGAGCGAGGTCTGGATCGCGTACAGCGGCACGTTCACCTGGTCCGCGTGCGAGAGGCGGAGACCCAGCACATGGGCGGCGGCCGTCTCGGTCAGCAGATCGGCGGCCTGTACGTCGATGCTCAGCCGCGTCGGGTAGTACCAGTCGACCGGTCCGAGCGGCTCGGTCGAGAAGGCCCGGGCGACGTTCTGGATCGGTGTCGGGCCCGAGTTGACCCAGTCGCGAACCGCACCGGAGGTCGCCAGATGCCCCGAGTGCACGTCGATCAGGGCGAGGCCGTTGGACGGCTTCGAGGCGACGGTGTCGTACGCGTAGCCGAGCTGGCCGGCGTTCGTGGCCGGAAACGGCGGCCTGAGCAGCGGCGGGATCAGGTGCGAGCTCTGAGCCACCGAGGGCGCGTGGGGAGCCTTCAGCGCGGCCAGGGCGCCGACCTCGGCGAAGGCGCCGGTCGACCAGGCCGGAAGCGGCGACAGCAGGCCGCTCCAGGGGCCGGACTTGGAGCCCTTCAGCTTGGTCAGCTCCGCCCGCGCCTGCGGCGCGGTCGAGATGCCGGCACCGGGGCGGAGCGCCAGGCCGTCGATCGCGACGATGCCCGCGATGTCCTCGTAGCCGGCATGGCCGCCGAAGTCCCAGGCCGGATAGATCGAGGCCTCCGAGCCGCCGAGCGAATGGCCGCCGAGGACCACCGTGTGGCGTCCGCCGGCCCGCGCCTTGAGGATCACCGCGTGCAGGTCGTTCATCGCCACCGCCAGGCCCCACCCGTCGGCGAACGCGAACTTCGTGCTGTCGAGCGGCTGGTAGTGCGGCGAGATCGAAGGGTTCACAGACCAGCCCAGGTAGTAGTCGAACACCTGCTGCACCGTGGCCTGATTGTGCAGGCCCTCGAGCAGCATCGAGTTGTCCTCCAGCGCGCCCTCCCGGCGCATCTCCGCCCACACCTGCAGGCCGGGCACATGGGCGGCCAGATACGGCCCGACGAGGCTGAAGTCGGCAGCGCCGGCCAGCGTGCCGGGCACCAGGACGACCACCTTCTTGGCGCTGGCCGACCCGTAGCGCCGGACCATCACGCGGTCGTAGCGCAGCGGCGTTCCCGGCGCGTGATCGCCGGCCACGGCGAAGACCGACGGCACAGCGGTGGCCCGGGCGGCGGCGGCAGGGGCAGCCGGCGCCAGCGTGGCGGCGATGAGGGCGAACAGGGCGAGACGGCGAAAGCGCATAGGGACTCCTCCTTGGGCCGGGAGAGTAACGCCCGCGCGCCTTCGTGTGGCGTGCGCGTGCCGCTCGGGGCGAGCCGCTGGTGGCGTGCGCGTGCCACTCGGGGCGAGCCGCTTGTGATGTGCGCGTGCCGCTCAGCGGGCGGGTCAGGCCGCCACGGACCCGTGCGGGACGGCGACGCGGGCGGCGAGCTCGCGCAGGGCGTGGCTGAACTCGTGCGGGCGCTCGAGCGGGCCCATGTGCCCGGTGCCGGGAAGCACGATCAACTCGGTGAGCGCCGGCAGCATGCCCGCGATCCGGCGCGCGTGCGACGGCGGCGTGAGCCTGTCCTGGGCGCCGGCCATGACCAGGGTCGGGACGGTCAGCTGAGGCAGAGCGTGATGCAGCTCCATGTCCGACATGGCGATGCCGCAGGCGGCGCGCACGTCACCGGGGCAGGAGACCAGCATCTGCTCGTAGAAGGCGATCTGGGCCGGGGTTGCGGTGGGGCCGAATGCGAAGTACCGGATCGCCGCGTGGTGCAACGGCGTCGAGAAGGACGGGATCGGGGCATGGGCGCCGAGGAACGCGTGGCGCGCCACGGGCTCGTTGAGCCACCGCGCGAAGCGCGGGAGCGTGACGAGTGCATGCCCGCCGATCAGATCGCCGATTCCCGTGTTCAGCAACGCCGCCGCGCCCACCCGGGTCTCGACGGTGTGGTTCTCGGCCCAGGCCGCGATCGACATCGCGCCGAGCGAATGACCGGCGACCACCGCGCGCCCGCCCTCGGGCACGCAGGCGCACAGCACGGCCTCGAGATCGTCGCCGAAGCGCGCGAGTGAGTAGTCGCCGGTCGGCGCGCGGGCGCTGAACCGATGACCGCGAAGGTCGTAGGCGACGATGCGATGATCGCGTGAGAGGTCGCGGATCTGGTAGGCCCAGTACGTCAGCGCCTCGGTCCACCCGTGGGCCAGGATCACCGTGGGGGCATCGTCTGCACCGAACACCTCCACGTGCAGGCGCGTGCCATCCGCCGAGGTCACGTCGACCGGTCGCCCCGCCGGCGGCGAGGACAGGAAGGCGTGCTCGGTGTCGGACACGATCCCCCGGAGATGACGGCGGTGAAGGTTGAGTGCTGCGGTGCCGGTGGAGGCCGCGGCGGCCATCCCCGCAGCGAGGGTGGCAGATCGGGTTCTCATGACGATTCGTACACGATTTGACGTGACGCGTTTCAGTGTGATCCTGGAGGGATCACGACAAAGCCTACGCCTACGTAGTATCACCGTGCCGGTTGCCGCCCGCGGTGAACGCGAGCGAGCGTGATGACACCCGTCGAACGCGTGCTGGACACGGGGCGTAGGATTCGCCGCCGTGAGAATCGGACTGCTGACAGGGGGTGGCGACTGCCCCGGCCTGAACGCCGTGATCCGCGCCGTCGTGCGCAAGGGCATCGACGGCCACGGAGACGCCCTGATCGGGTTCCGCGACGGTTGGCGGGGCGTGCTCGAGGACTCCTTCATGGAGCTGACGATCGAGTCCACGCGCGGGATCCTGCCCCGCGGCGGGACCATCCTCGGCAGCTCGCGGACTAATCCGTACAAGCGTGACGACGGTGTCGAGCGCGTTCGCGCGACGTTCGCGGGGCAGAACCTCGACGGGCTGATCGCGATCGGCGGCGAGGACACCCTGGGAGTGGCCAACCGCCTGAACGAGGACGGGCTGCATGTGATCGGCGTCCCCAAGACGATCGACAACGACCTCGGCGCCACCGACGTGACGTTCGGCTTCGATACCGCGCTCCAAGTGGCCACCGAGGCGATCGACCGCCTGCACACGACCGCCGAGAGCCACAACCGGATCCTGGTCGTCGAGGTCATGGGCCGCACGGCCGGATGGATCGCGCTGCATTCCGGGATCGCCGGCGGAGCGGACGTGATCCTGATCCCCGAGATTCCGTTCGACATCGACGAGGTGTGCCGGCTGATCCGTCGCCGCCACGAGCGCGGCCGGTACTTCTCCATCGTCGTCGCCGCCGAGGGAGCCGTTCCGAAGGAGGGCACGACGATGACGCTCGCCGCCGGGGAGATGGACGAGTTCGGCCACCCCCGGCTGGGCGGGATCGGGTACGCACTCGAGCGGGAGATCGAGCAGCGCACCGGCTTCGAGACGCGCGCCACGGTCCTCGGCCACGTCCAGCGTGGCGGCACCCCGACCGCGTTTGACCGCGTGCTCGCCACGCGGCTCGGGCTGCGGGCGATCGACGCCGCGCACGAGGGTGCCTGGGGGATGATGACCGCGCTGCGCTCGGCCGACATCGAACTGGTGGCGCTGGCCGACGCCGTCGCCGACGTCAAGCGCGTCCCGGCGCAGGAGTACGCGCGCTACGGCGTCCTGTTCGGTTGACCGAGTCGGGTCCATCGCGTTAATCGCACGCTGGATCCCGTCCGTTCGGTCTATGCTCCGCTGGTGCGCTCGCCGCCCGCCCACTCCCCCGCTCACACGTCGCGCTCGAGGTGAGCGAGGGCGAGGGACAGATGGAGGCCGGCCGAGCGCTCGACGAGCTGTGCGTGAACACGGTGCGGACGCTGTCGATGGACGCCGTCCAGAAGGCCGACTCGGGTCATCCCGGGACGCCGATGGCGCTGGCGCCGGTCGCCTACGTCCTCTACACGCGCGTCATGCGCCACAACCCGTCCGACCCGGACTGGTTCGACCGCGACCGCTTCGTGCTGTCGGCCGGCCACGCGTCGATGCTGCTGTACTCGATCCTGTACCTGACCGGCTATCCGCTGACGCTGGATGACATCAAGAACTTCCGCCAGGTCGGCTCGCCGACGGCTGGTCACCCAGAGCGCAAGTATTCGCCCGGAATCGAGGCCACGACCGGCCCGCTCGGACAGGGCATGGCGATGGCCGTCGGCCTGGCGTTGGCCGAGAGGATGCTCGCGGCTCGGTTCAACCGCGACGGACACGAGATCGTGGGACATCACACGTTCTCGATCGCGTCCGACGGCGACATCCAGGAGGGCCTCGCCTCGGAGGCGAGTTCGCTCGCCGGGCACCTCGGTCTCGGCCGACTGATCCTGTTCTACGACGACAACAAGATCCAGCTCGCCGGCCCGACGTCGCAGTCGTTCTCCGAGGACGTCCCCGAGCGCTATGACGCCTACGGCTGGCACGTCGAGAAGCTCGGCGAGGACATGTCGCTCGACCGACTCGAGCAGGCGACCCGCACCGCGATGGCAATCGAGGACCGGCCGTCGCTGATCGTCGTGCGCTCGCACATCGGCTACGGGAGCCCGCACAAGCAGGACACCTCCGCCGCGCACGGATCGGCGCTCGGCGAGGACGAGGTGCGCCTCACCAAGGAGGCCTACGGCTGGGATCCCGACAAGCACTTCTACGTGCCCGACGAGGCGCTGGCGCATTTCCGGCGGGCCTGTGAGCGCGGGCACGAGTTCGAGTCTGAATGGGAGCGCCGCTTCGAGGCCTACCGTGCGGCGTTCCCGGAGCAGGCGAAGCTGCTGCAGATGATCGGCGCCGCCGAGCTACCTGAGCGCTGGGACGCCGATATGCCCCGCTTTGATCCCGCCGACAAGCCGATCGCCACGCGTGTAGCCTCCGGCAAGTCGATCCAGTGGGCGGCGAAGGCGATCCCCTATCTCGTCGGCGGATCGGCCGACTTGGCGACCTCGAACAACACCGACATCGAGGACGGCGGAGAGGTCGAGAAGGGGTCCTACGGCGGTCGCAACATCCGCTTCGGCGTGCGCGAGCACGGGATGGGCGCGATCGTCAACGGCCTCGGCCTGCATGGCTTCCGCGCCTTCGGCGGGACGTTCCTGACGTTTTCGGACTACATGCGCGGGGCGGTCCGGCTCTCGGCGCTGATGAAGCTGCCATCGATCTGGATCTACACGCATGACTCGATCGGCCTCGGCGAGGATGGCCCCACGCACCAGCCGATCGAGCAGCTCGCGGGTCTGCGGGCGATGCCGCGCCTCAACGTGGTGCGCCCCGCCGACGCCAACGAGACGGCGCTCGCGTGGCGATTCGCGCTGCGCAACGGCGAGGCGCCGACCGCACTCGCGCTCTCGCGCCAGAACCTGCCGATCCTCGACCCGGGCCTGATCCCCGACGACGCGATCGAGCGCGGCGCGTACGTGCTGCGCGACGCCGAGGGCGGGGACCCGGAGCTGATCCTGATCGGCACCGGCTCCGAGGTTTCGTTGTGCCTCGAGGCCGCCAACGCGCTCGCCGGCGTGCGCGTGCGCGTCGTGAGCATGCCCTGCATGGACACCTTCACTCACGCCGATGAGTCCTACCGGGAGCAGGTGCTGCCGGCGGCCTGCCACGCCCGGATCGCGGTCGAGGCGGCCAGCCCGCTCGGGTGGGACAAGTGGACCGGACCACAGGGGAAGTTCGTCGGCATGGAGACGTTCGGCGAGTCGGGTCCCGCGAAGGATGTCTATGCGCACTTCGGGATCACCGCGGAGCGCGTCGCCGCGCTCGGAAGGAAGATGGTCGGGCGATGAGTACGACGGCGAACGTCAATCACCGGCTGGCGGCGCTGACCGCCGCCGGTGTCAGCGTCTGGCTGGATCAGATCAGGCGCTCGCTGGTCGAGGGCGGCGAGCTGGCGCGAATGGTCGCCGAGGACTCGCTGCGGGGCGTCACGGCGAACCCGTCGATCTTCGAGAAGGCGATCCTCGGGTCCACGGACTACGACGAGGACCTGGCTCAGATGGCCCGCGAGCAGCTCGACGCCAAAGCCATCTACGAGCGCCTCGCGGTCCACGACGTGCAGCTTGCGGCCGACGTGCTCGCCGATGTGCACCGGAGCAGCGACGGCCGCGACGGCTTCGTGTCGCTCGAGGTCGGTCCGGAGCTGGCCCACGATACCGAGGGCACGCTGGCCGAGGCGCGATCGTTCTGGGAGCGGCTGGCCGCCGCCGGCGCCGAGGTCCAGCGTCCGCTGTGGGCCTCCATCGGGACCAAGAACCCCAGTTATCCGGACACCAAGTACGTGGCCGAGCTGATCGCGCCGCAGACGGTCAACACGATGCCGCTCCTGACGCTGATCGCCGTCGGCGATCATGGCCAGGTCCAAGAGGGCACGGCGGAGATCGACCCGGCGCCCGCGCTGGAAGCGCTGGCGCAGGCCGGCGTGGACCTCGATGCCGTGACCGCCGAGCTGCTCGTCGACGGCGTCAAGCAGTTCGAGGACGCTATGACGCGGCTGCTGGCCGGCATCGCGGAGGGGCGTGAGGCGGTCGTCACCGGTCGTCCTCCGACGATCCAGGCGAGCATACCGGCCGAGCTGCTGCAGGCGGTGGCGGCGCGCGTCGACCGCGCCGTCTCCGAAAGTGTGGCCCAGCGGGTGTTGAGCCGGGACCCATCCCTGTGGGGCGGTCCGGACGTGCCCGAGATCGAGAATCGGCTCGGGTGGCTGACCGTGTCCGAGCAGCTGCTCGAGCAGGCCGCCGAGCTGCGCGCGTTCGCCGCCGAATGCCGCGCCGAGGGCTTCACCGACGCCGTGCTGCTCGGGATGGGCGGCTCGTCGCTGGGCCCGGAGGTGATCCGCCGCTCCTTCGGGGAGCTGCCGGACGGGCTGCGGCTGCAGGTGCTCGACTCGACCCATCCCGACGTCGTGCTTGCAGTGGAGGAGTCGGTCGACATCGCCAAGACGCTGTTCATCGTCTCCTCCAAGTCAGGCGGGACGATCGAGACGATGTCGCACTACCGCCATTTCCGGGCCAAGGCGGAGCCTTTGCAGTTCGTCGTGGTCACCGACCCCGGCAGCCCCCTGGAGAAGCTCGCCGGGGAGGACGGGCTGCGCCGGGTGTTCCTGAACACGCCTGACATCGGCGGCCGCTACTCGGTGATGTCCTACTTCGGGCTCGTCCCGGCGGCGCTGATGGGCGTCAACGTCGAAGCGCTGCTGCACCGCTGCCAGGTCGGCGAGCAGACGTGCGCGACGTTCGACTCCAGCCAGTCCAACTCGGGGCTGTGGCTGGGGGCGGCGCTCGGCGAGCTGGCCCTGCAGGGGCGCGACAAGCTCACGTTCATGGTCTCGCCGCCGATCCAGAGCTTCGGCCTGTGGGCCGAGCAGCTGGTCGCCGAGTCGACGGGCAAGCGCGGCCGGGGCATGCTCCCCGTGGCCGACGAGCCGCTCGGGCCGGTGGAGTCCTACGGCCCGGACCGGGTGTTCGTCTACCTGCGCGACCCGGATCAGGTCGACGAGGCCGTCGATCGCCTGATCGCCGGCCTCGGGGCCGCCGGGCATCCGACCTTCACGCTCACCATCGACGGCCCGGTGGACCTGGGACGGATCTTCTTCCTGGCCGAGTTCGCGACCGCCGTGGCCGGCTGGGCGCTCGAGATCAACCCCTTCGACCAGCCCAACGTACGGGAGGCCAAGGACAACACCGCACGCGTGCTCGAGGCGGGCGCGATCCCCGACCTTGCGGTGGCGGGCGATAGCGAGCTGCGGCTGCTGCTCCGGGATTCCGGACCTCCGCACTACGTCGCGGTGATGGGCTATCTGCCGCCGTCCGCTGAGCTCGACGAAGCCATCTCGCAGCTGCGGGCTGCGCTGCGGGCCGCGCGCCACCCGGCGACGACGTTCGGCTACGGGCCGCGCTTTCTGCACTCGACGGGCCAAATGCACAAGGGCGGACCGCCGACGGGCCGCTTCCTGCAGCTGGTCGACAGACCGGCCCGGGACGCGGAGATCCCGGGCCAGCCGTACTCGTTCCGAACGCTGATCGCGGCGCAGGCCGCCGGCGATCTGCAGACGCTCCGGTCTCACGGCCTGGCGGCTGAGCGGGTCAGTCTCGAGGGCGACCCCGCAACGGCGCTCCGGGCGCTGACCGAACGGATCACAGGCCTGCTGCAGGCCGCCCCGAAGTCGTGACCGCGGTCGCTGCCCCAGCGCACGAGAACCCGCTGATCGAGGGCCTCGAGCGTTTGCCCGTCCACCCGACCGTCCTGGTCATCTTCGGTGGCACGGGCGACCTGGCCCACCGCAAGCTGCTGCCCGCCCTGTACAACCTCGCCCACGAGGGCGCGCTGCCCGAGCGCTTCGAGCTGATCGGGATCGCCAGGCGCGAGCAGGACCACTCCGATTTCCGCGCGGTCGCCCGTGAGTCGATCGAGCGCTTCTCGCGCCGCAAGCCCAACAAGGACGTGCTCGAGGGTCTGCTCGCCGACATGCGCTACCTGCCGGGGCGGTTCGACGACGACCGCGTCTATGCGCGCCTGAAGCGAACGCTGGCCGAGTTCGACGATAAGGCCGGCCAGCCGCTGAACCGGATCTTCTACCTCTCGACGGCGCCGGAGTTCTTTCCCGTGATCGCCGGAGAGCTGGGCCGGACGGGCCTTAATCAGGCGGAGCGGGCCGAGACCCGGATCGTGATCGAGAAGCCGTTCGGGTACGACCTTGCGTCGGCGCGCCAGCTCAATGCGCAGGTGCTGGAGGAGTTCGACGAGTCCCAGGTCTTCCGGATCGATCACTACCTGGGCAAGGAGACGGTGCAGAACCTGTTGGCGTTCCGGTTCGCCAACGCACTGTTCGAGCCCGTCTGGAACCGCAACTTCATCGACTACATCCAGATCACCGCGGCCGAGGACATCGGCATCGGTGGCCGGGCGGGCTACTACGAGCGCGCCGGGGCCCTCCGGGACCTGGTCCAGAACCACATGATGCAGCTGCTGGCCCTGCTGACGATGGAGCCGCCCACCGCGTTCGAGGCCAATCGCCTCCGCGACGAGAAGCTGAAGGTGCTGGAGGCCATCGTTCCGCCGAGCACGGACGAGGTGGCGGAGATGGCCGTGCGCGCGCAGTACGCGGCCGGGGTCGTGGGTGGCGTCCGGGTCCCGGGATATCGCGAGGAGGACGGTGTGGCGCCCGACTCTCGGACGGAGACCTACGCCGCGCTGCGCCTGCACGTCTCCAACTGGCGCTGGGCCGGCGTCCCGTTCTACCTGCGCACGGGCAAGGCGCTGGCCCGCAAGGTCACCGAGATCGTGGTCACGCTCAAGCCCGTACCGCACCTCGCCCTGCGCAGCACGGGGTCGGTGGGGGTGCAGGCCAACCAGATCATCCTCACCCTGCAGCCCGACGAAGGGGCGACGATCCAGCTCGGGGCGAAGATCCCCGGCACGGGGATGCGGATCCGCCCGGTGAACATGGAGTTCCGCTACGGAACCTCGTTCCTGTCCGAGTCACCCGAGGCCTACGAACGGCTGATTCTCGACGCGATGCGCGGGGACGCGACGCTGTTCACCCGCAACGACGAGATCGAGGCGCTATGGGGGATCATCGACCCGATCCTCACGGCCTGGCGCGAGGACACGAGCTCTCCGATCCCGCAGTACCCGGCGGGGACCGAGGGCCCCGATGAAGCCAAATCGCTGCTGGCCCCCCGGCACCGGTGGAACCGGCTGTGATCAGCCAGCGCGCACGGGCGGCGGCGCGGCGGCGCGGGAGCTGCTGACGTTGCCCCAGGACCTGTGGACGGCGCGGGACACGACGCCCGACGACGTCGAGGCCGCACTGCGCAACCTGGTTCGCCGTGCGCACGCCACCGATGAGACGCTCGCACCCGCGCGAGTCCTGAACCTGGTCGTGGTGATCGAGGCTCGGTGGCAGGAGCTGATCGGTCAGCGGCTGGCCGCCGTCGGGAGATACCACGCATCGCGCACGGTGCTCTGCACCGTCCACGACGGTCGCGACACGCTCGACGCCACGGCCGCGATCAGCTACGAGGAGATCCGCAACGGCATCGGGGTGGTGCTCGAGCAGGTGGAGATCGACATCGGCCAAGAGCACCTCGATTTCATCGACACGATCGTCGATCCGGTGATCATCTCGGAGCTGCCGACGGTGCTCTGGTGCCCACGCGGGCCCGACGAGGTGATCAACCGGCTGATGCGCCTGACCGACGTGATCCTGCTCGACTCCGACGATCAGCCGGAACCGGGCGAGGCCCTGCACCGCGCCGATCAGCTGCTGGACTCGGCCTACGTGGTCGACCTCGCGTGGCTGCGCACGACTCCCTGGCGCGAGCGCGTGGCTGCCAGCTTCGACCCGCCCTGGCGGCGCCCGGCGCTCGATCAGATCGCCGAGATCTCTGTCCGCCATCAGGGCAGATCGCGGGCCAGCGCGCTGCTGTGGGCGGGATGGATCGCCTCCCGCCTGCACTGGGATCCGGCGCCGCTGCGCGCACCTGCTCGGGGAGGCGGGTTGGAGGGCAAGGCGGCCCGGCCAGAGACCGAGGTCGGGGTCAAGCTCGAGCCGACAGAGATGCCCACCCCCGGACTGGCCGGCGTGACGCTGGCCTGCGAGGACGGTTTCTCCCTGTCGCTCGACCGGGCGGCGGGAGGCCTGTGTGCCCACCGGCGCTCACCGGACGGACACAAGGCCACGTGGAAGGTGCTCGGTGCATCGCGCGGCGAGGGGGGAATCCTCGGCGAGGGTGTGCGCCAGGCGCTGCTGCGCGACCCGACCTACGGCCCCGCCCTCGACGCGGCGCGCGAGTTCTGCCCCGGATGACCGTCGCGCTGGAGGTGGTGGAGGACCCGGCGGCGGCGTGCGCCGAGCTGATGCTGGCGACGGTCGCGGCGGGGGGGGACATCGTGCTCACCGGAGGCTCGACGCCGCGGGTGGCGTACTCGCGGGCCGCCGGCGCGGACGGCGACTGGTCGCGCACCACGTTGTGGTTCGGCGACGACCGCTGCGTGCCCCCTGATGACGAGCGCTCCAACTTCGCCATGGCCAAACAGGCGCTGCTGGATCCGCTCCGCGCGCGGGCCGGCGAGGCCGGGTCTCCGGCCGTGCGGCGGATCCGGGGCGAGCTCGGCGAGCACGCGGCGGCCGACCTCTACGAGCAGGAGCTGCGGGCCGCGGGATCGGGCCGGTTCGAGCTCGTCCTGCTCGGCCTCGGCCCGGACGGGCACCTGGCGTCGCTGTTCCCGGATCAGCCGGCGCTGAACGAGCGCTCCCGCCTGGCCGTCGGCGTCGAGCAGGCCGGTCTGCAGCCGTTCGTGCCGCGGGTCACCGTGACTCTGCCGGGGCTGGCCCTCGGTCGTCAGATCGTGTTCCTGGTCACGGGCGCGAGCAAGGCACCGGCGGTGGCGGCTGCGTTCGGCCCCCAGGCGGGGCCCGACCCCCATGTCCCCGCCTCGCTGCTGCCACCCCTGGCGGACAACATCACCGTGCTGCTCGACAGCGCTGCCGCGAGCGAGCTGCCATGAGCGACTCGGTGCTGGGGATCGATCTCGGCGGCACGAAGGTCGCGGCCGCGGAGCTTCGCGACCGGCGGCTGGGGGAGTCGGTGATCGAGCCGACGGACTGCTCGGGGTCCGACCAGTTGATCGACCAGCTCGCCTCGCTGGTCGACAAGGTGCGCTCCGACGATCTCAGCGCGGTGGGCATCGGCGTGCCGTCGGTGGTGGAGTTCGAGACTGGGCGCGTGGTCTCGTCGGTCAACATCCCGCTGACCGACGTGCCGCTGCGTCAGGTGCTGGGCGAGCGAATCGGCGTCTCCGTCTACGTCGACAACGACGCGACCGTGGCCGCCCTCGCCGAAGCCCATGACGAGGACCTGCGGCTCGTGGCCCACAACCTGGTGATGCTGACGCTCGGCACGGGACTCGGCGGCGGCCTCGTGCTGGGCGGCCGGATCTACCGCGGCGCCACCGGGGGCGCCGGGGAGCTCGGTCACACGCTGATCGGCCTGCATCTCGAGAGCTCGGTTCCCCCCCCTCAGGGCTATCCCCAACCGGGATCGCTCGAGGCGCTCGCCGCCGGTCGCGCGCTGGATCACCTGAGCGTCAGCGCCGCGGAGGCGAACCCGGACTCCGCGCTCGGCCGGATCCGCGCCGCCGGGAAGCCGGTGAACGGCGTTCAGGCGGTCGACGCGGCCCACGCCGGCGATGAGACGGCGCTCGGGGCGGTGAGGTTCTGGGGCGAGCGCGTCGGGATCGGAATCGCGAACGCGATCAACACCTTCGACCCCGAAGAGGTCGTGCTCGGGGGCGGCGGCTTGCGGGCTGGGGAGATCCTGCTCGAGGCGGCCGGTCGGGTGGCGTGGGGCTACGTCATCCCGGGTCTCGGCAGCCGCACCACGATCCGGCTCGCCCGCCACGGGGTTCGCGCCGGGGTGCTGGGTGCGGCGCTTCTTGCCGCCCATGAACAGGATCGTCGGCAGGAGGCAGCGAGATGAGAGTCGCATGTGGGTTCGATCATGCGGGCGTCGCGCTGCGAGGCCGGTTGCTGGGGCTGATCGTCGCCGCCGGCCACGAGGTCATCGACTTCGGCACCGACAACACGCAACCGGGCGCCACGGTGCACGACAGCTACACCGCCCATCAGGCGGTGGAGCACGACGATCTGAACGTGCTCTGCCTCGGCGGTCGCGTGATCGGCATCGAGGTGGCGGCGGAGATCGTGGCCACCTTCCTGGCCGCCGGCTACACCGGCGAGCAGCGGCACGTGCACCGGCTGGCGAAGAGGCTCGAGATCGAGCGCCCTGGGGGCCGGGTCGATGAGCTCGTTGTCAGCGCCACCGCTGCGATACCGATCCCGGGAGGGTCGAGCGTGGTCCGAGATTCCGGATCGAGGCGCTGAGATGGCCGCCCGCTGCGTCGTGGTGCGCCACGGTGAGACCGAGTGGAGCCTGAGCGGCCGCCACACGGGGCTGACCGATGTGCCGCTGATCGAGGCCGGCCGGGCCCGTGCCGCGGAGGTGGCGACGGAGCTTGCGGGGCGCGAGTTCGCCCTCGTGCTCACCAGCCCCCTGCGCCGCGCCCGCGAGACCTGCGAGCTGGCCGGCTTCGGCGCCGTGGCGGAGATCTGCGAGGACCTCCACGAGTGGGACTACGGCGAGTACGAGGGGCTGACCACGCCCGAGATCCGCGAACGCGCACCGGATTGGTATCTTTGGCGCGACGGGTGCCCGGGTGGGGAGACCCCCGCCAAGGTCGGTGAGCGCGCCGATCGGGTGCGCGCGCGGCTGGACGAGACCGAGGGCGAGGCGCTGCTGTTCGCCCACGGGCACATCCTGCGGGTGCTGGCCGCGCGCTGGATCGAGCTGGGAGTGCAGGACGGCGCTCGGTTCACGCTGGCGGCCGGCTTCACCGGAACGCTCGGCTACGAGCGTGCCATCGAGGCGATCGAGCGGTGGAACGCGAGAGCCTGATTGTCTCGCTTGACGAATCCGGAGGGCTGAGTGGTGCAGGAGATCGTTCCCGGCCTGTGGCACTGGACGGCGATCCATCCCCACATTCGCTCGCGGGTCAGCTCCTATTACCTGCGCGATCCGGGAGTGCTGATCGATCCGCTGCTGCCGGAGGAGGGGATGCAGTGGTTCGCGCAGAACGGGCCGCCGAGCGCGATTCTGCTCAGCAACCGCCACCACTTCCGGGACTGCGGCCGTCTGGTCGTGTCGTTCGGGGTTCCGGTACGCGCCAGCCGCCCCGGGATGCACGAGTTCGCGCCGGGTCAAGGGGTGGTGCCGTTCGACTTCGGCGACGAGCTTCCCGGTGGCGTGATCGCGCACGAGGTCGGCGCGATCTGCCCGGACGAGACCGCGCTCGAGATCCCGGCCGTCCGCGCGATCTCGCTGGCCGACGGCGTCGTCCGGCTCGACCAGGTCGGCCCGCTGGGCTTCGTGCCTGACTTCCTGCTCGGCGATGACCCCGAGGCGGTCAAGCGAGGGCTCCGCGCCGCCTACTCGCGCCTGCTCGAGCTCGACTTCGATCACCTGCTGCTCGCGCACGGCGAGCCGATCGTGGACGAGGGCAAGGCTTGGCTGCGCGCGTTCGTGGAGGGTTCCGTGGACTGAGCCCCGGCCGGGCTGGCCGTGACGGATGTCATGTGTCATTCCGGTCGCGTGCCACTTACGCGGGGGCGGTGCCGGCCGTACTCTGCGGAGCATGACATCGACCCACACGCAGAACGAAGGCTCCGCCGTCCTGGTGCGCGACCTGCGCAAGTCCTACGGCGAGGTGGCGGCTGTACGCGGAGTCGGCTTCGAGGTGGCCAAGGGGGAGGTCTTCTGCCTGCTGGGGCCCAACGGAGCCGGTAAGACGACCACGGTCGAGATCCTCGAGGGGTATCGGACACGGACCGGTGGGGAGGTGACCGTCCTCGGCATGGATCCGGCCGACGGCAAGCGCGAGCTGCGCGAGCGCGTCGGGATCGTGCTCCAGCAGTGCGGAGTGCAGAGCGACCTGACCGTGGCTGAGCTGATCGAGATGTACGGCCGTTACCACGTGCGCCGCCGCCCGGTGGACGAGCTTGTGGAGCTGGTCGAGCTGACCGAGAAGCGAGACGTGCGGGCCAAGAACCTGTCCGGCGGCCAGCGCCGCCGGCTCGACCTGGCGCTGGCGCTCGTGGGCGACCCGGACCTGGTGTTCCTCGATGAGCCCACCACTGGGTTTGATCCCGCGGCCCGGCGCCAGGCGTGGTCGACGATCCGCTCGCTGTGCGAGCTGGGCAAGACGATCTTCCTGACCACTCACTACATGGACGAGGCCCAGTTCCTCGCCAACCGGGTCGCGGTCATGCGCGCCGGCGAGATCATCGCCTTCGGCCGGCCGGACGAGATCGGCGGCCGCGACCTGCGACCGGCCGAGGTTCGCTTTGTGCTTCCGCCCGGACGCTCGCTCGACGATCTGCCCGAGCTGCCCTCGCGAGACATCGCGCTGACCGGGGACCGCGTCGTCGTCCGCACCGCCGAGCCGGTGCCGGCGACCCACGCAATCACCTCATGGGCGCTGGAGCAGGGCCTCGAGCTGGAGCATTTCTCCGTCGCCCAGCCGTCGCTGGAGGACATCTACCTGGAGCTGACCGGCTCGGGCAACAATCATGCGATCGAGGAGGCGGTCCGGTGATTACTGCACAGGCATATCCGCTCAAGCGCGACCTCGGGCTCGTCGGATGGCAGATCCGCTACGAGCAGCGCGCCTTCTGGCGCAACCGCGGCCGCGGGGTCTTCACCTTCGCCTTCCCGCTCATGTTCCTGGTCATCTTCGCCAGCCTGTTCAACGGCCAGCACATGTCGGGCCGGGGCGGGATCCCCTACAACGACTTCTTCGTGCCCGGGATCCTCGCCTACGGGGTGATCACCACCACGTTCGTGAACATGGCCATCAGCACCGCGATCCTCCGCGACGAGGGAGTGCTCAAGCGCATGCAGGGCACGCCGCTGCCGCGCTGGGCGTACGTCGCCGGCCGGATCGGATCGACGATCGTGATCGTCGGCGCCATGACCGTCGTCACGCTCGCACTCGGCGTGATCGCCTATGGGGTGCACATCTCCGCCTCGACGCTACCGGCGGTGATCGTCGTCCTGGTCCTCGGCACGATCGTGTTCACGGCTCTCGGCATCGGAATCGTCCGGTTCATCCCCAACGCCGAGGCGGCCCCGGTGATCGTGAACCTGACGATCCTGCCGCTGACGTTCATCTCCGGCATTTGGTTCGTGACCGATTCGATGCCCACGTGGCTGCAGAACATCGCCAAGGTGTTTCCGATCCGGGCGCTCGCGGACCAGCTCCAGCACGCATTCGATCCGCGCACCTCCGGGTCGGGCTTCCGCGGCGAGGATCTGCAGACCCTGGCGATCTGGGCGGTCGTGGGCATCGTGCTCATGGTCCGCTTCCTGCGCCGCCCGCAGGGTGAGGACGTGTGAGCCGCGGCCTGACCAGAGCTCCGGCTTCGCGCTGCGCTACGCGCTCGAGCACGAGCGCCCCCTGCGCGGGGCGCGCGCCGGCGTCGCGCTGATCTGGCTGCTGTTCATCATCTTCCCGCTCGCCAACGCCATTGGGACGCCCGGCCCGACGCTCGAGCACGGCCTTACGATCGCCGGGGCGATCATCTTCGTGGCCACCTATGTGGTCCTGGTGCTCACCTGGCGCCGCAACCAGCGCAGCGCCATTCCGGCGCTCGCCTGCCTCGCCGTGCTGCTGGCCTGCGCCACCGCTCTGACGCTCGGCGAGCACTCGGGCTGGGCGTTCCTGTTCACCTACTGCGCCGCCTGCACCGCCCTGATCGCGCCGTCCTCGGCCGGGTTCATCGGCGTGATGCTGTGCGCGTCCCTGGCCGGCCGGCGGCACCTCGCTCATCGCCGGAGCATCGGGTGGCACCGCGCTCGGATTCATCGCCAGCACCGCCGGCATCGGCCTGCTGATGCTGCTGATGCGGGATCTCCGGGACCGCAACGAGGAGCTGTGCGAGGCCCGGGCGGAGACTCGCTCGGCTGGCCGTGGCACAGGAGCGGGAGCGCTTCGCCCGTGATCTGCACGACCTGCTGGGCCACAGCCTGTCGGTGATCGCGCTCAAGGCGGAGCTGGCCGGCCGCCTGATCGCCGAGCGACCCGAGCAGGCGGCGAGCGAGATCGGCGAGGTCGAAGGTGTGGCCCGCGAAGCGCTGACCGAGGTTCGCCACGTGATCCGGCACAGCCGGGCCCGCCACTGCATCCTGCGGGTCACGGCCAGCCTCAGCGATGCCATGGCCGAGGTGCTCGACGACGGCCGTGGTGACGCGGGGTTCCAGCGCACTCCAGGGCGTCGCCGGACAAGGCAACGACAACGGCGGCCATGGGCTCGACGGGGTGGCCGAGCGCGCGCGGGGCCTGAGCGGTCGCGTCGAGCCCGGCCCACGGCCCGAGGTTGGGTTCCGGCTGGCCGTCAGCGTGCCGGCACGTCAGACGTGATCCGGGTCATGATCGCCGAGGACCAGGCCATGGTCCGCGGCGCCCTGGCGACGCTGCTGGAGCTCGAGAACGACATCTCGGTGGTCGCCCAGGTGGCGCGCGGCGACGAGGTGGTGCCGGTCGCGCTCGCGGCCAACCCCGACGTGGCCCTGCTCGACATCGAGATGCCGGGCCGCACCGGGCTCGAGGCCGCCGAGGAGTTGCGCGTCGCGCTGCGCAGTTGCCCGGTCCTGATCCTGACCACGTTCGGCCGCCCGGGCTGCCTGCGCCGGGCGATGGAGGGCGGAGCCGCGGGATTCATGCTCAAGGACACCCCGGCCAGCGAGCTCGCGGGAGCGATCCGCCGCGCGATGGCCGGGGAGCGCGTCGTCGATCCAGGCCTGGCCGCGGCCGCGCTCAGCCAGGGCGAGAGCCCGCTGACGCCGCGCGAGCACGAGGTCCTGACGGAATCCCGGCGGCACGCGACCGTGGCCGAGCTGGCCGCCGCCCTCTACCTGTCGCCGGGCACGGTGCGAAACCACCTCTCCTCGGTGATGCACAAGCTCGACGCGCGCAACCGGGCCGAGGCGGTGCGGGTGGCCGAGGACAGAGGCCGGCTGGCTGGCTGGCTGTAGGGAGGGTGGGGAGGAGTCAGTTCACGCCTGCGACGTGACGGGCCGGATCGGCCGAGACGAGTGCGGCTGAGAGGACTCGAACCTCCAAGGGGTTTCCCCCACACGGACCTGAACCGTGCGTGTCTACCAATTTCACCACAGCCGCCGGACCGCCAACTTACCAAG
>Ga0209839_10000256_pt1 | contig 27429 bp, 25 predicted proteins | sample OrgsoiDNA2013050_FD_185800 | JGI IMG/M metagenome (GOLD analysis project Ga0209839, IMG submission 185800) | Permafrost soil microbial communities from the Arctic, to analyse light accelerated degradation of dissolved organic matter (DOM) -... | ecosystem: Environmental > Terrestrial > Soil >... | reverse complement strand
GGGCTGCATTGTTGAGCAGGACATCGAGCCGGTTGTGCTCAGCCTCAATGCGCTCAGCGAGGTCGCGAACTTCGGACAATGATGCGAAGTCAGCCCGGTAGTACTTCAGCTTGCTATTGCCGGTCCGCGCCTTGATCTCGGCGAGCGTGCGCTTGCCGCGTTCTTCGCTGCGGCCGTGCAGCAGAAGCGTCGCGCCGTGACCGGCGAGCTCGCTCGCCACCGCCCGGCCGAGGCCATCAGTGGCGCCCGTGACGAGAATGATCTGCTGCTCGATCGGCCGCACGGCGTCAGCGCCGCGACCCGAGCGAACGCTCGCTGCGGACGTCGCTCATAGTTGCATACCCGACACCGCGAACATGTCTATCGGATTTGGATCACGATGATGCTGGATCGTCCGGAGCGAACTCGGCGATCTCGCCGACTGAGGCTTCTGCGGCACTCGGCGCAGAGAATCCTTGTGGCGGTCGGCCAGTCGCGGTGACGTTCGGCTGGCTACGCGCCCGGCAGCGCACTCTTCAGAAATGACTTTGCCTTGGCGGCGTTTGCGAGTGGGGTGTAGCCGAGCAGATCCTGGAGCGTGCGCAACAGCGAGTACGGGTTGTAGGGAGCCGACACGGTTTTGTCGCGGGTCGCATACGGCGAGACGACCAGCGCCCCCGTGCGGACCGAAGCTGACGTGGCGGCCACCGTCGCCGAGGCGGTGGTCGTCGCTGTCGTCGCCAACGTGGGTGTCGTCGCCGACGTAGGTGTCGTCGCCGACGTGGGTGTCGTCGCCGACGTGGGTGTCGTCGCCGACGTGGGTGTCGTCGCCGACGTGGGTGTCGTCGTCGACGTAGGTGTCGTCGCCGACGTAGGTGTCGTCGCCGACGTAGGTGTGGTTGCTGGCGGCGGCGGTGTCGCAGCGAACACGATGATCATCGCTCCATCGCGTTTGTACGCCGTGGAGGCGAGGATCCGCGGGACCCAGAGCTTGAGGAAGCCGTCCTCCCCGGCCAACCCGCCCGGCCGCCCACCGGGGCACGCGAGTGCGGACGCGTCGTCACAGAGTCCGGGGGCGATGAATGAATAGGTCGCCGTCGTGTTGAGTTTGTGCAGATCGACCGGTAACCGATCGAGCGAGACGTCGTCGCTGCTGCAGTCGCCGAGATCGAGCAGCGAGTGAAAGTAGATGAACGGGTTGTGCCGGGTCGCGTACTGACTTCCGGCTCCGGGAAGCGTCGTGTCGTCGGCCGCGTTGCTGTTCGGATGCAGGCACGCCGCGCTTCCCATGTCGTCCAGGTAGGCCTTCCATACCTTTCCCGAGGCCGTCACCTGGTCTCCGATCGTCAGCACCGTGCTCGGGTAGACGCACCCGTTCCCGCTCATCTGGCCGACGGCGTTGGCCTGCGCAGCCGGCGGGAATTCGGCGTACGTGGAGCAGTCCGCCTGCGTGTTCCGGTTGGGGGCCTGTCCGCTGATCAGCGCGAGATAATCGGGGAGTTCCGCGTCTCCGAGAGTCCGATAGCCGCTCAGCAGCGTGCCCTTGCGCCGTAGCGTGCCGTTCAGGTATTTCGCCGCTGAATCGTGACCCCATGCGTCCTCGTAGCTTGTGGCCGAGAGCGCGATCACGAATACGTGCTTGACCTTGTAGGTCGACTTGGCGGACGTCTTGCCGGAGGCGGGGGCGGTTGGCGGGGAGCCGGACGAGCCAGGGCGGTCGGTGCTTGCTGGAGCAGCATCGGAGGGGTCCGGGGTGGCCGGCGCGCTGTCAGCGGGAGACGTGCTCGCGTCGGGTGCGAGCGCCGACGCCGCGGGCGCGCCGCCGCCGGTTGGAACCGCCGCGACGGTCGGGACATGCGTCTGCGCCACAAGCCTTCGGTGGACTACGACGCGATGTCGAAGTGCTGCGAGCGCGGAAGCCGGCACCGGGCCGTGACCGAGCGCCGCGGCGATTATCAGCGCCGTAACGAGGGCCGAACTGGCCGCGACGGTAACGAGCTGCGACCAGCTCAGGCGGACTGCGCGCAGCCAGGAGATCATGGTCCTGTGACCGCCGAACCGCACTGCGCGCAAAATGCGGCTCCCGGGGCATACACGCCGCCGCACGCCCTACAGTTACCGCCAATGCTCGCGATGCCGGTGTCGATCATCCGCTGGAGCTGGCCGAGCTCGGAGTCCAATCGCTGCAACTCGGCGGCTTTGGGCATCAGGATCTCCATCCGAATGTGCTCGCGGATCGCCATCTCGTAGAACAGGCCCCCGAGCTCGGATTGCATGACAGCGAAGCGCTCGACCAGCCGATCGCGTTGGGCGAGCAGTTCGCCGTCGCCTGCGCTCGAAGAATCGAAATCGGCACCGGCCGTGGCCGGTCGTTTGCGCCCTAGCGTCTTCACGGGATTGACACTTGGTCGGGTAGTCCCTTCTGTGACTGGACGTAGTTGTTGTTGAGCTCCTTGGCCGTCTTGCTGGCGACTTGACTACCGGTGGCGAGCTGGCTGGCCGTCGGCTTGAAGCCGCTGACCTGGTGGGCCGATCCATAGCTGCTGGTTGCCAGCACCTTGCCGGGCGCGGAAGCCGTGCTGGATTGCACCGCGATTACCTTGGCGGCGGGGAAACGGCGCTTGAGCTTGGCCAAAGCGCTGTCGGCCGCCGACCTGGTCGCGTACTGGCCCGAAAAGATCACATCATCACCGGCCGGCGGACGTGGCAGGATCCGAAAGCCGACTTGGGTAATGAGGCCGACGGCGGTCGCTCCCTTGGCTTTGGCCCTCTGCTCGACGGCGGTCACGCTGGCCCGTGTGGCGCCGGTGCCCGGGATCGTTTGCAGCTGAACGGCAAAACCGCGTTGAAGCCCGAAATCGCTGCTGGGCGGCGTCGCCGCGGTGGAGGCTGGAACAGCCGACCCCGCTGCCGTGGAGGCGGGAACAGCCGACCCCGCTGCCGCAGTGCTCCCGCCCGAGGCTGCGGCGCCGCCAACGTTGACGACCGTTGGCTGCTGCGCTTTCAGCGCCGCCAGCAACTTGGCATCGGTGCCGTTCCCAGTTCGCCCGACGAGCACTCCGACGCCTACGGCCAGCGGTATAGCGACCAACACGACTGCGACGCCAAGGCTGAAGGAGCCCCGCTTGCGCGCGGGCGCTCTGCGTGGCTGACCCGCGAGCGACCGTGAGCGACTCGTGGCGCCGGAGAGAAACCGAGCCGCCGGGTCATACACGTGCTTGCGGTGCGTCCCGCAGACCACGCAATAGCGCTGGGTCGCGTCCACCGGTGCAGAGCACTGATCGCACGCCTCGTAGATCGGCTCGCCCGCGAGCGCGGAAGCCGGTGGCGTCGCGGTCGTTTGTCCGTTGCCGGTGGCACTCATCGTCTGACTCCTATTGGAAGATCGTGGGTAGTGCGCTGAGTTGTACGGCGGCTCGGCTCTCGTTGCCGAGCAGCGTCAGGCGCACGCGGCCGTTGCTATGCGTTCCGAGATGACCCACCGTGGCGCGCCCGGCAGCGAACACCCGGCCGTCCCGAGTCGCGACCGCATATACGGGGAGGCTGTACTGCGGGATGGCGGAGAGGTCGGCGACCGAGAGACTGAGGGTTGGTCCGCCGGTAGCTGACGCATTCGTCGCTGGCTTGACCTGGATCTGCGGGAGCTTCTGCACTTCGGGCTGGGACAGGTCAGCGGTGCCCACGTTGGCGAACGGCGCTCCTGCCTCCAGCCGGCGTCGGCTCGTGAACACCCACGTGACGATGGCACGCGCAGGGATCGCCACGACATGCGTGTCGAAGTAATCGGTATCTCCGGCACGGTTGAGATACAGCCTTCGCCCGGCTGGTGTGGTTATCCCGATCTCCACCGGGAGATCGGTCAGCGGGTGAGACGAGGCGTTGCGCAACTCGGCCACGATCGCCGTACCACGTCGAGCGCGAACGACCGATAGCCCCGCGACCCGCACTTCGGGGTTCAGGTCGCCGACTCGGAGCGGGTCCTGGCTCGCGCGGATCCGCGCGTCCATGAGCCTCGCGCGCGCCGCCAGTTGCTGCGTGGTCACGCAGCCCGATAGCAGCAGCCCGGCCGAGACGGTCGCGACGGCGGCTGTCGCCCCGCCGATCCGCTTACCCGAATGCGCCACTGACGTACTCCTTGGTGCGCCGCTCACGCGGAGAGCCGAAGATCCGCTGAGCGCTGGCGTACTCGACCAGCTCGCCGAGGTACATGAAAGCGACGTAGTCGGCGATCCGGTACGCCTGCTGCAGGTTGTGCGTCACGATCACGATGGCAACGTCGTCACGCAGCTTGACGATCAAGTCCTCGATCAGCTTCGTCGACCGTGGATCGAGCGCCGAGCACGGCTCGTCGAGCAGCAGCACCTCGGGGTTCGCCGCCAGCGCCCGCGCTATGCACAGCCGCTGCTGCTGACCGCCTGAGAGCCTGAGAGCGGCATGGTCGAGATCGTCTGCAACCTCCTCCAGCAGTCCAGCCCGGCCCAGCGCGTCCTGGACGGCGCCACGCAGCACGGCCCGCTTGGGTCGCCGCGAGGCCTGCTCACGCAACACATAGGCGACGTTGTCGAACACGCTCATCGGGAACGGGTTGGGCTGCTGAAAGACCATCGTCACCCTGCGCCTGAGCGCGGTCGATTCCATGCTCGCGATGTCGGTGCCATCAAGGGTGATCCGCCCCGTGGATGATGTGCCGCGGGTCAGCTCGGTAAGCCGGTTCAGTGAGCGCAGCAGCGTCGTCTTGCCGCATCCGGACGGCCCGATCAAGGCCAGCACCTCTCCCTGGCGAATCGGCAGCGACACGGAGTCCACGGCTCGCTTGGCGCCGTAAGCCACCGAGAGCTGCTCCACCTGCATGCGGTCGATCGCAATCGGGCTCGCGCCGGCACGTCGGGGCCGTCCGACGAACGCCGGTCCATGACCGTTGGCGTGCGCGTTTGAGTCGGCGGGCGGCTGCCGGAGCGGAACGCTCTCGCTGCCCGACAGGCGCCTGACCGGGGGCGGCTTTCTTAGTTCCACAGTCTCGCCCTTGAACGGCGCAGCGCGAAGTCGACGCCGAGATTCAGCGCGAGCACGATCAGCATCAGAACGAACGCCGCCGCGTAAGCCTTCGACGGTTGGTTGCCGTCGCCGGTCGGGGCGTTGTAGTAGATGTAGCCGGTCAGCGTGTCGCCGGTCCCCCTCAGCGTCCCCAGCACCGGCGTCGAGTTGGCGTTACTGAACGTGAGCGTCCCTCCGAGCAGCAGCAGGACGACCGCTGTGTCTCCGATCACCCGGCCCAGACCCAGCATCGAACCCGTGATCAGCGACGGCCGGGCGGCCGGCAGCAGCACGCGACGGGTGGTCGCGATCTTGGTCTTTCCCACCGCGTAGGACGCCTCTCGCACGTGACTCGGGATCACCTGAAGCCCCTCGCGCACCGTCGCCACTACCATCGGCAAGCCGACGAGCGAGAGCATCGCCGACGCGGCGAAAAAGGACTGGCCAAGCACGATCCCGCGCGACGTCTGGCTGAGGAACCCGAGCGCAGGGGCTTCGAACAAGATCGTGCCGAATAGCGCCAGCACCACCGACGGAGTGCCGGCCAACATCTCGATACACGACTCCGTGACCCTGGCCAGGGCCGACGGCCGTCCGAATTCACTCAGCCAGACCGCGATGCCGATCCCGGTCGGAATCGCGACCGCCATCGCCATCAACGCGACGATCACCGTACCCAGCAGCGGGTCGAGGAACCCGCCGGTCTGGCTCTCGTTCACGCTTGCCGTCGGATTGGTGACCAGAAGACTAGGGCGCAGGTACTGGATCCCTTCGATCAAGAAGTACAGAACGATTGAGGCGGCAATCGCACAGAACAAGAGCCCGAGCAACCACGCAAATCCGAGCCCGATCCGGTCAGACAGGCGCCACGACGGGCTCGCGCCCGTGCGGCGGCCCGGTGGCGACTGCGATGGGCTCAGGCTTGCTCCAAGCGCGCTCACGCGATCACTCCGTAGCGCTTCATCGGTTGCTTGGCCGCCCAGCCGATCAGCGACAGCATCGCGGCCGAGAACAGGAGCACGGCCGCGATCGCGTACAACGTGTGCTTCATCGGCGGCGAGCTGAGCTGCTCGGTGTTCGCGATGATGGTGGCGGCCAGCGGTCTCGAGGGCTCGAACAGGAAGATCAGCCCATCGGCCGGATTGGGCGAGAACCCGACGCCGCCCGAGACCATGCTGAGCATCACGGCCTCGCCCAGTGCGCGGGCGGTCGCTAGCACCGTTCCCGCGACCAGCACAGGCCGCGCGGTCCGCACTCCGACCTTCCAGAACGTCCGCCAGCGGTTGATCCCAAGTGCCAGCGAGCCCTCGAGCCAGCCGCGTGGGACGGCCCGCAGCCCGTCGGCAAACACGGCGATCATGATCGGAGCGATCATCACGGTCAAGATCAGAACGGCGGCCAGCACGCTGGAGCCGCTCAGCTGGATCACCGGTGTGACCGATGCCTTCTCGTGTTCGGTGATCAGGTGGTCGCCGATGAACGGCACGATCACGAGCACGCCGAGCAAGCCGTAGATGACCGACGGGACGCTGGCCAGCAGCCGCACCACAGGCTCCAGCACGCGCTTGAGCCGGTCAGGAGCGAACTCGACCATGAACACGGCCACAAACAGCGAGCCCACGAATGCGATCGCGACCGCGGCGGCCGTGATCAAGATCGTGCTCCAGATCAGCGGCCAGGCATGAAACGTCCACACGGCCACCTGGTTCAGCTCGCCGGAGGTGAAGATCGCCTGGATCTGGCCGTCGACACTGCCGCCGGGGCCGAACCAGCCAACCCCGTTGTGCGCGAACGACGGCCACGCCTCGTGGAAGACGAACGCGATCATCGCCACCAGCAGAGCGACGACGACGCAGACCAGCGCGCCGAGCAGTAGCTCGGCGCGCTGGTCCTGACTCAGGCCGTATGCCTCTTCGAGGAGGCCGTCTTCGTCCATGCTGGGGGCAGCGTGGTTACTTGTTGAACGCGGGCACTGCGCCGGCCCGCGAGATGATCTGGCCCGCTTGCTTGCTGGTCCTGACCCAATCGAAGAACTTCTCGACCTGGACGCTGGCGTGGGTCGAAGGCACGACACCCCAGATGAACCGGAACAGCGGGTAGCTCTCGTTCTTGATGTTGTGTGCGTTGCACCCGACACCGTTGAGCTTCACGGTCCTAACCCCGCTGCTCTTGCCCGAGTGCGCAAGACCGACGTAGCCGATTGCGTTCTTATCGCTGGCGACCGCGGTCGCGACTAAGCCGTCCGAAGTGACCGGATGGACATTGGAGGACTGCGTCGCCCCGCCGAGCACGGCCGACTGGAAGAACGTGTACGAGCCGGCGCTCGAGTTGCGACCCACTGGATCAATGGTGGTGGTCAGATTCGATCCGCCCACCTGGCCCCAGTTCGTATCGACCCCGGTGAAGATGTCCTTGGCCTGTGGGATCGGTAGGTTGCTGAGGCGGTTGGACGGGTTGACGGCGACGCACAGGCCGTCGAGGAACAGCTTGAACTGCGTGGTACGCGAATCGCTGGGCAGTGGCGGCCGCGTATTGACCGCGAACAGCCGGCGGCCTGCCTGGACGTCCTTGACGCCGGTGTTGCCGCCGTCAGGTAGAAAGTTGAATCGGATCTTGTGGTGCTGCCTGTTGTAGCCCCGGAAGAGCACGTTCAGGATCGGCTGCTCGGCGCTGGACCCCGACCCGAACAGGGTTGACGCCGCTGCGGCGGCCGGCAATGCGAGTACAGGAATTACCGCGGCCATGATCACAAATGCCCTCGTTTTAGATCTCAATGTCGTTCCTTTCATCACCGCGCCCATCGGACGCAGCATCAGAGCAATCTCAACAATGCTGATCCAATTTGCAGGATCAGAGTACCAAAGGGTGAAAGCTTGTCGATTGACCTACTTGTGATTATGCGATAGTCCCTCCAGGCGCCCGACGGAACCACGACGCGACGGTCGACGTGTCCGCGACGCGTCGCTCCCCACGTGCGACGTTCAGCCGAACCGCATCAGCCGCGGGCCGCGCGCTTTGACGAGCTCTGCCGGCCTCGGTGCTTCTTGGCCTTGCCCTTGGCCTTAGCCTTCGGCTTGGGCTTAACCACATGCACGGCCGGGCAACTGCCGTTGTAACTGAGCCGGAATGGGCCGTCCTCGGCGCCGGTCGCATCGGTCACGACGAGTTGGACGATCGCCGTGGGATCCGGCTGCGTGCCGGCGCGTGAGCCCGGGGGGATGCTTGCGCAATAGGGGTCGGTCGTATCGAACGTACCCTGGGCAAACTCAGGGGCCGTCATGGTGCCGCCGCCCGCATTGCAGTTCACGCCATCGCCCGGGACCGATCCCGAGCAGCTGAAACTCTCGGTCGAGTTCGCCGTGCCCGAGCCGTCAAGAACGCCTGCGGAGCTGGAGAAGTCATCCACCGTGGAGTAGTCATTCCGGCTGCGGTTGACCAGCAGCGTGTACGAGCTGATCGCATAGTCGCAGTTGAACTTGTAGGCGAGCTGGTTGGGATCGTCAGGCGTGGCCTTGCCCGGCGTGAGATTTCCGCCGCAGTGAGTCGCCGATTCCGGGACAGCCGTGGCCGCGCTCGCGGGCACCACGAGTACGCCACCAAACACCGCCAGCGTTGTGCCCAGCAGCGTGATCCGCAGCAGCGCACGAGACCGTGCTTTGCGTTCGAACACAGGAGGACCTCCGAATATGAATTGGGACAGGGAGTCGGTCGCGCTGCTGGTAATGCGCCCCAGACGGCGACCAACCAAAGCTATTGTCGATAAGTTTGACAGAAATAGTTGGCTTTAGCCGAGACCTCCCCGTCCGTCAGCTCCAGCGGTGCCGCAACCCTCCGACACACACCGTTCAGCGGTGCCGCAGCCGCTCTTGGAGCCCGCGCCCCTCTGGCCCTGGGATGGGCCAAGCTCGACGCGTAGGCGCGCGCGAGCGCTTCGTCGAGACGGCGCCGCCCGGCACCACGCTACGCATACGAAGAGACTCTCTGTAATCTCTATCGAAATTATGCAGATTGCTGTTGCTGCTTACCGCCGAGAGGTTCTGGTTCGGTGATGCCGTGGCAGCGGGGAGCCGATCCGAACGAACCTGAGGTGTTCAATGAGCCGTCAAGACGCAACACCACCCTTCCGACCCGGTTCCGACGCCTCCAGCGATGCTCGGCAGACGGCTGGGCGCATCCGTCGGCGCTGGCTCAGGCCCAGACGCCGCGCCGGAGCGGGCGCGGGGGTGGTGATTCTCCAGCATCAGGACAACGCCCCACCCGGTCTGCTGCTCGACGTGCTCAAGGCACGCGGTCTTGCGCGGCGGACCGTCCGGGTGGACCGTGCGGAGCACCTACCGGATCCGAGCTCGATTGCACTTGCTGTTGTCCTGGGGTCCGACGAGTCCGCCGACAGGACACGAAACGGGTGGATCGCCGCCGAGATGGAATGGCTTCGCCGCGCCGATCAAGCCGGCACGACAATCCTTGGTCTGGGCTTCGGAGCTCAGGCATTGGCGCTGGCGCTCGGAGGCGCCGTCGAACCCACTGCCCGGCCCGCGCGCGGGTGGAAATGGGTTTCGACCACAGAACCGCAGACCATCGCGCGTGGTCCCTGGTTCGCCTGGCACGACGACGCGATCCGTATCCCGCCCGGAGCCCAACTGCTCGCCCATAACGGTGACGGACCGCAGGCCTACCGAGCTGGGAACCATCTCGGCATCCAATTCCACCCAGAGGTCACCCCCGCGATCATCACCGAACGGGTATACGGCGAGAACACCCACGCGCTTGACACCCAAGGCGTCCTGGAGGCAACCTCGCGCGAGTTCAAGACCGCGGCCGTCGCCGCAACGCAACTCTTCTCGGCCTTCGCGGACTCGGTGGACCGGCTGCATGGCTGACTGGACCGCTGACCGAAGGGGGACGCGCGGCCACCGCCCGCAGTCGACACTACGCCGAGATCGAGCCGGCTCGAGGCCGTGCGAACGGAGGTAGAAGACACTCGGGGCGGTGACATTCGCCGCGGCAAGCAGGTCAGGGGCGGTCTCGGCATTCAGTGGCTCGCGCCGCTAGATCCGCATCGCGGGATGCTTGCGTGTCGCGTGTCGGCGACGAGTACCCCGAGGTTCGGATCGCAGCCGTACAGGTCGAAGTCACCAATCGCGCTGAACCGCGGGTGCTCGGGGCCGTGGTAGTCGGCCGAACCCGTGCTCAGCAGCCCCCGCTGAGCGCACGCGTCGGCGAGCAGCAGCGTCTGCTCACGGGTAAATGTGACGTAGAAGGCCTCGACACCGTCGAGGCCCTGGGCGGCGAAGCGGCCGATTGCGTCGAGCACATCGGCTGGATCGGTGATGTCCCAGAACGGATGAGCCCACACCGCTAGGCCGTCAGCGGCGTGAATGGCTGCGATCGCTTCCGAGATTGTCGGGCGGGTTCGCCCGCGGTATGAAGGTGCACCGTCCACGAGTTCGGCGACGAGCAACTCGGTGGAGTTCGCCAGCCCCTGCTCACGCAGCCGCTGGTGGTTGTCGGGATGCGTAAAGACCGCGGCGGCGAGGTGCGGGCGCCCAACGCTGCGACCGCTCGCCCGTAGCTGTGCCAGCGGCCGCTCGTCGATTGCCCAGCCTCGCTGCCGTAGGGCGTCGGCCATCCGCCCCACACGCGCGTCCCGGTCCACGCGCGAAGCAGCAAGCATGCTGAGCAAGGCCGCGTTCTCGTGGTCGATCGCGTACCCCAGCAGATGCAGGTCCTGCCGCTCCCCGTCGAGCACGGTGATCTCGACTGCCGGAACGATGACGACACCGTGCCGGCGTCCAGCCTCTAGCGCTTCAACGACGCCCTCGACCGTGTCGTGATCGGTGAGCGCGAGCAACTCCACGCCGGCCGCCGCTGCCTGCGCGACGACATCCTCGGGTGCGAGGGCCCCATCGGAATAGTGCGAGTGGGACTGGAGGTCGAACCTAACCGCGGTCACTGTAAATGGTTTAGCGCTCGCAGGATCTGGGCCACCGCATCGCCGACGTCGGTCTCGGCAGTCGGGATGCGGATCTCCGGCGACTCGGGTGGCTCGTAGGGCGCGTCGACGCCGGTGAAGCCCTTGAGCTCCCCGGCCCTCGCTCGCGCATACAGGCCCTTCGGGTCGCGTCGCGCGCACTCTTCGATGTCTGTGTCGACGTGGACCTCGATGAACGGCAATCCTGCCAGGTCGTGAAGTTGGCGCGGGACCTCACGGTCGGATCGAAGTGGGGACACGAGCGATACCACCGCCACGACGCCAGCGTCGGCGAACAGCCGAGCGACGTGCCCGACGCGCCTTACGTGCTCCGCGCGGTCGCCGGGGGCGAAGCCGAGGTCATCCGAGAGTCCGTGGCGGATGTTGTCCCCGTCGATCAGGTAGGCGACGCGCCCGCCTTCGACGAGCTGACGTTCGAGTGCGACCGCGATCGTCGATTTGCCCGACGCCGGCAGGCCGGTCAGCCAGACCGTCCCCCCGCGCTGCTGCAGCGAGCGCCAACGGTCTTTGCGGTCGAGCTCCGAGGGATGCCAGGTGACGTCGCGGCGACCCTCGATCGCGGGCTTGACCTCGCGCGCCTCCCGGATGATGCCGGCACCGACGGTCTCGTTGGAATGCTCGTCAATGAGGATGAATGCGCCCGTGACGCCGTTGCGACGATAGGGATCGCCTAGCACCGGCGAGCTCGTTCGCAACGCGACGCGCCCGATGTCGTTCAGCCTGAGCGCGTTTGGATCCCGCTGGACCTCGAGCGTCTCGGGATCCCAACGGTCGAGGACGGCCTGAACCGTGGCTCGCACCGTGCGTGTGGTGTGCTTCAATGCGTAGCGGCGGCCGGGGGTCAGTGGCTGCTCGGTCATCCAGCAGACGGTGGTGTCAAGCTCCCGCGCGGCGGGCGGACGGTCCTCACGGGATGCGAGCAGATCTCCGCGGCCGACGTCGATTTCGTCGGCCAGTGTGACGCCGACCGACATCGGCGGCACGGCGTTGGGCGCGTTCGGGTCCAGCGTGTCGATCGAGACGACCGTCGTGGTCGCACCGCCTGGCAGCACGACCACCGGATCGCCGGCGCGCAGGGTTCCCGCCGCCATCTGCCCAACGTAGACACGGCGGCCGCCGTCGTGCGGCCGCGCGACCCACTGGATCGGCAGGCGGAGATGGGCCGGGTCAAGGTCCCGGTCGGCTGCGACGTCGACCGTCTCCAGGAATTCCAGCAACGCCGGACCGTCGTACCACGGCATGCGATCAGAGCGATCGACCACGTTGTCGCCGTCCAGCGCACTGATCGGGATGACGTGTAGGTCGCCGAGCCCGACCCGGTCGCCGAGCTGTCGGGCTTGGGCGGCGACAGCGTCGAAGCGCGCCTGAGAAAAGTCCACGAGGTCCATCTTGTTGACGGCCGCGACGACGTGGCGGATACCCAGCACGGCTGAGATCTGCGCATGTCGACGCGTCTGGATGACCACCCCCGCCTGGGCGTCGACCAGCACGATCGCCAGGTCGGCCGTCGAGGCCCCGGTGAACATGTTGCGCGTGTAGCGCTCATGCCCGGGCGTGTCGGCCAGGATGAACGCGCGGCGCGCAGTGGCGAAGTAGCGATACGCGACGTCGATCGTGATGCCCTGCTCGCGCTCGGCTCGCAGCCCGTCGGTCAGCGCAGCCAGATCGGGGGCGCCGCCGCGCTCTGACACCGCCGCGAGCTGGTCGGAGAGCAGCAACTTGGTGTCAAGCAGCAGCCGGCCGATCAACGTCGACTTACCGTCGTCAACGGACCCGGCGGTGGCGAGGCGCAGCAGCTCCCGCTGGTTAGAGACCGACACGTCTAGAAATAGCCTTCGCGTTTGCGGTCTTCCATCGCGGCTTCTGATGTGCGGTCGTCCGCTCGAGTCTCGCCGCGCTCGGAGATCTCCGACCCGCGGACCTCGGCGATCACGGCGGCCACATCGTCAGCCTCGGAGCGCACAGCGCCGGTGACGGTGAGGTCGCCGACCGTGCGGTAACGGACTCTGAGTTTCTGCGCGGCCTCATCGTCTTCCGGCGCGACGAATTCGGAGACGGCGATCAGCATCCCGTCGCGCTCCAAAACCTCACGTTCATGCGCGAAGTAGATCGACGGGAGCTCGAGCTGCTCGAGCGCAATGTAATTCCACACGTCGAGCTCGGTCCAGTTGCTCAGCGGAAACACGCGGATCTGCTCGCCGCGGCGTATCCGCCCGTTGTAGAGCGCCCATGGCTCAGGGCGCTGAGCGCGCGGCTCCCACTGCCCGAATTCATCGCGGAACGAGAACACCCGCTCCTTCGCCCGGGCGCGCTCCTCGTCACGGCGAGCGCCACCGAACGCGGCATCAAAGCGCCAGTCTTCCAAGGCATCCAAAAGGGTTCGGGTCTGAAGGCGATTGCGCGAGGCGTTCGGGTGCTCCTCCCGCACCCGTCCCTCGTCGATCGCTGTCTGCACCGACGCGACGATCAGATCGTGGCCGCCCTTCGCGATGCAACGGTCGCGAAACTCCAGCACCTCGGGGAAGTTATGCCCCGTGTCGACGTGCAGGACGGGAAACGGCAGGGCAACCGGCGCGAACGCCTTCTCCGCCAGGCGCAGCAACACGATCGAGTCCTTGCCGCCGCTGAACAGCAGCACCGGGCGCTCGAGCTCGGCGGCGACCTCGCGCAGAATGTGGACCGCCTCCGCCTCCAGAACTCGCAGTTCCTCGACGCGTGGCGGGCCGCCGGCGGTCAACTCGCACACTCCTCGACGTAGCGTTGAGCCCATTGCACCGAGCGGCTGTCGGCCTGCCGTTCCAACGGAGGCTGCGCCAGCGCCTCGGACGGCAAACCGAGAAAACGCAGGACCCCGCCAACGACGACCGCCGGATCCGCAGCGAGTTCGGAGTAACGGACTTCATAATGGTGGAGGCTGTTGCTCGCCAGCCATGCGCGCCATTCAGCCTCGTCTACCTGAAGCTGCTTGCGCAGGTGGTCGATCGCGCCAAAGCGGTAGACGGACTGATCAGCGGCGGCGCTTCCTCTCCAGGTCTGCGTCTGCACCGCGCGCCACAGCGACACGGCCTGCGCAACCTTGTCCTCGCGGACCACGAAGATCAGCGCCGGATCCCGGAGCAGCCTACGCAGCGTCGTTGCGAGGTCGGCATCAGCGAGTCCGTCGAGGCGACGGGTCCGGTGCAGCAGGTCGCGGGTGTGACCCCACATCAGCTTGCCGCCCCAGACACCATTGCCGCCGGTCCCCTCGCGCACGATCCGAGCCCACCACTCCGCTGGGAGTTCGACCCCCGGCGAGCCCCGCTGCAGAGGGGGGAGCAGGCTCAGGATCTCGGGATCCTTGATCCCGTGGAAGTATTCGCGGGGCTGACGTGGCAGGCTTGTCGGCTCCAACACTTCAAAGTGCTCGAGCGGCCTCCCAGCGACTCCGGTCTGACGTAGCGCCTCGCATAGCAGCGTCGACCCGCTCCGTTCAGTCGCCAGCACGAGATAGGCGCGCTCAGGCGCATGCAACGACTTTGTCAACATTCTCGATAGACAATACCCACAATATGAACCGGCCGAACATCATCTACCTCCATTCCCACGACACTGGACGTCACCTCCAGCCCTACGGGCAACAGATCCCGACTCCGAACATCCAGCGGCTGGCGGATCAAGGACTGCTCTTCCGCCAGGCGTTCTGCGCGGCGCCCAGCTGTTCGGGCTCGCGGGCATCCCTGCTCACCGGCCAGTGGCCCCACGTCAACGGTATGACCGGGCTCGCCCACCGAGGCTGGGAGCTCAACGACTACGCTCGCCACATCGTGCATCCGCTGCGCGATGCCGGGTACTGGTCGGCGCTGATCGGCGAGCAGCACATTTCCGTTGACCCCGGCGTGCTGGGCTACGACCACGTCGTCGACGTCGGCACCACCCGGGTCCACTCGATCGCGCCCGCTGCTATGCAGCTGCTACGCAGTCGCCCGCCGGAGCCATTCTTCCTGTCGATCGGCTTCTTCGAGACACACCGCGAGTTCTTCGAGCCGTCCTCGGTCCGCGACGCGCTCTACGGTGCCCCGCCGGGTCACCTGCCCGACACCGCCGAGACCCGCGCCGACATGGCCGCGTTCAAGGCCAGCGCGCGCTCGTTGGATCAAGGAGTCGGGGCGGTGCTTCAAGCCCTGGACGAGCAAGGCTACGCCGACGACACGCTCGTCGTCCTCACGACAGACCACGGGCTCCCATTCCCCGGGGCGAAGGGCACGCTGACGGACCGCGGCCTCGGCGTCACGCTGATCATCCGCGGACCCAGCGGCTTCCTCGGTGGGCACGTCTCCGACGCCCTCGTATCCCAGGTGGACCTCTACCCCACACTCCTGGAGCTCGCCGACGCGCCGCTGCCGGACGGCATCAACGGCCATTCGCTGCTGCCGTTGGCGCGCAAGGAACAGACCGAGATTCGCGATGAGCTGTTCGCCGAGCTGACCTATCACGCCGCCTACGATCCCCAGCGCGCGATCCGGACCCGCCGCCACAAGCTCATTCGCCACTTCGGCGAGCGCCTGGAGCCCGTGCTGCCGAACGTCGACGACTCCCCATCGAAAGATCTGCTGATCCGTGCTGGCTGGGGGCAACAGCCGCGTCCACGGGTTGAGTTCTACGACCTCGTGTTGGACCCGGGCGAGATGCGGAACCTCGCCGACGACGCGGCCCAGCCGGATCTGCTGGCCAAACTCGACGAGCGGCTGCACGCATGGATGCGGGACACGGCAGACCAACTGTTGCACGGGCCGATCCCGCCGCCGCCGGGGGCACGAGTCAACGACCCCGCCGGTGTCTCAGCCCGCGAGCCAGTAGTCGGCGAGATCGACTGACCGCACGCTCCGTCGTCCGGCCCAACTTCACCGCTGCCCCCGCGCCCACCCGTGCGCGACGATCCCGACGGCGGACACTGGAACAGCGTTAGGCGTCGTTAGGCGTCGTTTTAGAGTAAGGCAGTAAATTCAATTGAATTACTTGACATTATCCTGGCGGATCGCTATCTTCCGCGATCGTGAGGCTTGCATCATGCAAACACCGTTCGCCGTCCAGCGAGCCCGTGGCAGCCACGTCCACGCGGCGCCACGCGCGATGTTTGTCGCCTTCTCTGTCCTAGCGACCTGAACCGCCGTCAGCACGTGACGTGCGTGCGCCGCAGTCCAAGCGTCTGCCGGCTGGCTCGATCGCACCCTGCCGGCGCTGCGGGCCGCCCGGGTCTGCCTCTCCTCTCCCCGGGCGGTCCGAGCGCCGTGCGCGCTTGCCCGGACTCCCTCCCCGGGAGGCAGCAAAAACACATCGATCCGTCGAAAGGAAACACCCAGATGGCCAGAATCACCATCCACGCCGGTCACACCGACAGCGAACCGCGCCGGTGGACGCTCAGCGAGCGCATCGTCGCCGAGAATCTCGACAGCCAGTACTACAAAACCCAGCTGCTCGAGCGCATAAGCTGGGCGACGGCGGACGCAGAAGCGCTTGAGTCGCCGACACCCGACCTCGACGCAGACCACCACGAGCACGAGCTCGTGGACGCGGCCTGGCCGTGCGCGTGGTCCCACGAAGCCATGCGCCTGTCACCGAACGCGTGAGCGCACGCGTCATCGCGGCTGGGTAAGCCGCCTCCTCCCGGCCGCGCGAGCTCTCTCCCGCGGCCTCACCAAATCCCCGCCCTCACAGCCCGAAACGGGCTACGGAACGACCCCAAACACAAGCCAACCAGTTGAAAGGTGGACGAGCCGTGCCGCACAACCCCACACCAAACGCATCTCGACGCCGCTGGCAGCGCTCACGCCAGGTGGCCCATGGTGCCGCATCGTTCCTCCTCGGCGCCATCGCACTTGCTCTCGTCGGGACGCCCGCTGTCGATGCTGCGCCACTCACGTCACCGCCGCCAGTCACGATCCTCACCGCTCACGCTCACATCGGCCGAGGCGACATCTTCATCACCCCAACAGGCGACACGAGCACGTACGCCAACGGCCCCGAGATCCTCGACAAACGCGGCAACATCATCTGGTTCCACGCGATCCCGCAGGGCGAGACCGCCTCGGACTTCCGAACCCAGACCTACCAGGGCCGGCCGGTCCTCACCTGGTGGCAGGGCACCGGCCTCGGCGGCCTCTCACGAGGGTCCGACTACATATACAGCGATCACTACCGGCAGATCGCCACGGTCAACGCCGGTAACGGCCTCAGCGCCGACGGCCACGAGTTCCTCATCACCCCCTGGAACACCGCACTGATCCTCTCCTACACAACGGCAACCGCGAACTTGACGTCGATCGGCGGCCCGGCGGACCAGACCGTGATCAACGGCGTCGTGCAGGAGATCAACATCGCCACGGGCAGGGTGCTGTTCCAGTGGAACAGCGAGGGCCACGTCCCGTTCAGCCAGAGCGAGCAACCGCTCCCGGCGTCGCCAAGCACACCATGGGATTGGTTCCACATCAACGCCGTCCATCTGGACACCGACGGAAACCTGCTGATCGACGCCCGTGACACGTGGACGACCTACAAGGTCAGCCTCGCGACAGGGAACAGCATCTGGCAACTTGGCGGCAAGGACAGCAGCTTCACCCTCGAGGCTGCCCCAGGCCAGGTCCTCGACAGCGCCAACGAAATCTTCGCCTGGCAACACGACCCGGAAGCGATCGGCCGCGACGAGTACACGTTCTTCGACAACGAGTCGTCGGGCAACCCGCTACTCCCCTACACGCGTGCCGTGACGGCGAAACTGGACGAGCGGACGCATGTCGCCACCCTCCTGGCATCCGACGATCAACCCGAAGGCCTCTCAGCCGCATCGCAGGGCAACGCCCAGACCACCCGCAACGGCGATCTGTTCGTGGGTTGGGGAGCGCTCCCCTACTTCTCGGAGTTCGACCCGGCCAGGCAACTCATCTTCAACGCCGAGTTCTCGGAAGGTGTGAACACTTACCGCGCCTACCTGCTGCCGTGGGGCGAGCGAGGATACAACCGCCACGGACGCCGTCACGACGGCAGCATCCACTCTGATCACGCCGACCAACTCGCGAACCACAATCCCGCGGAGCAGGAAGAACCCCCACCTGTTAGGCGCAAATCGGCATAGCCAGACGCCCGGCATGAACGGGGGTTATGCCGCTAGCGGCATAACCCCCGATGTGCGCAGCTCGCGCCGCTCAGAAACCAGCGGCCACCCATGATCGCGTCGCCTCGCCCGGCGACGACAGCCGTACGTCCGTCGATACCGCGCAATAAACCTGCGGACGTTTACTGATACGCACCGGGCTCTCTACGGTCACGGTTCGGCTATTCGGCGTCGATTAACGAACAGCAGGGGCGCTCCATCAAGGCGATCCGGCCAACGGGCCTCGAGTGCAATAACGGGAGCGGGACGAATGCGCAGATTTGCGAGGCGTCGGCTGATCACCATTGGCATCGTTGTAATGCTCACGAGCATGGGCGGCACGGTTGCATACGGGACCAGCGCGGAGGTTGGCGGCGCCCGAGCCACGATCTCCACCAAGAGCTCACCGTCTCACCACCACGCCCGTGGCCCGCGAGTCGGCGGACGGGTTCGCGCTGCGTGGCCAAGAGCCGGCCGCGCGCCGCGAACGCGACTCGGCCGCTGGCTCGCCCGGCAGGTTGGCGCGGTCAAGCCGCTCGCCTGCGCAAAGCGCTGGCGCCAGGCTCGCCACCGTTGCCACCTTGCGGGCCCGCACCGGCGTCGCGCTGATGTCAATGCCGGCGGCGCGATGAGCACGGTGACGGGCGACCCGGGGTCCCCGCCCGGACAGCTGGCGAGGATCGCACATGGGACGCCGGCCCCCGCTGGGACCTTCGCGAGAGCGAGCGACGCGAGCTCCATCGCTCTTCCTCTGCTGCTCGTCCGCTCGTATGAAATCCCCGCTGACGACCCCTCCTACAACTCCCTGCTGAACTGGTCGTGGACGTACGACTCGGCGGTCGCTGCTGCTGCGTTCGCCTCCACGGGCGACAAGGCGAACTCAGGGCAGTTGCTCGATCAGCTCGCCGCCCTCCAACACACCGATGGATCGATCGAGTTGGCCTTTAATACAACCACCGGTGAAAGCGCCGCAACTTTCCGCTCGGGCACGGTCGCGTGGGTCGGGCTCGCGGGGTCCACCTACGATCTGGCATTTGGTTCGGGTCGCTATCTGGTGATGGAGCAGCGTTCCGCCGATTATCTGCTCTCGCTGCAGACGGCCAGCGGTCTGATCAAGGGCGGGCCGGATGTCGCGTGGGTGTCAACCCAGCACAATCTGATCGCATACGTCTTCCTATCGCGGCTCGCCAGCGAGCTTCAGAGCGCCGGCAGCACGTCGGCCGGTGCTCGGTATCAGGCCGCGGCGGCGACGATCTCGGCGGCGATCGACGCCAACCTGCTCATCACCGACGCCTCAGGCACACACTTCCTGCAGGGGCTGAACGACGACACCCAGGCGCTCGACGCCCAAGCGCTCGGCGCGATGTACCTGCAGGGCACCAATCGCCCCGCTCTCGCTGCCCACGTTCTCGCATATGCACAGAGCAACTTCGCGGTCAACAGTCGCTCAGTCGCAACGTCCAAAGATGCGGACACCTACAACATGAGCTACTCCGCGGCGGGACCGTTCTCCGGCTATGCGCCCTACGCCGGCACCAGCACCCCGGACGTGCTCTGGGCCGAAGGAAGCGGCGAGATGCGCCTTGCCGAGGCCGCACTCGGACAGGACACGACCACGCTCGACAAGAGCATCACCAGCTGGGCCGCGATCACCTCGGATAAAGGCCAGGGTCCGCTACAGGCCGACCGCTCGTTCAACAACGGCCACGGGATCGAGTATCACGTTTGGCCCGCCTCGACAACCGCCGCCTGGACCGTACTGTCTAAGAGCTCCCCGGCGTTCTTCGCGGCACCGCTGCCACCCGCAACGACGCTGGTCAACGGCTGGACCGCAGTGCGCGGTGGCAACCTCATCACCACCTACCCCGACGGCCGCGTCGCCATGAACACCGGAACTGGTGAGCGCCGCGTGCTAGCCGGCTCGCCCAGCGCAACCGACTACACCGTCAGCTCCAACGCCACCCTGCTCAGTGGCGCCGGCTACGGCGACTACGTACGGGTGAGCGTCGACTCCGCCAGCAAGCTGACCGGCTACGCCATCCAGCTCGATCACGGGTTCGGGCAGCTGATCGTGAGGCTGGACCAAAGCGACTTCGAGTTGTCAACCCCGCTCGCCAGGGTCACCCCGCCCACCGGCTTCATTTGGTACGGCGTACCCCACGTCATCGGCATCACCATGAAGGGCAACACGATGAGCGTCACGCTCGACGGCACGCCGACGATCGCGATCCCGGACCTCGCTGCCGCCGCTGCGACGGCAACCAAGACCTCGTACGGTGTCACGACCGCGATCGTCCCGCCGCTCGCGGGCGGCTACGGCCTCCGGGCCTGGTCCGACGCAATGGTCACCCTTCAACAGATGACGGTCAGCGGGACAGGCTGAGACGAGGATCTGCAATTTCAGGTCCGCGCCAGATCCCCGTGTACATCGAGTAGTAGGAGTCGATCAGGCGCAAACCGTCCTCGTCGCCCCACAGGAAGATCGGCAACGAGGGCATCGGCTGGGTGATCACGAGCTCGCCGACATCGTCGATGAGCGGCTTGCCGTCGGGATCCCAGGACTCCACCGCGGCGCCGAACCATTGCGCGCCGGGCATCGAGCGCTCTCCCAGGACAGTGGTACCGCCCTCGCTGAAGCGCACCTTGAAGAACTCGACCAGCGAGGCCCAGAATTCCTCGAGTTCCTCCACCGACCAATTCCACAGCTCGGCGTAATCGGCGAATTGCATCCCCCGCTCGTCCCGCAGCCAGTTCATATAGCGGGTCAGCGTGCTGTGCGCGGCGCGCTCCGGGTTGGCTGCCACAGCAGCGTGGGTTCCTCGCTCATCGCAACACCTCAAAGAGCCCGGCAGCACCCATGCCGCCACCGTCGCACATTGTCACTACGACGTGCTTCGCTGGGTGGTTCATCGACGGCCTGGTAAACTTAGCTTGTACGCGGTAAGTTGTCACTTGAGCATCCCCACCCAGGAGAAATCGATGCCTTACGTGCTCCCTTCCGACGTGAACGAGCGTCACGTCGCGATCGACGGCGCCGGCACGCTCGGGCAGCGCATCGCAACGGTCTATGCGGCGGGGGGCACCGATATCTGCATCTATGACGTTTCCGCAGATCAGCTCGAAGCGGCTCGCGACTACGTCGAACGCAACCTGAACCACGTGCAGCAGACGCTCGGCCTTCAAGTGCCGCGGTCTGGCAAGGTGAGTCTCACCGAGCAACTGCGGGAGGCGGTTCATGGCGCCTGGATGGTGATCGAGGCCGTCCCTGAGAGCCTCGAGCTGAAGCAAGCGGTGTTCGCCGAGCTGGATCGTCTCGCGGACTCCGACGCCGTCCTGGCCAGTAACTCCTCATCGTTTGCGACCAGCCGCTTGATCGACGACGTCAGCCATCCTGAACGAGTGTTGAACACGCACTACCAGCAGCCGCCGGAGCTGAACGCCGTCGAGCTGATGTCGTGCGGCAAGACGGACGAGGGGATCATCGACGCTCTGATGACCACGCTGCCGCGCTACGGCTTGACGCCCTTCCACGTACGACGCGAAAGCGACGGGTTCATATTCAACCGCATCTGGGCCGCGATCAAGCGCGAGTGCCTGATGGTCGTTGAGGAAGGCGTGGCCTCACCAGAGGACGTGGACGGCATGTGGACCATCTTCGTCAAGCCAGGTATCGCCCCGTTCGAGCTCATGGACCGTGTCGGGCTGGACGTGGTTCTCGCCATCGAAGAGCACTACGCCGCCAACCGTCCTGGCATCCCGGACGGCCCGCGCAAGCTGCTGCGCGAATACGTCGAGCACGGCCGCCTCGGCGTGAAGCGGGGACGCGGATTCTACGATCACTCGGCCTGAACCCAAACAGCGTGATCGTCGCGAAACGTGACGTCGCAGGATCGGTTGAGCGGTTCGGCCTCGCACGTAGTCCGCTCGGGACTTCGAGTGGAAGAGCAACGTCGGGCTTACCTATCACTAGCTAACTGACTCAAGTTTGGGAATCACAGATGGCCAATTCGAATCCCGTCCGCCGCAACCGCCGCGGGGAGGGCCGACGCGAGCAGGTGCTCGAGGTCGCACTTGACGCGTTCGGCGCAGACGGGTTTCGGGGCGCCACGACAGCGGACATTGCGAGCAAGGTCGGCCTGACCGAGCCGGGCTTGCTGTACCACTTCCCATCCAAACAGGAGCTGCTCCTCAGCGTGCTCGAGGAGCGCGAGCCGGAGATCGGCAAGCGCCTGCACCAGCGAACCGTCGAGGCGGGCACCTCCGGGGGGCTCCTCGATCTGGCCAAGCGCGACGAGGCCAAGCCTCGGTTCATCCGGCTCCTGCTTGTGCTCGCTGCGGAGAGCATCAACCCTGACCATCCTGCGCACGAGTGGTTCGTTGCGCGCTATCGCCGCACGCGGGAGCAGCGCGCGCGCGACATCGCACATGAGCAGGGGGCTGGACGGCTCCCGGCCGACATCGATGCGCAGGTGGTCGCGCGCCTCTTGCTCGCAATCCTTGACGGGCTGGAACTGCAGCACCTGCTCGACCCCGAGTCGGGAGACATCGCCGGTCCGCTCGAGGCGTTCTTCGCCTTGCTGCGCGGCTCCGCGCCCGCATCCGAGCCGCAGCCCCTGAGTACTCAGAGCTCGACGGAGCGCCGCAACCGCCGCGGATAGGCCGAGAGCAAATCCGAGCGTGGATCGCCGCCGGCGCGGCTCTGTAATCATGCTCGGCCTGCAATCGTCGACCGAGAGCAGGCGTGGAGGCGTGTCTTGGCTGTTGGCCTGGAAGGCGCTGGGCTAGTTGGGACGTAAGGCGAGCGCGGCGGCTGGCGCGGTTCTGCTGACGCTGTGCGCAGGCCAGTTCTTGATGGTCCTCGACAGTTCTGTGATGAACGTGTCGATGGCGACGGTGGCCAAGGATCTGGGCACGACGATCACCGGGATCCAGACGGCGATCACGCTGTACACGTTGGTGATGGCGTCGTTGATGATCACCGGCGGGAAGCTCGGTCAGATCCTCGGTCGCAAGCGAGCGTTTGCGACCGGATGCGTGATCTACGGTTGCGGGTCGTTCATCACCGCGATCTCACCGAGTCTCCCCGTGTTGCTGATCGGATGGTCCGGCCTGGAGGGCATCGGCGCGGCGCTGATCCTGCCGGCGATCGTGGCGCTGGTCGCGTCTAACTTCGGACGCGACGAGCGACCGCGCGCGTATGGGCTGGTCGCGTCGGCTGGCGCGATCGCGGTCGCGGTCGGTCCGATAGTTGGCGGTCTGTTCACGACGTATCTCTCGTGGCGGTGGGTGTTCGCGGGCGAGGTCCTGATCGTGTTGGTGCTCCTTATCCTCGCTCGCCGGATGGCTGAGGGGAAGCGCGATGCGGGCGTGCGGCTGGACCTGGTGGGGACCGTGCTCTCAGCGCTCGGCCTCGCGCTGATCGTGTTCGGGATTCTGCGCTCGGGAACGTGGGGGTTTGTGAAGCCCAAGCCGGGAGCGCCCGAGTGGCTCGGCCTGTCGCCGACGATCTGGCTGTTGCTCGGCGGCGGGGTCGTGATCTGGCTGTTCGTGCAGTGGGAGAACCGGCAGCTCGCCCGGGGCCGCGAGCCGCTCGTCGATCCGGCAATCCTGCGGATACCGGTGCTGCGCGGCGGCCTGACCTCGTTCTTCTTTCAGTTCTTTCTGCAGGGCGGGCTGTTCTTCGCCGTGCCGCTGTTCCTGTCGGTCGCGCTGGGGCTGTCCGCGATCGATACGGGCGTGCGGCTGCTGCCGCTCTCGATCACACTGATCCTGGCCGCGGCAGGCGTCCCGAAGCTCTTCCCACACGCGTCCCCGCTCCGGGTGGTCCGGCTCGGGTTCATCGCACTGTTCGCCGGCCTGGTGGTGATGGTGGCCCTCCTCGACGTGGGCGCCGGGCCTGAGATCACCACTTGGCCGATGCTGCTGGCCGGCCTCGGGGTCGGTGCGCTGGCTTCGCAGCTCGGGAGCGTCACGGTGTCATCGGTTCCCGATGAGCAGAGCGGCGAGGTCGGCGGCCTGCAGAACACGGTCACGAACCTCGGCATGTCGATCGGCACGGCGCTCACAGGCGCGATCATCATCGCTGCTCTGACGACCTCATTCCTGAACGGCATCCAGAACAACCCCGACGTACCCAACCGTGTCAAATCGCAGGCCACCACCCAGCTCGCAGGTGGCGCCCCGTTCATCTCCGACGCGCAACTGAAGACCGCACTCAATGACGCCCATGTGCCCCCGAAGACCGCAGACGCGATCGTCCGGGAGAACGCGACCGCGCGAATCGACGGACTGCGCACCGCACTCTCAGTGCTCGCCGTCTTCGCGCTGATCGCGCTGTTCTTCAGTGGGGGGATCCCGAAAGAGCAGCCCGGTGCTGCTGCCGAGTCGCCCGCGTCCGCGACGGAGCCGACCGCTCCGGTGCCAGCAACGTGATGTTGATCCGGCGGCCGGCGCGGGCATCATGATCCTAGGCGGGATGGGGTGCGTTTGTGGTCTTCGTGCCCCAGGGCCCTACGCCTGAGCGTCGAGAAGCTCATCTGGTACGGACCGTCGGGCAGTCACGCCCACGAGGTTGCCAGATCGGAGACCTAAACAGGCATCGCTGTGACTTGACATGACAGCACTATGATGTCATTCTGGCGTCATGCAAGTCGACAGTTATGTCCAAGCGGTCTGCGAGGACCTCGCACGCGTCGCGGCGGTCGGCGACGAGGCAACTGCCCGCGCCGCCGAGCTGCTAGCTGTCGCGCTTGAGTCGTCACTTGGCCGTCGCCTCCAGCAGGCGCTCGCAGAGGCGGCGCTCGAGCTCTCGTCGCAACTCGAGCGGGGAAGCGTCGAGGTTCGAGTCGTCGGCGGTGACGTGGAGCTCGTCCACGTCACTGACCCGGACCCGGCGCCGGCCGAAGTGGCCGACGAGGTCTTCAGCGCGCGGATCAGCCTGCGCCTGCCTCAGAGCCTGAAGTCCCGCATTGAGGAGGTCGCTGCAACCAACGGCGTCTCCGTCAATACCTGGCTCGTGCAAGCCCTCAACCGCGTCCTCGAGCCGCATTCATCCACCGGCGGCAGCCGCCGCCTCACCGGCTACGGCCGGAGCTGAAAGGAGTCTCATGTTCGCCTCCCCCGTCCCCCACCACCGCCGCCGGCGCGATCCTACGGCAGACCTAGGACAGTCCTCCGGCTTCCCTGCGCCGTCGGCGAAGGGGGTCTGACGATGGTTGAGCAGCGCTTCGCCACGCCACGGCCCGTCCGGCTCGAGGTCAAGGTCGCCGTCGCCGACGTCGATGTCGCGACGGTCGACGGCGGCGAGTCCACGGTGATGCTCGAGGGCTCGCCCAAGCTCGTCGAGGCGACAAAGGTCGAACTCGTCGGCGACCGGCTCGTTGTCGAACCGCAACGGAAGACGTTCACCCGCTTCTTCGGCCGGTTCGACGGATCGCTCCAGGTGCGCGCTCGCGTCCCGCACGAGACTCGCGTCGAGATCGTGACCGCCTCCGGCGACGCGACGCTCGACGGCACCTTCGCCGGGCTCGAGACGAAGTCCTCCTCCGGCGAGATCCGTGTGACGGGCGAGCTCGACGGCAACGCGAGGTCTAAGACCGTGAGCGGCGACGTGCGCTTGCCCCGCGTCACCGGCAACCTGACCGTAAGGACAGTCTCAGGTAACGTCGCCGCGGACTCGGTAGACGGCTCCGTATCGGTGAAGTCAGTCTCCGGCGACGTGCGCGTTGGCTCGCTGCGAGAGGGCAAGGTGACCGTGCAGAGCGTCTCCGGCGACGTCCAGCTCGGGATCGCTCCCGGAACGAGGATCGACGTGGACGCGGGATCGGCCTCCGGCGAGCTCAGCTCAGAGGTTCCACTGTCAGATACGCCCGGAGACGACGCCGGCCCGACAGTCGTTGTCCGCGCCAACACGGTGAGCGGTGACTTTCGAGTCTTCCGCGCCGTGTGAAACAAGCCCAGTGCGGGCGACTCCGTGTCATCCCGAGGAGTCATCTCGCACTCGAACTAACTGTCCTCAAACTGCCGGGCGATTGAACCTGGCGATGAGCCGCCCTCACGCGGCGCTCGCACGTGCGGTTACGCTCTTCCGGTGGGTTCTAAATGAGGCGTAAATGGATCTTGGTGGCGTTGTTGGCCGCGATTCTGCCCGGCGGCGGACTGGTCGCGACGGGTTCGGCCTCGGAGCGTGGAAATCCGTTTGTGCGCGCGCGGCTGTACGTGCTGCGGCCGGGGGATGTCGGCGCGGACGCTGCGGATCAGGCGCAGGCGTGGTCGGCGTCGGCTCCGCGGGCGGCGGCTGAGCTTCGTCAGGTCGCTCGTGACCCTTGGGCTGAGTGGTACGGCGATTGGCTGGCGGATCCAGGCGCGCTGTTCGCCGAGCGCCTGCGGAGCTGGTACGCACCGAACCACGCGACGGCGTTCATAGCGCTCTACAACCTTCCCCACCGCGACTGCTCGGGCACGTTCTCGGTCGGTGGCGCAAACAGCCCCGGTGCCTATCGGGCGTGGATCCAGGATATGGCCCGAGCGATCGGGAGCTACCCAACCATCGTTGTTCTGGAGCCCGACGGTCTTCCCGATGCGGGGTGCCTGGGTCCCCTTGAACAGCAGCGGTTAGGACTGATCAGATACGCGACCCAAACCCTCGCGAGCCTTCCGCACACGAGCGTGTACATCGATGCGGGCCGCTCGGACTGGCTGCCTGCCGCGGACACGGTCTTGCTGCTGCGGCAGGCCGGCGTCCGCTACGCGCGCGGATTCGCGCTCGACGTCACCGGCTACGCGACGACCGGGGACGAGCTTAGCTACGGGGATCGAATCGGCAAATCGCTCGGCGGCAAGCACTTCATCATCAACACCTCGCGTAACGGCAACGGCACGCTGCCGCCCAGGCTGGACACGGGCGGCCAACAGGAGCTCTGGTGCAACACCCCGGGTCGCGCGCTCGGACGCCGACCTACCACCCGCACCGGCGACCCGCTGGCAGACGCGTTCGAGTGGGTGCTGCATCCGGGCTACTCCGATGGACTCTGCCAAGGAGGGCCGGCCGCGGGAACTTGGTGGCTGCCGTACGCGATCGGGCTCGCCCGACGCGCTTGAGCCTATTGAGTTCTATCACGCAACCCACTATCCTCGATCCGATGGAGCACAAGAGCTTCTCCGACATGCACCGCTCGGAGCAAGAATCGTGCGGGCGATAGCCGGGCCGGGTGCGGTCCAACCCCTCGTTCGGACGGCGTAGTGGGGCGGACGCGTGTCAGTAGCAGCGTCCGGCGGGAAACCGGTCACCTTTGGAGCA